>Ga0137394_10004697_pt1 | contig 10372 bp, 6 predicted proteins | sample czobulk116metaG_FD_108278 | JGI IMG/M metagenome (GOLD analysis project Ga0137394, IMG submission 108278) | Vadose zone soil microbial communities from Angelo Coast Range Reserve, California, USA - czobulk1.16 metaG | ecosystem: Environmental > Terrestrial > Soil > Vadose zone | place: USA... | reverse complement strand
TCCGCCGCGGCGGCGATCACGCTGGCCGCGTTCTCACTCGTGAGCTTCCTCTTCTTCTCGAAGCTCGAGGGGCAGGTGGGAAGGCTGCTCCGTCGACGCCAGATCGAGGAGGACGCAGTGCGCGTGCGGAGCGTCACGCTCGGGATCGCCTCCTTCACGGCGTTCGTCACCTTCTACACCTTCGCCGGCCAGCCGACGCTGCGGAAGATCCCGTGGGCCCCCCAGATCTCCGTCGTCCTCGTCGTGGCCGTGGCCACCCTCTTCCTGTCGCGCCGCTTCAAGCGGACGCAGGCCGACTTCGCGGAGCAGACGCTGGCGAAGGGGATCCTCAAGCGGTGGGAGTGGTCCGACGCGCAGCCGAGAGACGTGCGCGAGGCCGCCCTCATCCACAACCTGCTGACGAAGGAAAAGAAGAAGAGCTACGCGAAGGTCCTCGCCATCTATCGCGATGCGGTGCGGGAGGCGATCGCCCAGCGATTCCTCGTGCGGGAGGATCTCGGCCGCCTCGAGTCGCTCCGAAACCAGCTCGGGATCAGGAACCCGGATCACCAGAAGATCGTCGCCGAGCTCGCGGAGGACGAGCGGGCGATGATCGCCGAGCCCGCGAGCCGCCCGACCGCCGAGAAGCGCCTCCAGCTCCATACGTACGAGCGCGTCCTCGCGCGGCACCTCGGGGGATCGATGGCGGGAGCCGATACGCGCAGCGCCAGGTTCGTGAGGCAGCTCAGGCTCGAGTACGGCGTGACGAAGGCCGAGCATGCGGCCGTGCTCGAGCGGCTGGTGAGCGGAGAGCATGAAGCCGGCGCGCGGCTCGCGGAAGGGCTGGCGCGGATCGAGCGCGACGCACGGACGTGCCGGCTGCTCGAGGCCGAGCCGTGGCCGGCGCAGACGTTTCTCGCCAATCTCCTTAGGCGCGGCCGGCGGCGATCGGTCAAGCGGCTGCTGATCGGCCTCTACGACACTCTCGACGAGGAGGCGATTCTCGTCGTCACCGACTGCCTCTGCTCCGATGCGGAGCGGCTGAACGACGCGGCCGTGGCCAGCCTCCGTTCCCACGTCTCACCGAGGCTCGCCGACTTCGTGCTGGAGACGCGCCGGCGCGAAGGCAAAGCCGTCGTACCGGGGGGGGATGGTGCGCAGCAGGCCGAGCCGGCCTCTCTGACGGATCGGCTGATCGCGCTCACCGAAAACACCGACCCTTACGTGCGCGCCGCGGCCCTTCACGTGATGCTCCTCCGGGGGGACGATGTCCCGCAGATCGCCCGTCTCCTCGAGAGCGACGAGCACGAGATCGTCCGCGAGACCGCGGCGATGACGATCGCGATCGCCTCGGCGACGGAGGGGGAGCGCGCGGCTCCGGTCGCGCTGAGCCGCATCGCGAAGATGATCGCGCTCCAGGCCATTCCGATCTTCGCGGCGCTCGCTCCGGAAAACCTCGCGGAGCTGGCCCTCGTCAGCCATGAAACGGAGTTCGATCCCGGTGTGGCGCTCTGCCGGGAGGGAGCGCCCAGCCGCGAGGTCTTCATTCTTCTCGAGGGGGACGTCAGGGTCGTCGAGTTCGGCGGCTCCGGGGAGATCCTCCTCGCCACCCCCACTGCCGGGAGCGTGATCGGGGAGATGGCCGTCCTGAACAGGGCGCCCCGGTCGGCCACCGTGATCGCGGGAGCGAAGGGAGCGCGGGCGCTCGTCCTCGATGGCGACGGCTTCCGGCAATCGCTCTACGACGATCCGACGATGGCCGACGCCGTCATCCAGACGCTCGCGCGGCGGCTCGACGCGGCGGATACTTTGATCCGATCGATCACGGCGACGCGGGAGAGGACCGCGGAGGCCGCGCCCTCCTTCACGCCGCCGACCGACCGTCCCCTCACACCGTAGCCGAGTCGAACTGCTGCTCGTACAGCTTCGCGTAGAGTCCGCCTCTGGCCAGCAGCTCTGAGTGGGTGCCCCTCTCCACTATCCGGCCTCCGTCCATGACGAGAATGACGTCGGCGCGGAGGATCGTGCTCAGCCGGTGGGCGATGACGAGGCTCGTCCTTCCCTGGAGCAGGGGCTCGAGAGCCTGCTGGATCAGCGCCTCCGAGCGCGAGTCGAGCGACGACGTCGCCTCGTCCAGGATCAGCAGCTTCGGGTTTCGGAGCACGACGCGCGCGATGGCGAGGCGCTGCTTCTCCCCTCCCGAGAGCTTGTAGCCGCGCTCGCCGACGAGCGTCGCCAGCCCCTGCGGCAGCTTCTCGATCACGTCCTTCATCTGCGCGAGCCGGCACGCCTCCTGAAGCTCCGCGAGCGTGGCGTCGGCCTTGGCGTACCTTAGATTCTCCTCGACCGTCGCGTGGAAGAGCGTGGTCTCCTGCGTCACCTTAGCCGTGTGGCGGGAGAGATCTTCGAGGGCGAGCTCGCGCAGGTCGATGCCATCGAGGGTGACGCGGCCGCGCGCCGGATCGTAGAGTCGCGAGGCGAGGTAGGTCAGCGTCGTCTTCCCCGCTCCGCTCGGCCCGACGAGCGCGACCATCTTCCCCGGGAGGGCCTCGAAGGAAACGTCCTCGAGAGTCCACCTTCCCTCCTCGTACCCCATCCAGACGCTCTCGAAGCGCAGCTCGCCGCGGGGACTTGTGAGAGGCGTGGGGTGCCTGGGCTCGGCCACCTCGATCGGGAGGTCGAGATACTCGAAGATCCTCCGGAAGAGGGCGACGGCGCTCATGACGTCCACGTGGGCGTTCACCAGCGCCAAGGCGGGCATGTACAGCCGGGCGAGGTAAGCCACGAACGCGATGATCGTCCCCATCGTCATCCGTCCCGAGATCGCGGCGTGCCCTCCGGCAAGGTAGATGAGAGCGGGGCCGATGCTTCCGAACATCATCAGCCACATCAGGAACCACCGCCCGGCCATGCTCTGCTGAAGCTGGAGGTCGCGCACCGCCCCGGCCTTCTCCCTGAAGCGTCCCCGCTCGTAGGTCTGCGCTCCGAAGAGGCGCGTGAGAAGGAAGCCGCTGACCGAGAGCGTCTCCTGGATGTGGGAAGTCAGCTCGGAGAGCTTCTCCTGCGTCTTCCCCGAGAGTCGGCCGCGGATCTGCCCGACACGACGCGTCGGCAGGACGAAGACCGGCAGCACGCCCACGGCGATGAGCGAGAGCTGCCAGTCCATCCGGAAGATGACGACCAGCGTCGTCACGGCGATGAGCCCGTTCGACGCGATCGAGACGAGCGTCCCGCTCACGACCCCCTGCACGCCGCCGACGTCGTTCTGGATGCGCGAGAGGATCTCGCCTGACTTGATGTTCGTGAAGAAACGAAGTGACTGCCGGAGCAGCTTCCGGTACATCTCGTCACGCAGGTCGAACATCACCCCCTGGCTCATCACCGTGACCAGATAGCTCTGCCACACGCCGATCAGACCGCCGACGAGAGGAGCGCCGATCATTCCTACGACGAGCCAGTTCAGGAGAGCGCCGTCGCGATGCGGGATCGCCTGGTCGACGATCTCACGGATGAGAAGCGGCGGGATCAACCCGAGCAGCGACGTGACGAGGATGCATCCCAGGATGAGCGCCGACGGCCGCCACGCCGGCAGGAGGTAACGGGCGATCCGCACGAAATCGCCGCGCGTCGGTTTGAGGCCCTTGGGCGCGTCCTTGTAGTCGAAATGCCACATCGTCAGTTCCGCCGCGGCGGCTCGATGCCGGGGAGTCCTTCGGCGAGCATCAGGCCGTCGATCTCATCGATCGTCGAATAGACCAGGCGCTTTCCGTCCGGAGAGATGCCGAAGCTCTCCAGCGGCGAGTTGGAATCGAACCCTGCCAGGGCACGGCGTGTCCTGCTCGTGTCCCGATCCGGGACGAATTCCTGGATGTAGAGGCCGACGGCTCCCGCGTCGTTCGTCCCTGTGAAGACGAGACTCCGCCCTTCGGGCAACCAGCGAGGGCGGCCCCCGAGAAGATCTCTGTAGGCGTCGGCGACGAAGGTGACGAGAGCGCCGTCGGCGGTGCGGGCGACTTGGAGAGTGCGGGGGATCGCGCCGGTACGAAAGGCAACGTAAGATCCATCGGGCGAGACGTCCGGTGTGCTCCACGTCCCGGCCACGATGCGCGTCGCGCCGGTCCCATCGAGGTGAATCTTCCAGATCCCGGTCTTGGTGGGGTTCGTGGAGTTGTAGATCACCCACTGGCCGTCCCTGGTGGCCGTCGGATTCTCGGCGTCGAGCCCGTCGTCGGTCAGCTGCCGGGCGCCGGTGCCATCGGCCCCGCAGATCCAGATCTCGAAGTGGCCGCCGCGGCTCGAGCTCCAGAGAATGTGGCTCCCGTCCGGCGTGAAGGCGGGATCCCAGTCGTCCGCCGCGTCCTCCGTGATCCGGCGGACCGCTCCCGTGCTCGTCGAGAGCTTCCAGAGATCGAGGTTGCCGCTCCGGTTCGAGGAGAAGAGCACCCACTGGCCGTCGGGTGAATAGATCGGCTGCCTGTCGGTGCTGTTCCCCCGGGTCAGCCAACGACCTTGTGAACCGGCCACGACGCCGGGCGCGGTCGCGCCGGCATCAGCGAGGGAGACCTCATGCAGGTTCTCGCGCAGCGACGTGGCCCCCAGGATGACGCTGCCGTTTCCGAAGATGTCGATCACGGGCGTCTGGATCGGGATCCACATGATCGTTTCCGTGCGACCCGACGCGATCTCGTGCCGGATCAGACGGCCGCTTCCGCCTCCGACGCCGCCCGTCGCGATGCTGTCGGACTTGGTGTAGACGAGGGAAGCGCCCGCCCCGGACCAGGCCACGGCCGAGAGCAGCCCGCCAGGCGGGGGCGGGTCGAGCGCGTGGGGATCCTTGCCGTCGGCCCCGATCAGGAAGACGCTGTTGGCCAGGTTCTCCGCCCCCATGCGGGTCGCGGCGATGCTTCTCCCATCAGGTGACCAGCGCACTCCTCTGAGAACGCCGTTCTCCACTCGGCCGATCTCGCTGGCCGAAGCACCGGTGCTCTCGACGACGCCGACGATGCTGGACGCGATCTCTTTCACGCGCTTCTGCCGGAGGAAGACGATCCGCTTCCCGTCGGGTGACCAGTCGCCATCGTACGCATCGTCGAGGAGTTTGCGCGGCTCACCGCCGACCACAGGTATCTTGAACAGGGAGTCGCCATTCGGGTCGGATCGTTCGAAGAGAACCTGCGCCCCGTCCGGCGAGATCCGGGGACTTGAGTCGTTATGTCCCGTCGTCAGCGCCACCTCATCGCCACCCGGGTACTGCTTCAGCCAGATCTGCGTCCAGCGCTCCCGCGTTGACGTGTACGCGATCAGGCGTCCATCGAACGAGGCCGACGGCTCGCGATCGAGCCCCGAGTAGCTGAGATACCGGAGCGTCGGCGGCGCGGCGGGTGCGGAATGTCCCAGCCACGCCGCGAGGCTGACTCCGAGCAGCAGCCCGCCCGCCAGCCCCAGCACAAACGCCAGAGGGACGTGGCGGCGCACATGGGCCACTTCCGATTCGATCGGCACCGCGATGCCGGCGCCCGAAGCTGAGCTCGCGGCTTCCAGATTGAAGGCCAGATCGCGCGCCGACTGAAAGCGCTCGGCCGGATTCTTCTCGATGCAGTGCTGGATGATGCGCTCGAGAACGGGTGAGACGTTGCGGTTGGTCCCCAAGACCGCGGGAGGATCCTCTTTCAGAATGGCGCTCATCGTGTCGGCGGAGGTATCGCGGATGAAAGCCTTCCCGCCCGAGAGCATCTCGTAGAGGATCGTTCCGAACGAAAAGATGTCCGAGCGATGATCGACCGCGAGGCCGCGCACCTGCTCCGGTGACATGTAACCCAGGCTGCCCATAACCGCGCCCGGCGCCGTTCCCGCTTCGAGGGTCGGAGTGGACGTCACGTCGCCACCGGCCGCCGTCACGATTTTCGCCAGGCCGAAGTCGAGGATCTTCACGCGGCCATCGTCGGTCACGAAGAGGTTTTCCGGCTTGAGATCGCGGTGGACGATCCCTTTGTCGTGAGCCGCGGCGAGCCCCCGCGCGATCTGAAGCGCGAAATCCAGCGCCTTGCGCACTGGCAGCGCCGACCCGCCCATCCGCGCGCGGAGTGTTTCCCCTTCCAACAGCTCGGTGACCGTGTAAGCCGTCCCGTCCACCACGCCGACGTCGTGGATGGCGAGGATGTTCGGATGAGAAAGAGCCGCTACCGCCTTCGCCTCACGCTCGAAGCGGGCCATCGCCTCCGGATCGGAAGCCATACGTTGCGGCAGGACTTTCACCGCAACCTCGCGATCGAGCCGCGTATCCCTCGCCCGATACACCTCCCCCATCCCCCCCACGCCGATCGGCGTGAGGATTTCGTAAGGGCCGAGACGGGTTCCTGGAGAGAGGGTCATGAAGCGGTGAGAATAGCAGAGCGGATCGTTGGCGGGAGGGGGCTGGGCCGGGCGTATATATATGATAGGGGCTCGTGAGCGCAGGGGGAGGGTAATTCTCCGGGTCGGAAGAGGTTGTCGGCGGTGGCCTGACGATCGCGGGGCGAGGTTGACCCAGGCGTCATCCGTAGGTACATTGTGGTCACCTAGGAGGGTCGTTCACTTATGAAGGCTCGGCTGATTCGTATCGGGAACTCGCGAGGAGTGCGGCTGCCGAAGCCGCTCATCGAGGAAGCCGGGTTGAGCGATGAGGTCGAGGTGCGCATCCGGGGTGGCGCGGTCATCATCATGCCGGCGCAGAGTCCTCGAGCTGGGTGGGCCGAGGCGGCAAAGCAGATGCGCCAACACAACGACGATCGGCTTCTCGACAAACCTACGCCTACGCGCTTCGACGCTGAGGAGTGGAAGTGACAGCCCGCCTTCACGCGAAACGCGGCGATGTGTTTCTGGTCGACTTGAACCCCACACGCGGCGGCGAGATTCGCAAAACACGGCCCTGCGTCGTCGTCTCTCCTGACGAGTTGAACATGCATCTCCGCACGTTCATCGTGGCCCCACTTACGGCGGGCGGTCATGCATACCCCTTCCGAGTCCCATGTCGCTTCGGGGGGAGGGCGGGGCACGTTGTCGCGGACCAAATCCGGACAGTCGATCAAGAACGTCTGATTCGAAGGCTCGGAAGGCTCGCGCCGGCAATCATGGGCCGGACACTCTCCGTCCTCCAGGAAATGTTCGCACCGTGACAGGCGGCCTGGTGCCCGAAGTACGGGTACTAGCTGGCCGCTCAACATGAGGGGCCACCGAGCCGCCTGCGGGTTAGCGGCCCTGCGCTGATGATGGCGTCGACTCAGGTTGCGTGAAGGCATAGAGTGGTCAACCGTTCGGTGGGAGGTTCACGCCACAACAATTTCCACCGAAGTCGGGACAGATACCGTGCATGCCCCCATCCGTTCATCTGGTTCCTCCCGGGGAAAGTCGCGGTAATCTCCGCGAGTAGTTCGACCGGCATCAAGCCGGCCGAACGTCTGGCAATCCGGGAGTCACGAAACAGAGATCCGACGAAAAGGGTCTCAGGGAGGATGTGATGATGAAGTCCCAGCACCTGTTCCTGCTGGCCGCCGTCAGCATCGCCGCGATGGGCGCCCCGAGCGCGCAGCCCTTCAACTGCCCACCGGACAGCGTGCGGTCCGGCAACATCTGCGTGGACACGTACGAAGCCTCGGTTTGGGAGATCCCACCGGCGAGCACCACCCTGATCAAGAAAGTGAAGCTCGGGATTGCCAACCTGGCTGACCTCCAGGCCGGGGGGGCCGTGCAGCGTGGAGTGGACTCTTCGGTCGGCTTCGGCCCTGGTTGCCCGGATACCGGCGCCGGCTGCAAAAACCTCTACGCGGTGTCGATCCCGGGCGTCTTTCCTTCCGGAGCAGCTATCAACTGGTTCCAAGCCGCAGCGGTCTGCCGCAACTCGGCGAAGCGCCTCCTCACGAACGCCGAGTGGCAGGTGGCGGCGCTCGGCACACCCGATCCCGGCACGGACAACGGCACGACCGACTGCAACATCGGTGACGGAACCCTCAACAACAGCGTGGCGCTGACGGGATCGCGCAGCGCGTGCATCTCCGACGTGGGCGCCCACGACATGGTCGGCAATGACAGCGAGTTCGTCGCCGACTGGGGGAGCATTACCGTGCAGGGCGGCACTTGGGCGAGTTGGTCGCCAGCCTTCGGCGGCGACCTGAGCCTCGTCGGAGGGGGAGGGCAGAGCTTGAGTACCCTCGGATTCCTCCCGGCGGCGACTCTCCGTGGAGGCTTTTGGGGCCAGGGTTCCTTCGCGGGCGTCTATTTCATCGACCAGAACGGCGTTCCGGCGAGCCAGGGCGGCGGGTTCAATGCAGTCTCGCCCCGCTGCGGGCGGTGATACGGGGCGGATTCGCGTCGTCGAGGTGAGGCGCGCGGGTCCGCACTCCTGAAACGTCGTAGGCCGGGCGGCCACCAGGATCGTCCGGCCTGCTTCGACCCACCGCAACCCCCGTCATCACGGACACGCGCGGCCCTGCCGGGCCTGCCCCGATGTACTCCTTCCGAGAGATCCACCGCACACGTTCTCGGCGCGCACCAGATAGTAGTGAGCCTTCCCTACCGCCGGCTGCCATGTCGTCGGCGCGCTCGTGTTCGTCGCGTCGTCGGATTCGATGCAGACAGCCGACGGGAAGCCGGGGACGCGATCGGAGAGCAGCAGATCGTAGCGAAGCGACGACGCTCCTCCGCTGTCGGCGGGAGGCGACCAGTTCAAGACGGTGCCCGTCGAACTGAACCTCAGATCCGCGATTTCGCCGGGCTCACTGTGGAGCTGCGGATCGAGCAGTAGGAAGTCTCCGAAGTCTGAAGTGGTCCCTGGGCTGAACCGCGAAGCGGAAAAGGGGAGGCATCCCGGGTGCTGGTGGTTGGCCCGATGGCGAGCCAAGAGAGGTTTACGGCTACTCGATAGTCACCCGGAACGGCGCGACGAAAATCGGCTCTCTCTCCGTTGGACCTCCTGCCTGTAACCGCAGTTCATAGTGTCCGGCGGAAAGCGTTGCAGTGGAGATCAGGAATGTCACGACCTTGGAGGCCCGAAGCTCGTCGCGGATTCGCCCGGCCGTCAAGTCCAGCTTCCAGACCGGATCGCCGCCTTCACGACGGATCTCAAACGTAAAGCTATCGCCAGCAGCAGCACCTGACGGGAGTACTGGCAGGACGGCGATGGGAACGAAAGGTTGTCCGGGCTGCACTCGGATGACGGTCGCCTCGGATTGAGCACCGCGGTATCGGCTGGTCAGAACGGGGAGAGGGACGGCGCCGCTCCACGCTCGGGAGCGATCCGCCTCCTCTCGAAGGCGATTCAGCGATCTCCTCAAGTCATCCGCCTCGCCGCGGAGGTGGGCGGTTTCCTCATTCAATCGCGCCGCGTTCTCAGTCTCGACGGGCAGATCGACGAGACCTCTGAACGCCGGGTAAGCGAGGAGAAGCGCGCCAATCGAGGCGGCCAGGGCTAGAGTGTGAATCCCCCTCCAGGGCGATCGACTGCCTCGGGCGGCGGACTTGACCGATGCCGGCACCGCCGACGAGGTGAGCGCGGCGGCGCCTCGCGTGATCTCGACCTCCTCGGCACACCTCCCGCATGTCTCGATGTGCGCGCGTACCCGCAGCATTGAACTCTCTCCAAGCCGTTTCGGGACGATCGAGAACGTCGCGATTTCCTCTGTGGTTGGGTGTTGAGATTGAGGGTCGTTCGCCCCGCCGCCGTCGAGTGCGCCGACGGTCTCCGCGGCGCCCTCCTTAAGTAAACGGAACGTTTCGGCGGCAGCGGCACACTCAGCGCAACCCTGGAGATGCGCGGCAATCTCCTCCGCAGCCACGCCTGCGACTCGCCCCTGGAGAAATTCGGTGAGAAGCTCCGCTGCTCGCTCGTGGTTCATCTCGCGCTCCCGTCGCCGACGTGCGATCGCGCAGGCCCGCCGAGTCTTGCTGCGATCTGCTGCGCCTCCTTCAAGCACTCCCACATCTGAGTCCGCAACGAGCCCTCGGTCCGGCCGAGCGTCGCCGCCATATCTCTGTAGCTGCGATTCTCGTGAACGTGGAGACGGATGATCTCACGGCACGTCTCCTTGACCTCCGCGAGGACCTGGCGGGCCAGCCGCACTCGCTCATTCTTCAGAGCGACGTCATCGGGGCCCATCCGCCTGTCGGGGATCTCGTCGTTCATCGGCTGATGAAGCCTCGAGGCCCGGCGCCAGTCGAGAGCCCGTCTCGCCGCGACGAGACGCGCGAAGATCCCGAGATCGCGGCGATAGGCGAAGCCCTGGCGGGAGGCCTCCCGCCAGATGTGAAGGAGCGCCTCCTGAACGATGTCGATTTGATCGGCGGGGTCGATGCCGTAGCCGCGGAAGCGGACGACACGCGTGACGGCATCCTGGATCTGTTGCAGCGTCTCGGGATCGCG
>Ga0137394_10004695_pt1 | contig 10373 bp, 13 predicted proteins | sample czobulk116metaG_FD_108278 | JGI IMG/M metagenome (GOLD analysis project Ga0137394, IMG submission 108278) | Vadose zone soil microbial communities from Angelo Coast Range Reserve, California, USA - czobulk1.16 metaG | ecosystem: Environmental > Terrestrial > Soil > Vadose zone | place: USA... | reverse complement strand
GGCGAGGTAACCAAGAAAAAATAACATTCGTTCGACATTCGGTATTTCTATGACATAGTTTATAATCCACGTGGACCAGAGGTAGCACCTCAGGCGAGCGAACCCTTCCAAGTTATAGGCCACTGAGCGAGATGACACATGACGTAAGTTGACGGCTCACCATGGGATCCCAAGGGGGCAGAATAACCTGGTCGCCACTCTCGAGCACCGCTACAAGCTCCTTGGGTGCCAGAGTCTTCGGAACCACAACCTGGTACACGAATCTGCAGACAGAACCGGAGTTGGTCGAGGGCATAAAATGGGAGACGTGAATGGACGTACTGCTCGAACCACCGATCAGTCATCACAAAGAAGCCCTTATCTCCACTGTTCTCGCCCCACGAATTCTCAACCTTATAACGCAACGGCTTTCCGTTCTGGGTATCGAGGTGAACGCCAGAGATAACCATTGCATGGGTCATCGCAGACTCATTGGTTCGTAGACGGTCGGCTTTTGAAAGTGAGAGTGATATGTCAAAAGCGTTCTTCAAAGGCAGTCAGCATCACTTCAAGCAAGACGACAGAAGACACTCACCTCATATTCAAACAACTCCGTATCCATAATCCCGGAACTGCCTTCCGAAAATTGACCGACATCACAGCCAAAGAAGACAGGCTGACCCGCTCTCAGCGACTAGCACAAAAATGATCAGCAGACCAGGACACCAGCGGTCATAGATGAGACAACAGCATACCTTTACCACGGCATTCTTTAGATTCTCGATTTCTGTGTTAACATCTAGATATTTGTCAGCGGTGACCACAACGAATGGCTGTCTGACAAACATCGGACAGGTCTTCCACCCCAGACGTTACCAAGTTTGTCTACTGTATAAAGCTTCGAGTAAGGATTGCGTGGATCATTGATAAGAGAAAACGAGTCGGAAGCTGGATGATGCTTGTTGGATAATGTCTAAACGGAGACACAATGATAATCCCCCTTCACACTGAGAGCACTTGTGACGAACCGCATAAAACTGCTTTGCAGTTCCCTCCCATCGCCCGGCTTTCCCGTCCTTATCATAGTAATCCCAAACGAATTTATCATTCGGTTGAGGGGGGACGCCCAGGGTTGCGGTCATCACATTATAGACCTCGCCCAGAAGCGCCTCTTTCTTGGAACGAAGCGCGGCGAGGATATCACCCTCGGAGAGTTGTCCTGCGTTACGCAACGAGGAAGAAAGGTCGCGTAAGACGAGGGCGTGCTCGCGGAGTTTCGTCTTGAGAAGCTTGTTCAAGGGCCCAGATTGTGATGAGTGGGCGGACTCTGGGTAAAGAGGTTGAGGAACCACGCCGTAGTTCTACAACAGAATGGAGCATCCGTCAATAAAACCCTCCAAGTTAGCATGGATTCGTCACCTCAAGTAGGTTAACAACCATGTCCCACTGCCCGCCATCACTGATCAAGTCACCTGCGAGGTGACTGATGAGGCGATCCTCGAGCGGACGGCCGGCTTCCTGAATCGACAGTTCAAGGTAGTAATTGGCCTTGTTCAGTTTATCCCAGAAAAACAGGTAGGACTACAAAGCCATCTTCAGCATTCGTCAGGGAAGCTAAAGTTTATGGACGATGTGCGTGCCTGCGATAGCTGGAACTCCTTCAAGTTGAGCTTCTTCATGATCTCGTACCGGAGCACGTTGGTCGTCGCGAAGATCCAGCAGCGCCCGCTACTCTGCTGGTTGGTGATCGGGCCCGTCTTGAAGTCGAGCTCGGTGTTGAAAACGTGAACGCCCGCGACGAGCGCCTCGCGACGAACGAGGGCGCCGTTCAGGTTCGAATGGGAGAGGACCGCGCGCGCGAGTCGCGTCTTTGCGGAATCCGCGGCGGCAGCCTCCCACTTGGAGACGTTCCTCAGAGACAGCGATCCATCGGCGGAAACGGGGCCACGAGGAACGGACGGGGGGAGAACCTTGTCCTCTTTCTCGTGGACGACGCTCTCGTGGTGGACGCTCTCTGCCTTGACATGCTGAACTGGTTTCGATGGTGCCGAGCCCATGGCGTTAGTGGGTGATATGGATGAGTATGGTTCACTGTGGGGTTAAACGAAGCAACACGTTGCACCAGCAAGGTAGCATGTGTTGAACTGAGATATGGCGTCAACAAGTGCTTCCCAGAGGCCGCCGCCGAGGACCCGAATCCGGTAAATGCCACCGGACGTACTCACGCGCTGCACCACAGTCTGGCTCTTGGAACAACCTCTACACATCAGAGCAGGTTTGGGGGCGAGTACATGAGTGGCGTTAATTGGCTCTTACGATTTCCGAAAATGTGACCGTTAATCCCGACCGTGACACCCCTATTATTTCTGTTGGACTGGGAGTGGCACCTATGCTCAACTATCTTCCTCGACCCCTGCTTAAAATCAAGTTGCACATAAGTAACTTTGACGACTGCATGATGACGTGAGTTGTCATGCAGTCAACTTTTGGTGAGAAACACCGGAATATAGCAGGTTCGGACGGACGGGTGTCTACTGTACACGAGACACCCAGTGGAGCTCTAGACGGTGATACTGCATGTCAAAAGACGCGTTCTGCGCGTCATAAATGGATGTGAAGTGGTTGAGGACGTATAGTACCTATCGTCTAGTTGCGTTGGCTAAAAATCGCCACGACGATAGAGAAGGACAGCAAGACAACAACAAAAATGAAAGTCACAAAAAATCCGATGGCAAATAAAGAAAGGAGCTCTACAAACGTCCAACCTCAGTGGTCATCAGCGCCCGGCCTTCCCCATTTCACTTGCTTCCACACGCCGTCATACCAGCTCTCGACGCGACGTCCTGCTAAAACGGACATCGTAGAGCTGGCAGTGCCAATCATGCCAATGCCAGATGACTGAATGACGGCATCAACGAGAAGCGGGTACCTGCAAAATCCTGTCAATTATTTGCCGAAGCGAGAAGCGCAGGTAAAGTGCATCACCATCCACCATACTTCGCCGAGTCCTTTACAATGCTGGCGGTCGTGTACCAACCCTCACTGCGGATCGAGTCCCACCAAGCAGGGTCCTGCTCATCACTGAGCATGACAACGTGCATTGGTGTAACGCCGTGTCGCTCGCGCACTTCTTCTTGAATCTCGCTGATACGGCGCTTAAATACGGGAATGGAGGGATAGCAGTCTTCCAGTGGTATATCATTACAGTACCAATGAAAGTCATTTCGGCGGGCATGAATTGCAATGTACTAGGGGGTGTGTCAACGTGAATGGCCTAAAGCTAGGAAACAAGGTCTCGTGCTCACAGGGGGGATAGGTTCGTGTTCGGGGACCTCAAAGATGATCCTCAAGTAACTATCGGCGATACCCTGAAGCCGCTTTGACCAACGGAGATGCTGGAGGACGAACCGCCACACAGGGCCAACGTCGAAATTATACTCAAACGGCTGTCGCGATTCGGATAAAGGTGAGGGATCATAAATGGAAGTGGGGTCACGTACGGTTTGGGCACAGAGGTAATACAGATAGTCAAAACACGCTACATGCTCCTCAGGCGGTAATACAACCCCATGAACATCCGACGGTTGAGGTTCCTTTTTCATCGCTTCCTCCCTGTCGGGCGAATAGAGAAGCGTCGCGACGCTCCAAAAGCGCGCGTGAGGATCGTGCTCATACCCGGGGATGATTTGAAGTGATGGCGGAGCTGCGGTATAGGATATGTCTAGGAAAGGAGGCCAATCAATTGCGGAAAACAGCCACACCGATACGTGCTCACCAAGGCCTTGAAGATCCAGCGCGCCGGTGATACGCGGCTTTAGATCGCGAGTTTGAACGGCCTGCCAGATACTCCAACAGCCAATATTTTCGACTTCTTTGTTGGAAAGATCTTTGACTTCGTGCCATTCGAGTACGGGAATGCCGATGGCTTTGCTCAGATGATCTACGTCAAATACTTCGCCGAAATTGATATTGCCGGCGTCGTGGCGGCCTGCAATGGCGTGAGAGGGGGTGAATGGGCCAATGATGGGTACACGCTCGGTCAACATAGCGAGGTAAATGACGTTTCCCTAAGCATGTTGAGTCTTTCTGAGAGGGCGCACGAGGAAAAAACTTACGTATGTTATGACATCGTTGGCTTTTATGTGATAAGTAAAGGAGAGAAAGAGAACGTGAAAGGTGCTCACTCCACCCAGAGGAAATCCAGGAAGTCAGATACTTGGTATCATTTCGGAGGTTATCTATGCGAGAATGAACGACATGATAATGGAGGAGAGGGGTGTCATGACGTGGCGTGAACTGAACATACCTCTGAAGCGATTCGTTGGGGGACCTAGAAGAGCCATCTTCTTTCTGTCCCATACAGAGGATGGGGATGGGAAGACATTGTCTCTGGGCGGACTCGGAAGAGGATCTTGCAAGCCGAAGTCGGGAAATTGAATGGATGGGAGAGGTACCGAGAGATGGCGGAGGAAGAGAAGAGAGATGGCGGAAAGAATGGACCCTATGATAATTCGACGCTTGCGACGCGTAGAGCTAAGCCTATGGTTGAGTTGATGATGGGTAGGGTGCCGAATTGAGATCCGACTGGATACTTACATGGCCATCGCGACGTAAATTCAGAGTGTTGTCGAGTGGAAGAAAAGGAAACGACGCATTTGCTGTTTGTAGACGCCCGTTTCTGTTAGTAGAAATTGACCCGTAATCGCGACTTTCGCGTCTGTATTGACCCTCTAATTACTGTACCGCAATACTCGAGATGTGGAAGCCACCAGCCAATGACACTACCGTCGATATCGTGTCCTCTTGGATATCCCTATAATCTACATCGCTTTACACAAACGTCGGTGGGTCGATTACAAACTCAACCCGCGTGACATTACAGTAAACTAGCAGACCTATCAGACGACTGTATCTACCTGTCACCCTAAGATGTACAACAGATGTCTGTTGTACCCAAGCTGTTCACCGAAGATCAAGCGGCTGTATCATGTATCAAAGGAATGTAGCTAGTTGAAGATGTATCGTACAATTGAGTCTACCTTGAAACCCCTTTTTGTCTATGAGAAAATAATGGGTTATTATGTACGGGTCTACGAAGTTTCTATGTTGCTCAAGGTGCCCTCAGTGGTCATCGGCGCCGGGCCTTCCCCACTTGACTTCCTTATACACGCCATTTTGCCAGTCCTCAACGCGACGTCCTGCCAAAATGGACATTGTAGATCCCGTGGTACCGATTACACCGACGCCCGAAGACTGAATGACGGCATCGATGAGCAGCGGATACCTGCAAAGTCGTTAATCACTTGCCCAGATAGGTAGCGCAAAACAAAATGTATTACCATCTGCCATACTTGTTGACGGCATCATCTGCAATGCCACTGGTCGTGTACCAGCCAGCATTTCGGATCGAGTCCCACCAATCAGGATCCTGCTCATCACTGAGCATGACAACATGAAAAGGTACGACGCCCAGTCGCTCGCCCACTTCTTCTTGAATCTCGCTGATACGACGCTGATAAACGGAAATGGAAGGAAAGCAATCTTCCCGCGGTACATCGCCACAGTACCCATCAAAGTCGTCTCGGCGGGCGTGAATTGCGATGTACTGGATTGCCATTTAAGTCACCTAGAGCTAGAAAACAACCCACTACTACTCACTGGGGGAATGGGCTCGTTGTCAGGGACATCGAAGATGAGCCTCAAGTAACTATCAGCGATGCTCTGAAGTTGTTTGGTCCAACGGAAATGTGTGACGACAAATCGCCACGCAGGGCTGATCTCAGAGTTATATTCAAATGGCTGTCCGCTATTCGAGTGAGGTTCCATATATGAAAGAAAGGTCACGCACAGTTTCGGCACAGAGGTAGTACAGATAGTCAAAACATGCCAAATGCTCATCCGGCGGTAATACAGCCCCATGAACCTGAGATGGTTGGGGTTCTTTTTTCATCGCTTCCTCCTTGTTGGGCGAATAGAGAAGCGACGCGACGCTCCAAAAGCGAGCATGAGGATCATGTTCGTACCCGGGGATAATTTGGATTGATGGAGGTGCCGCGGTGAAGGATACATCTAGTCGTAAGGGGCGATCAATTTCTGAACAACAGTATCAACACCTACTCACCAAGGCCTTGTAGTCCCAGCGCGTTGCCGTTGCGCGGTTCAGACTCGCGAGTCTGAACGGCCTGCCAGACACTCCAACAGCCGATATCTTCAATTTCATTGCTCGGAAGATTCTTGACTTCGTGCCACTCGAGTACAGGGATGCCGATAGCTCGACTGAGATAATCAATGTCAAACACTTCGCTAAAAGGAATATCGCCGACATCAAAGCGGCCGGCAATGGCATGAGAAGGAGTGAATGGGCCAACGATGGGTACACGCTCGGTTAACATAGCGAGGTAAATGAGGTTTCCCTAGACATGGTGAGACAATTTGATGGCGAGTGAAGGAACAAACTCACGTATGTCATGACATTGTTGGCTAGGTATATGCTCGTGGTAAGCGGACGAAAAAGAGAATTGGGAGGATGCTCACTCCATCCAGCGGAAGTCCAGGATGTCATGTACTTTGTATCATTGCGAAGATTGTCTAATTGCGAATAAACGATGTTACCACGGAAGGAGGGATGCCTCTTCAGGCATGACATACCCCTGAAGCGATTTGTTGGGGGGCCAAGGAGAGCTGACTTTCTGTCCCATGGAGGGATAGTGTCCGTCGACGTCGACGGAAGTTCAATCGGCGGAAGTTCATCTTGCAAGACGAGGTCTGGAGGTGCAGCGAGTGGCAGAGAGGAAAGATGGCGAATAAAAAGAAGGGAGAGTGCAGAAAGAACGGAACCTGCTGCTACCTGACGTGCGCGACGTCCAGAGCCAACAAGTCTGTGAAGGATGGACGGAGGTGCGAAGGTGAGATAGTTTTTGACGATGGGAGGCTTGATGACTTACGCGGCGAGCATGTGAACGCAAATCAGACCAGCGATGAACGGGGCAAAAAGATGATGGGCCTTCACGCCTCCCCGTTCGCATTTTAGGCAGTGGCTGGGCGAAATCTTTGACCAATCGGGGATGACTCTCCTAATTCGCTAGTTATTGCAGGCGCGCGGCGTGTCCGCAGATGGAAGTACGTACAGAAGCACCCATTTTCGGTTGCCGTCCTTCTGCGCGTCTAAATGTCTGTACTGTCTTTCTACGTCTTTCTCTCTGACTTTTCAACCAACATTTTCTCTTCTTCTTTCATCTCGAATACAAGCGTTATGAGTGTCGTCGGTTCCTAGCCACCTGGCGGTTGTCTCGGCTTAAATTTTCGCGGTTCATGTCCGATATTTACGCATTCTCGCGCTTAGATATTGCACAACTCGCGCGACGGCTAACGCGCTAACGACCCGAGATAAGCAGAGTAGTGCCTTGACTCCGCTACAAAGAGCAGAGAAGAACAAGAAAAACGTCGTTCTCGCTTGTTCTCACACCTGTCCTACGCCCTGCTTCTCTCCATCCTCGTCCCCTCTCTCCATCCCTCCACGCGCCCATCATGGAGTGACTACTCGTTTACCCTCGTAGAATTCCATGGGTGCAACAGGGGACTTCGCTTCAACTTCCCTGAGGAAAATTTAGTGATGGTGTGGAGAGATTGATGCCGATAGAACAGCCGGGATCCCGGCGTGGTCTGGTTCTTCTCCCAGCAATACATGAAACTGAGAACACTCTCACACGAATTCAAGACAAACAAGAAGCAATTTCGCGAAGGCTCTATAGGAGCAGGATTCTGTAGGGAGGGTATCAGCAACACTTATCTATGCGCGCGAAGTGAAGACGGAAAAATTCCAAAGCCATCATTACGTTTTGACGTGAGTATTTTAATCGTGTATGTGAGTACAAACACGTGCGCCCGACGGTGTTCTGACGCGCATGTAGACCAGTTCTGTGTGTGACGAGCGCCGTTAATCGGCTCTGCGTAGCAAGGGATACAGTACAAGGAATGGCACAGGTCGTAAGCAGGTTTGCGACTGCGGACCTGCGAGTTGATGAATCCGGACGGGCCCAAGGTGCAGGAATCCATGATCACAGGTTTGGTTCTGGACCTGAGAGAAGGCTCCTTCAGTAGATTGGGAGTTAAGATTGGGTGCGCTGAAGCGCGATCGAGGCGCCGACCGGAAGGGGAGATAAAGGGGGTCCCTGGGGAGGACAACGTACAGGTACATTACACCCGCTAGTGACATTCGACAGCAGTTGCCAGTGCCAAGGTGCCCTTTTGATGGAGCCCGTCCTTGGCAGTACTTAGTGTTCCTGAGCTGCTGCAGCACCGTAGACGACCAAATTGCCCATCCATGTGTTTATTCCAGGCCGTTGATTCTGAGGCAACCTTGGCCACAGAGAAGTGCCGTCCATTGAAGTCAGACAAGAGAAGATGTCGGTTTTGTCGCTGGAGGAAGCATGAGTCACGTCTTTCGCTAAGCGCAGCACTCCCCTCAATTCCACAAGCGAGGTGGCGGAGTCGGTTACATTAGTGGCAGCGAGTGACTTTTTGGGCCCTAAATTGTGATAGCGTTGTGGCACGCGTTCCCCCTGCCTGCTGACAGTTCCAACACGAGAGACAGCAGGGGAATATTGTGGACAAACGCCACTGATCAACCTGAGACACTCGTCCATCCCTAACCCCATATTTTAGCTTCAGTGTTGTAATCAATGTTCGGAGGCCGGTGAGTGTAAGGTGCACCCGTGTCTACGGGTGTCGTAAGGTTAAAGAGAGCAAAATTGGGGGCTGATCTTACGTAAGTGCGCCCCAATCGTCCACTTTATAACGGCCAACCCCGTAGGGACGGGGGCGCAGAGCGTTGAAATCTATCCTGTTCATTCTTCCTGCGGCGTTGACTTCGCGGTGGCGCATACAACAGCACGTTGAGGGGTGTGTGAGCCTTGAATCGTACGGTCAATTGTCTCTTCTTGCCGCGGATTTCTCTCGCGCAAAATGTTTTGTTTGGCTTTCCCGGCCTTGTCTACAGTACACCAGCTTAAAAGAACACACTGGTTGAGTGACGGTGATAACAGTAAACTTGGTTTAATGCACTTTTCTTCCAACACAAAATTTGGCACGTATGGATTATTCATTTCTATTTATTCTCTCATTTTCATGCATTTCTGAGCAACGAGTGAGGGAACCGGAGGCAAGCCGAGTGCTAAGCACTAAGCGCCCAATGCATTTATGAGCGCAAGTGTACTGTAAACCATTTTCTTTTCCCGATACCAGTGGTCAGACAGCATGTGCCATAGGGGGATGAATATCGAACTTGTATAACGATGGACGAGCACACGTTGAGGGTGATTCTCACGTACTTCTGCCGTGTATTACGCGACGATTACCCCCCAGTCCGTGAGTCTCGAGGATCGCAAGTTGTTTCTATCTATCTCCCTCTTCTCCCCCTTTCCAGTGTAGAGCGCGGTCCGACCGCTGGTCATAACTTAACGGAGACAACGCTAGCGTGGCGGCAAGGGCGTCTCGTCCGGTGAATCAGAATCTGGATCAGTTAGGAGTCGCACATCGTGACTCTGTTCAGATGCTCGACAGAAACCAGTTCGCTCCGCTCCCGAACGTTGTTTAGAACTTTGAAACACGTCATCCACCTTCTTCTGACGTGAAGCGGTTACTTGATAGACAAATGCTCCGAGAGACTGCATACCCGTTCGACGTTCAACGCTCAACCCCGATCTGCGCCCCGACAAGCCGAATGGAAGTTACGCACCGCGACGACAGAACCAAGAATGATTCCATCTTTCCACCGGTCATCCGCGGGCTCCAGCGGATCCTGGCGAAGGCGCTGCTTCGCCCTCCAAAGGGCATGCAAGTCGACTCGAGGCTGTAGCGACGCATCGGGAGAATCGGGGTCATGAGTCCGGCGTCCGCGCAGCACGTCATATGAAGTACTGATGGCGTGGAACCGCGCCTCTGAAATCTCTGGAGGATACACACGAGCGATGGGTGAATCAGGGTGGTATATTCTTACGAGTTCATAATCTGCGGGTGTCAGAGGTAGTCAGGATCAACGTCGGATGATCGTGAAGCATTCGATGGGATGATGCACACAGCGCGACTTCACTTCTTGTTGAGATGCACTTAGCGGGAGGTGGAAGATTTGATGTGGCGTAGGGTTCGAATGGGATGGGTAAGGATACGGATTTGTGCTGCGGTGGGCCGTGGAGGCACTACAACTAGCGAAGCGATATATACGTGTGCCACGCTGACGGCTGGTAGCCCGTAGGGAAGCATGCATGCAGTGACTGCTTCGAGGAACACTGTTGAGGCGCAACTGAAAGTGAAGTGAAAGATTTAAGCTTCGCAAGACCAGGCCTCGCAAGAACCGTCACGTGATAGAATTTATACCCATACGGTCTCAAAGATTT
>Ga0137394_10004693_pt1 | contig 10375 bp, 7 predicted proteins | sample czobulk116metaG_FD_108278 | JGI IMG/M metagenome (GOLD analysis project Ga0137394, IMG submission 108278) | Vadose zone soil microbial communities from Angelo Coast Range Reserve, California, USA - czobulk1.16 metaG | ecosystem: Environmental > Terrestrial > Soil > Vadose zone | place: USA... | reverse complement strand
GCCGCCTCATGGAAAGTGATTACGCACGCGAAGTGCCACTTCGGTAGGTCCGCATTTGGAAAGAGGGGCGACATTCAGGTCAGTGACTTTGTATAGAGGAGAAGTGTTGCTGCTTGGAGATCGAATCTTCCGCGCCTTGCTGGAAAGAACCAGCCGATTCGTGCTGACTTGTTCTCTGCACTGTCGAGCTGATTAAGGCTCCGTGGAATAACTAGCGAACTCAAGGATGGCCAGGGGCTGAAGAACTCTCGCGTTCGAATCCGCATCCGGCACCCGGACGTGCTGGAGAGCTCTGACTCGCGCGTTTCGAACATCTTGTTTGGTGCAACTCAGAAGGTTTGCGCACTCACGGTCGGTATAGGACTCGAGGACTGACAATACAAACACAAATCGCTCAAACGGGCGCAATTTCACCAGGGCGTTAATGGAAAGTTCAGCCTCCGATTGCGGCTCTTCTGAACCCCATAGGTCTGCGGTAGCGCTTGTTTGGTGCGGCAGTGGGGCGATCATTTGTATCGCGTTCTTGATGACGCTCCTTCTACTCCAGGAACGAGCCCAGTCCGTAAAAACGGCCTTTTCCGCGCGCGCATCTTGCAGAGCACCCACGAAACACTGCTCGGCCTGTGCGTGGCCGCCGGTCAACAAGAAGGCGAGCCGATATAAGTGCGACATATCTTCCTCGAAGACCTTGCAAAAATCTGCCGACGTCGCGAATGCAAAGCCTTGAGCGTGGATCGAATCTCGTTGTGTCATGTCGCTACCTGACTCTCCCGTGCGGTTGGCAGCTCCCCTGGGCCGCGAAGGCGGGGGAGGGTGAGCGCAAACCAGGGCAGTCTTGAACCTCGAAACGCGAGTCAAAACTGTTTATCCCTGGCGCTCGCTCACCCTCTTGAGGAGGCAACTGCATTGCTACTGATGTGGGGTATTGCACTTCAAAGACCCTTTTGCAAAACCGGCAAACCTCTGATCCGAAAGCAATTGCGGGCGTAAGCCGCGACGGAGTCAGGCAGCATGTCGACGCTGGTGACGAAATCTCGACACCTGCTAACGCCGCCTTAGGCGTTCCCTAGCTTCGACCGCGGTAACTCCTTACTGCGCTAGTTATGCAGCTTGTGACGAAACACAAGTTTGGCAGCCCTAATGCACGCAGTTCTGGGGGAGAAAATCATGACAACACGCCCTCCGGTACCTCCTTTCAACCGCGAGAGTGCTATCCAGAAGGTTCGTCTAGCCGAAGATGGTTGGAATTCCAGAGATCCGGAAAAAGTAGCTCTTGCTTACACCGAGAATTCCCGCTGGAGAAACCGCTCAGAATTTGTGAATGGAAGGCAAGAGATCGTCGCCTTCCTCAGGCGTAAGTGGACGAAAGAACTGGACTACCGGCTGATCAAAGAACTTTGGGCCTTCGATGGCAATCGCATCGCGGTGCGCTTTGCTTACGAGTGGCGCGATGACTCTGCGAACTGGTATCGCTCATACGGGAACGAGAATTGGGAATTCGAGCAGGATGGCCTCATGCGGTTGAGGCTGGCAAGCATCAATGATCTTCCTATCAAGGAATCAGACCGCAAGTACCATTGGCCCCTCGGGCGCAGGCCAGATGGCCACCCAGGATTAAGCGATCTCGGTTTCTGAAATCGGCATTGCAAATGGCGGCAAGTAACGTTGGCGCTAACAAGCGCATTTTTAGATCAATGCGAACAGAAAGCTCACCGGAATAACATGGAACATGTTTCTTCGGCCCACTTACTAAAGAAGACGGATCCGGAAAAATGTGATCTTGTGATTCTCGGAGGCTTGTTCTCGTCCGCACCTTCGGTCACGAAACATCAGCCCATGCGAATTGGGCCCTCGACGTCGAGGATCAGATCTAAAAAATTAACCGGCGATCAATCGTAGAAATGCAATGAATTAAACCTACGTTTCAACTTGCCGCGACACCAGCAACTCTCGCGCTCGCCTGCGACGCAGTCTCCTCAAATTAGCCACCAGCAGAGCGCCGTCCCTGGGCTCGAATTAAGAATCCGTTCGCCTCCCGAGCAGCATCTGTTATAGGTGTAACAGATTGCAGTACGACTGTATCTACAAGTAAGAAAAGAGAAACCTCAATGACACATTCAACAGCGCTTCGAATCACATTCGTCCTGTCGTTATTAATCGCCAGCAGCGTTCACGTATTCGCGAAAGAGCAGCTCAAGTTCCAGGAGGGAACGGTTGTTTCGGTAAACGACGTCTGTGATGACTTCTGCCAACTCCAGACCCAGTACACCGGGACAGACTCGCCGCTCTTGGCGGAGCAATACGCGTACGACGTAGGGATCGAAGTAGGCGGTCAACTCTATGTTTTGCGGGAGTACTCACAGTACAAGGATCGTCCGAAGATATTGGAGCACCGGAGAGAGCTGATCGCGATTAGCGGAAAATTGGGCTACACCGAGGACGCCCTCGGTAACCTAAACAGATTTCCCATCGTCTCGTCGCATCCAGCAGTGCTCTAGTGGACCGTGCTCTGGGACAAGGTCGAGAACGTCGCACATACGCGAGTTTGTGGCGACGTTCTCACCTGGGCCAGGGGCGAGGCTTTGATGCACGGTTGACCGCCCCGATGTGCGGGAACCGTTGGGCCAGCACATAGGTCCTCCGCCTAAGTTTCCGGTGGAGTTTAGCCAATGCTCGGCCGCCTTACCCGTCCTACGATTGACAGCTCTGTCTAAGGACCGACTCACACTGTCTACGCTGTCTAGGGCGAGTCTTGGCTCGTATGCGACGCGAGTGTCGTAGCCAGGCCCCAGCAGAGCGCTTGCGGTCGGAACCGAGCATCGCAGAGTTGGCAAGGCAAATGCTTCTTTTAGAAGGGGCAACCGTATCGCCGCGCATAACGAGAACCCATGCGAGGGTTTGCCGGCGATCGGCAGGAGAAGGAATAACCGATGAGCGACATCAGAGTTGCCGAGGTGATAACTCAGAGCGGTAAGGAAAGCACGGGATCGACAGGAAAGGGAGAGTCCTGTCGCCCGCTACATTGCCACATTGCCACATTGGTCTTATGAATGGTCGCGAGAATTCGAAGAACAGGCCGCTCTGGCGATTTATGACGTTAACTCGTCTTGGTCCAGGGGTGATCGCTGGTCTCGCATGTTTGCAACTCGTGTCTCTGGTCGCTGCGCAAGATGCGCCGAGTGCCCAGGTTTCAATGCCGCAGTCGTCCTCTGAACATGTGTCCGTTTCCAGCTCTCAAGGGCTAACCCTACAAGATGCTGTGCAGAGAGCGCTGACGAGTTACCCAACCGTGCGCATCGCTCTTGAACGTGTACTCGCGGCCCGTGCGAACGTTGGGCTCACCCGGACTCAGTACCTCCCCCAGGTAAATCTTTTGTGGCAAACAAATCGAAGCACATACAACAACATTGCTGGGCTGCTTATGCCTCAGGGAGTTGTTCCTTCTCTGTCCGGACCGGTTCTTGCAAATACTTCCGGCACCTCAGTATGGGGCAGCGCCGGAGGTCTGCTTGTGAATTGGGAGCCGACGCGCTTTGGCTATCGAAAGGCCGAAGTGGCAGCGGCCCAGGCGGGCAGCGATGCGGCAGTTGATCGATTGGCGCTCACGAAACTGGATGTCGCGAGTGCGGCAGCAAGCGCATATCTCGCAGTTGCAGCGGTTCATGAACAGATAAAAAGTGCTGAGGCTGACCTGTCGCGCCGTGGAGCGTTTGCGAATACGATTCACGTATTGGTCGCTAATCAACTGCGACCAGGAGCAGACGCGTCCCAAGCGGATGCGGAAGTGGCAGCGTCCCGCACGCGCCTCATTCAGGTACAGACCCTTGAGAAGGTGAATCTTGCTGCATTGGCCGAACTGCTCGGACTGCCTTCGAGGCAGATTCTTCTCGATGCCGAACCGTTGCTTGCTGCGCCGTCGAATCTAGAACTGGCAACGTTCGCAGCCACGGCTCACCCATCGGCTCTTGAACAGAGCCATCTTTGGGGACAAGCCCAAGCGCAGCAACGCGTCTGGTCGAGAGCATATCTTCCACGATTTTCACTTGAGGGATCAGTTTCAGGACGTGGCAGTGGAGTCCAGCCAGACGGGACATTGCTGGAAGGAACAAACGGACTTGGGCCGGATCGAGAGAACTGGGCAGTAGGAATTCAGGCTACCTTCGCAGCCTTTGATTACTTCTCGATTCGTGAACAGAAGAAGATTGCGGCCGCCAACGAGCGGGCGCAGCAACTGAATTATCAGAACACGATCGTGAGCCTGAATACCCAGGTCGAACAGGCCCGCGCTCAACTTGAGGGCGCGATGCAGACTGCGCTTAATACGCCGGTGCAACTCGCAGCGGCGCGCGCCGCAGAATCACAGGCGCGAGCGAGGTATCAGGCCGGCCTCGCCAACATTGCGGAAGCAACACAGGCGCTGGCCCTCCTCCAACAGGCAGAGGCACAAGATGTGCTCGCACGAATTGGCGTTTGGCAAACACTGCTCGGCATCTCCGCCGCACAAGGAGATCTAACTCCGTTTCTTAGGCAACTGTCGGGAGCTCATTGATTCATGTGGTTGATACGTCTGGCGCTCCGTCGTCCCTGGACCATCGTTGTTGGTGTTATTGCTGTCGCCTTGTGCTCCATCCTGGCTATTACGCGGATGCGCGTAGACATTTTCCCGAATCTGAACCTGCCCGTTGTTTATGTAGCGCAGCCCTACGGCGGCATGAGCCCGGCGCAAATGGAAGGCTTTCTCACCTACTACTACGAGTACCACTTCTTATACGTAGACGGCATTGAGAGTGTCGAATCAAAGTCAGTTCAGGGTGCGGCGCTTCTCAAGCTGACCTTTCATGCAGACACGGATATGAGCCAGGCTCTGGCCCAGGTGATCGGGTATGCCAACCGCGCCCGTGCATTTATGCCTTATGGGACGGTGCCGCCGTTCATTGTGCGCTACGACGCTGGGACGGTGCCGGTTGGCTATCTCACATTCACCTCTCCGAATCGGACACTCGGTGAAATTCAGGATCTGGCGCTGAATCGTGTACGCCCGCAATTCGCTACGCTGCCAGGCGTATCCTCCCCGCCACCCTTCGGAGGCAACCAGCGTGCGGTAGTGGTAAGTGTCGATGCAGCAAAACTTCGCGCCTACGGTATGTCCTCTGAACAGGTGATTCAGTCGATTACCACCGGCAATGTCATTATTCCGGCCGGTAATGTTCAGGACGGCACCCTGCAACCCATGGTTCCAAGCAATTCTGTTGTGGGGAACATCCAGGAGTTAACCGATCTACCGATACGCATCGGCGCCGGACCAACCGTCTTTTTGCATGATATTGCGAAGGTAGAAGATTCCACGGACATCCTGGCGGGGTACGCGGAAATCGATGGCAAGCGCGCGGTCTATATCCCGGTGACGAAGCGACCCGATGCCTCCACCGTCACCGTAGTCAATGAGGTGAAACAGAACCTCGACCGCTTCCGCTCCCTGGTCCCATCTGACATTCAAGTTGCCTATAGGTTCGATCAATCTGTTTATGTCAAAGACTCGCTTTGGACGATTGGCCGCGAAGGCTTGCTCGGTGCTTTGCTGACGGGATTGATGGTGTTGCTCTTTCTTGGCGACTGGCGCAGCGCGGGCATCGTCGTCATCACCATCCCATTTGCCATCATCACGGCTGTTGTGCTGCTGTGGGCCAGTGGGCAGACCATCAACATCATGACACTCGGCGGTTTGGCTTTGGCAATAGGCGTTCTGGTGGATGAGGGCACGGTGGTGATTGAAAATATCCATGCTCACCTCGAGCGCGGCGAACAGCGCGCCATCGCGGTCCTTCATGCAAGCCAAGAAGTCCTCACTCCCCGCCTGCTTGCCATGCTTTCGATCCTGGCAGTGTTTGTGCCGTCATTCTTCATGACAGGTGTTGCCAAGGCACTCTTCGTTCCGCTTTCACTCGCCGTTGGGTTTGCCATGGCAGCTTCGTATGTCTTGTCCGGCACACTCGTGCCGGTGCTCTCTAATTGGGTTCTTCCCGAACAGTGGAATCACAAAGAGGGCGCATCGAAACGCGGGTTTCTTTCTCGTTTGAGGGACCGGCTCGAATGGGCGCTGGCTACACTAATGCCAAGGCGCGGGTTTGTCTTCGCTGGTTATCTCGTGGTCGCCGTTTTGCTGGTCGTTGTCGTCGGTTTCCATCTAGGTAAGGAATTGTTTCCGCCCTCTAGCTCCAATCAATTCCAATTGCGCTTCAATGCGCCCATCGGCACGCGCGTCCCCGTCACCGAAGACCTCGCGCGCCAGGTCCTCAGCACGATTCAGAAGGAAGCCGGAGCTAGGAATGTGGAGAGCACTCTGGGCTATCTAGGGCTCCAAGCTTCCAGCTATCCAATCAATACTATCTATCTCTGGACAAGTGGTCCTCACGAGGCCATCTTCCGTATCGCTCTGCGGCCGGATGCGAAGATCAACCTGCCTGACTTCGAAGAACACTTGCGAAAGGTACTGGCCAAACAATTTCCCGGCAGCACTTTTTCCTTTGAGGCTGGAGACATTGTTTCTCAGATCATGAACTTCGGCGCACCCAGCCCGGTAGAAGTCGCAATCCAAGGCTCCGACCTCACAGAAGTGCGCACATATGCCTCCCGCGTGCACAATGCAATGTCCTCTATCGACTCTTTGCGGGATTTGCGTTATGAAGAACCGCTCGAATATCCGAGCATCAATGTAGACATCAACCGTGAGCTGGCTGGTCAGATGGGGCTCACCGTCCAGCAGGTCGGCAACGCGGTTCTCACTGCTACTTCTTCGAGCCGTTTCGTCACCCCAAACTACTGGGCTGATCCGAAGACAGGCGTTGGCTATCAGGTGCAAGTAGAAATTCCACAGACGCAGATTCACTCTGCGCAAGATATCGCCAGTATTCCTGCAGGAACTGGGGCGCACCCACTGGTTGGAGACGTTGCGAAGGTAGAAAACGGAAAGCTTGTCGGTGAATTTGACCGCAGTAATGGCCGCCGCATGGTTCTGATCGCGGCAAACACCTCGGGGAGTGATCTTGGACGGGTAGCTCGCTCGCTGGATCAAGCTCTCGCTCGTATTGCGCCGGTTCCGCGTGGTTTGACTCTGGAAGTTCGTGGCCAGATCGCTCCGATGCGTCAGACACTCACCAATCTCAGCATTGGCCTGGGCATTGCGCTGATCGCGATTCTGTTGCTTCTTACCGCCAATTTTCAGTCCATGAGACTGGCTCTTGTCGTACTCGCAACGGCCCCAGCGGTACTGACCGGAGTTGCCCTCATGCTTTGGCTCACCGACACGTCACTCAACATCCAGTCCTTTATGGGTGCCATCATGGCGCTGGGTGTGGCTGTAGCGAATGCAATTTTGCTCGTCACCTTTGCCGAGCAATACCGCCAGGAAGGAAAATCGGCGCTCGACGCCGCTATGGAAGTGGCGAAGACACGCATGCGTCCTGTATTGATGACGAGTATTGCTATGACTGCGGGCATGATCCCGATGGCGCTCGCGCTCGGCTCCGGTGCCGAAGCCACGGCTCCGCTTGGCCGTGCCGTCATTGGTGGCTTATTGGCTGCAACCGCAACGACTCTTCTGCTGATACCGCTGATCTTTGTCATTGCCCAGCAAAATTCAAAACGGACCTCCGTATCCCTTGATCCGGAAGATCCTCAGAGCCGCTATGCTTCGCTTCATCCAGAGGGAACATGAGCATGGTTCAAATTAAATGGCCGAAGTCTTTCACGTACATGCTCGCTCTTATGGCCGGCTGCGCAAGCATGTTTATTGGCTGCCGCAACAAGGAGTCCGTTCGTGCGGCAGACGTGGAGAAACCTCTGCAAGTGACGGTTCGTTCAGTCGTCGAACAGCAACTGCAAGCATCGTTGACGCTGCCTGCCGAACTAGCTCCATTCGAAGTAGTCGCTATCTACCCGAAAGAGACTGGCTTCCTGCAGTGGATTGGCGTAGATCGAGGTTCCCGGGTTCACAAGGGACAACTCCTGGCTCGCCTCACAGCTCCCGAACTTGATGCGCGCCGTGCAGAGAGCCAGGCTCAGCTCCAGAACGCCCAATCTGAACTTGGTGCAGCACAGGCGAAGCTCGCATCCGATGAAGCAACCAGCAATCACTTACAGGAGGCCGCAAAGACGCCAGGTGTCGTGGCAGGCAACGATCTCATCGTTGCTGAGAAAACCGTCGAAGCAGATCGAGCGAACGTGAAGGCTAGCGAAGAAAATGTCAACGCGGCCCGGCAGGCACTTGGCTCCTACACCGCCATGCAGCGATACCTGCAAGTGACAGCTCCGTTTGATGGTGTGATCACTGAGCGCAACGTTCATCCCGGGGCGCTTGTCGGCCCGGCGACTGATTCGGACACGGCAGTGCCGATGCTGAGACTGGAAACGATCGACCACTTACGTCTCGTCGTTCCTGTTCCGCAGGCTTACCTCAGCGGCATCTCTAAGGGCCAGACTGTTGAATTTACGGTTCCTGCTTTTCCAAACAGTAAATTCAAAGGAACGATTGCTCGTATCTCAGATGCAGTGGCGCAACAGACACGGACTATGCCGGTAGAACTGGACGTAGAGAACCGCGATGACCTGCTCACGCCGGGCACATATGCCCAGGTGCAATGGCCAGTCCATCGAACTGGCATGAGTCTGGTTGTTCCCAAGACAGCAATTGCCTCCGATCTTGAACACTCGTTTGTTATCCGCGTCAAGAACGACAAGACGGAGTGGGTGAATGTTCAGGCTGGTCTAACGAAAGATGATCTCGTCGAAGTCTTTGGAGATCTGCGCTCCGGAGACTTGGTTGTAGTTCGGGCCACCGATGAGCTAAGACCTGAGATCCCGGTAGCGGTCATTAACGACTCGGGCCAGAAATAATCTATGTGGTGATGCAGCGGGATACATTGGCAAGGCACTCCGCGATTTTAAACCTGCGGCGACACCAGCAACTCTCGTAAACAGACCTGTCAATCGTGGTCGCATGTCGACACGTGTCGACGGTCACTGGCAGAGCTTCGACACGCTGACGCCTCTATTACTCCAAAACTGAACTGAATTTACTCAGAACCGGGCCGTGGCGCGTTTGGCAGCCGTGTTGCTCGCTAATGTTGTGCGAACCCGCAGTGCAACCTACTAAGCGGTCGAAGTCCCCCGATCGAAGCATTGAATGCGACCTAGCCTAAGTAATTGGAGGGCAGCATATGAATTCGCAATCTGCAATCGAAGTCAACTCAAGCAGTACTGAATCTCCGACAAGAGAAGAAAACAGGCCCGAACAAAAAGGCGTCGCAAGTAGGCGCTCGTTCTTAAAAAAGAGTCTGGTGGCTGGAGCAGTTGCGACTGCGGGTGTGGGAGTTTTGGCCAAGGTGCCATCCGCACTTGGTCAGATCTCCAGTGATTCGCTAACAACCAGCAGTTCGATAAGGAAAGGCGATGCAGCCATCCTGCAGTTCCTGGCCGCCGCCGAGATCATCGAGAGCGACCTCTGGCTACAGTACCAGGAACTGGGAGGAGTGCAGGACGACGAGGTTTCCAAGCTTGCCAGCAGACTGATTCCCGGTTATCCCGCACAACCCACCGGGGGAAATCCACTGTACATGCAAGATCTTCTGCCACTTGACAGTGACATGTCGCAATACATTCATGACAACACCGAAGATGAACTGACGCACGAGGTGTTCATCAACAAGTACCTCGCCTCGAAGGGTGCTCCAACCGTCAATCTTGACAAATTCCGGACATTACCCAGCAGCAAGGCGACAGGTGCAAACCAATTCGGGCGGCTTACGAACTTGATGCAGCTCACGGTGGATACATCCTGGTGGACACGCTACCGCAGCCGCACCAAGAACCCTGATTTTGGCGATACATTTCCTCAAGCCATTCCATCCTTAGCCGTGGGGCGACATCCAGCAATTCCGCGGACTGATAAGGATGCGTCCGCTCCCCACTTCTTCCAGGCAATCGTAAACACCGCTGGCTTCCATTTTGCTTTTATCGAACAAGGAGGAACCAGCCTCTACCCTCAACTGGCGCAACGAGTCAGCAATGTGGAGGTCCTGCGCATCCTCCTCAGCATCGGCGGAGTGGAAATCGCTCACTTCCAGACCTGGCAGGACAAAGCCGGCAACGCACCGCCATTAACTGCAACGGATCCTGTGACCGGTGTAAAGGTGACATTCCCGGATCTGAATTCTCCTCCCTTTGGCGGAGAGAACTTTCAAACCAATCTGATCATGCCTGAGCCGACCGTATTCCTCAGCCGACATCTGCCCGCGTGTTCCATCATTCGCCCAACCGAGACGACGGGGGCGGCAATGGCAGCTCTGGCGAGTCTGACGGCCGATGGGCTCTTCATCGG
>Ga0137394_10004692_pt1 | contig 10375 bp, 8 predicted proteins | sample czobulk116metaG_FD_108278 | JGI IMG/M metagenome (GOLD analysis project Ga0137394, IMG submission 108278) | Vadose zone soil microbial communities from Angelo Coast Range Reserve, California, USA - czobulk1.16 metaG | ecosystem: Environmental > Terrestrial > Soil > Vadose zone | place: USA... | reverse complement strand
TCCTGCCCGAGTCACTGCCAATCCTTTCAACTCTCACTCAGACGCCGCCTCGCTGCCCTTGGTTCTAGTTGTTTGAGGACCATCACGTCCAATTGAACTTTTGCCACTTCGCTTCCGACCTTGCGCCCCTTGCGCCCGATGCAAGCCCTGGCGCGGACTCCCAGTGTCATTCGTTCTCAGGTTCAATTTACAATTAAGATGGGTCCTGGTCCCTCCTCGACTCGTGGGGAGTCATGGGTATCCGTATGTGCATGTACTTACTCTTGTTCGATGCTCGGACGGCCACATGTAGGCTAACATCATGCTCGCATGTACGTACACTCGACTTCTGGAAATGTAGAACGCTTCCGTCTGCATCCCCCTGACTTCTCGTGTGAACACCTATGTGCCTCGAGCTCGCATTTCGCCTTCTGATGTCGGTTTAAGCTGCGCCGGGTCGAGCCGTGTCCGGATCCGATCGTGAAGTCTCTTCTGTTATCTCCATTCCTTTACTTTTTATCCCCCGTTCCTGTACGGTACAATGGCTCACAAATTCCCCTTGGTGCGTCGAAACACTGTCTACCACTGTCATTGTCACGCCAAAATGGTCATTTGTTTGTTTTTTTCTTTCGAACCGTGGCTGATCATAGAAGATATCGCCCCATGGGGCATGTAGAGGTTTTTTTTTGGGATCTATGTACGTGGAGTGCCACCGCACCAAAACCCATATGGTACAAGTCTCCGCATCCGGTGGTACCACGGTACCACGTTGTGTGGGTAAAGCATAGAAGCGTGCACCACGTAGTCATCGAGAAAGTTAACCATCTATTGCGTTGATGTGTTATTGTGCACATAGAATCGAAACTCTGGATTCTTAGACACAACAAGCCTTCCAGACGAGCCCATACGGGGAAACAAATGGCACTAGGGCAAGAAATTTGTTCGTCCACGCGTGCCTCCTTGCGTATCACCGGCATGTCCGCTACCACTCAGTGCGCGGTCGCTGTCCGTCAGCTCGAATGTGTTGACATCGCGCGGGCCTGAGCGCACGGCGGTGACTGTTACCGTGATAGATCTATCAGGTCGGCCAACACTCGACCCTAGTACAGCCATTGGCCATTCGAACAACACGCTGTGATTTTCAGAGAATAACCTGAAAAGTGGGGCCTTGACCACCCAACGGTCGAATAAATCATTCTCACACCAACTAAAGCACATGGGCACCCCGCATCTACGCGCCCTGTGACACGCAGCTAGGATCTCCGTCAACTATCCACGCACAATGCCGACCGTAACACCGCCACCGTCCGGGTCACGGCCCGTGAACGCAAGGGCAATCATACAGCGCTCCCATGCCCACCGTGTGAGCTTCAGCACCTCCACGTCCCCCAAGTCTGGCGAGACGCGCAACTCTAGAGTCACCACCAATGGCTGTGGTGCGCCCACAGAGGGTGCTATTTGCCAGATGTGTGGTGGTGGGAGGTGCAGCACTTGGGGATGCCGTTCAATCTGATAAAGCCACGTGATCAGCAAGCTACCAAAGGGAAAGTTTAATCATCCAAGGGCAAAATATCTTACCTCACGCATGGCACGGAGGAAGGACTCCATCCTGCCTGCAGAGAGTCTACGGGCTGGCGCCGTTTGCAGTAATACGGCACCAATGCTCTTACAGGAGGGATATGCCAAGTGGAACATTGCGATCGCCTCAGCGGCTGCTAGAAGGAGATCGAATGTACGGTGTGAAGGTCTAAGATGAAGGCCAATGATTGCTCAGCCACAAGGCTAATGGCCAGAGTTCGAGCCACTTACGAGGGTATAATTGCTGAGATAAGGAGAATGAGGGTACAAGCACTGATGGGTACGAGGGAGAACGGGTTGCGCAGAATCCGGTCCTGCCAAGAGGATGGCTCAACTGCATGTTGCGAGTATCGAAAGCGGGCAGGGTTAAGGAGAGCTGACAAAGGAGGTAGTTGGCTCCCCGTGACTGCGCGCGTCAGTCTTTCATGATGGGAGTGGATGAAAACAACACTCACCGTTGACCAACTTGCTATGGTTTTCGAATTGTAAAGCATTAAAGAGAAGAGAAAGGAGCGAAAGCAACGGCAAGAGTATAGGAAAATCGATCCTGGAGTAGCAATTTAAGAAAACGTCCGATAAAGATTCAAGTGAACTGACCCGAGCAGTTCGACGTCCTCATCACCCGTGTGATGATGGTGACCCTCGCCTGCGGAGAGCAAAACATGCTCGATGGTCTCCTTGAACACATAGACGGCCGAAAACATCAAGTAAACGACTTGCGCAAACAACGCAACCGTTTCCAACCGGCGAGTCCTATAAAAGGTGTTATTTCCTCAAAAACATTTACATCATACGCAAGGTGCGCACCCAAACGGACGTCGTATCGGGCCCTTCAAAACGGGCCTTAGGAGATACACGGGCAGGATTGTGCTCAACGCAACGCCAATCGCGTCAAAGACAACCCAATATCCCAACCCTGTACACGCGAGCGAGCCAATACCTTGGCCTGTGATCCACAACCATGCACCAAGGGCGAACTGCCAGACGGAGGCAGCGATGGCACCCGAAGGGAAAGTGTCGTCGTTTAGATGAGAAAAGGGTGACGTGCTAGAGTCGGACAATGGTGAGACGGGGGAAGGCGATTCGGACGGCGGGCGAGGGAACTGGACGGAGGACGGGGCCGTGGATTGGGAGACGGGTGAAAAGGGGGCTACAGGAGAAAGTTGCGATGTTCGATCTCCAAGCCCTGGAGAGCCTGGTTCGAGGAACGAGAAAAAGTTGTGCGAGAGGGAGTGTTTGTGATGGTGCCCACGGCGCGCTGTGCGGGCAAGCGGGGACTGCTCGCTGATCAGAGGACCGCCGTCGATGCTCGGCGGAGGACGCGCGCCAAAGGTGAAGCCGTCACCGAATCTTTGCTTCGATCTCGAGACGGTGGGTGACGCACTGGGCATTGGCACACTTGCCGGGGAGGAATCTTTTGAGAGTGGACCTATTTCAAGCTCCTGTGCACCGTCCTCGGCAATGGTACTATGCGGAAGCGAGCCTGGACGTGGAAAGAATATGGAGAGGTTCCGCGAATGGAGGCGTGAGTGTCGGCGAGAGTGAGTGGACGCGGAGGGGGATGGCGGTGGTTCGACGCCGTTTAACGATATTTGGGAGTGGGAATTAACACGCGCGTTGGTGGTTGAAGAGGGAATGGGTTGGGTAGGGAATGACATGGAAAGAGGGGAAGGGGAAGCTGGAGCAAATGGACCAGAGGAGATCGAGCGCATACGCGAGTGTGAGCCTCCGTGAAGATGGAGATGCGCGGGTGTGGAGAAGGCGGGGCGGAGACTTGAGGCGGAGTGTGCGTACCCTTTAGTCTGAGGAAGACTCAACCCGGTGCGAGGTGATCCTGGAGAAGGCGGTTGAGGTGGATGTGATGACAGTGAGGCAGAAGGCCCAGATGGAGAAGATACGACACGATTTCTTAGGGGGAGATCACCCTGACTTTCCTTTCCTTCCGCCGTCAATGACCCGTCGGATTGAAGCTGTCCATTAGGTGCAATAATTAGGTTTTCATCCTCCTCCTTACTCGATTTTCGCCTGTGGACGCTTGTCATGTGGCATTCGCACGCACGCTCAAGTGAGCTCCGATGGATAGGCTCCGGTTGCACGTTTATTTGACGAAACGTGGTTGATCTCACGGTATTAGCGGGGACGAGCCAGAAACGAACCAAGGCCTGGGCACAGTTCTTGGAATGGGAAAGTGGGACAACGAGGGAAAAGAGAGGTTTCTTGGTGGTTGGATTAAACGCGATACTGCACTTTTGCCAATCGACCCAAGTCGTGATTACGTGAGGTTCTCTCATAACGCGTTTCATTGGCTGCTGACTCTATTTACCCCTCGCTCGAGCCCCCTTTCCAAACGATTTCCCTTCAAACCCAGGACGTGACTTTCCCTTGCCACCTTTGTGCTTTTCCTTCCTTTTCTCATTTCTACTAGCAATATTGTCCGCACGCTTTTTCTGCCGTGCCACCATATTTGCTGCGAGCTGCTCTTTTCGCTCCGCCCTGATCAAACCTGAGAAACGACGCTTAGACAAGAGTGAGAACAGGGGCGCACCAAGCCTTTTTGCCTTTCGCCTTTTCCTTCTCCTTGCGCTTAGCTGACTTCTTCAGCCGCGTCTCATCATCGGCTACTTTGACCCCCTCCATGCGAGCTGCGGCCTTTTCCCATTTCTCACGTTCCTCAACCTGTTTGCGCTTCTCTTCTGGTAGTGCCGCAAGCTTCTCTTTCCGAGAAACCAGCTGTTGTAGAGCCTGAGAGGGGTTTGATGAACTCTTGAGCCGACTGCCCTGACGATTCGATGAGGACGATTCGGCGACAGATGAGAATGCCACGTTCGTCAGCTGGGAACGAGAATCCAGCCTTGAGGAAGCGCCATTTGTGACGAGTAGTTGGGTCTGAGATAGGGCAAAAATTCAGAGAACGGGCACTGCTAACCCAGTTGACTCACTTTAGCGGGTGGCGCGCTCTCTTTCGGTTTTTCCTTCGATTTGCCTTTCCTCTCTTTCTCCTTCTGTATTTTTGCCTTCGTCTCCTTCCGCCGGCGCTCGCGCATCGCAGCGCGGTGTAGCCGGCGTTCTTCTAACAGTTCGTCTTTGCTGTTCCCTTCAGCGTCGCCCCGTTTCTTGCTTCGCATTGCTTCGATTTTTGCATGTAGTTTAGCGCGGAGAGTTTCGATACTCTCAGGTTGAGATAACGAGACATCATGGCTTGCGTTCTCTTCCGGATCGCTCTCGGCATCCTGCATGAGAAAATCTGCTTCTCCAGATAGTACGTCCACGTCTGAATCATTAGGTGCGGATGCCTTTTGCTTGCCCTTGCTATTAGCGGTCAATTGATCGCTCTGAATATCCAGTATGTTTTTATTGTTCGCTGGATTGAGCTGTGCCCCGTCGATGATCGATACGTCAAACGGAAATGATATAGACGAGCGTACCTTTTCACGACGCGCTTTCTTGGACGCCTCTTTTATCGCCTGTTTTGGTGCCTGCTGCCCTTTTTTATTCTTGTGATACTTAGATGTACCCTGTGGCAGTTCTGTAGGTATGTATGCCCGGACCGCGAGACAATGGAAACTTGGAAACCCACCTGGTCATTATTATCATCGCGCACTAGGTAGTACTTGGCGGGGATGAGAGACAAAAGGGTTTCAAATGTCTCATTGTGTTTTTCGAGCGACGCCTGCAAGGTTGAAGTCGCGGTTGGCATCACAGCCTGTATCCTCTCGCGCTCGTCCCTGTTGTTAGTGGTGAGAGCCGGCGTCACCTTCACCGTGACATTTCGAGATGGTCAAAGTGGTCACACGTGACAGGGGCAAGAGTCACCACACCCGGGCCATCCGTTCGACCACTGTTTTGGGTTTTGCGAAATTTCCACTGCAGAGTCCCGGACCTGTATCGAAGGCGCATTGTTTGGGATGATTGGAGTGGGAACGAGCAACCGATCACAATGAAATAAGGCTTAAAATCTTACCATACGAGTCATGCAACTTTGACCGTGTGACCAGGGACAATCACTACGCTTTTTGTGATTACATAATGAGATTAAGCCGAGGTCAGAACACAATAGCATCGACAGACAATTACGCTGAAGACAAAACACTGACAAAACCCAATGGATTGCCGTGACGTTCGCTCAGTCCAACTTCCCCCACTTTCTCTTCTACGGCCATGTCCAGCTCAACGACCCTTGAGGTCGTCGATGCTATCCCCACGACCAACACGACTCCTGACGTCTCAACTTCACACCTCCCGGAGACCTCATCTACCCATATCTTCCCTAACGAATCTTCTACTTCTATTCCCCATGAATCTGACGCGTACTCACCCCCAACTCCCTCTGTACGATTACTCTTTTCTCTCTTACCCCGGCGCGACCTCTATCTTTTCCTTCTCCCCGCTTTCCTGCTTTCCGTGATTGCTGGCGGCGTCGCCCCCTTCATGACGCTTGTCCTTGGCAATGTCTTCGAAGCCTTTGCGCTCTTCTGCCGTATACAATCACCCTCTCCCGATGATCGTGCGAAACTCAAGCATGACGTTACAATCTATGCCCTTGAACTGCTCGCCTTGGCCGCAGGCGCTCTTGCGCTCAGCAGTCTCACGTCATTCCTCTGGATCCTGACCGGGGAACGGAATTCCATTATGATTCGTCAGAAAGTTTACACTTCCGTCTCGAACCGCGAAATGACTTGGTTTGACACCAAGGCGGGCTCGGAGGGTGGAGCACAGGAGGGTAACGGTTCCACAGGCGCGGGAGGACTCATGGCCAACTTTGCGAGGTAAGCTGTTTCTCGTCCCATGAGGCTGAGTTTCTAACTCGCGATCTTGCTTAGCGAAACAGAAGAAGTTCGCATGGCATCTTCACTTGCAAGCGGTCTGCTTGTTCAGCATATCACCACTTGCATAACCTGCATCATTCTTGGTTTTCTCCGGTCGTGGGCCCTTACCCTTGTGATCCTTTCCGTCGTTCCAGCCATCGTGGTCCTGCAAATGGTATCGCAACGCCTCGCCGGACCTCTTGTTGCGAGTGAGCGCGCACAGCTCGGACTGGCTGCGACTCTCGTCGAGCGCGCAGTGTCGGCAATCGCCACTGTGAAGGCTTTCAATGCTGTATCGCATGAACAAGTGGCGTTTCTTTCTGTTACCCGAAAGCTTCAAGACATTGCATGGCGGGTCAACCGCGTGTGGGCCTTCACTTCCGGCTTCAACCAGTTCATCGCATTAGGCATGTTCGTACAAGGCTTCTGGTTTGGCGCAAAGCTGGTGCGTGAAGGCAAGGTGGGAACAGGCAACGTAATGGCGGTTTTCTGGGCTTGCCTTATCGCGACAACCAATTTTCAAATGTGCATACCGCATCTTATCACTCTCGCAAAGGGCAAGTTTGCTATCAGCGCACTCATTGCACTCGTCGAAGCTCCAACTCCCAGTCCCGGTTCAGGCCACGTCGGAAGACGTCCTAGCGTCTCACGGTCCCTACATAAGCGCAAGGCTGGGTCGATCCGCAAGATCGTGCCTAAGAAGTGCGCTGGGGAGATCAATCTACATGAAGTCACGTTTGCATATCCCTCGCGCCCTTCCTTCCCCGTCCTCAAGAACGCCACAATATACATTCCCCCTTCCGAGACGACCTTTATAGTTGGCGGCTCTGGCTCTGGAAAGTCCACCGTTGCGCAGCTTCTCCTTCGTATGTACGACGTACAAGAAGGCACAATCTCGCTGGATGATCAGGACGTCGAGTACCTCGATGCGAATTGGACGCGGCAGCACATCGGAGCAGTCTCCCAGGGCGCGATCCTGTTCGATATGAGCGTTCACGATAACGTCGCAATGGGGCTCTCGGGACCAGGCAGCAAACGGAAGCCGCGGGATGCGACGCGCAATGAGGTTATTGAAGCGTGTCAGACGGCGCTTTTACACCGCTTTATCGAGGATTTACCGGATGGGTACGAAACACGGCTTGGGAATGCCGGTGCGAATCTTTCCGGAGGACAGCGGCAACGGCTGGCCATTGCCCGTGCGATCCTTCGAGATCCCACTGTCCTGATTCTTGGTAAGTCATATTGAATCACATTTTGGGAACTTTTTTTCACGTTAGTGCAGATGAAGCGACATCGGCATTGGACGCGACATCCCGCATCCTCGTTTTTGAGGCCGTCAAGCGCTGGCGTCGAAACAGGACAACCATTGTTATTACCCACGACCTTTCTCAAATCTTGCCTACCGACTTCGTATATGCCCTCAAGGACGGCAGGGTTGCAGAAGGCGGCTATCGCGCAGACCTCGAAGTCGCTGGTGGCGAGTTTCAACAGATGGCGACGACACAGGCAGAAGCTGGCGGCTTTGCGGTCAAGGAGGAAACCGAATGGACCCCAGAGGCGGTTCGCCGACGTGACGAGGATGCAGAAAAGATTCTCGGGTCGCAGTGCGTACAGTCGCCAAGTGCGAAGGCCATCAAGCGTGAGAGTATGGCAATCCGGCCGATCACTCTCGGTAACTGGATGTTCGATGTCGTCTCCGACCTTACTCGTGGTGGTGCGGCAGCATTACCATCAGCCATGGTAGCGGAGCGGGATTCGACACACCTGAGCCGCTTCGTTCCGATGGAAGCATTCACCGGCGAGCTCCCTCACGCACCTCGTCAACGGCGCCCTTCCACCCTCGCGATTGATCTTCCATTACCCTCCCCCGTGCACACCGCAGTCTCTCGTCGCCTCTCACTTCAGTTTTCCCCTATATCCCCAGTTTACAGTATCGGCATGTCCAACTCGTCCACTCTTCTCGGCGATTTTGATAGCGAAGATGAAAAGGAAGGCCTTGTTCACATACTCGCCAAATCATCGCGCCAACGACTTCACGACGATGTGAAAGGCAAGCGTGAGCGGAAGCGCTGGGACACCTTTAAGCTCGAGCACATCAAAGGCGAGGCCGTTACGACCGTCACAGTGGAGCAGCCCCCAGAAGCCGACACGCCGCAGGAGTCCTTCCTATCCGTCATCCGCACTGCTTATCCAACAATACCGCACAAGCCACTGCTCGCCCTTGGCATGCTTTTCGCGGTCATCAGTGGATCAATCACACCGCTTTTCTCGTTCATGCTCTCCCGATTACTCTTCGAGGTTTCGAAGGGTGCCCAGGACGTCTCGGTCATCAATACCTTCGGTGGGATCGTTCTTGCGATCGCGGTCGCAGATGGCTTGTTCGTCGGGCTCAAATTCATCGTGTTCGAAACGGCCGCGATGCTCTGGGTCAATCGCCTACGTACGACTTGCTATCGCCTTGTGCTTGGCCAGGACAAGCGGTGGTTCGATCGCAGCGATAACGCGGCTGTGAGGTTGTGCCAAATCCTCACGCGCGATGGCGACGACGCTCGCTCACTTATTTCGGCCGTCTTCGCCCAGGGCATTGTCGTCGTCAGCATGCTCGCCGTGGGCTTGATTTGGGCGCTGGTGCGCGGGTGGCAGCTCACGCTCGTCGGCTTTGCGATTGCGCCTGTTTTTATCCTGACCATGGTCGTACAGTCCCGGCTTGTCGCCAAGTGCGAGCTGAGAAATAAGCGTGCGCGTGAGGACGTCGCCAAAGGCTATTATGATGTAGGCACGAGTTTGTTGACTGTGCGGCTACTTACTGACCAAACCTGCAGACCATTATCAATATCCGAGGTATTCGAGCCATGGGTTTCGAGAATGTTTTCTTAGAGCGCTTCAACGAATCCGCGGAGAACGCCTTGCGCACGGGTGTGCGAGGCGCCTTCGTGGAGGGTTGTACCTATGGCGTCGCAAGCTCTCTCATCTATCTTTCCGAGGCGCTACTTTTCTACGTTGGCGCGATCTTGGTGTCGCAGGGCACCTATTCGTACTTGCAGATGGTCCAAGTCCTTAATCTCGTCGTGTTCACGGTCAGCATTGGCTCACAGCTCATGTCTTTCAGTACGTCTTGTTTACCTTGTCCAGCGCGGATGGCAGCTAATGGTCTTTACTCGCAGCTCACCGCATCGTGAAGTCTGTGCAAGCAACACGCGACTTCAACCGACTACTTCAGTTGACCACCGACACGGACGAATCTCATGGAACTTCATGTCCCCCTATCGCCGGCACAATCTCATTCAACAACGTGTCCTTCTCGTACCCTGAGCGACCCGACGTCCCAGTCCTCCGGGATGTCTCAGTCGACATAAATGAAGGCGACTCCGTTGCCATTGTTGGGTCGTCGGGCTCCGGAAAGTCTACGATGGCACTTCTATTGCAACGATTATACGAGCCTACCTCTGGGTCCATTACTGTCGGCCCGTGGTGGTTGAACGGTATGGATGTCAGGCATCTACGCAATCACATCGCAGTCGTCAGTCAAAATCCGCATCTCTTCGATGCTTCTGTGAGCGAGAACATCGCATACGGGACAGAAGGACTTCCACACACGGACGTTGAACTCGCGGCGCGAGCGGCCAACGTACACGAATTCATCGAGGGTTTGCCGCAGGGATACAATACGCTGGTTGGCGAGAACGCGGCGCTGATCTCTGGTGGACAAGCCCAGCGTTTGCAGATTGCCCGCGCACTCTTGCGGCCGGCTAATGTGCTCATCTTGGACGAATGCACGAGCGCACTCGATCCCGAGAACCAGGCTGCCGTGCTCACGACCGTGCTCGGCGCAAAGGCAGGCCGCACGGCGATCATGATCACGCACAAACTACCCGTCATGCGCATGTGTGACCGCATCGTCGTCATGCATGAGGGCAGGATAGCGGAACAAGGCACTTATGACGAGCTCGTCGCGCGGAAAGGCGTGTTTGCTCAGCTTGCGAGCGGTGGGGAGTGGTCTGGCGAGTGATCTC
>Ga0137394_10004691_pt1 | contig 10375 bp, 13 predicted proteins | sample czobulk116metaG_FD_108278 | JGI IMG/M metagenome (GOLD analysis project Ga0137394, IMG submission 108278) | Vadose zone soil microbial communities from Angelo Coast Range Reserve, California, USA - czobulk1.16 metaG | ecosystem: Environmental > Terrestrial > Soil > Vadose zone | place: USA... | reverse complement strand
GCTCATCTCATCATCATGGAGTCAGTCCAATCATCGTACGCCACAGGGCGAAAAAAGAAGTCCTTCCAACCTCGCTTAACGTGACACGGAATTCAGAATCCTAGAATTCCACGGCTCGATGTCTTGGGACAAAGTATGAAATCATTAAGCTTTACAACACGAGCGACGCGAGGTAATCCGGTTTACATCTCGCGGTAGGTTCAAGCATTGTAGTTCAGATGCGCAAATGCGAACGCGCTAGATGATACTCAGAATTTTCATGAACGCAAACTGGAGAGAATGAAAAAAAAAACAACTGAGCTGCACGCGGATCACGCAGCGCGGACCTCCGCGGTCGCCGCTCCCAAATTGGACGAGGTTGAGTAGAGTTGATAAGGTCGCAGTTGGCGGAAGTCTATAGGGACATGGCCGAGGCCCGTCTCTGCATGAGTTTGATAGACACGAAAGGTGTGCAGTCGCTAAGAGCCACGGAATACGCTAAACAGCAGGTGACGGTAAATATAAATGTGCGACGCTTCTTAGAGATGAGTTGAGATCGTCTAGGCTTCGACGTCACATAGAAAACCACCGGTGCGCATCCACTCGACGCACTGCGAAGCCACTTCGGTGCTGTGGTCTGTGGGGGAGGAATAAAGTTAGAACATTTTACCAGTGAAAAAACTCAAGAAAAATGCCGCGCGCACTGATGCAAAACGCATGAGGAACACCACCGCGGCCATGCACCACGCGGCCCTCCGCAGGCGTGCCGCATAACGCGCGCAGCACCACCCCGCGCTGCTCGCCTACCCAACCGTCCTCCTCCGCGTAATAGAACCAGACGTTCTCCGCAAAGTCACGGAGGAAGCCCGCGTCAAGATCGCGCACCGTCTCCATCTCGTCATGCGCCATCGTCAGAGCCGCGTATATGGCCGCGGGCGCGCGCAGGAGGCTACGTAGGACCTGCAGCTGATTTTTGGGCCAGGAGGGCTGGAAGAAACGGAGGATGCATAGGGGGAGGTGTCGGACGAGCAGGGAGAGATGTGCCAGTGTGCGGGGCCACGGCGGGCGAAATAGAGGCTTGAGCGCCAGCGTAGCAGATGGCGGACGGCGAAGGACATCGTCAAAGACGGGCGGGGGAGGGACGCGTTAGAAACAAAAACAGTGTCAAAAATCCGAAGAATCGAGACTTAGGAGACAAAACGCATACCGAGAGTGTCCTGCCGCACGGGGATTGGCCGATGTGGGATATCGTGGGGAAGAGCAAGTACGCCCCGAGTAGTACTCGCGGGCGCAGCTGCCAGTGCGCCGCGCGCGCCTTCAACAATTCCTGGACGAACCACGCGCCGATGCTGTGTCCGACGAGGAGCACGCGCGTCGCGGGGTCGCAATGGCCGCCACAATACGCCGCGAGGAGTTCGTCGAGGAACTCGACGTGCGCTTCGATCTGAGCGGGCAACGTCACGCTTGACGTCTCGGGGAAGGAGAAAGAGGAGCCATCGGTGCCGATGTAGGACGATAGGCCGAGGTGGGCATGTGCGAAGATCGTCACTGATGACGATGGGCTGGCGTTCGAGTCGGAGGACTCGGAGACGGTCCCACGATGGATGGCGTTCAAGAAGGGAACGTAGAAGTCGAGGAGCCCCGGGTTTCCTGAGCGGAGGAGGAGGAAGGAGTAGTGATGGATGGGTACATGATTGACGTCGTGGCCGGCGGAATGCAGGGGATAGAAAACGGCGCATGCGAGAAACAAAGGTGAGCTATTGCCGCCACAAATGCCGCTAGATGCCCGCCCGGACAAGGAAGGACACACGTACCGGGGATAAAGAGCAACACGGTGCGGGGGGGGACCACGGGCGCGCTGTCGCGTGCGCGCGTCACAGGGGGCCACCATAATACCTGGGCGTTCCCAAAAGGCCGCTTATGTTCGTATACCGCATGCACGGGTACGGAAGCATGAGTGCCAAAGCCTTGAGACGATTGCCAGGGTTTGAGGAATCGGGGAAGAGGTGTCCGGGGCGGTACTGAGTCTACATCAATACCGCCCATTGGAACGGTACGCAGGTAGAGGAGTCAGTCCGAATCAGAGCTATCAGTTTAGCTTAAGAACAAGCGCCCTGGATGCCCGCACTGGCAGTGCTCAAGACAAGATAATATAGATTACAGATTGTTGTCGACATAAAATGAGAGGCCGAATGTCATAACATTACAATACCCTTGAAAACCATTAATTAACCTGTCCAACTCTGCATGCGTTGTCGACTTGCAGATCCATCAGGTGCGTGAGTGATATGATGCTAAGCTTATGCTACATGCGCCAGAAAGCCCTGCTTTCAATACGTTCCCAAGAAAAGTCCACATGCGCTCAACGCAAATCTACGATCTCCAACGGTAAATCCTTGATCAGGACGTGGCCCTTGTCGGCATCCTGTTGTATTTTTTTCGTTGTTCTAAACCCTTTCGCTACCTCAACGAATTTAGAGACACACACCGTGTATATCGGCCGCTCAGGATGGGGATGAAATGCCTCCTTTACGACACATTCTAGTATCGTTTGTAAGCCCGGTGGGTCGGTCAGGCGGAAGATGCCGAAACTGCAGGGTTGAGTAAATCAGTAACTCGTAGAAGATGGGTCCGTAAACTGCCAAAACGTACTTTGGTGTCGAGTTTGGGGCACAAACAACAGCAAATGACTCCGGTAACATCCGCTGAAAGCCACTATGGGTGTGCAGGTCTACAGATGACATGAAACCTGTGTGCTCAAACGTTAGAGCCAGGTTCAAACACGCACGACTGATCAAAGACTTACAAGATTGCGTCGGATGTGTGTGTATCTAATCATCAGGGGCTAATGAGCACCGCGTCTTGGTCAACCAGTAAGAATGACGACGTACCCATCCAAGCGTGATCAAGGAACGCTCCTCCGTAAACTGCATCACAAGTTCCTCCTCATCCATCGTACATGTATCACTCGTCGAATGCTGCTTTGGGACCAACAACGTCGTAACGACATAGCGCCCGCCTTTGTCTTTGCCGAGAAGCAATCCGCATGTCTCGCGGTTCCGAGCCGTATTTATCGACGCGATTGACGAAAACCGATTCAAGCAGTCACGTGGAAAGGAGACTGTCTTGAGTTCGCGCGCTACGGGATCCGAACCACCCACGGGTGGCGCAACCAGCTCCTTCGGAGGAAGTGGAGGTGGGCGAGTTGTCGGGCCAGGAGCATAACCGGCGAGCGGAGGCTGCGGCTTCTTGGGGGGATGTTGATAAAACTGAGTATGATGGTGGGGTGCACTGGCAGGTTCCGGTGTTTGGAAAAGTAAACCCGGGTGCGATGAATGAGATGGACGGTGGAACATTGAACCGAGCGACGGATGGTAGCCCTGCGATATTTGGTGTTGACTCATCAAGGTGGGATATTGAATGGTACCGAGGTATGGAGGTGGCACGGAGGTGGTGGTTATGGGCTGCAGGGGTCTGAAAGACGTTCGGAGGTATATCAGCGGCTGGTTCAGAAAGGAGAAGGCGTCTCACGTTCTATTAAATTTGTCTGGAAGAGACCTGTGTTTGAGTTCATTAAGTACCGAGAAAACATGCGCAACCAGGGATGTTTCAACAAGAAAATGACGCACCGAGTCGGGCTCTCAAGTGGCATCTGCATATAAGCATTCATCGGACCGGAGGATACCGGCGCTGTGGTTGCCGGCCCCAATATGGAAGGATACTGAATGGATGGCGCTGGTGCTGAGAAAGACGCGGAAAGAGGTACTGCCGGGGCGGCTGTTACACTGTGATTCTGACCAGTCGGATGTCCGAGCCTCGCAGCTTGCGCAGCGTGGTCAGCCTCCTGCTGTCGACGTACGATACCATCTTGCTCTTGGCGACGTTGCTCCGCTATCTGGCGCCGCCCCTCTTCCTCCCACTCACGATGACGGTTCGCGTCATCCGAGCGGGCGTACAACTGCTCAGAACGAGCGCCGTCAGCAGGATATACCTGTTCGTGCCGGCGCGGCATGTCACGTAGGGTCACATCTACACGCTCACGCTGCGCCCTGTCTACTTCAGGTGGGCTTTGATCATACGGTGAGGGCGTGCGGCTCCGTGGTTTTATGGATGCGCGGCTGCGTGAGCTGGAACGGGTGGAAGAGGAAGATGGCGTATTCGTTCCATGGGAGTGGATACTACGGCGGGGGACTTGCGCCTGCGGAGCTGGATTGGGAGCTGGGGGATGTTGGGCCTGAAATTGTACGGAAGAAGGATTCGCCCGCCACTGTTCATAGCGGTTCATGACGGTGATTTTGATATCGGCCAAACTATCAAGAATCTCCTGTCCGTGCTGTTCATCCGATCAATATGAGAAACGATAAACAAACAAGAGTTAGAGGAGGCCATGTCTTATCGAGAGATGCATGAGAGATGGAGCAGACGTCGCCCCTATCCGTCATAGGGAAAGGCCCATGCCGCCCATGAAGCGGAATGTTAGTCGGTCTCCATGTCGAAGTTACGACGAGATCACCACCCAGCGAGCCGGGGTCGGTACTGAGATGCAAATCACCAAACGAGAGTTGAACATATCACGAGAGAACCCTGGATGAGATGATATTCCATACAACCAGAGAAACTGCATTCATCAATGCATCCATACGAAATATAGATGACCAACCGAACAGCAGTTCAGGGGATCAAGGCACAGGATTAACTCACCAAACCCATGTTATGTCGCTGCGTCGTACTAAGGAGGACCCTATATTCAGGATGGGCAGGGATCTTCTCAAGGACGATTGTAGCAGCCTTCGCATACTCCATGAACGCCGACTCGGCGTCGCCTTGCTCATGAAAGATCTTGGCATCCCGTCGAGCATTCTCGGCGATTCGCAGCCAAGTTTTGAACGGCCGAGAGTCCTCTCCGAGAGTCTGTTTCGCGAAATCTGCAAGTTCTGCGATAGAGTGGGGTCGCGAGGCTGCTTGAAGCTGAGAGGGAGGGGGAGCTTCAACAACGTTTGTCGGTGCCAAATTCGGGTTCCGGTAGGGCCCGGTGGGGCCAGGTTGGAAAGTGGCGGGGCGAAACTGGCTCGTTTGGGTGAAAATGTCTGTGCCGTAGGATGAAGTCATTGTGTGTGAAGTGGGTGAGTAAGATGAGTACGTGCGAAGATGATAAGGAAGGGGGAGCAGTTAACGCCCCTTGGCAGGCCGTGGCACCAAACTGCGGGCGCGGCTGCCTCGGACAAAAAAGGAAATGTCACGTGGGGTAAACAATCAACGCTCTCAACTCTAACAATTACGTCCGGCGCTGTAGTGGCCACCAGCTTGAACAACGAATGCTCGTTTCAGCCCTTACACGCCAGAGTCGATGCCGTAAGTGCCGTGCTGGTTTGACACATCTCACTGCCAAGGCCATGTATTCCTCAGGTTAACGGTTGCACAAGTAGTACTGTACAGAACATAGATGTTGGTACACCTTATCGTCGTGCTTATCGCCTTCAACATGATCTCCCCAAAATGGGCAAAGCTACGGCAGAACCACCACTTGCAAATACCCGCCTTATCACCGCCAGTCTTTCTGGCGCAGTTGCACTCGTGTTTCGAAAACAGTATCCATCAGCCCTCTAGCGCACGACGTGATCATAGGGACGAGCACATGATCTGGCGCTGTCGTCGCACACACGCCTATGACGCAAAACTTGTCTTGAGCGCTTGCCCAACATGTCAAACGGCTCTCATGCGCCGAGTCCAACTCCAACAGAACCATCACGATCGCGTGAGCAATTATTCCACGAGAATGTCGCCAAGCTCAGTTCGACCAGATCGTGTGTGTATCGCGGGTGAGGTGCATCATACCCTTGTCATGCATTACAGTCCGAAGCTGGCTTCATGCCGATCCACCTAGACCCAATCTACTGCGCCCTGTCGTATCTCCCTCGCTTTGGAACCAGACTTCCCTATTGGTCCGCTCAGCCGCGATAATTTTCCACGTCAAGCTGAGGAACAGCCAACAAACATGGTCTTCTCTAGCGAAGTTCCAGTATTGTCATTCTGATCCACTTGGCGAGACACAGGGGAGTGGTAAGATAATTGCGGGTGGAGTGCGAGCTGAGGGAAGAGATAATTTAATCGAACAATAAATGCGAGAAGACAATCCGGTCGAAATTTCAACGCAAAGGTAGTCAGAGAGCGGAAGAAAAAAAGGAAAACATAGCTTGGGACGACGAAAAATGCGCCTCATTGCGCATATAGCGTCATCGAAGCATAATAAAAGGCGTGTTGCGAATATGATTTGAGTTCTGTGGCCTGCATGCGGAATCTTCTGGAAATACAGGTACTAGTCCCATAGTGGTATGTTGAAAGGTCGCTTTGATCATAACAAGTGAGCGGTCCATTCTTCGGAGATTTTCAGCCAGCCAAAATTGACGTTCAATTTGGTAGTCGAGGCGTATGCTTGATGTCCATCGCATGAGGCGAGAAGAAACTTGACACGACCATGACTAGTCAAACTCGAGGGTAAATAAAAGGCCACCCCTGCAGGGTGGTAGCTAGATCCGAGGGCGCAAGGCAGAAATGAGGCGAGGCGCAAGGTGCGAGTGACGTCGTACTATTTGATAATCGATGCAAGTCACGTTATTCGCTCCCACCTGGCAGCAGCTCAAAGCCTGCTCAAGTTGATGGCTTCAAGGGACCCTGAGAAGGTAGCAGAAGAAGAGCGAATACATTTCCAAAATACCATCACGGCATTTGAACAATACGCGCCCTACACAGTACGCCCCACCCCGTGCTGCTCTCAACCCCAACTCTACTAATCGTGTAACAGCTAGCCGCCAACAATCGCCGTCGCAAAGACATCTTCGCGCTCCCGCTCGAAGATCAGGCCGTGATCGATAAACTGGGCTACAAGCGAAAGCTCGTGGAAGTCGACAACGCGATACTCGCGAACGCCACCTTTTTGGACCAGATAGTCGCCAACCCGGAAATATTCGAAAACGATCTGGGGGAGGACGAGGAAGAGTTTGGGGAGCCGCGAGACGAGTTGGAAGGTCTGCCGGCGAACAGGTAGTTGTCCTACGAACGGCGAACGCTCACTGCACGCGCAGGAGACGGAGATGGGAACTCCGCGCCGCCACATAGCCATCCGCACCCACCCGGGCACTCGCGTGAACACACCGGCACTCACTCACATTTCCATGGATCCCACCTCCATTCTTCTACAGGTCAAGAAAAACCCGGGCGCCGACGCCGACAGATGGAATTTGACATGGACAAAGTGCGAAGCACGCTCAAACAGCTCGTGCGCGACTGGAGCGAGGAAGTAAGGGGCCGACGTCACCCTCGCGCGACAAGTTATTAACATCTCTCTAAAAAAACACGATCTTTCGGATATACAGGGAAAGGAGGAAAGAGAGGCGAGCTACAGGCCTATCAAGGAGGCACTACTCGACCACTTCTCGGACATCCCGATGGAAGAAAGGTATGGACGATCCCCCGAATCCTGACCCGCTTCCCCTTAGAAAATATCCAGGCATAACTTTCGCGTCCTCGTTCCAGGCGCAGGACTTGGTAGGCTCGCCTATGACGTCGCCAAGCTTGGTAGGATCCTCAGTTGGCCCTCTTACTTCCGTGACCGATTCTTCCATCAGGCTTTTCATGCCAGGGAAACGAGTTTTCGCATTACATGCTGCTCACGTCGTTCTTCATTCTTAATCGGTATGCATGGGCCATAACAGCTCCCGCCACTCTCTAATCCCAATCCCGCGAAGTACCCAGCAAGTGCACCAGCACACTATCTACCCTTACGTCCACTCCCTCTCCAACATCCCTAACCGCGCTGCGATGCTCAAGCGCGTCCAGATACCGGATGTTCTTCCAAGCGACCTCCCTCAAGGGTCTAATTTCTCACTCGTTGCAGGCGACTTTGAAGAGGTTTATGGCCAGCAGGATGGAGAGCCAGACGCGAATGAACCATCTGCAGGGCAATGGGACGCCATTCTGACGTGTTTCTTCATCGATACCGTGAATGCCCTCCTCTTTCTCCATGAAAGGAGCCTCACAATAGTACACGCAGGCAAAAAATATAGTGAATTACCTTCGCATCATCCATCGGATTCTCGCTCCCGGCGGTGTTTGGATCAACTTGGGTAGGGAATCGATGCCTGCGCAGTAGCTGTCATGTTGCTTCATTTCGTCCTCTATTCCGCAGGTCCCCTCCTTTGGCATTTTGAGGAAAACACCACGAGCGACCCCTCAATCGAACTCGACCTAGAAGAAGTCAAAGCGCTCGCGGCGCACATCGGCTTTGAAATCAAAGTAAGCAGCTCCGGGTCTGTTATTCCTTTCTCATCTCCGTTCGCTCCTTTACAGGATGAACGACCAATCGACACGTCCTACGTCAACAACAAGGACTCAATGCTCGGGTATCTATATCCCTCCGCGTTCTGGACGGCCACGAAAAAGTTGTGATCTCCCTGTTTCCCTTCGGGGCTATTCTCAGGAACCAACTTGTATAGAAAGTGTGCACAGTACATGGCCATTGGAGATAGTCTGGTTCGCCCCTTGTATGGTAAATCTCCTGCACCGGCGTTTGCATGCTATTATCGCGAATATTGTTCTGTAATCCAGCTGCTGGTCTAAGGACTAGAAGTCTCATGCATCCATCACGAATGCCGTGTATATGGCCTACGAGTCTCCGTCCTCTCTTCTACGCACTCAAATGCTTTCTCCGTCTGCGACGGCATGGACTTAGCCCGGTGCTCTCGGGGGAAAAGAAGACACTGCTGTGGAGCAGTGCAGAGTTCCGCGTGGAACACGGAGGTGCCGGATGACGTGATGCGCGGAATGTGCGAGAAGCATGTCGTGCCGACGTCGGATGAAGGCTTCGCATGAGTTAATTGATGACCTGCTGCGGAGCACAGACCGCACTTTGATCCGCGCTACTGACGCGATGATACAGTACAGAGGCAGAGGCACAGGGATAGGTAGCTGCGATGCCGGTAAGACGGCTCATTGGGGTCGAAGTCGAGCCCTCTGAACAATTTCAGTACAAACGATAGTGTCGGATGCGCCCTCGAGGCCGCTTGGAATATCAATAATTCCTCGTTCGAACGCCCGGAGTTTCCCGCGTCTTGTGGGACCCACAAAAAGCAGGTAAACAATCCTCGGTCATTGTATACCATTTACGTCGTAACCAGCTTGCCAATCCAATTATCACATACTGTAAATAGTAAGTAGCGATCCAAGAACGCCTTATCAGCTCGTCCACCTACCGTGGCTCAGTACAGTACTTAATGACTTCAAGTTACGTTGAGCGCGCCTCTATTGGTTCTGAGGGAGACTGAGCAACTTGAACGAGACCGTGCTGCATAAGATGCTTATCCAGGGTGCGCATAGATGAACTCCAAAAGAGAATAAAAGGGTATACTGTATCAAAGTTTGTCAGAACTGAGCAAGAAATGACTGAGGTGTTCGGATTGATCCGACGAGGAGCACCGTCCGTTGTTCGAGTCACTGTTAGAATATCCCAAGTGCAATCTGTCGGTCTCGTACTTAATACAAACTCAGGTGATTTGTTCATGTATCGTACCATCTCGAAGCTCGGGAACGATTGAATGAGATGGGGGGGTATTATTCGCCGCTCTGAGTCTTATAACTCGTTCCCTTTCCCCCGCGGGAGTGGCCCAGGGAAAATGGCACCACTCCAACAGCTCGCGTATTTCCGGCACACCGACGTGATAGCCGTGAGTCCGCATGTGAAAGTTCCTCCCCGCGCGCCTTCTGATGAGGGGCGCGTGGCAACCGTACAGGTCCTCAGTGTACGGATTATATGACTTGGTCAACTGATGAAGGAAAAATCAACGCAAGAGACACAGAAAACGTCCAAAATAGAAAAAAAAAAAAAAGGATATGAAAGAGCGGACCTCTCCTGCAGCTGCCTCGTGCTCGTCCTCCTCGTTCCTGAGAAGAAGGCCCTCGTACGCGAAGCGAAGTTCAGGCCAGCGCATCGCGCGCCGGGGCAGCTGCTCGAAGCGGCGGTGTTTGAAGTTGTGGCCGACAACAGTGTTGCGCGTCGGATAGGCACCGGTGAACTCGCGAAACCGGGCGATGGAGAAAAGAATGTTTTGAAACGAGTCAAGGGTCGCATCTTCGGTCGTCACACGCATGAACTGGTCTGCGGGCGGGAGGAGACCTGTTGTTCGCGCGAGGCGCAGGTACGACTCGCCCTCCGACGTCGCAGTGAGCGGAGACGTGTAACCCCCTGGTGGTGGAATATCGTTCAATCGGTCAATCAGAGGGGTGCGCTGGACATGCGGAAAGCGTGCACGGGCCACAGGCCACATGCATGTGGATGAAACGCAACGTACCCGCTGAAGACGAGGAGAGCTCGAGGATCTTGGATGGCGATTTGAGAACTGGG
>Ga0137394_10004689_pt1 | contig 10376 bp, 2 predicted proteins | sample czobulk116metaG_FD_108278 | JGI IMG/M metagenome (GOLD analysis project Ga0137394, IMG submission 108278) | Vadose zone soil microbial communities from Angelo Coast Range Reserve, California, USA - czobulk1.16 metaG | ecosystem: Environmental > Terrestrial > Soil > Vadose zone | place: USA... | reverse complement strand
AGCGAACGTCGCCGCGGATCGCAGCACGATCGCCCTGTGGTACATCGTGAGGTCCTCCGTGCTCGACCTGAGCGCGCTCACGCTCGAGTGGCCGGCCGCATCCTCGTCGGAGAGCACGTCGGGTGGTGACAGGTACTCGCTAGCGATCTGCTCTGCGTGCTGCATGTCTGTCCCCCCTGGCAATGCTGGTGCTCGGGCCGGATGCAAGGAACTGCACGGACTCCAGCGGCCACTGATGGTTGTAGCGGGTGTATGTCCCCTCGTCCGTCAACATGGCATACCGGTGCGAAGGCTCGAGAATCTGGCCGACCACGTGATGCCGGTTGTGATACATCGCCGCCTCGACGAGCGCTGTGCCCCAGAACATCCGAAGCAGCGGTGCCCAGGGAGTAATCTCCTTCTCCCGGTTGAATGAACCAATTGCCGCGCCGGCGGACCACCGTTCCCGGTGCGGCCAGAAATTGAACAGGAACACGCCAAGCCCATGACACGTCCGCTGGATGACCACGTGGGTCAGATAGGCGCCCTGAAACAACACGATGTTCAGCGTGTGCCGCAGCACGTCGAACGCGATGTTCTCGAGGAACTTCCGATCCACTCTTCCCTGCTTGACGAAGTTCCGCAGATTCCATTCGGGTTCGATCATGTTGAAGAACAATGCGCGCAGCGGATGCCCGATGTAGTAGTTCAGCCACGGGTCCTGGTTGGATCCGAGGTACTGATGATGCTGAACGTGGGTCGTGATGAATGCGGTCGTCCCGCCCCACACCGGATTTCCAAACAGGGCCGTCGGGACCATTCGAACCACCCAGCCCTTGGTTGAAAAGGCATGACACAGGTCGTGCATCCGGAGATAAGCCCGGATGTAGAAGAGCGCGTTGGCCACAATGAGACCCCACAGGGGCAGGATGTCGAGATAGTACAGGACCATTGCGGCATAGGTCAGGGCCGCAAAGGCGAGCGTCTGCACGAGAAGGCGCGCTTTGATGGCGCGGCGCGCTTTGTGGCGCATCGTGGCTGTATCGTTCGAGCTCAAGCCCCGGGCGAGCTCGATCATCGCGGTCCGCTGTGGCATGTTGTCACCGCCCTCCGGCATCAGTGTCACTCCCGATAACCGCCCCTTCGAAGTCCGGTGCGGCGTCGCCTGCCGTCCGGATCGCAAAGCGCTTCAACAGCTCATGAATCCGCTCCGGATGTCTCATCGCGAAGTAGTGGTCTCCCTCCCACTCGACGACGTCGCAACGGGCCCGCGTGTGCAGGATCCACGTGTCAGTACGAAGCGGGTAGCTCCACAAATCGTGTCGAAGGGACACAGCCGTGATCGGCACGTCGAGCGGATCCCCGGGCTGGTACTGATACGCCGCCATCGCACCGAGGTCCGCGCGAAGCGTGTCAATCCGCTCCTTCAGGAAAGCGGCATCGTTCCTCAGCCTCTCGGCCCAGGGATGCTTCAGGACGCCCAGCAGTTCGAGAAGCTTGCCGTTCGGAAGCTTCTGCGCATCCGGCGCGACGTACTTGTGGGGACCGACCGCTCCCGAGACCAACAGGTGCCCGGGAACCGACTGCCCTGCCTTCTGCAGGCGGAGCGCGAGTTCATAGGCGACGATGGCCCCGAGACAGTGGCCGTAGAAGATGATGGATTGGTCCAGATCGTCCGCCATCGCCTCGTAGGCGTGATTCACCATCTCGTCGATGGTGCGGGGCGGCATAAGCGCATCGGCTCCCCGCCACTCAACGGCCTTGTAGATGACGGGGTCCGTCTCCGATTGATCCGGGAGCGGGAACTCGTCGGCCCGGATTCCGGCTCCGGGAAAGCAGAAGACCGTGGTGGGCCCATCAGTCGACGGCCGGCGTTTCGCACCGGTCGAGCGTTTCTTGGTCCGGCGCGGCGGAAGGCCGAGGGTATCGTTCTCCGGCCGGTGCCAGTGAAGCGTGGGAATGTCACGCAGCGCTGGCGCCGAAGCGCCGTCCAGCGCCTGAGCAAGCCGCGCGGCTACGATCGTCGTCACCGTCTCGCGATCGGACTCGACGAAGTAATGGTCGCCTGGCACCTGCGCCAGGTCGTAGCCGCCGGTGGTGTATCGACCCCAGGCGTGCATCGCCTTGGGCGCGGCAAACAAATCGTTCTCCGCCGCAAGACCGGTGATCGGCGCGGTCAGACGCGGCCGCATCCTGAAGGAGCCGCCGTACTCGACGACCGACCGGAAATCTCCGCGAAGCATCGGGAACATCGTCTTTCGCAGCTCGGGGTCCTCGATGAGCGCGCGCGTGCCACTGAAGCTGATCAGCCTCAGGACGTCGAGAAAGGCCGCGTCCTCCTGCTCGTGCACGATTGGAGAGTTGTAAAGATGCGGCGCCATGCATCCGGAGGCGAAGAGGTGCGCCGCGATCCTGCCGTGCGTCTGCTCCAGTCGCTGCGCGACCTCGTACATCACGATCGCGCCCATGCAGTGACCGAAGAGCGCAAACGGGCGATCCAGGAACGGGAGTATCTGTGGGACGATGGCGTCGGCCGCCGCCGCAATGCTCTCGAGATGACCCTCGTCGATGCGCTGGCCGCGACCGGGCAGGTTGATCGCAACCACATCGACCCATTCCGAAACCGACTCGGGCCAGCGGTTGTAGACTGCCGGCCCGCCTCCCGCGTACGGGAAGCAGAAGAGCCGCACCCGGGCGTCATCGCGAGGCGCGCGCCGGACCAGCCATGAAGGCGTGTCCGCCTCGGGCGGCGGGCTCGTCCGCGCTTCGACGGTGTCGATCTGAACGTCCGTAGAGGCGCCATAACCCAGGGCCTCGAGCAGCATCTTCGCAAGCGTCGTGACCGAGTTCCGGTTCAACAGTTGCGTTACCGACATCGCGAGGCCGACTGCCTCGAGGCGCATTTTGATCTCGATGGCCATGAGCGAGTCGGCGCCGAGTGCGGTCAGCGACCGCATCCGATCGATCTTCGCAACGTCCATCCGGAAGACCTGCGCCACGATGTCCCTCACCGTGTCGTGCGCAACCTTCGCCCGTTCGCCGGCATCGAGGGGAGCTATCTGTTCACGGAGCGCCAGCTGCGCGGCGGCCTCGGTCCTGGAGGCGGGCGCGGTGCTCGCCAGGGCCAGTAGATCCTTCAGCCGTCCATCCCGTCCGGCGGGATTGAACTTCAGCCACGTCGTGAGATCGATGGGACAGACAGTGGTCTGCACCCGCCCGGTTTCCATGAGAAGGCCGAGCATCTCCAGGCAGTGGCTCGAATGCATGGTCTGCAGTCCATTGCGCTCGAGATTCTGACGATAAAAGTCTTCGTCGGCCGCCATCCCCACGTCGGCGATGACACCCCAGTTCACGGTCAGCGCGGGAAGGCCACTGCGACGGCGGTAGTGCGCGAGTGCGTCCACGAACGCGTTCGCCGCGCAGTAGTTCGCCGATCCCTGGTTCCCGAGAACGGACGCCATCGACGAGAAGCACATGAAGTGGTCGAGCTCGAGGCCCTGCGTCTGCTCGTGCAGGTTCCACGCGCCGAGAGCCTTGGGATCGAAGGTCTTCCGGTATCGCTCGACGTCGAGGTTCTTCATCAGTGCATCGTCGAGCACGGCCGCGGCGTGGAAGACGCCGCGGAGCGGCATGTCGGCTGGCACCGTACCGAGGACGCGCCCGACGTCTTCTGCGCTGGCCACGTCGCACGCTTCGACCTGCACGTCCGCGCCCAGCGCGCGCAGGCTTGCTATCGCGTCCTGCGCACCGGGCGTCCGCAGACCGCGCCTTCCCAGCAGCACCAGGCGACCTGCGCCACGTGCAGCCATCCACCGAGCGAGCTGGAGGCCGAATCCACCGAGGCCGCCCGTAATGAGATAGGACGCATCGGCCCGGAAGCTCACGCCGGCGTGCCCCTGCACCGCCACATCGGCCTGCGCGACGTCGATGACCAGCTTGCCGGTGTGGGTGGCAGCGGCCATTGACCGGAACGCATCGGCAGTTTCAGTGGCCTTGTAGACCGTGACTGGAAGCGGACGAAGACGGCCACCGGCCAGACGATCGTGAATGGATCGGAGCACGCGGCCGCAGGTCTCCACACGCTGAGACAGCATGCGATCGAGGTCAATCGTGTGGAACGACAGGCACCGGGTAAAGGGCCGAAGGCCGAGCGCGAAGTCCTTGTCGAGGTCCATCTTGCCGATCTCGACGAACCTTCCGTAGTCGCTCAGCACCGACAGGCTCTGGGTGATCGCTTCGCCGGCCAGTGAGTTGAGGACGACATCCACGCCGTGTCCGTGAGTGGCTTCGCGAACCTCCTCGGCAAAGCGGAGCGATCTGGAATCGAAGACGTGTTTCACTCCAAGGTCACGAAGCAGCTGGCGTTTCCCGTCATTGCCCGCCGTCGCGAAGACTTCGGCGCCAATGTCGAACGCGATCTGAATAGCGGCCTGGCCAACGCCGCCGCTGCCCGCGTGAATCAACACGCGCTCGCCCGGCTGCAGGTGGGCGAGGTGCTCGAGGCCCACGGATGCCGTGAGAAACGCCACGGGCACGCCCGCCGCTTCGGCAGGGCCGAGGCCCGGATTGGCGACGACAAGCGCAGCGTGCGTGATCGCATGTGAAGCAAAGCTGCGCGGAGCCAGGGCCATGACGTCGTAGCCTGGTTTGAGGTGCGTGACCTTCGAACCGATCCTGGTGATCCGGCCGGCGCACTCCATCCCCAGCGTTTCGCGCGACCAGAGGTTGCCTTCGATGAGCCGCGGCGGAAACAGTCCCGTGGCCTTCATCACGTCCTTGAAGTTCAGGGCCGTCGCATGAACTTCAATCTCGACCTCGTGTTCGCCAATCTCGAGCTTCGGCGCCCGCACCCACGTCATGGAGTTGAGATCGCCAGTCTTGTTGACCTTCAGCTCTCTCCGGGCGGTGGCCGTCGCGTCTCCCTTCTGCGCGGCAGCGATCCCGTCATCGGGAGCATAGCGACGGAGCCGGTGCACGAATCGCGTGCCTTGACGGAAGGCAATCTCGTCTTCGTTGGGATCCGCTTCGAGCTCGGACGCCAGGGCAGCCAGGCTCTCCGTCGTTCCGTCGACGTCGACGATTCGGGCGGAGAGCTGCGGATGTTCGTTGGCCACCACGCGGCGCATCCCCCACATCGTGCTGTGCGCCACGTCGATCGGGTCCTGGTCGGCAACGGCCTGGGTCTGGTTCGTCAGCACCCACAGTGCGGGCGAGTGGCCGGAGTCGTCTGCGCTGCTCGCCAGCGCCTGGACCAGATGCATGAGGCTGAGCGCCCCCGTTTCCTGGCCGCTCCATCGCGCGGCGGGCTCTGTCTCACCGCTTTTCTCCAGTCCCCGCGCGTGGATAACGCCTTTCAGCGTGCTGGAGCTCTCGCGGACAAGCTTTCTGACGTCGTCACCCGGCGTTGCGACCACGCAATCGGCTCCGCGGCCGGTAAGGGTCGTGACGAGGGCATGATCGTCATCGGGCACGAGCACGAGCCATCGGCCGCCGAGCGTCGCAGTGTCTTCTCGACGCGCTTCGCGCGTCTCAGTGTTTTCTTGACGCGCTTCGCGCGTCTCAGAAGGACGCTCCGCAACAGGGGACCTCTCCCAGGCGTACTCGAACATCCACTCCTGCTTCCGCTTCTGCGCAACGGCTGAAGGATGCTCGAGGGCCTGGCACCGAAGATCGAGGACCTCCGCAATGAGTCTGTGGTGCTCGTCGTAGACGCGAACATCCGCTTCGAAATGCTGGCTCGCGCGGGTGTGAAGCCGGGCATGACTCCAGACCCGGTTCGTGGGCCGGCCGTACACGCGAAGCTGCCGGACGCTGACCGGAAGAAACACGTTGCCGCGGCGGTCGGCGTCCTGACCGTTGAGATTGAGCGCGCCGAAGAGCGTGTGAAGACAGGCATCGAAGAGCGCCGGATGGAAAAGAAATCCGGAAGGTGCTCTGGCCTCCGCGCTTGCCAGCGTTGCCGGGAACTCCAAACGGGCAAGAGACTCGTCGGTGCCGTACCACAGCTCCTGGATCGCCTGGAAGGTCGGACCGTACTCGAGGCCCACGTCGCGAAACAATCGATACGCGTAGTCGGCGGGCAGGCTCTTCGAGCACCGGAGCGTGATCGAGTCGAGATCGAGCTCGACGGGAGCACGATGGAAGGCTTCGCGCCGGCATCTGCCCGAGGCATGGCGCACCCAGCCGCTGTCTTCCGTCGACGCGTGGATGGCCCACCGATCACCGCTGCGCGTGGTTTGAAGCCGCGCGGTGTCGTTGTCGCCGAGATACAACGCGCGTCCGATTTCCACATCGCCGAGCAGCAGGTACTCGCTCGTCCCCGGCTCCGCGCCCTGTGTGACCTCCTCGTCAGCGAGCGTCTGCAGGGCCATTTCCAGATAGCCCGTCCCGGGAAACACGACGGCGCCTTGAATCCTGTGGTCTCGAAGGTACGCAGCCTCGGCGAGTCGAACCGTGTGCAACCACGTCGGGGATGGGAGGTCGAGCAGGCCGCCGAGGAGTGCATGCCGGTGAGCCTTCGCTCGCACATTCGGTCCGGTCAAGGCTCCCTTCCGGTATTGCTCGCCATGATCCGACTCGGACCAGTGGCGGCTGCGCTGCCATGGATAGGTGGGCAGCTGCAGCATGCGCCCTGGCCCGATGATCCGATCCCACGCGATCGTCGCCCCGGCGACGTGCAGCTCGGTCAGAGAAGACGTCATCGAGTCGAAGTCCGACTGACCGCGCCGCAACGAGGAGACGATGGTGCCCTGGACTCCTCGCGTGTTCAGGCATTCCTGCATGGAGGTGCGGAGCACGGGATGGGGACCGATCTCGAGGAAGCAGACGTGCCCGTCCTGGATCGCCTTGTCCATCGCCGCCGCAAACAGGACGGTCTGCCGCACGTTCCGCCACCAGTAATTCGCGTCGCCCGTGGCACTCGCACGGTTGTCCGCATCGATGGTCGAGTAGTACGGGCACTGACCCGGGCCGGGCCGGATTGCGCCCAGCGATTGGATCAGCTCGTCCCGGAGCGGATCCATTCTGGGACTGTGATACGGCACCTCCACCTGAAGCATCCGCGCGAAATGCCCTTGTGCCTCGAGCCTGGCCTGGAGTCGCTGCAGGACGGAGATGTCGCCCGACAGGGTGAGCGACGCGGGGCTGTTGATCGCGGCGATCGAGACGGAGGCTTCGACCCCACGCAGGATCTCGTTGGCCTGCGTCACGCTGATGCCCGCCGCGAGCATGCCACCGGAACCCGCGGTCGAGTGCTGCAATCGGCTGCGGTTGTAGATGACGGTTACCGCTTCGTCCAGCGTGAGAATCCCGGCGGCGTGAAGCGCTGCCGCCTCTCCGACGCTGTGACCGAGAATCGCCGCGGGCTCGACGCCCCAGTCCTTCCAGAGCGCGGAGAGACCCAGCTGGATCGCGAAGAGCGCTGGTTGCGCAACCCTCGTGTCCTGAATCCGCGAGGCAGATTCATCGGCCATCAGGCAGTCGATCACCGACCAGCCCGTGAAGGGCCGCAACCGCGCGTCGACCTGCTCGACCGCGGAGCGGAAGACGGGCTCGTCTTGCAGAAGCTCGCGCCCCATCGCCCACCACTGCGGTCCCATGCCCGAGAACACGAAGACCGGGCGCCCGGACGAAAAAGCCTCATGGCGCCGGCCGATTGCCGACCTCGTCGTACCCGTCCCGTCAGCGAGAGCGATGAGCTGTTCGCGGAGGTCGTATGCATCCGCCGCAACGATCGCGGTGCGGACGGAGCCGTGCGAGCGACGCTGCGACACGGTGTACAGCAGGTCCCGCACGTTGCCGCCGTCACCGGCAAGGGAATCTGCGTAGCCCCTGGCCAGGGCGCGCAGAGCGCCGACATCGTGAGCGCCCATCGGAAGAATCAGTCGCCGTGCCGGTGCGCGCTCTGACACGCCGCGCTGGTCAGCTTCGTCTGGAGCCTGTTCGAGGATGACGTGGGCGTTTGTTCCGCCGAAGCCGAACGAGTTGACCGCCGCGCGTCGAGGCGTGCCGGTGTCGGGCCATTTGTGCAGCCGCTGCACCACCTGCAGCTTCAATCCCTCGAAGTCGATCGCGGGGTTGGGCGTTTGAAAGTGGAGGTTCGGAGGAATCTCTCCATGCTTCAGGCAGAGAGCCGTCTTGATCAGCCCCGCGACACCGGACGCCGACTCGAGATGCCCGATGTTGGTCTTGACCGATCCAAGGAGGACCGGACCCTGATCCGTGCCGCGCTCCTCGGAGAAAACCCTGCCAAGCGCCGCCGCTTCTATCGGGTCCCCCACCGGGGTTCCGGTCCCGTGTGCCTCCACGTAGTGGATCGTGGATGAGCGCACCCCCGCTTCCTTCAGGACATGGCGGGTGAGAGCCTCCTGCGCATCGCCGTTGGGGACCGAAATCCCTTTGGTCAGGCCATCCGAGTTGACCCCGGATCCGCGGATGACCGCGTAGATTGGACTTCCGGATGCCCGCGCCTCCGAGAGCCGGCGCAACACGACAAGCCCCGCCCCTTCGCCGCGGACGTATCCATCCGCTCGCGCGTCGAACGACTTGCAGTAGCCGTCCCTCGACAGCATCGTCGCCTTGCTCATGGCGATCGTCATCTCGGGCTTGATGATGACGTTCACGCCGCCGGCAAGCGCGTAGTCGCAGTCACCGTTCAGGAGCGCCTTGCAGGCGAGATCGACCGCGACGAGAGACGACGAGCACGCGGTACCGACGGCAATGCTCGGGCCATGGAGATCGAATGCGTAGGAGATGCGGTTGGCGGCGAGGCTCATCGCGCTGCCCGTCCCCGTGTGGGCGCCAAGCAGCTCCCGATCCGCAAACTGTATGTGCTGATAGTCGTGGATGAAGACGCCGACGAAGACGCCGGTGTTGCGAAGCGCCGGGTCTTCCCAACGCTCACCCGCGTCCTCCATGGCCTCGTGAGCCGTTTCGAGCAACAGGCGTTGTTGTGGATCGATGTGCGCCGCTTCGCGAGGCGAGATCCCGAAGAAGCCCGGATCGAACTGATCGATGTCGTCGAGAAAGCCCCCGCGCCGTGCATAGGTGCGTCCGGGAGCGGCGGGATCGGCGGCGAAGAATGCGTCGGCGTCCCAACGGCTCTTGGGTACGTCGCTGATGGCATCGCCGCCTGTGCGGAGAAAGTCCCAGAAGCGCGCGGGGCTGTCGATCCCGCCAGGCAGACGGCACCCGATACCTACGATGGCGATCGATTCTCCCTCGACGTTTCGATCGTGGGCGCGCGAGGTATGAAGGTGTGATTTCACGCGATTCCCCGACATGCACTTCGCACGACGTCGAACTGAATGAGGCCAGTCACATGCAGCGACGCACGACGAGGTACACAACGTCGGCATGCAACATCCTGAACACGCGCGGGGACTTACGTCCTTTCTCCATTTGTGATTTCCGATTCGTGATTCTTGATTTACCGGGGCGCGGACTGTACCGACGGACCGGGGACCGGCGTTATGTGTAGTTGATCGTCCGTGTGATCGCGGCTGAAGAGCTCCGTCAGCGGGAGGCCTTCAGGCCTCCGGGCAGGTTGGCCAAGGGGACGCGCGATGAAGGTATTGACCTATCAGACGCTCGAGGGAAAGGCGGCTACCTGGGTCGATCGCAAGCGGCCGTTCTGGGCGCTGGCGCTGCTCTACGCGTTGCTTCCGTTTGGAGGCATCCTCATTCACGCGTCGACGGGCAATGAGTTCGCGCTCTTCCTGCCGATCTCGTTTACCTACGTCATCGCCCCGATCATCGACCTCTTTCTCGGCGAGGCCGACGACAATCCTCCCGACCAGGTGGTGAGCGAGCTCGAAGACGATGGCTACTACCGTGTTTTGACGTATGCGATCGTCCCGCTCGCTTTCGTCACGGTGATCGGCGCCGCGTACTGGATCGGCACGCATCACCTCACGTGGGGCGTGGTGGCTCTCGGACTGGCAACCGGCGTCACCGGAGGATTGTGCATCACCACCGGCCACGAGCTTGGACACAAACAGTCGGCCGTGGAGCGATCCCTCACGAAGTTCCTGCTGGCCGTGCCGGCATACGGTCATTTCTGGGTCGATCACAACCGCGGCCATCACCGCCATGTCGCGACGCCCGAGGATCCGGTCAGCGCGCGGATGGGCGAATCGATCTACCGGTTCGCGATGCGCGAAATTCCGGGAGCCATGCGCCGCGCCTGGAACGGCGAGGCAGACCGCCTCCGGCGGACGGGACGATCGGCGTGGCACTGGCGCAACGAAATCCTTCAGTCCTACGCCATTTCGGCGGTGCTCCAGATTGGCCTCATCATCGCGTTCGGCCCGGTGATGATTCCGTACCTCCTGCTCAACAACGGACAGGCCTGGTGGCTGCTCACCAGCGCGAACTACGTCGAGCACTACGGCCTGCTT
>Ga0137394_10004688_pt1 | contig 10378 bp, 13 predicted proteins | sample czobulk116metaG_FD_108278 | JGI IMG/M metagenome (GOLD analysis project Ga0137394, IMG submission 108278) | Vadose zone soil microbial communities from Angelo Coast Range Reserve, California, USA - czobulk1.16 metaG | ecosystem: Environmental > Terrestrial > Soil > Vadose zone | place: USA... | reverse complement strand
GTATTTATTTTCTTGTGGCGACGCGAGCAACGTCACAGTTACCGCCGGGACTGTATCGCTGTATAGATACACTCACGCATACACACTCACGCATACACTCACGCATACATCCCGATACGCTGTACGGTACTCTAGATCTGTTCCAACGTGATCACATGTCCAGATCATATGAACACGACGTGTAGCCATTTCCCAGAAAAAGGGAGAATAAAACGGGCTTTTTGATTACTATGGATCTTGCTAGTGCGTCTCGTGGCGGGGTTTTCTTTTTGTTGTCGTTTGATTAGTCTTTTGCATAACATGCCCCATGGTCGTGATTAGGTTCAGCAACGGTTCAGTCACTGCGCCCGTGCATGATCCGAGGAATCACCCGGATGGGATGATGGACCGACCGCAGCGGTCAGCAGACAGTCACGGTGCGCCCATGTCAACCGTTACAGTTGACAGCTCACAGTAATTATACTGTACATGACCACCACTACATACAGTACGCAGCCTGAATCAGGGAAAGCTTGCCATTGGGACCCTTTCCTGACATCCCCCTTGGGGTTCATCGTCCTCCTTGAGCCATACTGTACATATCCCCCATCCGGCAACAACAGCTAGAGAAGTCGCCTGGGCGTTCTGTCAAACGCGAATGTCGCGACCATATGACTTGTCGTGTGTGGAGTTTGGGGCTGTATGTGAGAATGATGGACCAGTACTACTGTAGTGTTACTTTTGCCACATACAGAGACTAGTAGGGACTGTAATGAATATCTCACGGATCACGCTGGGTTGGCGTTGACACAGCCTGGAATTTCCTCTTCTGGGGGGGCGCTACAGGCCGAATGGGGGTAGGGAATAGAGTACATGTACAGTGGATATGTCATATGCCGAGTCGCCCATGCAGTGCCTCTCTCATGTTTGTAACGAGTTTTGATTCATTTACGGTGTTTAAACGTACATACATGCGTTGGTTTGTTATACAACGACACAAATTAAATGAGGATATTTGGACTGCAAGATATTGGGTCAGGTATTGATCGAAGGGTATGCAGGTTCCGTGGACACGGACAGCCAATGTACAGTATGCGTGGTGGTGATGCTATCCGAGCCTGCGGGACAATAACGTAAGATGAGGTGATGATGGAGGTATCAGTGTCCTCGGATGTACGAGATATGAGACGGAAATATAAGCACAGCAGAGCATGACAGTATTGCATTTGGTTGCAAGAGCAGAAGCGAGATGGAGAGAGAGCGAAGCGAAAGAGAGTGAAGTAAGATGGAATAAATGAGAAATAACTTGAGCAAAAGCGGGGTAGTGGATTAGGGCTGGATGAGGGCGGTACGGCGGGAGTCGGAAAAGGTGCGGCGTCGTCGGATCATGTGGCACGGAGAGTGTTTTTTCGTCGGATCCCCTATGAGAAATACAGCGGGATCTCGCTGCTCGACGAGCGCGCCAGCATCGGCACCGACCCGGGGGGAAACGCGCGGCTGAGGGCGTCCTGTATGCGCTCGCGGAGCTGCTGTCTCTTCGGAGGTGGATAATCGGTGTATCTCATCGGCCAGCAACGCTCCATGACCCACTGTTCGAGGCCCGAGCGCGTCCAGCGGATACCGCGTTGCGTGACGCCCAGGCGGATCACGGCCGCGCAGTCCGCAGGGTCTTGTTTCTGGTAGCGCACCAGCTTTAGCGCCATCGCCCACGGCCAAGGTACGGCCACGAGCGCGAGCCCTCGCGCGTTGAAGATCGTTTGTGGACCCGCGTTTTGCGGCTGCGTCGAGGCGTAGAAGATCGGATCGTACGTCCGCCCTTGTTGGCTGCAAGCGTCACGGATCGAGTCAGAAAGAGCTAGGTGGGAGTCGATAGTCATTTGACGCACTCTGAAGCCAAGGGGAGCGCCACGTCTGCGTGGTCGTTCATCCAATCGGCGCCGAGGTTCAATTTGCGCGCGGTATCCGCGATGCACGAACGGAGCCGTTGTTCTGCGTCTGGAAACCCGAGCGCGCGATACTCGGACACGAAGGAACGGTGGATGTAGTCGATGTCCTGGGTGCTTTCGCGATGGTTGAACGACTTGTGGAGGACCATGACGGCGCCCCCGTGCACGACGAGGCGCACCTGGCGCCGGAAGGAGCGGTAGAGACGCTCGGAGAGATCGGTCAGCGCTTGCTCGAGGAGCTTGCGCGTGAGCGGGACGTCGTTGACGGCTTTCAGAGTCTGAGCTGTAGGCTGGATCGGTAGCTGGACGAGGGACATGACGGGGGCTGCCTGCATCGTCGTCGTCCACATGGGTTGTGCTTGGGGGAAATGGTAGAGCGCCATTTTAGAACGAGGGTTGACGAGGATACGTGGTTGATATTGTTGTGGATGTTGTTGCAGTGGTGGTGGTGACGGGGGAGATTCGGGTAAGGGTTAGAGTGATGAGGTGAGAACAAGGATAAGAGCCGAGGTAAGGCACGGGAGAGGATACAGGGTTGAATGATTGTTGATGTTGAGGGGTTGTGGAAGCGAAAGAGAGGGGGGACGGGGGGTCTAAATATAATGAAGAATGAAACGGTAAAGAGCACGCGGCTGTGGTGGTGACGGAGCCCGGGATGGGATGGCGTGGGTGATGCAATCGTGGAGAGTTTATGAAAATGAATGCATCTGGACTGTCGGCTTGTGTCTGTGGCAAGCTATAGTTTATGGCCTGGCATCGGTCAAAAAACATGCGGAATAAACGTGGGGGTTCCACTGTAAACGGTACAGCAACACAAACCAGTAAGCTGGCGAGCCTCTTTATCGGGTCCATTGGGCGGGCAACCGCAACAACAGCAGGCGCTCAAAGATTTGGAAAGCCTCCGTAACAGCCATGGCACTAGTACCGTAGCCTTCTCTCTCCCTGAAACCCCTCCTCCCAGACGCGCCCCCAAGGACATAGCGTTTGACCGTGACACTGTGAGGTCGTCGCCCACATCATACCGCCTCCACAATACCGCCGGGATCTCTATCCGCCACCACCGGGGCAACGTTCGTTACAGTTGCTGTGCCTCGAATTTTACAAGTTTCATCGTCGACGGTGGTGTCGGGCCGGACGTTTTTCCCGATGGCGATGTCGGGGAAATGCCATCGGTCCTCGGGATTGCTGCTCAGCGGGGGGAACCTGATCCTTCGGACCAGTGGACGGAACCCGCATCAATGTTGATGTCAGGGGAGAGAGAAAACACACGTGTTCATCAATCCGTGATCCTGTACGGACTCAACTCTCCCAGGAACATAGATTAATCCCACACGTTGGGACGTTGGCTAAATTAGTACACCTCTCCATACGCGCCGCAGTCAATTGAGCCATATATCCCTGCTGTATGTCGATCTATTGTATTGTTTGCCCTCTTTGCCAAGGACGAGGCGGTACCAACCCATAACCCACCACTTGACCCGAGCAACGAGTCCCTCCTGTCACGTATCAACCTTGTCGTACCGTACCGTAGTACCCCTTGTTGACATGTCCATCCATACCATCAAAGCAGAAGGGAAATCGATGATGTCAGGCCCATTCCATCCGATGTCCAAGCATTGCGCCCTGTCCTCGCATTTCGCATACTGCGCTGCCTTGTTTCCAACTATGGCACAAACCAAACCGTCACGTCACCTGTGGGCCATGGCCCTGGGCACAAGTTACAATAAAAGAGCAGGCCTGTCCTGCAAGCTTTCCGTACCCTGATCATGGACACGTTGGGGGATCACGACCGGTGGCGTTAAAACGTGGGGGTACGAATGCTGGGCCGTGTCACGGGATTATGAAGTCGTCATCATTCACCCTGGTTTCGAGCGCCCACATACGACGACGGCATGCCCATGGATGCCGCCGCCACGTCCCAGGCCTTGACGTATTGATCTAGGCGCTCTTGTTTCCTTTTGCAGTGTGCCCATCATAGGTAAGACGCGTTCGATCAGTCCAAGGGCGGTGTCCCCACGCGTATGCGTCGCGTTTCTGGGAACGGACTCCAGGGCCACGTATTCCCCGAGACGAGGGTTTCGAACCAGATCGACGTTCCGGGTATGCGAAGGTGTTGCGAAAGAACCAGGAGACATTCAACCGCACAGATCATCATAGGTCTGTGTCCTTGTGTCCATTCCCATCTTCCCATCCTGTCCAGTTGTGGTATGGATGGCTAGGAGTGGCGTTGACGCCCAACAGGAAAAGGGAATCCGTTCAGCAGGTGCCCAACTTGTCGAATTCCGCATATCACGGACCATAACTGTACAACAATGAAAGATCAGGAATCCGGAGTTTGGTCCGAAGAATCTCGGATAACGTCGCAGCAGACATTTTCCGGGATTTCGTCCTCCGAGCTCTCAGGGTGGCGACTAGCGAGCGCATCATTGATGAGGGCACCGTAGGGCGTCCAGGATCTGGTAGTTGGGATAGAGGGTGTGGGACAAAAGGGAAGCGTCCATTCTAACGGCGTGCCACACTGACTCGAACATAAGACAAGTCAACTCGCCGTCTGCTACTCAGCCCGCATGGGACCGATATAGACAAGAAGTTCTGCTGGAAACAGCCTCAAGCTTGAACCAGTGGCGTACGGCGTACTGTATAGAGCAACGACACACTTCCTAGGAGCTTCTCGAACAGCGCCTATCCACGGGAACCCCACATCGAACAGTCGTCCTCCTTTCGAGTCAACAAGGCGTGGGCATGCTAGTCCCTGCAGCGCACAGCCATTTCAACGAGGGTATGACGGAAACACGTTTGTCGGATGGGATTGGTGAAAAGTGGGAGAGATGGTGGTGGGTGGCGATTGAGTCATATTAGGTGGCCACGGCGTGAGTGCCTACGAAAGCGGCGAGCGGCTCTAGCGCATGATCAGGCAACGCCTTCTCACGCTCGGACCCCTGGAGGCGGTGGTGGTGGTGGCCGTAGTAACTGTATTCTGCCAGATCCTTACATCTCATCATCAACGTGGCACAGAGGAAGCTCCTGATTTCGGCCGGATAGCCTGAGACTGACTGGTGCGCCCAGGCAAAGTGCCACGTGACGCGGAGTAACATACCCAAGTCGGCGTGGCATGGCCGTCTGTTTACAATTTTTATCCCCTCATGAACGCCCAAGGCCAATACCCCATCAATCCATTCTTTTCCGCTTGTTGACATGTCCCGCATGGTGGGCGGCGCTACATTTTGCCACATCATGATATCATGATACAGCTGCGCATCTACGCGACGCCGTGACCGCCGCCGTGTTTCGCGTCTCAACGGGAGCACTGCAAGTTCGTGCGCGGCCGCCGCTACGACGTCGCCCTCATCTCCGCCACCCCGATACGCACCGATACTGTACTGTACGTTTTCGTACGAGGTACGGGGAGTACAATACTACAGTAGTACAGCCACATTTGTGGCACGAAGACCGCCGACGTTCCGAGTCCACGCGATCGAGACGTGACCCAGACCCGTTTTGAGTAGCAAAAGGGTGAGGGTGTTCGTCACATGTATCATAGGCGCTGAAGAGCGCACCCCCAAGGGTTATTTGGAGTTATTTGAACGCCCACGGCTCGCCACCTGCCAGTCAGCTTTGTCTTTTTCCCCTCGAAACCTCGCATGTCGCTGTCAAACTCATATACGATACCTCGCTGTTCCCACCGGACGCTGCGACTTAGTCTCGAGAATACCTCGTGACTGGTCTCGCCGGCCGCTAAATTCCTATTTTTCTCCTCGACCCTCAACTTCGGGCCTTCGATGCGGATCTTCCAAGCAATCCTGCGACTTGACTCTTGTTGCCCACATCGGCTACTAGTACGATTTCTACGAACTCTCTCGCGCTTCCCTCGGCTCCTCTTAGGAAGTGATGAGGGTTCTGCGCCGGTGATTTGTCCAACCGGAGCGTTATATAGCATGGTCACCGTACTAGTACTGGTGAGTTCCGCCACAAGTCACATGGCTTAAATATTTACGTGTCTACGATGACCCAAAATTTGATCTTCCGTTTCTTTACCCACTCTAACTTCTTGTGCAACAAACAGTAACTTCAGGACGACACAACCTTGAGCGCTTCTTCGAAATCAGCAATTATATCGTCGATATGTTCGATCCCTACGGACACCTGCACCAACATCGCGTTAGCAATGCTCATTTCATCGAGCACAAGAGACGGACTCGAATAAGGTCTGGAGAAACCCCGGATGCATACTGTTCCTCCTCGGTCAGCTGCTGGTGGGTCGTACTCGCGGGATGGATCACGAGGGTCTTTGCGTCCCCGACGTTCGCCAGGTTGCTCGCCAACCTGAGCGAATCGACAACCTTGCTGCCTACCGCCGGATCCCCGCCCTTTATGCCAAAGTTCAGCACGCCACCGTATAAGCCTCGCTTCAGCGTCTTCAAGGCCAACTGGTGCGACGGGTGCGACTCGAGGCCGACGTACGACACCCACGCGACCTTCTCATGCTGTTCGAGGTGACGCGCGAGCGCGAGCGCGTTCTCGCAGTGGCGCTGCGCGCGGAGCGAGAGCGTCTCGAGGCCCTGCAAGAGGAGGAACGCGGCGAACGGGTTGAGTGTTGCGCCCAGATCGCGCAGGATTTCTAAGCGCAGCTTCAGGGCAAACGCGTGGTAGCCTTCGGCGGGAATAGTGAACGAGGGGAAGCGACCGGATGTCCAGTCGAATCTTCCTAGAAACGTCAAAATGGACGATGGATGAGATCTCAGACACGGATCAAGCGACGGTATTCGAGTTTACCCGAGTCGATGACCACGCCAGCGATGGTGGTGCCGTGACCACCGATCCACTTGGTCGCACTGTGTACGACGATATCTGCACCGTGATCAATGGGACGGATCAGGTACCCTGACGTATGCATGCATCAGAGGTGATTTCGCCTAGACGAGAATGGGTATGCATGCCTCCCATGCCAAATGTGTTATCGACGATCAACGGGACTTTATGCCCGTGTGCGACCTGCGTCCTACCTCAACACAGGTACTGGCAAAGACGCATATAGACCACATACCTTGGCTATCTCACTAATTGGACTGACATTAAACTTCGGGTTTCCGATGCTCTCCACGAATATGGCCTTAGTATTCTCGTCTATAGCCGCAGCAAACGCCGAGGGTTCATCAGAGGTGACAAACTTCACCGAAATGCCGAATTTTTTCAAGTACACTATGTAAAACGTCAGTTCGGGCCCAATATGCACGTCAAGCCGTAAGTGAGAATTAATTTACCTTTGAATTGATTGTACGTCTCAAGGTTCGGATCAACAACGGCGAATTCTCGCGGGAACCAAGGGATAACTCACTCCGCCGTAAAGATATGATGTGGACACAATGTTGTCGCCCGTGCCCGCGATGTTGGTGATTGCCATAAATTGGGACGCCTGGCCACTGGAAGCAGCCACAGCAGCCACGCCACCTTCGAGCGCTGCAATCCGCTTTTCGAAAACGTCCTGAGGGTGTCCACCATCGGTTTTAAAAAGCGTACGACCACGAAACGCGTGGGAGAATAGGGGCTCGGGAGACGCACCACCGTCGGGTTCCCGATGCGAGAATAAATGTTTCCGAACGTGCGGAGGCCAAATAGATCTGCGCCGTGCTGGTAGACGATTGTGAGTTCTCCTCTCTGCCAGTGGCCCTGACTGGTGGTGGCACGTACCGCGGAATCGTTGAAGACGAACGAGGTGGATGCGTAGATGGGCGGTGCACGCGCGTTTGTGGCAGGATCGACATCCTGGCCTGCGTGTAGCTGTAGTGTCTCGAATTCAGGCTCTCTGAGGATGAAGGTGGAGATGAGCCACACCGGGGAAAGATTCGATGGGGTCGTTCGCACCTGTATAGCTTTGAGGTCATCGCGGGCCAGTACTAGTAACAGTCGAATGGTAAAAAAAACTTGAACGGTAAGAGAGAGATTTATACGACTCCAAGTTCGAAAAACTCATCGCTCCTTTAAGTTGTCGCTACTAGACAGGAGCACGTAATTACATCATATGTCGTGATTAGGAGACAAGCCAAGCGAGTCATGGGCGCGCACATCAGCGCGCACATCAGTCATCTTATCAGCTCTCCAGCTGTAACCTGTGCTTCCCACGATGTTCATCTCGTCGTTTTTATCCTATTAAGTCTTCCAGCTGATGGTCGCCCGACATTTTTCTACGGTCGCATGTGGTCAAGTCAAGATCACAGCTAATTTATAATCCGATCAAAAGCACCCGAAATGCATCCGACGCGACATTGGATGGCTTGGCCACACAGCAACTGTCAGCAAATGAAATTTGAGCAAGAGACGTGTTCAAATGCGGTGTTTTGTTCGATAGGATATACCTCACAATCGAGGATCAAACTATTCCCGGAAACACGAACTGCTCTCAATCCATTTCTCAGATCCAAGTGGTGATTGACGATTCAATGCACCTCCGCAACCCGGCTTCAAGCCAGACAAATGCGAAGCCGGTAAAACAGGAATTAAACCGGAAGCGGATGTCAGCCTCGCCATCAAACACTCCCCGAAAAAACTAGAACCAGTTCACTCGGTCGTCTGTAGCTCCCCGAGTCGGGCGAATAGGTATTCAGTTGGCCCTTGAGCAACAGAACATGAACCGAATTGAACACGAGTCAAGAAACGTGAGGACCACCTCCCATCAGTAACCAGTGCACCCAGACACGACACCCGCCACGGGCCCTGCCCTGCCAAACATTTTCCTGAGATCCCCCACGAGCGCCTCTGGCTTCTCGTACGCCGCAAAGTGGCCACCCGCTTCGTGCTCCGACTCGAATACGATCCTTGCCTTGGCCCGCAACAAGCTAGTCAATGCGCACGCCATCAGTACAGTACGTCAAAATGGCGCTTGAAAGAAAAAACTCGTATCTGGTGTGAGAAGTGAACACGTACGCTCTGGGGAGCCTCACGATCTCCTTGGGGAAGAATGATACGCCCACCGGAACGGTTGTCTTAGGGAAATAGATCGTCTCGCCGGCCTTTACGAGCTCGTAATATATCCTGACTGATGCTGCTGGCTCGGCGAGGGAGAACCAATAGATCGACACCCATGTGAGCACTGTGTTGGGAGTCAGTTAGCGCTCGATGGAGAGAACCAGAGCTGGTAGTTAATCGAATGACCCGTACCTTCGTCGTCCGTCCACGGGTACGAGTGGGTCCAAGAGACTAGCTTCTCGTACACCCATGCCAGCAGCCCAGCGGGGGAATCTGCAAGACTGTAGCCAAGGGTCTGTGGTTTTGTCGTTTGCTCAGCAAAATAACCCATGCCGGTCTCAAAAAAACTCTTCGTGGCCGCGAGTCCAGCTTGCGCCTCGTGGGATGTGAAAGTGGCGAAGAAGCATTTGAGGAATCCCAGTGGACTTTCGTAGAACTTGATAGGGTCAGAGCTGGGTTTGCATAATGATGAGGTCCTGAGATAGCGTGTGTGCAAGGTCATCTTACATTGGCATGTTCGTGTGAGATGCCTTGACATGAGTGGGACCATATCTGGAGGCTGTTTCCAGCGTCAGCTATTGTAGAGTGTTGTCAATATCACTCGCCGAAAAGAAAACACTGTACGTGCGAATTTCTCACCACATGGCCCCAGTCTCCGCCTTGTGTCACATATTCAGTGTAGCCCAGAGAGGTCATCAGTTTGTTGAAGAGCTGTGTGTCGTAGCCGTGAGAATGTACATGTAACCGCCGAACCGTGTCAACCATACCTCGGCATAGTGCTTTGCATGAAATCCTTTCTTCCGAACACCCTCCGACCAAGCGTATCCGGGGAGACTCGGGGCAACCACGTGGAAAGACGGGTGGTCGGGCGAGGCCGCTGTCAATAACGGTAACGCTTTTGTCACTTCCAGGAAGCTTCCTGGCCCTGTAGAGCGCGCCCAATAGACGACGTGACGAGAGAAGGGAGGGATGGAAAGGAGACTTACATCCATGGACAAACAACAAGGGGATGGCACCCCTCACAGAGCTTCTCTGGTGTACGTAATGCGTCTTCAGCTCTCCAAATCCCTCCACCTCTATGGAGCGCGTAAACATGGGGAGTGCGTTAAGCTCGCGCTCATGAGCGCGCCAGTCATAACCGTTCCTCCATCTTTCGGTCAGCCGCCTTGTGTCCGCGAGAGGAGCACCGTAGGCCCAGTCCGCGTCATCAACTTCGTCTGGGAAACGGGTGTCGTCGAGCTTTCGTTTGAGAAGGGAAAGCTCCTTCTCCGCGATGGCAATCTGGAAGGGTTGCTCGTTGGCCATGATATATGGAGCTGAGGATGTAGTTACCCTAGAAAGCTACAGACCGGTTACAGGGGGGAAAAAATCTACTACATGGTACGATATGTGGCAATATATAGCTTCGCGGTCGGCACTGAGTAATGATTGCCGTCGTACGGCCGAGGATCGATGGAACGAGCGATGTCAACGTCATACTAAGAAGTTCC
>Ga0137394_10004684_pt1 | contig 10384 bp, 8 predicted proteins | sample czobulk116metaG_FD_108278 | JGI IMG/M metagenome (GOLD analysis project Ga0137394, IMG submission 108278) | Vadose zone soil microbial communities from Angelo Coast Range Reserve, California, USA - czobulk1.16 metaG | ecosystem: Environmental > Terrestrial > Soil > Vadose zone | place: USA... | reverse complement strand
GCACCTGATGGAATCGCTTCGCGAGAACTACGAGGGGATTGTGGAGGGGAACGGCTATCGGTTCGTGACCGCCGACCTTGCCTTCAAGGCCGCGGAGGCGTGGAAGGGGTCGTTGGTCATCGAGCAGGTGCCTTCTGCAAGATGAGGCAAGTGGAGCTGGGGGGGATCGAACCCCCTACCTCCTGACTGCCAGTCAGGCGCTCTCCCAATTGAGCTACAGCCCCGTCCGTTCGTTGCCGATCGAAGAACAAGCTAAAGGCACGGCCCCAAAGCGTCAATCGCGTTTGGATGCGCGAGCCCGATCCGGGAGCCCCAGAACTTGACCCACCGGACCCAGAAAGCCACACTCGCAGAATGAATTCCCTTTCCGAGAGGCGCTACCACTTCAGCGGCGTGGGCGGGAGCGGCATGGCCCCGCTGGCCCAGCTGGTGTCGCTCTTCGGAGCGCGTGTCACGGGCTCCGACCGGAATCTCGACCGCGGTCTGAGATTGCCGATCTTCGACGCGTTGGAGGAAGCTCGCGTCACCCTCGTGCCCCAGGACGGCTCCGGAGTCGTCAAAGGCCTCGACGCGCTGGTGCACTCGACCGCGGTGGAGCCCACGAATCCCGATTACGTCCGCGCGCAGGAGCTGGGAATCCCACGCATCCGCCGGGGCTCCTTCCTGGCAGAGCTGGCGGCGTCGCGGCGCACCATCGCGATCGCCGGCACCAGCGGCAAGTCCACCGTCACGGCGATGGTAGCCCACATCCTCCTGGATAACGGATTCGATCCGTCCTTCTATGGCGGCGGCGCCGCCGTGGATCTCCCGGGTGCGTTTCCCCCCGGAGGTCTGCGCGTGGGCGGAAGCGAATGGATGGTCGTGGAAACGGACGAGAGCGACGGAAGCGTGGCGGAGTTCAAGCCCGCGATCGCTACGCTGACCAATCTAACGCGGGATCACAAGGAGATCGACGTCACGACGGAACTTTTCGCGAAGCTCCTCGAGCAGACGCGCGAGCGGGCGGTGATCCACGTCGGCGATCCCGCGCTTGCGTTCGTGGCGCGCCCCTCCCACCTTCCCGTGCTCACCGTCGCGGTGGAGGGGGATCCCGTGTGGAGCGCGCCGGAGCTGATCGCGGGGGCGGTTCGTCTCACGCCGAACGGAGTGCGTTTCACGATCGGCGGAGCCGAGGCGCGGGTTCCCTTCCCGGGCATCCTGACGGTCCAGAACGCGGCCTTTGCGATCGCGACCGCCGTCGCGGCGGGGGTTCACATCGAGCCAGCCGCCCAATCGCTCGAGCGATTCGCGGGGGTGCGCCGGCGGCTGGAGCGGGTGGGAGCCGCGGACGGCGTGGACGTGTACGACGACTTCGGCCACAACCCGGTGAAGATCCGCATGGCGATGGAGGCCCTGCGCCCGAGCGGCTCGCTCTGGGTTCTCTATCAGCCCCACGGCTACGGGCCGACGAAATTCTTCCGCGACGAGCTGATCGAGACCTTTCGCCTGGCGCTTCGCCCCGGGGATCACCTTCTTCTAGCGCCCATCTACGACGCCGGGGGCACCGCCAATCGCACCATTCGTTCCGAGGACATTGCCGAGCCCGTCGCACAGTCGGAGCGGGCCGCGAAGGTCGCCACGCGCGAGGAAGCGCTGCGGGACGTCGTCGAGGGCGCCCGGAGTGGCGACCGCGTGGTCGTCATGGGCGCCCGCGACGATACCCTTCCCTCATACGCCCGCGAGATCCTGGCCGGACTTCTTGCGCGAACGGGCGAGCCCACGGCGAGTCGCTCCCAGCGCTAGGGGCGTCAGCCCACGTATTCCGCGATGGACTTCGCCTGCAGAAATAGCCCGAGGTAGTCCCGCCCGCCGGCCTTCGAATCCGTCCCGCTCATGTTGAACCCACCGAAGGGGTGGATCCCCACGAGCGCGCCCGTGCACTTCCGGTTGATGTAGAGGTTGCCCACGTGGAGACGGCGCTTCGCCTCGGCCACCTTGGCGCGATCTCGGCTGTAATAGGATCCCGTCAGCCCGTAGATGGTCCCGTTCGCGATCTCGATCTCCTCCTCGAAGGACCGCGCCTTGATCACCGCGAGCACGGGGCCGAAGATCTCCTCCTGCGCGATCCGTGCCGACGGCTTCACGTCCGCGAAGATCGTGGGCTTCAGGAAGTATCCGGGACCGGAATGTTTGCCCCCGCCCGTGATCAGCCTTCCCTCCCCTTTCCCGATCTCGATGTATTCGAGGATCTTCTTCTCCGAGGACGCGCTCGCGACCGGGCCCAGGTAGTTCTTCGGGTCCTCGGTCGGACCGATCGACATCGTCTCGACGCGCGCACGCAGCTTCTCCACGAACTCGTCGTAGAGCTTCTCGTGCACGATGGCGCGCGAGCAGGCGGAGCACTTCTGCCCCTGGAATCCGAACGCGGCCGCGTACACTCCCGCGACCCCGGCTTCCAGATCCGCGTCCTCGTCCAGGATCATGAAGTCCTTGCCGCCCATCTCGAGGATCGCGCGCTTGAGCCAGATCTGTCCCTGTTGCACCTTCGCCGCGCGCTCGTTGATCCCGATCCCGACCTCCATCGAGCCCGTGAAGGCGACGAAGCGCGTGCGCGGGTGCTCCACCAGCGCGTCGCCGATCGTCCCGCCCGGACCCGGGAGGAAATTCAAAGCGCCCGCGGGCACGCCGGCGTCCTCGAGAGCCTCGAACACCTTCCACGCCGTGAGGGGCGAATCGCTGCTCGGCTTGAGGATCGCGCTGTTCCCGGTCACGACCGTCGCGGCGGTCATTCCCATCGCGATCGCGCAGGGGAAATTCCAGGGCGGGATCACGATGCCCACCCCGAGCGGAAGGTAGAGGAGATCGTTCGACTCTCCGGGATTGGGCACGAGCGGTTGTGGGGCTCCCCAGCGGATCATCTCCCGCGCGTAGAACTCGCAGAAGTCGATGGCCTCGGCCGTGTCGCCGTCCGCCTCGAGCCAGTTCTTCCCCACCTCGATCACCATCGTGGCGTTGATCTCGTGCCGGCGCTTGCGGAGGAGCCCGGCCGCCCGCAGGAGGACATCCGCGCGCTCCTCGGCCGGAATCCGGGACCAGGATTGATACGCCTTCTCGGCCGCCGCCACCGCGTCGTTCACGTGCTCCACGGTGGCTTTCGAGAAATTCCCCACGCACTCGGAGGGATTCGCCGGATTCTTGCTCTGGAAGGTCTCCTTCGTCGTGATGCGCTTCCCGCCGATCACGAGGGGATACGTGGTGCCGAACTTGGACCGCACCTGCTCCAGCGCCTTGCGCATGCCCGTCTCCGCCTCGGGGCGGGCGAAATCGAGCATCGGCGTGCTGTGAAACTCCGGGAGCATGGACTTCTCCTTACGGCAACGTGATCGATCCGCCTATACTGCGCGCCGTCATGATACCCGCCCTGGCCGCCTGTGTCATCCCGGCCCTCGTGCTCCCGCCACTCTTGTTATCGTTACGGAATCCGGTTCTCTTCGCAGTGCTTCCCGTCGCGCCGCTCGCGATCGTCTATGCGCGCGCGATCGCGGCGCGAAGGCCGCGCGAGGCTCTGCTCCTGGCGCTCGCGTGGGCCGTGGCGCTCTCGGTATCGACCGTGGCTTCCGTCGCGCACTCGCCTGAGGCGATCGCGCGCGGCATCTGGCACGCAAGCGACTACCGCGACGAGATGCTGCGCTGGATCGCGACGGGAGCGGGCCCTGAGGGATCGATCGCGCTCTTCCTGCCGCGCGTGCTGGTCGAGTACGCGCTGGTGGTCGTGCTCTCCGCGGTGTCCGCCGGAGTCCTAGCCCTGCTCCTGGGCGCGCTTCTTCTGGGCTACATGAACGGGTACGTGGGTTGGGTGGTCGCGCATGCGGATCCAAGTAAAGGACCGCTCGCCGCGGCGTTCCTCGCATGGCCTCCCTGGCCGATGGCGCGCGTGGTCTCGTTCCTCTTCGCGGGGACCGGAGCTGCGGCCTGGGGGTTTGGGCGCCTCTACGATCGAGGGGGGCCGCGCCCTTACGTGAGGCGGCTCTTCGGCGCCTCGCTCGCGTTCCTGGCCGCGGACATCCTGCTCAAGTTCTGGCTCGCGCCTGGGTGGCGGCTGCTGCTCCGCACGCTGCTCGGCTCGAGCGCGGGTATCGATGCGGGAGGGACGGGCTGATTACGGGTTCCGAACCTCTGTCCAGCGGATGATCTTCCAGGTCGTGTCCGTCGAGGAGGAGGGCGCTGGGGTCGTCGGGATGAACTTGAATTCCGTCGAGATGTGCGCGAAGTCCACGACCTGCGTCGCGGTGGCATCGGAGATCTCGATCGAGGAGAACGGATCGCGGATCGTTGCCCAGCCCGGGGGATCGGCCGCGTCGTAGAATCGGATTCGGTTCGGGATCTGCGTCATCGAGACGCTCGAAACGGAGCCGCTGCGCCTGAGCGCGGACACGTGGGCGACCTCCTCGGCCTTCGAGAAGTTCACGAGGGCCGGCACCGGATCGGTCTGATCGATGGAGCTCCCGTCGTACTGGTCGTGGTAGAGGACCTTGATCTCGTTCGTGTCCCTGGCCTGGTAGGCAAGCTGGAGCGCGTCGAGGACGCTGTAGGGATTGATGAGCCGGGGATAGGGGTCCGAGCCCGGAGGAATGCTGGGTCGGGTCACTCGATCGCTTCCGCACCCCGCCGTCAGGAACGCCGCCATCACCACCGCAATGCCGATTCTGAGTCGCATGAGATCTCCTCGGGAGCACCGGAATCAGCCCACGGCTGTGATAGAATACTCGGTGAAAACCCCTGACGTCCAGGGGATGGTTTGATTCCTTTTAGGCGGAAGGGTATGGCACCTTGGGGCGGACGCCGACCTTCCGAACGGCGCTCCTTGCACTCGAAATCCAAAACCAAAGTCCCGGTCCTGGCGTTCGGCGCGGGGCTGACGCTTCTCGGGACCCTTCGGTGCCTCGGCCGCGCCGGAATTCCGGTGCACGTGGCCTCTCCCGTCACCGGCTACGCGCGACGCTCACGCTGGTGCCGCCCGCTCGCGACCCCGATCCCGCAATCCCCGGATCCCGCCGCTCTCGCCGACGCTCTACGGGCGCTGTCGTTCGAGCGCGCGGTCCTGATGCCGTGCACGGACACCTGGTCGGCCGCGGTCGCCGGCCTCCCCGCCGAGCTTGCCGACCGCTTCCCCGCAAGCATCTCCAGCTCCGAGGTTCAAGGGATGCTCGTCGACAAGGCGCGTTTCTCCGAAGCGCTCCGGCGGTTTCACGTGCCGCACCCACACACGCTGTCCGTGCGCTCGGTCGACGATCTCGAGTCGCTTCCCGAGAGCTGCTTCGCGCGGGCCTTCCTCAAGCCCTGCGACTCACAGCATTTCTCCGCCAAGTACGGCGTGAAGGCCTTTCGCTGCACCGACAGGAAGTCCGCCGCGCTCCGCTACGAGGAGGTCGCGCAGGATGGACTCGAGCTCATGCTCCAGGAGTACATTCCCGGGCCCGCGACCAGCCACTACTTCCTCGACGGCTTCGTCGACCGTGACGGCCGGATCCTCGCGGCCTTCGCTCGTCGAAGGCTACGAATGAACCCTCCCGATTTCGGAAACAGCTCCTGCATGGTCAGCGTGCCGATCGAGGAGATGGCGCCCGCGATCCCCCCCCTCGAGGGCCTGCTGCAGGGGCTCCGCTTTCGCGGCATCTTCAGCGTGGAGTTCAAGCGGGATTCCGAGGACGGAGCGTTCAAGCTGCTCGACCTGAACGCCCGCCCCTGGTGGTACGTCGAGTTCGCGTTCCAGTGCGGCATGAACATGCCGCGGCTCGCCTACCGCGACGCGCTCCGGCTCCCCGTGGACGCGATCCCCGATTACCGGGCCGGGCGCCGGTGCGTGTTCATCCAGCGGGACTGGGGCGCCTGCAGGCGCCTCTTCAAGGCGGGTCAGCTCTCCCGGCGCGCGTGGGTTCGCGACTGGCTCTGGAGCGAGAAGGCCATCGCGGCGTGGGACGATCCCCTTCCGGCCTTCTGGGATGCCGCGATGCTCGTCTCTCGCAGGGTGGACCGTGTTCTTCCGCGAGCGGGAATCTTCGGGAAGCTGCGTGCCCGGGCCGCACTCCTTCCCGAAGCGCTCCACGCACGCCGCTCCACCGGACGGAGCCTCCTCGCACAGTGCGTCGATCTCCTCCGGCTCCGCATGAGCCCGATGCGGCTCCGGTCCGCGGAGTACTACGATTTTCGCCTCTACGACCCCCGCTATTCCATGGCGGATCGGCGCGCCTTTGCCGGCGAGGGAACGAAGAAGGAGATCCACCGGCGGCTCAACAACAAGGCGTGGGAAGTCCTGATGACCGACAAACTGGTCCAGGCTGCCTACCTCGATGCGGCCGGCCTTCCACACGCGCGCGTGTACGCGATCGCGACCACCGAGCCCCGCCTCCACGGGGGTGCCCGATGCTTTGCGGAGCCCGGCCCGCTGGCCGGATTCCTCCGCTCCGGGATGCGCTACCCATCCTTCGTGAAACCCATCAAGGGGAACGAGGGCCGTTCCTGCCACTCCCTGACCGCGTATGACGGCGCGACCGATCGCCTGGTCCTGGGCAGCGGAAAACGGATTCGCGTGGAGGAGTTCCTGGAGGGACTCATGGACCCGACCGGTTTCGGGTTCCTGTTCCTCGAGCGCCTCGAATCACACCCTCAGGTGAGCGCGATGTGCGGTCCCACAGTGTCGAGCATTCGCATGATCGTGCTGCTCCACGACGCGGGCCCGGAGCTTCTGCACGCGGACTGGGGCATCCCCGCGGGACGGAGTCAGGTCTCCAACTTCGCGAAGGGGGAAACGGGGAATCTGATCGGCGGGCTGGATATCGCGACAGGGCGTGTCACCAAGGTGCTCGGCGGCGTGGGTCGCGGGCGGAGGGAGGTCGAGCTGCACCCGATTTCGGGCCGGCCCATGAAGGGGTTCGTCCTCCCCGATTGGCGCGAGGCGGTGGAGCTTTGCCTGCGTGCGGCGACGGCGTTCCCGGGCGCCCGCTGGCAGAACTGGGATATTGCGCTGACGCCGAAGGGACCCGTACTCCTGGAACTGAACTCTTCGGGGGACGTCTACGCCGCGCAGTATCTCACCGAAAAGGGGATCCTCGCGGGGCCGCTGGGCCCGTTCCTCGAGACCTACGCCTTCCGCGAGGACCGTAAGCGTCCGCTGTTCCAATCCACGACGCCGCGTTGAATCCCACGACACACTGCGTTTGAAAATTTCTCCTGAAGTTCCCTACAAGTTTGTAGGAAATCCCACGACGCTCTCCTGCGTTAGCCCTACGTAACCTCAAGTAAGACTGCGGACGGAGGGAACGCGGCGTGCCGGGCACGGGCGATGCATGTACGCGAAAACCTCCCCAAATCCCACCGCGATGCGATGGAAGGTGTCATCAATTCAAAGACCGAGTCCCACTCACGCTGAGGGGAAAGGAGAAGGATTTGTGCGGACCCTGGGATTCCCTGCTTCCGCAGTGCGCCATTGACCTGGCGTCACAGGCTCACACTTGTGACGTCCCAACTCTCTCTGACACGCATCGGTCCGCGTTTTGCGGAGGAGGTACACCATGAAAACCCGACTCTGGGTGGTGGCGGGTGCGGCCGCGGTTATCGTGGGAGTGACGGGGCTGTCTGCGTATGCTGACCTGTTCCAGGATGTGGTTGGTATTCTCGCGGGAGGACCCACCGCGCTGCTTCCCCCAGCGGACCCTGTGCCGCCTGGGGCAGAGAAAAAACCGTTTTACGCAAGTGGACCACTCGAGGGTACGTGCCCGGACGGGGCAACTGTCACGATCAGCCAGTTCGGTTTCGTCGTGTTGAATACGTCCGGACCCGGCAACTCCAAAGTGAAGGCTGATGTTGTCATCAAGAACGGCATCCCCAACGTAACGTACGAGATCTATTTGATTCAGTACCCTGGGGATTGTGGGACGCTGAGCAGTGGCACGCTCATCACGAACGATAAAGGCAACGGTAACGGGCAGATAGTTAAGATCAGAGCGCCTGGAAGCACGCGTTTCTGGGCACTAGGGCTCGTTCACGATGGCACCTACTTTCCCTCCAACCCCAAGTCGCTTCTGCGAACCACTGCCGCAGCACTCGATTAACACTTCGCGCTCGATGTGATCCGGCTCCGGGCGACCACCTCATTTCGGGGTGGTCGTCTGGCATTTGGGGGTGGGTTCAGAGCGAATGCTTGGAGGGATCGAGCTCGAGGAGCTGGAACTCGCCGAGATCACTGAAAAACAAGTGCCGGAGGGGGGTTGGGCCCTCCCGACGCGCAAGGCGCTCCGGCGCCCGGTAGGCGTGACACGCGGCATGAACCTCCCAACTTATCTCAGGATCGTGAATCGACCGGTGGCCGTGCCCTCCTCCGATTCGACGCGATAGAAATAGACTCCCGACCCCAGGCGTTCCCGGGCCTCACCACGCCCGTCGATTCTCAGGGCGTGATACCCGGCGGGTAGCGAGGGTTCGTCCAGCAGGACCCGCACGGTCCGCCCGCTCACATCGAAAATCGAAGCCTTTGCAAATCCAGGGCGAGAGATCGTGAATCCGAGCGTCGCCTCGGGATTGAGTGGATTCGGCGAGACATGGGCCACCAGGCCGGTGCCTTTGCTCACGACATCGATCGTCAGCCTGGCCCGGCATTTCCCGCCCGAGCCAAGGTTGCCCTCCAGGGTGACCGGGACCGAATTCGTCCTGTTCGGTAGGCCCGCGAACAGCGCTCGAAGGTCCGCCTTGGCGAAGCAAGCCGTCAGCTCCTGAATCCCGTTCCCGTCCGTGTCTGCCGTAACGGCCCGCTTTCCGGGCACCGCGGCAATTGATCCCGACCCGTATTTCATCACGATCGTGTTCGCGAGCACCTCCGTGACGAGAAAGGAGCCGCCCACCGGCTCGATCTGCGCGCACCAAGAAGCTCGGTCCGAATCGAGGCGGATCGTCCGGTACGGGGTCGTAGTGAACGCCCGAGCGGCCGCCGGAACTTGGATTAGGATCGACAGGTTGAAGTCTTGATAATTCGTGACCGCCAGATCGAGCGCGCCGTCGCCGTCGAGGTCGGCGATCGCCAGGGATGACTCGGCTTCCCCGGTCGTGGGCGTCCTCGCGTACTGGAAGGTCCCGTCCCCGTTGCCGAGGAAAACATTGACGGCAATCCCCCCGAACATGGCGACCGCGAGGTCGAGAACCCCGTCCCCGTCGAGGTCGCCAATGGCGATGGCCGTCGGTTGGGGCACCGCGCCGAAATGGACTCCCGACTGGAACGTTCCGTTCCCATTGCCCAGGAGTATCGAGATCCCCTCGGTCGTCCCGGAGTGGTCCCCAGTATCTGCCACAGCGAGATCGAGAACGCCGTCCCGATTCAAATCCGCGATGGCCACGAAGCGCGGATTGACGCCCGCCGGGTAATCCGTCTTTGCTCGAAAGGCTCCATCTCCGTTGCCCAGGAGTACAGACACGCTATTCGCGCCGCCACTGAAGATATCCGCACCTGCGTTTGAGGTAATCAGGTCTTGCACACGGTCGCCATTCACGTCGCCGACCGCCACCGAGACGGGATTGGTTCCGGTCGCAACGTCCCGCCTCACGCCGAAACCTCCTGTGCCGTTACCGAGCAGCACGGATACAGTGTTGTCTGTGGAGTTCGCGACCGCCAAGTCGAGCCTGCCGTCGCCGTTCCAATCCGAGATCGCGACGGAAGTGGGATTGGCTCCCGTCCCGAAGCTCATGCTTGTTTGGAAGGTCCCATCCCCGTTTCCAAGCAAGACGGAAACGGTGTTGGATGCGCTGTTCGCTACCGCGAGATCGAGGATGCCATCGCCGTTCAGATCCGTGGTCGTAAGAGACGACGACTCGACGGGGAACGGATTGGACCGCGGCTGCGCGCCTGTACCGTAGTCCTGCCCTGGCTGAAACGTCCCATCCCCGTTGTTCAAGAAGATGGATACACTGCCTGTGAAATTCGCCACGGAGAGGTCGGGATGTCTGTCGCGGTTGAAGTCTCCACTGACGATGGACTGAGGGCCACCTGGTGTGCTGTAGTCCGCGTGCGGCGCGAACACCAGGTCGGCCCAGGCGGTTCTGACGGCGCCGGCGTACATCGGCATGCAGATCAGGAACCCGAGGATCAGCTGGGAGAGCGATGGAACGAACAGACGGCGGGAGATCAGAAACGTCGGTGATGGTCTCATTTCGTTCACCCGGTCACGAGAAAACCGCCAATGCCATCCCTGGCGGGCCTATCGCCCAGTAATCATACTTCGGCTTGGCCAGCCCTAGGACATCGGAGTTATGAATTGGTGCCGGAGGGGGGACTTGAACCCCCACCCACTTGCGTGGACCGGATTTTGAGTCCGGCGCGTCTGCCAGTTCCACCACTCCGGCACGCAATCTTTGTAAT
>Ga0137394_10004683_pt1 | contig 10385 bp, 9 predicted proteins | sample czobulk116metaG_FD_108278 | JGI IMG/M metagenome (GOLD analysis project Ga0137394, IMG submission 108278) | Vadose zone soil microbial communities from Angelo Coast Range Reserve, California, USA - czobulk1.16 metaG | ecosystem: Environmental > Terrestrial > Soil > Vadose zone | place: USA... | reverse complement strand
CCACGGTGCTAATGAGATCGCTCCGCGTAACACGACACTACTTAAACTGCCAAGGCGTCCTTCATCATTGTGTTACCTGCGGTCCTTCGAATGACTTCATTCGTCTTCTTGCAGTTATAATGGTTGCACAGAACGCAAAACCAGAGGAGAACCAACGTGCCACGATTCATCGCGCTAGTGATAGCTACAATGATTGTCCTTCCGAGTACGGGCTTCGCTCAAACAAGAAAGCGCACCACCACCAAATCAAGCCGCACAGCCACCACACCGAAAGCTTCTGAGATTCAACGCGAAGGAGCCGCCCGCGTTGCCGGACAGATAAAGAATATGACACAGTTTATTTATGTGCTTGGCGGAGTAGCCAAAGGACTTGAAGGCGTTGACGACGCTGCCAAACGTAATGAGGCTTCGCCGGCGGTCATGGAGCAAACTCAAAGATACAAACAGCAAGTTCGAACGAGCATTCAAACATTGCGCGAAGCCATGGACAAACTGGAGATTGACTTTCGCACGACCCCCGAACTGCAACGCTATTACATTAGTCTCGCCGGCGTGGCTGAAAGCGCCTCAATCGCTGAAGATCAAGCTGCGGCAAATAAGTTTGAACAAGCGGGGCGCAGTTTGCTGGGAGTGGTGAACCGGTTGACCGATGTGTTGCTGGCGATGCGGTAGGCGGGAAAAGTGATGAGTGATGAGTGATGAGTGATGAGTACGAAGTGCTGAGTTCTGAGTTCTGAGTCCTGAGTCCTGAGTCCTGAGTCCTGAGTCCTGAGTGAAAATGTGATAAGTGTAATGCCATCGCTCTCAGTACTCAGTACTCAGTACTCATCACTCAGTACTCCTCACTCATCACTCATCACTCATCACTTTTGTTTAGGGTAATAACCCTGGCGAGCTCGCACTCGCACCTCGGGTCGGGTGGGCACAGCGACTGCGATGCGACGAAACTGCAGCCCGGGCGTTTGTGAATTTGAGTAATACTGCAGCAGGTATTGTCCGCGGAGTTCGGCCCCTACCTCAGCAAAAACTTTCTCCAGATCTTTTTCTCCATCCGGAACGAAAGCGTTTCCTCCCGTAGACTCGGCAATCACCTGCATTGCATTTTGCGAGCGCGTGCTGATGACGTTGAGGTGCACAGATGGGCCACCGGGATTAATTGAGTAGAATGCGGCATCGGCCTGCTGAACTGCTTTTTGCACCTCGAGTACTGCGCGTTCGCGCCGCGCATCCAAGTTCTTTCGAGCAACCGCGGGGGTAATCTCACCTCGGACACTCGCGCGAACTTCGGCAATGGTCATGTCCTTTACCAGATTGCTGTAGTTGTCATCGCCATCGGAGATGACCAGGATCACGCGGCGATGGCGGTCAGCCGAGTTAGTTAACAGGTATTTCGCCGCGGCTGTGACGGTGTCATAAAAGGCCGTCGGCACTGGGGCGCTAGCGGCAGGAATTGTCAGCAATTTGGCGGCTGCCATGTCCGCTGACTGGAGCGGCGAGACAAGCCGCGGCTCATCCGCAATAGTGAAGACCGCTGCGCGATCCGCCGGTTTCAGGACCTGCTTGAGAAAACTCGCCGCTGCTTTTTGTTGAAACGAGAAGAACCCCTTCTGGCTGACGCTGCTTGAAATATCAAACAATATTGCGATGTCCAAAGGGACTTGATCCGGATTGCCAATCTCGGCAATTTGTTGTGCCCGTCCTTCTTCTTCAAGACGAAAGTCGCCGACCTGCAAGCCATGCAAGGCCTGGCCCTGCGCGTCAACAACTGAGACAGGGACCATCACGAGGTTCGAATTCACTTTGATTACATCGAAGTCCTCGTCCCTTGGGGTGGGCGTCGGTTTTGGCTTCGGCTTGGGTGCCGGTGGGGGAGGCGGTAGGTCCCTAATTGTCTGCCCGGCGGCAAGGCCAGCCCAGCAAAAAAAAGCCAGCACTGCAAAAAGCAGCGCTGGCCCAAGCTGTTTCCCCAAAGTTCCGCGATTCATTAAACCATGCCTCATGCCGCCAGCGTTGCTGGCCTTAGTTTGTTTTCTTAACAACTTTTCCGGCGGCATGATTTCATGGCGTTTGAGTGTTGAATGACTCTTGTTGGTTGCATCATTCGGCAAAGTTCCCTTTCAACCTGCGGTCTTATTCACCGCCAGAGCTGCGAGCCGGCATGGTCGGTGCTTCCTGCATCAGTCCCTTGTTAACAAGCAACTTCACCTCAACGCGGCGATTTTGAGCGCGGCCTTCGCGTGTCTTATTCTCAGCCACGGGATTTGATTCGCCATATCCATAAGGCGTAACAATGCGTCGCAGCGGAATGCTGTGATTCTCAACCAGATAACGAATCACGGTATCGGCACGTCGCTGGCTCAGGGCACGATTTCGGTCAACGCTGCCCGTCGCGTCGGCAAAACCTGAAACCTCGAGCACATAACCTTTGGAGTTGAGCGCTTTTGTGGCTACCTCATCGAGTTGGGTTTTCGCTTCCTTCGACAGAATCGCGCTGGAAGGTCTGAAATTAACTGCCAAAACAGTTTGCGGCACATAATCATCAAGGGCCGAGATGCGCTCATTCGTAGCATTCACCCCTGCCACTGCCGAATCGGCGGTTTCCTGAGCGGCCTTGGCGCCACCCTTGGCCGTATTCGCTACCGCCGAAAGTTCCTCTAATTGTCCGGAGAGACGCTGCGCATTTTGTTCAACCTGAGACAGTTTGCTTTCAGTAGTGGTGGCGCGGTCCTCGAGCGGTGCGGCGCGTGATTCAACTGCGCGAGCTACGCGCAGGTCCGATTCATTGAACCTGATTTTTTCGGCCACGAGGTCGCCGGAGGCGTTGCCACGGCCTTCCACTTCCAGATTAAGACCACGCAGGATTTGAGTCTGAGCGTAGTTTGATCCACTTCGCAGAAATCCGCCTTTGGCCTTGACACTGGTCCTGTCGTCCAAACGTACTACGGTATCTACTCCATTGTTGTCACGAACCACAAACGTATCGGCATCACGTCGAGTGACGACGCCTTTGATTTTCACCTTCTGGCCGCTCGCGACCGTCCGCGAACCTGTCGTACTCGTCGTGTCCTGGGCCCAAACGACGGCGCCGGAAAAGGCCACCAGCAGTACTGCGAGCATGAGCGAGGAAAACATCCTAAGCTTCGGGATTGCCATAAATATCTCTCTCCTTATCTCTTGAAAGATGGACAGCTCACTTCCGCGAGCCGCTAATCGATTAACTATATGACGAACATTCTCTATCAAGTGTTGTCCGTCGCCCTGAGCGCTACTAACAAAGCACCACTTCTTATCCCTCTGCGGAAGCTAAGTCAAGCAGTTAACTGGCGTGACTGACATTGACAATCTAAATACCATTCGATCGCAATAACCGCGACTCTTTAAAAACAATTTCGCGGTAATAAACCTGAATAAGGTCTATCACCGCGAATTAGCAAAAACTTAGCAGTTTAGTGTTCAAGCTTTTAGACGGCTGCCAAAATCAGCAAACCGCAAAGGGTCAGTTTGGTTGTTGTATCGAATAACGCTGAAAGCGTTCGCTAATTTCAGCCCAGGGTTGCTGCAACCCTGGGACCTGCGTAATAAAGAATCGGAAACGCTGAAAGCGTTGGCCACCGATGGCGCAGGAGTCGTCGCGAACTCTTTCAGAGTTCGCGAGCGGTATAGGTTGGAACTGGATTCCCAGGGTTGCTGCAACCCTGGGCTGGAGTTAGCCAACGCTTTCAGCGTACTTTACACTTAACAACCTGAACGCCGAACTCCAGACTCGAGGCTTGATGCTGTTTGTTAAGAATCACCTTTACGGTGAAAACTCCCCTGCCTCCAACTGCTCCTTAACATAAGCGAGAAAGCGTTCGGCATCAGCGCCGTCGATTACGCGGTGATCGAAGCTCAGGGCAAAATAGGCCATCCAGCGGATTGCGATGTAGTCGTCACCATCAGTCGTAGTCAGCACTTTGGTTCGCTTCTCGATTTTGCCCACGCCGAGGATGGCGAGTTGCGGCTGATTGATAATTGGAGTGCCAAATAGTCCTCCAAACACGCCGGGATTTGTAATGGTAAAGGTACCGCCGCCTACCTCATCCGGCTTCAGTTGCTTTGTGCGCGCGCGATCGGCCAGATCATTTGCCGCTCGCGCCAGTCCGGCGATGCTCAGATCGTCGGCACGCTTGATCACCGGCACAATCAAGCCCGCATCCAGCGCGACTGCCATTCCCAGGTTAATGTCGCGCTTGTAGATGATCTGATCTCCACTTACCTGCGCATTGAAGATTGGGAATTTGCGTAAAGCATTGTTTACCGCCTGAAAGATAAACGGCATGTAGGTGAGCTTTGTACCTGTTCGTTCCTCAAACGACTGTTTGTTTTGCTCGCGCAGTTTAGCAATGCGGCTCATGTCGATTTCGTAAACGGTGGTGACGTGCGCTGAAGTGCGACGCGACTGCACCATGTGTTCCGAAATCTTCTTTCGCATGATCGTCATCTGCTCGACCCGATCTCCTTCCGAGGGTTTGACAGGAGAAGGTGCCGGAGTTGCGGCACTTGCCTGGCCTACGGCCGGCGACGACGGACTGGTTACTCCTGAAGGCGCAGCCGGCGCGACTGTTCGTTGTCCCGAAACCGCCGGAGATCCAGATTCAATAAAACTTAAAATGTCGTTTTTAGTTACCCGACCGCTTAAGCCGGTACCTTCAAGACTGGCAATGTCCACTCCATGCTCCTGAGCAATCTTGCGGACGAGAGGACTCGACTTGGTGCGACGCAGCTCTTCAGCAGAGACTGTCGCGCCGTTGTCCCCCGCCGGAGAAGCTTGCGCGGTTTGGCCAGGCTGTGCAGTCTGCGAAGCATCCCCAGCCGGCGTTGTTGTGTCCGCGCGTTGGGGTTTGGTGATAGTTTCCTTTGGCGCCGCAGCTTTTGGTGGCGCCGCCGCCTTCGATCCGTCTGCGCCGTCCGCCTGGTCCACTTCAATTCCTGTAGCAGCCGAAGCGGTAGTTTGAGCAGGTAAAGTCGCTGACTCGGCCGGTTTCGCCTGTTGCGACGCTTCTTCTATTTGTTCTTTCGGTGGCTCCAGAGTCGCCACAGCACTCGCTGTTGCGGGAGCCGCTGCTTTCGACTCACTTCCTGCTGCAGCACCATCAAGAACTGCGACCGTCGTGTTTACTTCAACGGTGTCGCCTTCTTTAAAACGGATTTCGGTTAACGTGCCCGCCGCCGGTGATGGGATTTCCGCATCAACTTTGTCCGTTGATATCTCAAACAGTGGCTCGTCGCGGTCGACGCGGTCTCCGACCTGCTTAAACCACTTCGTGATCGTTCCTTCTGCGATGGATTCGCCCATCTGCGGCATTACAACTTCTGTTGCCATAAGTGCTCCGATTCTAGCCTTTCAATTCTGACATCGACATCATTTTGTGGTTCAGTTTCAATTTACAGCGTGCGTTAGGTCCGAAGGACCGAGGGTTAGTAGCCGGTCCGGCGAATCTCAAATCAGATTGAATCAATAGGCGGCCAGCTTCCGCGCCGCATCCAGCACATCTTTTGTCTGTGGCAAGTAGTAATCTTCCAGCGGCGGCGAATACGGCACCGGCGTATCAAGTGAAGCAACCCGAAGAACAGGCGCGTCAAGCCATTCGAATGCTTCTTCCGCAATGATGGCCGCAATCTCGCCCCCAATACCGCCGGTGCGCGAGGCCTCATGCAACACGATCGCTTTATTTGTCTTCTTCACGCTCGCCAGGATGGCCGGCTTGTCCAACGGAGCCAGCGTGCGCAGGTCGATGACCTCAACATCCAGGCCTTCTTTCTCGAGTTCTTCTGCCGCATCAAGCGCCGTCAAGACCATGGCGCCGAACGTGATGATCGTGAGATCGCGGCCTTCACGTGCTGTTCGCGCCTTGCCTATTTCAACGATGTAATCATCCGCCGGCAGCTCTTCGCGCAGGCGCGGCAAGCGATAAAGTTTTTTATGCTCAAAAAACAAAACTGGATCGGGATCACGAATCGCTGCCTTGATCAGGCCCTTCGCATCGTAGGCGGTGGACGGTTCGACAATCTTCAGCCCGGCGGTATTCAAGAAAAACGCTTCAGCATTCAGCGAATGAAAAGGCCCTGAGCGCACCCCCGAACCGCATGGACCACGAAACACCGCCGGAATATTAGCGCCCCAGCGGTAACGGCATTTCGCCGCATAGTTCGTAAGCAGATCAAAACCCGCTGAGATAAAGTCGATAAACTGAAACTCGGCCACAGCCTTCATTCCCATCAGTCCGGCCCCGCAAGCCGCACCCACAATCGCCGCTTCAGAAATCGGCGTGTCAATTACGCGTCCTTTGCCAAACTCATCAATCAGGCCGTCGGTGACCTTAAATGCGCCGCCGTAAGCGCCCACGTCTTCGCCGATAACAAAAACGGTCGGGTCGCGTTCCATCTCTTCCCAGATACCCTGACGAATGGCTTCAATCAGCGTAGCCTGGCCGCCACGCTCTGGCCGCGCTGACTTGTGCTCTTTTTTCGTAGCTGTGGCCGTGCTGCTAGCTTGGGTCGCGATGACAGCTGGGGCCGTGCTACCAACTGAGGCCGTGCCACCAGCTGAGGCCGTGCCGCCAGCTGAAGTCAAGCCGTCCGCTGAGGCCGTGCTACCTGCAGGACTTTGGTCTTTGGTCCTGGGCACTAGTCTTTGTATTTTCAAAGACCCCGAGTCCAAAGTCGGTTTGGAGTTCATTCGATCTCTAGCCCCCGTTCCTTCGCAATGCCGCGCGCCTTCATCACGACGTCATCATCCACAGGCTCAGCTCCGCCGGTCCACCCTTGCACTTCCTCGATGGGCCTTCCAAGCGCAATCGCAAGTTTCTCGTCGCTTCCGGCAAAGCCGGCGTCACGCAATCGTTTCAGTAAAGCTCTGCCCTCGGCCTCGCTTGTTCCCTGATCGTCCACCGTATTCGTTTGCTCATCATCACCCATTTCGTTTCCCCCTCGACTTAACTCTTCCCACAACCGCTTAATGCCTTCTGCTTACCGCTTACTGCTTACTATTTTTTCAAGACTTCCGGCCGCAATGCGGGCGGCACGATGTTGTTATCAAAAACTCCGTATGCGGCCTGCTCGGCGTCGGGCATGGGTGAAGACTCTGCCCAGGCGCAGTCTTCTTCAATCTCGCGCAGCACGTCAGCAGTTACCTCTTCGAGTTTTTCTTTGGTGGCGATTTTCTGTTCCAGCAGATGTCTTTCATAACGATCAACCGGATCGTTATGCTTCTCCCACCACTCGATCTCCCCAGCCGGAACGTAACGTTGATCGTCGTGTTCAGCGTGGCCCCGTCGCCGGTAGGTTTTAGCTTCAATCAAGACCGCGCCGCCACCCCCACGCGCAAACTCGGCCGCGCTCTTGGTGGCTTCATAACAGGCGATCACGTCGTTACCGTCCACGATGGAAGCAGGGATGTTATAGCTCGCCGCCTTCTCAGCCAGATCCCCGACCGCAGTCTGCAACGAGGTGGGCGTCGAATAAGCGTATTGGTTGTGTTCCGCGATGATAATCAGCGGCAGCCGCTGGACCGCGGCAAAGTTTAGCCCTTCGTGAAATGCGCCGGTGCTCATGCCGCCGTCGCCAATATAGGCGACAGCGACAATCTTTTTCTCTTGCATGCGAGCCGCGAGCAGCACACCGGTCATCACCGGAATCATGTCGCCGAGATGCGAGATTGGACCAATGAAGCCTTTTTCCATGTCGCCGAAGTGAATGTTAAGATCGCGTCCACCGGATGGCCCCCATGCCTTAGCCATGTACTGCGCGAAGATGTCGCGTGGCCGAATCCCCTTCACCAGCACGGCGCCAAGATCTCTAATCAAGGGGGTAACGAAATCTCCTGGCCGAAGTGCATAAGCACTTCCGACTGCCGTAGCTTCCTGGCCCAGGGAACGAAAGACGCCGCCGACCACCTTCGTCTGGCGATACAGATTAACCAGCCGCTCTTCCACCAGCCTGGTGAGCTTTAGATAACGGTAGAGTTCGATCATCTGCTCGGGCTTGAGCCTGGTTTCCGTGATGCAAGTCAGCGGTTTACCTTCGCTCGGTTTGCGCGGCGCATACTTGGTGCTAATGCGCATCTCGAAGCGTGGCCGCCGCGGCCCGCGCTTGCGACGCGAACGTTCTTCGCTCGACTTCTGCCTGTCATTTGTCTTTGGCGTTACATGTTCCATGCTTAAATATGCACCGCCAGCCCGTGAACGCCTTCCGCGGCTTCCATGACCGCCTCGGAGACTGTCGGGTGCGCGTGCATCGTGCGCCCCAGTTCTTCCGCAGTCGATTCCAGCTGCATGGCAACGCAGGCTTCGGCAATCAATTCCGTCGCATGCGGACCAATAATGTGTACGCCCAATATTTCGTCATACTTGCTTTCGCTGACGACCTTAACAAAGCCCTCTTCTTCGCCAAGAATTCGCGCTTTGCCCGAAGCAGAAAAAGGAAACTTACCGATCTTCACATCGTATCCCTGCTCCCGTGCTTTCGCTTCAGATAGACCAACCGACGCAACTTCGGGGTCGCAGTAAGTGCAGTTTGGCACCAGGCGAAGATTGATCGGTCGCACACCTTTTTGACCCGCCATGTGTTCAACCGCGACGATGCCCTCCTTCGACGCGAGATGCGCGAGCAATGGAGTGGGAACGACGTCGCCAATCGCATAGACGCCTTTCTCCGCGGTTTGCTGAAATTCATCAACCTGAACAAAACCCTTTTCGACCTTTATCTTTGTGCCTTCCAGGCCCAGACCTTCGGTAAACGGCATACGTCCAACCGCCACCAGCAACATCTCCGCTTCGATACTGACCGCCTCACCCTTCGAAGTTTTGCCGCTCACGCGAACGCCGGTCTCCGTCTTTTCCAACTTATCGAGTTTCGTATCAACCTGCGACTTGATTTTGCGTTTGCGAAACGACTTCTCGAGTTCCTTGGATACTTCCTCATCTTCCAGAGGCACCAGCCTGGGCAGCAACTCAACCACCGTAGTCTCAGCGCCGAAGCGGGAATAGACGGAAGCAAACTCCACTCCAACAGCGCCGCAGCCCATCACAATCAGCGACTTGGGAACGTCTTTCAATTCGAGAATGTGATCGCTGTTGACCACGTGGACGCCGTCGGTTTCAAAACCTGGTATGGGCCGCACGACTGAACCGGTCGCGATGATGATGTTTTTGGTTTCTAAAGTTAGTTTGTTACCGTCGGCGCCGGTGACTTCCACTTTCCCCGGCAAGGCAAGTTTTCCAGTGCCTTTGAAGACTGTCACCTTGTTTTTCTTCATCAGGTATTCGATGCCTTTGGTGTTCTTCAGCACCACTCTGTCTTTGCGTTTTTGCACATCCGCAAAAGCTAACTGAATCCCGGTCGCCTGCACACCGAAATCCGCCGCGTGTTGCATCTGCTCATAGACGTGGGCGGACATCAACATCTGCTTGGTGGGAATGCATCCACGCAGTGTGCATGTGCCGCCAAGTCGCGTGTCTTTTTCAACCATTGCCACCTTCAAGCCCAGTTGGCCGGCACGTATCGCCGCTACGTAGCCGCCTGGTCCACTACCAATAATTGTTACGTCAAACTGTTCGTTAGCCAATGTGTCTGAGTTCCTCTCTCTCAACCTGGGAGCGCAGGCATCTTGCCTGCCGTGAGCCCCGAATGGTGCGAAAATCGGGCGGACACGCAGATCCGCCCCAACCTTTTTGTCTTGCCAGTGCTTTCTATTTAAGACCGGCATTATAATCATTCGCCGCAAATTCATCCAATTGAGGGGTTGGCCGGTGGCCCCTCGGTTTTCCTTCGCGGAACTTTGCGGGTTCTTTGCGTCCTTTGCGGTAAAAAACCGGAACCGCAAAGTTCGCAAAGTAGCCGCAAAGACGCGCAAAGGACTGCAGTCTGTCGCTGTATGGTTACTTTTCAGGATGTTCACTACCGGGCCTTAACGCCAACGGAATTAGTATTCGGAGGGCACTTATATGAAACATTCAGAAGGGTTTTTGAAACTAGTCAACGACTCTAAGAGCCGCATCCGCGAGGTCTCAGTCGACGAAACAAGAGAACGAATGGCCGCAAATAATGGGGTCCGGCTAATCGACGTCCGCGAGGACAATGAATGGCAAGCAGCGCACGCCGCCGGAGCAGAACATTTAGGCAAGGGCATCATCGAACGCGACATTGAAGCGCAGGTTCCCGACAAGTCGACGGAAGTGATTCTCTATTGCGGCGGTGGTTTCCGTTCGGCCCTCGCCGCGGACGTTCTTCAACACATGGGCTACACCAACGTCTATTCAATGGCGGGAGGATGGAAGGCCTGGAAAGACTCCGGCGCGCCGACGACAAAATAAGCGCTACTGTTCCCCTTCTCGGGAGCAGGCACT
>Ga0137394_10004682_pt1 | contig 10386 bp, 11 predicted proteins | sample czobulk116metaG_FD_108278 | JGI IMG/M metagenome (GOLD analysis project Ga0137394, IMG submission 108278) | Vadose zone soil microbial communities from Angelo Coast Range Reserve, California, USA - czobulk1.16 metaG | ecosystem: Environmental > Terrestrial > Soil > Vadose zone | place: USA... | reverse complement strand
GATCAAGGTTGGTAATGAATTCAAGTCCGAGAAAGCGCCAGAGGTTGGCGAGACTTACGTAAGTACTCACAGGCCGAAGTTCTGCCGTTGTGTAAAAGGGGAAGGGAGTGTGATTCGGCATGAAGCAAGTGAAGGAGTAGCTGTTGAAATGATTTTTATGAGTCGGGTCGGTGGGCCAGTCGGGATTCGAATAATGCGGAGTGACGATTTTTATCAAACCCGCTGGTTTAGTTATGCGATGAAGTTCGCTAACGAACGACATCACGTCAGGCACGTGTTCAATAACGTGACGACAAATGATCTCGTCAAATTCGTTGTCTGGAAAAGGATATGGAACCGTTCCCAGATCGTGAATGACATCCGCGTGGGCCCTGGGATTTGAATCGATTCCAATTGCGCCTGGATATTTATTTTGGCCGCATCCGACGTCCAGAACCTTCCGCTCCGCTTGAGATGAAGAAGCTCGGCTGGGCACGGAGGCAATCATGGATTGAGCATCGATGACTTCAGATTAGTTCTGGCTGTAACGCAAACTGTTAGTTTGCGGATTGCGTGCTTGGACTGATCGACCGATCGCAAACTAACAGTTTGCGTTACGAAACCAAAAACTGCGAAAACGACTTGAGATCCAAAGCGTAAAACGGAAGACCGAAACTTTCAGACAGCTCGCTCAGTTTCATTCCGTCAAGCAAGATCTCCTCGTCGCTCTTTAAAGTGCTCTTCGGAATTATGACAAAGTCACCGCATACACGCGGGCGCGCCGCGATTAGATCGCCACCTGTTAATAACCCGGCTACGGAAACATCGCCGCCAAAATAGTGATTGTCGACCGCTTCCACATTCAGGCGCGTTCCAAAGCGAGAATTCATTTTTTCTATCAGCGTCCTGAATATCGGCGCGAAAAGTGTACCGGTGAGAATGGTTCCATTAACATTCACGGGCTTATCCAATGGCCGGCGTTGCAGGCGTTTCATCAAAGCGTCGAACTCATTACTAAAAGAACGGACCATGCCGATGCCATCCTCGATCTGCGGATAGTCGCCATAGTGTGCGCGCGCCGGCACGGCGCTGCCAGCTCGCAGATAAATCTCGTCACCGAGAAAGGCGAACGTCGTTCCGAGGCGCTTGCGCAAGTCTCGTTGAATGTTGGTGACCTCAGCGATTGTTTGCCGGCAGAAGTCAGGCGTGACGGCGGTAAGACGGGGATCCGTGTTGTAACGCGTCAGACCCAAAGGAACAATGGCAACGCTGGTGATTCGTGGATAGTCGGCCGCCAGATCATCGATGGTCTTTCGCAGTATCTCACGGTCGTTGATTCCGGGGCAGAGCACCACTTGAGCGTGGATTTCTATTCCGGCGTCAAGTAGACGCGCCAGCTTCGGAACTACGTCCGCGCGATGTTCATCAACACCCAGCAGATAAGCTCTCACCGCCAGATCCGTGGCGTGAATCGAAACGTATTGCGGCGAAAGTCTCTGCTCGACAATGCGCTGCATTTCATCTTCAGTAATCGAAGTTAAGGTTGTGTAGTTGCCGTAAAGGAACGACAACCGCACGTCCTCGTCCTTAATGAACAGTGACGGACGAGCATCAGCAGGATTCCCATTGCAAAAACAGAAGATACATTCATTGGCGCATTGGCGCGGAACTATCTGTTCAAAGTTGAGTCCGAAATCTTCGCCTTCGCCGCGCTCGATTTGCAGTTCCCAATCCTCTCCGGTCTTTTTGCGAACCTCCATGACGAGTTCAGTCTCACCCGAGGTTTGGAAACGGAAATCGAGGTAATCGCGAACGACACGACCGTTTACCTTAATTATTCTATCTCCTGACTCAAGTTCCAACTCGGACCCCAGACTATCCGGCGACACCTCTTCTATCTCCACACCACGACGCCGAATATTCTGAACCGCCGGAGCTACTGCAAATTCGTACATAAGAGAATAATGTCCGACAACCAATCGTTTGTCGAGTTGGTAGGACAGGCATTCCTGCCTGTCAACCCTCCCGGAAAGAACCCTGCTGGATTACACAAGGGCCCCTGGCAAATGAATGACAGGCCCGACCACCCCAGCGGGGCTGCCCCGCCGGGGACGCCGGTGAAAGCCTGTCCTACAAAAAGCAAACTGAATCGTCAATTTTATTGACAATCTCAGTCCTGTTTGTTAGTTATTCAGCGCGCAAACAGTTCCATCCTGCTTTTCAAGTCTAATTTAGGCTATCCGTACATATTCAATGAGAGATTGATCCTAATGAACAATAAAATGAGGCCTGCCATCATTGGCGGCGTGGTATTAGGCATTCTGTCGGTCATACCGTTCGTTAACTGGGCGAATATCTGCTGTTGCCTCTGGGCGATTCTGGGTGGAGCACTGGCTTCCTACCTTTACATCAAGAATTCCCCTGTACCCGCCACTCCTGGTGACGGTGCCATTTTGGGAGCCATGGCTGGCTTGGTAGGCGCCGTAATTTCGGTCGTAATCGGAATACCGGTAAGCATACTGATGAGCGGTGTTATGACGGCAATGCTGATCAGACTGATGGAGAGTATCAATCCTTCCCAGGCGGAGATGATGCGTTCTCAGATAGAAGCGGGACAGACAGTTGTCGGCGCCATCGTCAATGGACTGATTCTGGCGGTGCTGCTGGTTATCTTCTCGACTCTGGGCGGACTAATTGGGGTTCCAATCTTCGAAAAGCGCAAGCGTGATGTAATGCCCCCGCAGCCGCAGAATTTTAGTTGAGGCAGATGCTCTGAGATCCTCAGCGGGCAGCCCGCCGCGGATCGCCCTCAGACAAAAAATTCGAGATACGCTCAGGCAGTAAAAGAACATTCAAAAAACTCTGACCCAGGAGAAACTCTAAATGTCTCAACAGTGGACACCCCCGCCGCCAACCGGTGGAACGACAACCGTTCCCAACTATTTGATTCCGGCAATTCTTTCTGCGTTCTGTTGCATGCCTCTCGGCGTCGTCGCGATTGTCTTTGCGGCTCAGGTGAACAGCAAGGTGGCTGCCGGCGATATCGCGGGCGCGATGGATTCCTCGAAGAAAGCCAAAATGTTTAGCTTCATCGCTCTCGGACTCGGCTTGTTAGCGGGGCTTGTTTATATCGTCTGGATAGTATTGATCGTAGGCCTAAGTGCCGCGGGAAGCAGGTGAAGTTTGCAGCTGCTGGGGATGCGTGATGGTTTCGTTATTGTCTCAAATCAAATTCCAAGTTCGGAGAAAAGTGAATGAGTAGATATTGCACAAAATGCGGCGCAGTAAACGATGACACTGCACAATATTGCATTAGCTGCCAAGCGCCCTTGAGTACGGTCAGTGGCTACCAGCCAATGCAGTCGGTTAACCAGGGCCAATCAGGCCCCATGACAGACTGGAAGGCGTTGGGGGCGGACAAGAAGTTGGTTGCGGGCATCTGCGGAATCCTGCTCGGCGCGTGGGGAGTTCATAAATTTATCCTGGGTTACACGACTGAGGGAATTATTCAAATCGTCATCACCCTGGTGACATGTGGCATAGGCGGGATAGTAGGCATAGTGGAAGGCATAATCTATCTAACCAAATCGGACGAAGAGTTTGTGAGAACCTACATACAGAACAAGAAAGGTTGGTTCTAAGGTTTTTGATGGCCTAGCCACCTCGCTCGGTTTCACGGCCCGGTGCCCGCCTGCGGTTTCGCAAAGTGGCACGCCTTGACCTTTGCATACTCCCCCGAATTTTCCGCGTTTTACAACGGTCGTTTAGAAAAGTCCGCGACATGTTTGCTCGCCGGCGAGTAACGGCTTATTGAAGCCAGGCTCGAACCAATCTTGCGCTGATCTCGATTCGCTTTCCGATTTCCACTACGTGTATCGAAGCCTACCGGTGCCCGTGTTATTATTAACGCCCATGAGAGAATACTTTAAGTCCATCGATGAGATGGTCAAGGAGTTGGCTCCGGGGCAGCAGGCAGAGGTGCGCGATTTTGTGGAGTTCTTGCTCGCAAAACGCCGGTCAAGCCCGCGCCGAAAGCCGCAGTTTGATTGGGCGGGCGCTCTCAAAGACATGCGTGACGATTACACTTCGGTTGACCTGCAGCACGAGATCACCCGTCAATGATAGTGTGAGCGCTCGATAGGATGGGACGGATTCTCGATATGCCTCTTTGGAGAACGCCGGCGGCCAGAAACGCGCGCGCGAACCAACTTGTGATCGTTGCTCTGGTCTGGCTGGGAATAGTTGCTGGAGCGACTTTTCTTTTCCTTTTCAATCCCTCGAATCCGTCAAATCAAATCCCCTTTCCTGTTTGTCCCTTTTTCGCGATAACTGGATTTGCTTGTCCCGGCTGCGGCACGACCCGAGGGCTTCACCATCTACTTCACGGCGACCTGATCACAGCGTTTCGGTTTAATCCCTTGATGATGGTGATGCTGCCGTTTCTGCTCTACGCACTTCTTCGTTATACAAACGCGGTAATGCGCGGCCAGCCAATCAGGGGAAACCAGCTTAACGCGAAGTATATCTGGCTGTTGTTTTTTGTCATCCTGGCTTTTTGGATCGGTCGTAATACACCTTTTTATCCGTTTCCAATCTAAACAAGAATCCGCACGCCATCTGATGTAGTGGGTCACTCTGAAAGATGAAGGTTGGAGGCCGGTACAGAACCGAGCGCGGTAGCGCCGGATGCTCAAGGCACCCTGATATCAAACTTAACTTTTCTGCAGTGCGTTTATTCGAGGTTACTTCTGGTATCCGGCGCATCCACCACCCCAGCGGGGCTGCCCCGCTGGGGACCCCGGCCCGCGCTCGGTTCTGTAAGGCAACGTCGGCGCTAGCAAAATCAAACCGACCCAATCCCCTACATGATGGAGTCCCTATGCGTTTACTTCTAGCTTTAGTCGTTGCCCTCTCTTTCACAGCGCCTTCCTATGCGCAACAAAAGAAGCTTGGGCCACCTGGGTACCGGCGCGTCTCTCCGCCCGTCTATCCGCTACGGCCGGTCCATACCTTTTCCATCGTTGCCCGTGATTCAAACACCGGCGAGCTCGGCGTTGCGGTGCAGTCGCACTGGTTCTCGGTTGGTCCAATAGTTCCCTGGGCCGAAGCCGGCGTGGGCGCGGTGGCAACTCAGTCGTTCGTTGATCCCAGTTACGGCAAGCTTGGTTTGGAACTGATGCGCACCGGCAAGAGCGCCCCCGAGGCTTTGAAATCATTGCTTGCGGGAGACGAAGGCCGCGAAGTGAGACAAGTGGCGATGGTTGACGCACAGGGACGCGTGGATGCGTGGACCGGCAAAAATGATATTCAAGCCGCGGGACACATCGTGGGCAAGGATTTTTCCGTTCAGGCGAATCTGATGTTGAACGATAAGGTCTGGCCCGCTATGGCCCAGGCCTTTGAGAACACCAAAGGCGATCTTGCTGACCGAATGCTGGCGGCATTGGATGCAGCGCAAGCGGCGGGAGGCGACATTCGTGGCAGGCAATCCGCCGCCCTGATTGTTGTCACTGGAAAATCAACCGGCCAGGCGTGGAAGGATCGTGTGTTTGATCTGCGGGTTGACGATAGTGCGGAACCGCTAAAAGAGTTGCGCCGTTTGGTTACTCTGCAGCGCGCATACAATCACATGAACGCAGGCGATCTCGCGGTGGAAAAGAAAGACAACGAAGGCGCGTTGCGAGAATATGGCGCGGCGGAGAAACTGGTTCCCGATAATGCGGAGATGATCTATTGGCACGCAGTCGCTTTGGTAAATATGGGACGAGTGGACGAGTCGCTGCAGCTATTTCGGAAGGTGTTTTCTATGGATAAGAACTGGGCCACACTGACTCCGCGCCTGCCCAAATCAGGACTGTTGCCTGACGATCCGAAGTTGATCGAACGTATTCTATTGCTTGCCCCGAAGAATTGACATTGCCGCAATCCACAGATTACGCAGATTACTCAAATGAAAAGCAGTCTTGCCCGCCAAAAAAAGGACTCAGCTCTAGTTCGCGATTTCCTTCTGTGAATCAACGTAATCTGTGGATCTCAGTTCGTCCTCGTCCCTCATTCGACCAGTCGGCCTTCAGCTTGCGTTCTGCTATCCTTCACACCAGCTTGATGTCCGAAGTAAATGCAAACCTTAAAGACAGAGTCCGCGCCTTTTGGCAGGCGAATCCCTGCGGTGTGAAGTTTGCCGACGCAGCGCCGGGTACGCGACGTTTCTACGAGTTGGTTGAGGCGCATCGCTACACTTCAGAGTGGCACATTCCAATTGCTGCCGATTTTTCGAGCGCGCGTGGGTTGAAAGTTCTGGAGATTGGCTGTGGACTTGGAATAGACGGCGCGCAGTTTGCCGAAGCGGGAGCGAATTATACGGGCGTCGATCTGACGGAGGCGGCGGTTGAGTTAGCGCGGACGAGATTCGAGCTGTTTGATCTTTCAGGAAAGTTTCAAACCGCCGATGCGGAAAATCTCGACTTCGCCAACAAGAGTTTCGATCTGGTTTATTCCCATGGGGTTTTGCATCACACGCCGGACACCGCCAAAGCGATTCGGGAAGTTCATCGAGTGTTGCGTCCCGGCGGGCGCGCGATAGTTATGCTCTATCATCGCGATTCGTATAACTACCGCATTAATATTTCTCTTCTGCGGCGGGCGGGCTCGCGGCTGCTCAAGTGGGAGCCAGGACTCAAACTGGTCCATCGAATTACCGGCGAACCGATAGATTCTCTTCGTGAGCATGCAAGATTGCTAAAAACCGAAAAAGAATCTTATCTGAGGTCAGGTGAGTTTTTGAGCCAGAACACTGACGGCGCCGGCAACCCATTGGCGCGCGTCTATTCGCGGTCGGAAGCCCGCAAGCTATTCAAAGATTTCTCGGAAGTAACTTTGAAAACTTATTTCATGAATAAGCGTTGGCTGCCCGTGATTGGGAGTTTGTTACCGCGCTCATGGGAATCGCGACTTGCTGCGCGTTGGGGGTGGCATCTTTGGATATATGCTAAGAAATGATCTTTGAACTTTGTACTTTGACCTTGGTGGTGAATTGACTGCGTCCGGACACTACACTATCGGAGCGAAGTTCCGAGTACAAAGTTCAAAGCTCAAAATACCAAGTTAAGAGGAACAAATTGAGAATCATTAGTAATAACAATTAATGCGGAACATTCTTATCACAGGCGGCGCCGGGTTCATCGGCTCGCATCTGGTTGATCGTCTCCTAATGGAAGGCGACTGGCAGGTCTCGGTTGTCGATGACTTCAACGACTTCTACGACCCTGCCATTAAGCGCGCGAACCTAAGCGCTCACGATCAGAATCCAAACTTCCATCTGTTTGAAACTGACATTCGAGACAAGCAAGCGTTGGGGAAAGTCTTTGATGGGGCCTTTGGCGTCGACGACTTTCAAATCATTGTTCATCTGGCGGCACGGGCCGGCGTACGACCTTCGCTGGAGCAACCGTTGCTTTATGCGGAAACGAACGTTGAAGGCACGCTGAATCTTTTGGAGCTGGCGCGTGAACACGGCGTCAGGCAATTTGTGTTCGGGTCTTCGTCATCGGTTTATGGCATGAATGCGAAAATACCGTTTAGCGAAGATGATCCGATTAGCCAACCCATCTCGCCTTACGCCGCTACCAAAGCCGCCGGCGAATTACTTTGCCACACGTATTCACATCTCTACGATATTCGTTGCGTCTGTTTGCGGTTCTTCACCGTCTATGGCCCACGCCAGCGCCCCGATCTGGCGATTCATAAATTCGCGCGACTCATAACCGAGGGCAAGGCTATTCCGGTCTTTGGAGACGGCACTACCCAACGCGATTACACGTTCATCGACGACATTATCGCGGGTGTGCGAGCCTCGATTGATTACGTGGCCGATTATGATAAGAGCGATTTTGAGGTAATCAACCTCGGCGAATCGCGCACGGTCGAGCTCAGCGAATTGATTTCACTATTGGAGAACGAGTTGGGTGTGAAAGCGAAAATCCTCCGGCAGCCGTTACAGCCGGGCGACGTGCCCCAAACCTACGCGGACATCACAAAAGCGCGCAGGCTGCTTGGCTACAATCCACAGACCCAGATTGAAGAAGGGATAGAGCGGTTCGTCGAGTGGTTTCGAGGAAATGCTTCCAGGAGCAGCGGGGGCATGCCCCCTTCCTAACCCCGAGTTTTTCCAGACCGTGATTTAGCCAGCCTTTCTCAGGCTAACGAGCCGAAGACTCATCAGCACAACATTGAAAAGACTCATGGTTGGGAAGGGGGCATGCCCCCGCTCTTCCTCCCCGATCTGCGCTTCCCGGTGAATTGTTTTACAATGCTTCCCAACCTGACGGATACCTATGGCTATTAATTCCAATATCATCAATGAACCCCTGCCTCGCGAAATGGAGCAGCATACCTATGCGATCATGCGCCGGGTCGAGGAAACGCATTGGTGGTTTGCGGGTCGGCGGCAGATTATCCGTAGTTTTCTCGAACGCGTTTGTCATGATCTAAAGACGGCTCACGCGAGGCAAAGTCCGCAGAACTCGCCCCTAAACATACTGGATGTTGGTTGCGGCACGGGCGCGAACCTTGAGATGCTTTCCGAATTTGGTGAAGCCGAGGGAGTGGATGTTTCGGGTGAAGCGTTATCATTTTGCCGAGAGCGCGGACTAAAAAATGTGAAACAGGGCGAGGCTGAAGCATTGCCTTACCCAAGCAGCTCATTTGGTTTGGTGACCGGTCTTGATGTGGTAGAACATCTCGATGATGACCTTGCAGGTTTGAAAGAGATGCGGCGCGTCTTGCGTCCCGGAGGCCGCGCGCTCGTGTTTGTGCCGGCGTTTATGTTTCTTTGGGGCGTTCAGGACGATATCAGTCATCACCGCCGGCGCTACACGCTCGACCAGCTAAAGCGGGTAGTGCGAGAAGCTGGCTTTGAAGTCGAGCGGGCCAGCTATGTCAACATCAGCTTCTTTGCACCCATACTTATTGGGCGGCTCTTGATGCGTGCCACCGGCTTTCGTCCGGCCTCAGAAAACAATATTACGATTGGAGTTCTCAACGGCGTGCTGGGAAAACTCTTCGGAGCAGAAAGCACGGCGCTGCGGTATTTGAATTTTCCTTTTGGTGTCTCGATCATTTGCGTCGCACGGAGAAAATGAGGGACACGCTTTGCAAGAAAAGTCGTCGGGCCAGTCCGCCTTTAGCGGACGACCGACAATAGCCCAGCGCTTTGGGAAGCGTGAAAATCTACGACGAAGAAGAAACCTTGGCAGAGAACGCGCGGGTAGCACCGAGCGGTGGAAAGCCGGAGATCTCGGTCTTCCTTCCTGTTTACAACGAAGAGCCAAACCTTCTTCCGCTGCATGAGAAATTGGACCAGGCCCTAACCACCCTGGGCCGGTCAGCCGAAATCATTTATGTTGACGACGGATCGACTGACGGCAGTCTGAGAATACTGCGTCAACTGGCCGAACTAGACGGACGCGTGCGGGTGGTAGCCTTGAAGCGCAACTATGGTCAAACAGCCGCGATGGCGGCGGGCATTGACGCAGCCAAGGGCGAAGTGCTGATTCCTATGGATGCGGACATGCAAAACGATCCGGCAGACATTGTGCGGCTGCTGGCGAAACTTGAGGAGGGTTATGACGTAGTTTCCGGCTGGCGCAAAAACCGGCAAGACAAACTGATCACGCGCAAGATTCCCTCGATGCTGGCCAATCGTCTAATCTCCTGGATCGGGGGCGTGCCCTTGCATGATTACGGCTGCTCTTTGAAGGCCTATCGCCGGGACTCAATCAAAGATGTCCGGCTTTACGGCGAGATGCACCGCTTCATTCCCATCTATGCATCGTGGGCCGGCGCGCGAGTGGCCGAGATACCGGTCGAGCATCATGCGCGAACAATGGGTCAATCGAAATACGGGCTGTCTCGCACGATCAAGGTGGTCTTCGATCTCATGACCATCAAGTTCATGGCGTCATATCAAACCAAGCCTCTTTATATCTTTGGGACTGCGGGATTGCTGACATTTGCTGTTGCTTTCGTTTCTACGTTGCTGGCGCTGCTGATGAAGTTTGCCTCCTGGCCTCATCACGCGGATTTGGTTCAAACTCCCTTGCCAGTGATGGCCATGGTTTCGCTGGTTTTGGGTATCCAGTTTTTTCTGATGGGACTCCTGGCTGAAATGCTGGTGCGCACGTATCACGAGTCGCAGGCAAAATCTATCTACGCCGTCCGCGAAACAATAGGGTTTGAAAAGTAGGACAGACATTCCTGTCTGTCCGTTTTTGTGGGTTGTAACAATGACAGGCAGGAATGCCTGTCCTACTAAATATGTGTGGAATAACCGGCTGGGCCAACCTTGACTCGCGCGCATCTCAGCCCGACGGCGCGCGGGAACTCCTACACTCAATGTGCGAGCGGATG
>Ga0137394_10004681_pt1 | contig 10386 bp, 14 predicted proteins | sample czobulk116metaG_FD_108278 | JGI IMG/M metagenome (GOLD analysis project Ga0137394, IMG submission 108278) | Vadose zone soil microbial communities from Angelo Coast Range Reserve, California, USA - czobulk1.16 metaG | ecosystem: Environmental > Terrestrial > Soil > Vadose zone | place: USA... | reverse complement strand
GCCAAATGGTACACCACTATGGAACGTGTGCCCGACCTATCATGAGGGTCTGCTGTTGGAGATGTGGATGACGTGGCTCTGACCCGGCTGGCGCTCAGCGGCGCGATCCATGATGAGGCTCGATGTTGAAAGGCGTACGATGCGACATTAATTCTGGCTACGCATGAGCAGGAAAGTGGGTGTAATGATATGATATCTGTATTGCAGTCGGCGTTGTGGTCACTGAGGTCACTTGCGTAGCGAATCGAAAAAGAGCACAGAAGTTACAATCACACTTGTGGCATCGGTGGAACAAGAATTATTCGAAATGTGGCCACCAGCACCAGCTGACTCGCGAGGTTTGTGACTCCGCCATGGCCCATTACATAATCTGAATCGTTCCGCGGAGTATCTACAGGCCACGTGCGTTGGGTGCGTCAAGTAGGCATCAGTGCCAGCTTGGCATTTAACAACGAAGCACGAAGTTCACGTTCAACAGGTGCAAGTACTAGTAGTAAAACAATCGTACAACATATCGCTCGCAGGAGAACAGGGTCTTGCTCCAGACAACACGACAAAAACTCGTTCGCGTGAGCAAATTGACAGAAAAACCCTCTCGCGCCGCGGGATGTTAGCCCACGGTACCCTCTCCAAAGAACAAATCAAAAAGGGGACTGAGAGACGGAGGAAGAGGGCAGAGGGCCAATGAGGGCCGTCATAGCAATTCTGTTTAATACCCGTCCGAATAGTTCGCGAACCACTCCCACTCTGCTTGCGTGGTACCATGGAAATAGTCTTCCAGCCGCGCCCCTGTCTCGATAAAGTCCGATGAGTAGTCATCATCGACATCCCAGTCGTCGTACGGATACACGGGGGGCCGGGGGCCCTCGTCCCCGTCCCAGATGAAATCCTCTACGTGTTTCTGCATACTGCTCGCGCGGCTAGCGGTGATGACGCAATTATCCACGGTGAGCGTCTTCACGGGCGTCTTGCTGTCCGTCTGGCGCCGTCGGAGGATATTGACCAGGGCGTCGCCCAGCATGCCATAGGACGGCACGGTGATGTTGAAGTTCAAATTCTCCAACAGGAGGGACGTCAGCTTCGGGAAGGGAGCAGCGGTGGGGGTCGCGCGGGAGCCCCCGGCGGCATTGTTGGCCGCCTGGCCTTGCCCCTGTGTAGCCCGTTTCCCTTTTCTTTTCTTCCCTTTGCTGCCGGACGGCGTATTCGCGGGTTTCGGAGGAGCGAGGGACTGCAGGAGGCCGCTTGTTCCCCGGCCGCTGGCTTGGATCGTGGTGACTTTCTTACAGCGTTGAAAGAGCTGGTACCAATCCATAGATTGAATGGTATCAGAGGCGGAGATGGAGAGGAATTCGAGGTTGGAAATGGGCAAAATCCTGCAAATTTGCCTAATGATATCTGCCTGATTTGAGAGGCCGAAGTCGTGCAGCCCGTCAAATGATAGAGTAAGCTCAGCTTGGTTATCCAGATCGGCGTCTATAAGGTGTGGGTGGTAGACTGGCGAGTTCGGGGGTGAAACGGATGCGGCCACATCTATGAGACGCTCCAAGCCGGTCACTCTGAGACTTTTGAACTCCACGGGGGCAGAGCCATGGAAATGTGATGCCACTAGAGGAAGTATGAGATGGTCATTGTGTGTGGGGGATGTCTCGGAGATACAGTGCAAGTGAAGAGTTGCAGAGGAAGGTATCGTAAGCCTCTTCAACAAGTTCGTTACGCGGGAAGTTGGCCCGCCAAGCGACAAACGTGAAAGGTGTGGAAGATGTATTGGTTGTCCGTGTGAGACTTGGGAGAGCATTTTGGGTAAGCAGAATTCAATGGCGAGGATTTCCAGCTGTGGACTGTTGATCAGGAGGTCAAACAACTGATCCAAGTCACCAGGAGAAAGGTCAGTGATGAGTTCCCTTCTGTGGATGACTACTTTCAACTGGGTTAGCTGGCCACGAGGAATAAGTGACCAAGGGACGTAAAGTTGGGCGAGGGATAACGTCCGTAGTTTTGGTGTCCGTCCTTTGAAGAGCGTCTTCCCGACAATTTCATCGAAATGGAACGGGGAAGCGATCGAAAGCCCGAGTTCGAAGTCTTCCAGCTCGGGAGCCTCCAATCCACAAATATCTCGGATGCTTTGAGAATGAAGCTGAGATAGGCTGCGGAGCCGGAGCTCGCGAGTGTGGGAGATGTGTTGGGGGAACATGGCCAGTACCTCTGGGCTGGGCGTGCCCACGAGGTCGACGGCCAGCGGCGCGTTACGCGCGCGAACAAGTGTCTCGGAGATCCACTCCGCACTCGCCGAGTATCCCGATATGCGGGTCCACAAGGACGAGTCGTCGAGCGCGACCTGACGCCATCGCTGGCACACGTGCGTGACCGCGATCCAGCCAAGTCTGCGCGGGTCAGTCGACCATGCCGGTTCCGCGAACGCGTGGAAGTGAAAGATGCGCGCGAGGAGCTCGGGCGGTAGAGCGGAGATCAGGGCGAGGGTGTTGCGACGCGAGAGCAGGGAGCGGGTGAGCTGCCTTGCTGCGTCTATCTCCTTATCGATGGTGGACAGGGCGGCTGCGCGTGCCGTGGGTGTTTGAGTCATGGCTCGGAACTGGTTATGTCCGGTTTGGAGGAGGGCGCATACATCTTGCAGTGCGGATGCTTGTGCGTCATCACTTGACGAGGGGAAAGTTGGAACATCAGCTAAGGAGAATACCGCTATGAAACATGTTCCTAACCTTTCGTGAGAGACTATTGTTAGAAATGTAGACAAGGCGGTCTGGACCTGACCCGAAGTCGGCTGGCGCTCAGCGACGCGCCTCATGATGAGATTCTTATTAAGAGCCGTGCGATGCGACATCTGTTCGGGGTGCTCCTGGAAACAGCCAGGTGGGTGTAATGAGTTAATTGGCAGTAGTGCAGTAGGGCGCTGTGGCCCCTGCGCAGCAGGTCGAAGTCAAGGTCACAACTCGTGCTCGTGACTGTTCACCGGATCTCACCGGGCCGGGTATCACTGTTGTATCTACTGACATATATGGACTCGGGAGTACACTCTTAGATGTTCTGGCCCAACCTTCTAATACAGATAGGAGGGAATTGAAAAAGGAACACGAAACCTCACCAAAGACGGGCCAGCCTAGTAGCCTACTGAGTGGACTGTCTCAGTTGTAAAACAAGGCACCATCTCATCATCTGAAAGGTACAACAACGAGGAAAACCTCTCGAAATCTTCTCATTTTATATCTGTTAAGTGACACACGGGCAGGATTGGTGACACATGCGGGGGGAGTGGGAACACACAAGAGCTAGTGAAAGTGAAAGAGAAGAGGACTGGAAGATAGCGAGAAGGAATGCTACTCAAGGCCACGCCTTCTATTTGAACTATTGGTAGAGGCCAGAAATCAATGTTTGAGAAAATATATGAATTAGGCGGACGTACGTTCTTCCCGTCTGCCCACTCCTTATCCCCGACTTTGAGGTCCCATGCAAGTGCAGCCTCAAAGAACGCCTTCTGCTCCGCGTTGTCCAAGTCAATGCGCTCGTAAGTGTAGCTTTCCCAGTCGGGCGCGACCTGGACGACAGCTTGGATTTCATGCCCGCGTGCAATAAGTGCGCCGGTGATGATCGATTTGTTCGCCGTGCCGAGCACACCAACAGAGCCGAACAGATACTTGCGCGAGGCCTCGAGACGGTTGAAAAAGCCACCGATCTGATTCGAAGACATGTACGTTTGTGTGAGTTCCCCGTTGTACTTGAAGTCCACACGCCAAAGTGAATAGCCCTCCTTGTCAAAGCTGCGCGCGCATGATGAGCAACTCAAGGCCGAAAGCAAAAGCAGAACGAACTTTTCATAAAACCACTCGAGCGAACCCCCAGCGCCACGCGTCTCTTTGTTGGAGTATGCGCGTTTCCAGTCCTCGAGGTTGAGCGTCGACTTTGGTAGAAGGTCAAGAGGGTTCTTCTCCTTTGGTGCCTCCTCGTACGGCTTGTCATCGTCGTCGTCGTCATCGTCCACTACTTCTTTCTTGGGCTTTTTCTCGGCTTTGGGTTGTGCGGGCGCGGCAGGGGCCTTCTCTTTCTTCTCTTTCGGGGGTGGTGCATACTGCATCGCTTTCTCTACGTACGCGGTCGAGCCAAAGACGGAGGTGAGGTTCGGCTGGTTCACGATGGTCTCGTAATGGCGGAGAACGTTCGGAAGTTTCCCACGGAGGGAAGCATCGACGGTGGTGGAGAAGGCGGATTGAAGCTCAGCAGCCAGAGAAATGTCCGCAAGAGTGATGCGTTCCGTCGCGAGGTACGTACGGGTAGCAAGGTGCTTTTCGATAATGGTAAGAGCGGAAGTTAGTCGATCCTGAAAGACGGTGTGGATCTGGTGGAAGGATGGTTGAGTAGAAAACACTCAGAGAGGAGGTGATAACGCACAGGTTTGTTGTAGGGCGTGATGGCACCCTTGACGAGCTGAAGGATAAGGGTGTTGTAACAGGCAATGTCAGCATCCACAAACGCAACCCATTGATCGACTAGAGCGGCATCCGGGACACCCTGACCGATGAGGGTAGAATTAGGAGCTATGGACGAGACTGGATAGTAGGGTGGTTAGTAGGGTCAAAGTAACGTGATTGCGAGCGAAGCTGTATTCGTCAACGCAATCTCCATAACCCCCGGAATCCGTCGTTCGGAACACATACAAAGGGCAGTACCCAGATATCAACCGAAAATACTGGCTCCCACGCATGTCATTTAACGTGCGTTGAAGATAAGGATCTCCACGATATTCCAGGGGCGTTCCACTTCGTACTGCAGATAAATGTGACTCACCATAACGGCCAATGGCACTGGCTCCAAAGACGGAGAAGCCATCTTTGCTGACAAAATTGGGGGTCTTTATAATATCCGCCGTGCTCTCCTTGACCTCAACAGAAAGTCCAGCGAAGGCCGCGATGGCACTGATCTGTTTATAGCGAGAGGGAATCAAGATACATATCACGGAGCTACTGACAAATGATATGGAAGAACAACGCACGCGCTTTTTCTCAATCTCTGAGGCTGTATATAAAGTTCCAGCAGACATGTCTATTGCGGTGTTTTCTTCGGGGGGAAGAGGTGTAGTCGAGGAAGAGGATGAAAAGGAAGAAAGAGCGAGGAGACGCGACTTGATGAGATTTGATCAAATCAACAAATTTTCCTTCTTTATCGATAGAATAATTACATAATATACCCACATATCCAATGCACGTCACATGACCCATTCCGCTCTTTTCTTTCCCGGAGTCCCGGCGGCGGCATGACCAGTCTTCAGGTCATGGTTCTACTGAATCTTCCTGCCTCTGGAATAAAATAATACACTTCCACGTCCTGTATTGGCCTGAAAGGGCTAAGCTGAAGCCTAGCGGTGAGTTTTAAGAGAGGGAGGGAGTAACCAGATGAGCCGCAATCCCGAAAGAGACCCATGTGAAGCGAAGCTGGAGAGAGAGGCCGCGATTGTGAAAGACTGAGAGTGTCTTGAGCGGAATGTAGAGAGAAGATTGAGGCGAGAAAGGCGAGAAGATTGTAAACTTGCGGCGATCAAACTTGCAGTGGCAGCGAGACGCAGAGCAGTCGATGAGAACAAGAGCTGAGGAGGAGAAACAAAGAGGGGTGTGAGACCAGAGGCAATCGACGGCGTGGTGGCTCGGTTTGTTGTCAAATGGTCGGGCGAGAACGGAGGAAAGCAAACAAACGAAAGAGACCCTCGGTATGGTACCCCAACATGTGCGACTTCATGACTATTTTCCCATCGTAACCGGACTTTACAGGGAAGTGGATTCGCCACCGCTTGCCAACCCACCTCATCCGAGCCCAAGACGTCTCTCAGCCTCAGCCTCATGACGGTCTCTGACGGATGCTACCCGTCCGGCGCTGCCGTCCTGGGACCAGAGAGTGATCAGACGCGTCATCTGCTTCTCCGGATGCCACCGATTGGGCGTGGCCTGGCTGCTGTGACGCCGACGTCTGGGAAGGTACAGCAGCGAGGTAGGTGAGGTACGAGAGAACGGACGTGAGTGGCGTCTTGTACGGGCAATCATAATAGAAGACGGGTAAGGCGGTGAGGACGACATATATGAAGAGCGCAGGTGTAAGGAGCACAAGCATGATATTGGCGAGAGTAGTATCGAAGTTAAAGAAGAAGACGATGAGGCCACCAAAGAAAAGGAAGAGAGCGGTGTGGAGGAGCCTGTAAAGGGAGTTCCGTAAGATCCACCAAGTCGACGCGGAAGATATACTATATACTCACGTGGGAATTGCATCAACCAGTTCACTCAAATAGAACATCTGCAAAGTTCCTGCCTTACGCAAAGTGGTGATATGATGGCTCCGTGTGGCGTCATAGTGTTATACAATACACCGTACCGTCTGCCAAGTCGCATTTGTAAGAGGACGCGTGTACTCTCGCTCTCTATATATTTCTGGTGCCAGTTTGCTGATAAAATTATATTTCATCGCTTTCTTTACTATGCCGTGCCACCGCGTCGACTTCGCTTTTGAGCTTTACTGTATCTGTTAACTTTACCGAGGGGAACGCCAAAATGAGCTGAGTCGAGACCGTGGATCATGAGCTATGAGCCACATAAATTGATAGCTTTTGTCAGTGTACTGTTTATACGCCTGTCAATACGAAATCTATGGTCGTACCCACCTGCAAGGCCATCTCCGAGCCGGAGTCTGCAAAGGTAGCTATTGAGCTCCTAAATAACAACGGATTCCGATTCGATTACAATCCCACTGGCCAGCTGTCGCGGTTCCGGATCTTCGGTGTGCCTAGGCAGGGCCGCTTAAATGAATGGGCTGCGTGCAAGCGTTCTGCAATGTGTGGTCTCCACAATATCTTTTCACGGCAACCGTAAAGATTTTCATTCGCGTCGTTTGTGTCCTTTATGTGGCAAACAAATCATCATGGCGCATTTGCGAAAAACACGATATAAAATGGAGTGTATCAAGTCGACTTCTTCCTCACCCATTGTCAGCCCCTCCCTGCAGCGCGGTGGAACGGCACGGTACACTCACAATATTCTCCTCTACTTTAACAAAGAACTATCCCATTCCTTCTCATTGTTTAACGCAACATGTCCTCTATTGATACCGTTAACGACGCGCTGTGCGCGATGACGGCCGAACAAACTGAAGATGTCAGCTTCTCCTTATTCCTGGACAATACCGTGAGTTGCAAACCGCGTACCGTTTATTTCCTGTTCGATGGCCTTCAACTCAACATAACTCGCCCTCAAGGTGGATCCCTATTACCTGACCCTTGATGCATCAGCAACAGACCAGATGACATGGGCAACAGACTACGATCTCGTGCCGGAACCGACGCTGCAGGCCCAATCGTGTTACCCAGCGGTCGATGGTGCATACGGGAATAGCGCACATTTCAGCAACGCGCACGCGGCAAGCGCGTCCTCCGATTCGATCAGTTGGGGTCTGCTCCACGAAGGACACCCGACGCTCTCCGCGCCATCGGACCCCTTCGCCTCTTTGTCCTCCTTTGAGTCGTCCTTCTCTTGGGATAGTTCGATGCCATCGTTCGGTTTTAGCGGCCTGGAGACTTCTCGCTTCTCGGGAAGTGAGTCAAGTATGCCCTCAGAGAATGGCCGCAGCGATGAGATGGGTGTAGAAGCGGAACAGCCAACAACTGCGATAGAGCGTAACACAGAAGCCAGCTGGACCAAGGGCGCAGTTTTCGAGCCAGATATCGTACCTTATCAGAAGGAATCAAGGCAACCTGAAAGTGTTCGTTCTTTCTCGTCCATCTGTCGAGCATCCGATGGCTGACCCCGTGTTGCCGCGGCAAAAACAGGCTCCAGCTGGCTGGACCTACCGCCAGGTCCTCGAGATTGTGGCATTCCCGCCACCCGACGCACCACACCTCTGGCACGAGAGGATTGCACAACTGGCAGTCGACCTGGGTATGCCGAGTAGGGCAACGGGAAAAGACCTCATCACATTCGTCGTCCAAGTCGCGGCCATGAAGAATGAACTTGACCGAGTTGTCCCACTCGTCAACGCCATTGCGACTGCTGCAAGAGTGCTCGAAGGCCGCGTCGTTGTTCCGAGCGAGCTGCAATCGATATTCGCCGATTTGTACCCTAGCGCTGCACGCGCGTACGGTTTGAAGACCAAGGAGGTTGTCGGCCTAAATACCGCGCAGATGGGCCATTGTGCTGAGGTAAGCCACACGTGTGCCCGTCCTATTCGTCCATATGCTGAGACCAGTATCAGATCTCACTTGCGCCCGGCCAGCTATCGGTTTCTTCAATAATTGATGGCGATAAAGCAGAAGCAACAGGAAGTGGGGCCGAGGACGGGCTTGCACCCCAGCGCCCCAGGTCCAGGGTCAAAGAGGGGGACCTGTATTGCCGCGTTGGTGCCTGCCTCGCGTCTTTCAAAGACCCGCGTGTGTGCATGAAACACCGTGCGCGCCACTTCCCTCTCGCCTGGCGGTGCCCAGGCCCGTGCCGAACGCAGTCCACAAACCGGGGTAGGTTCGCGCGTGATGAGACGCTCAAGCGGCACCTTGACTTCCCTCGATTCGCCAGCTGCAAGGACGCGGTCCTGCAGCTCCTCGGGCTCGAGTCGATTCCTGCGTCCGGACGCGGCAGCATGGCGTGGATGGCCCCACTCCGCGACGGCCCCGAGCGGCCGTGGGAGCGTCCGGGATTCCATCTTACGGACCTCGAAATGGTCAAGGCAAGGTTGCGTGATCCCAACGTTGTGGCTTCACCCCTGGTTGTGCCGAGTATCAGTAGTCGTCGTGACAATTGAATTTGCCCCTGCTCGTGTTCTTCCCATGACTGCCTCCCATCGTCCCCCTAGCCACCCCTAGATTTGCTAGATCCTACTTTGGTTAATGTCCTTTACCCATGTTGATTACAGTAGCTTTCCTTATCATAGATCGTCATGTAAGCTGTAAAGCTTGAGTAAACATATGAAATCTGTTCTCTTGGAACTTTCCCGGCCTCGTGGAACTTGCTCAAACTTCCTCCCTTGCACATGCCGTCGTGCTGGTCTTCGCACGACCGCCCGCCGTTGTCTCGACGCACGCTGACATACCTCTCCATCATCTCGCTCCTCGCGGGCCGCCTGGGCAATGACCTACGCGAACCCCGACACGTGCGACATGTTCGCCCTTCAATCTCAACCACTCGCCCCCGCGCTCGCCACATTCCTGGCATCGCCGGAGTCGCGAGTAACCCGGACTCGGGCACCGCTAGTAGCGACGTGCCCTTGCTCAGCGGGTTAAGGAGCTGCTCAGCGGCGCACTCCACGCGTAGATTCTACTAGGCTTGGTGTCGGCGTCGGCATCGGCGCCAGTGCTGCAGCAGATTCTGGTGCTGGTGGGACTGCGGACCCGGACGTAGAAACGCTGGCGCTGGCGGCGCATGCAGTCATGGGCAAGACAGAGGATGTACCTCGCCCTGTTGTTCATGCACGCCGCATGCGAGTTGAGCCGACCGCGGCGCGATGGGGCCACTGCTCGATGTGCGCCATGCGCACGGGACTGATACGCTGACGGTGTTTGATGCGGGCGTCATCATTGCGCTTTATCTCTCGATTCATGATACAGATACACGTACGCGCGAGCGACGCATTGAAGTCAAAAGAACACATTACTTTGGGATGCACGACCGATTTACCTTGCAGCGATAAGACATGTCGTCTATCGACAGAGTTCAAGATGTGCTGTACACGATGACGGCCTAACCAACGACGATGTCAGCTTCTTATTCCTGGATGATACCGTGAGTAGCAATACAATTTGCTTCCGAACCAGGCGACGTAGGCAACAGGCTATAATCAGCGAAATCGTGATCATGATCGTTCCAATTCGGCGAACAACAAGCTTTCTAATTCGTACTGGCACCGGTGCTGCGCGCTCAGCAGTGCCTTCAAGTCCTGACGACGGGCTGGACCTACGTAAGGTTGACACGCACTCAGGCTGTGGCGGCGAGCGTGCGCTGCGTGCCCTCCGGATCGATTAGTAGAGGCCCGGGCCCGGGTCTGCCTGAAGACTGTTCCAATACTCCGTGTCGTCAGACCCCTTCGCCTCTTCCCCCTCCACCGCGCACTCGGATTTGTCTTTCTCCTAGGGTGGTTTGACGCCAGGGTTCAGTTTTAGCGGCGTAGAGAAGTCTCGAGAAGGTTGAAAATGCAAAGTCATTCCTGCCAGTAACAAGACCTTGTGCGGCAAGGAGTCGAGGACTCGGATGGAAAAGGGAATGTCAGCATAGACGCCAATCTGCCCGTGTACAGTACTGTTAATCACCCAGATACCGTACATTGTACGGGTTCCCGGAAAAGGAAGAAATGGGTGTATTCTACAGCCAAAACCTAGCAACCGTACGCTGAGTCAGCTGTACGAGTACCAGG
>Ga0137394_10004677_pt1 | contig 10391 bp, 9 predicted proteins | sample czobulk116metaG_FD_108278 | JGI IMG/M metagenome (GOLD analysis project Ga0137394, IMG submission 108278) | Vadose zone soil microbial communities from Angelo Coast Range Reserve, California, USA - czobulk1.16 metaG | ecosystem: Environmental > Terrestrial > Soil > Vadose zone | place: USA... | reverse complement strand
CGTACCTCTTCCCCACGTGGCTGGCACGGATCGAGGAAGCAACCTCGCAGGAGCTGTCGCGGATCGGCGAAGGGGACGGCTCCGTGCGCCGTGGGTGGACGCTGGGACGCACGATCGGGCGCCTCGTGGTCGCGCGCGGCATGCGCGACGGCTCCGATGCGGCCTTCACCGGAACGCCTCCCACCGGAGACGGGGTCTGGACCGGAACCAACCCCGTGTTACCGATGTGCGGTACGTGGAAGACCTGGGTGCTCCGCTCGGGAGCCCAGATCATGCCGGAGCCGCCCTACGCGTTCGGCTCGGCGGAAGACCAGCGTGACGTGCAGGAGGTGCTCGACGTCTCTCTGGCGAGAACCGCGGAGCAGATCGCGATCGTGCACAAGTGGGCGGACGTGTCGCCCCCCGCGATCTGGAACGAGCTCCTGAACGCGCGCATCGAATCGCACGGGCTGAGCGGGGTCGAAGCCGCTCGCGCGCACGCGTTCCTCAACGTGGCGATGGCCGACGCGTTCATCGAGTGCTGGGCGTGCAAGTACACGTACTGGACGGCGCGTCCCTTTCAGCGCATCCCCGGGCTCGTGACCGTGATCCCTACCCCGAATTTCCCCACGTATACGTCGGGGCACTCCACGATCTCCGCGGCAGCGGCCGCGGTGCTCGGCGCGGTGTTCCCGGACGAGCGCGACTACTTCCTCCAGCAGTCGCTGGAAGCGGCGATGTCGAGGCTCTACGGGGGAATCCATTTCCGGCACGACAACGAGCAGGGCACCTTCTGCGGAACCTTGATCGGCGCGAAGGTCGTGAGACGGATGCGCGTCGGAGAAGGACAGCGGGAGGAGATCGCACAGAACTGACGCGCGGCGCGCAGGGGATCTTTCGCCTCCCTGGCGTAGATCCCAGCCCCTTGCGGCCGAATCCGCCCCTCCCTGCACCCAGTTTACCTCCCCCCGTGGGGTGCGCTTTCATGTTGTCAGACAGCCGTTTCGGTACGAGACTGGGGGTTCGGACGAGACGCCAAGCCCACCCCACAGGAGATCGCGATGGCAGGAAGAGGCAACCCGTCGTTCCTCAAGAACCAGAAAGCGAAGAAGCGTGCTGAGAAGGCGACCGAGAAGCGCGCCGCGCGCCAGGCTCGCAACGCGGAAAAGGCGGCAGCCAAGGCCGCGAAGGCATCCGGAGTCGAACCGTCGGATCTCGAGCCGTCGGACCTGGACGCGTCCGTTCCTCCTCCTCCAGCCGAGGAGTAGGGCCGAGGTCCACGGATGCCCGACCCATCCAGGCGGCTTCGGAAATCCAGAAACCGGATGATCGCCGGCGTGTGCGCCGGGATCGCGGAGTGGCTCGACTGGGATCCCACGCTCGTCCGCGTCCTCTACGTGCTCGTGTCCATCTTCAGCGCGGCGTTCCCGGGCATTCTGGTCTACATCATCCTATGGCTTGTCATGCCCAACCCGGAGCCCGCGTAGCGCGAGCCGATTCCTTCCCCTTCCAAACGGCGTAGACTATGGATACGGGCGTAGACAAGGGAGGGACGCCATGATTCGGAAGCTCCGGAGCGGCGAGTACCGGCTCTATTCGAGAAAAATCGATCCCAGAACCGGGAAGCGCAGAAATCTGGGAACGTTCCGGTCCCGCGCAGCGGCTCTGCGCCACGAGCGGCAGATTCAGTTCTTCAAGCGTCAGCACTAGCCTCGCCCGACGCCGCCGCGGGCGCGATCAGCGGAGCAGGACGACGCGCTTCATGAGTGAGCCCGCTTCCGTGCGGAGCTTGATGAAGTAGACGCCGGAAGGCGCGTTCTTCCCCGACTCCAGCCTGCCATCCCACGAGACGAGCCGTCTCCCTGCCGGCATGTCCCCGCGATCCAGCGTCCGGACGCGGCGTCCTGCCAGATTGAAGACGTCCAGAGAGAACCGGCCCCCGGACGCCAGGACCATCAGGAGCCGCAGATCTCCCTCGAAGGGAACGCGGCTCAGGATCCGGAGCTCGCCCCGCGGCGGAAGCGGCGAGCCGAGGGGCACGCCGCTCGGTGATGAGCCGGTGAGGCGAGTCACGACGGTGACGGTCTCGGGGACAGCCGGGGACACCGATCCAAAATCGAACCCGAGTGCCATCCCCACGTCTCCCGGTCCCGCCGATCCGTCTCCACCGAAGGGCTGATCCGCCGCGACGCGCGCCGTGAGCTCCGAGATGGTGTCCACATCCGCGCTCGTCGCAACGCCCGCAGATCCCGATCCCGAATGCGTGATCCATCGGTTCGGCGCAATGGAGTTGGACTGGACGAGCACGGCGGTGTTCCTGGCACTTCCCGGCGATGCGACGACCGAGCTGTTCGGCTCGTTCCGAAGACGAGGCGTGACCACGTCGACGTAGGCGAGCGGACTCGAGGAGGCGCCCGTATTCGTGAACACGAACCGCCGCGTCAGCGTCGCGGCCGCGGAGTCCACGCATGCCCGGAGCTCGATATCGAAGGGATCGAGGCGGGCGTGCGCCGTGAGGCAGCCGCCGGAGACGTCGCTGCAATCGCGCAGGATGGCGTTCTCCAGATAGCCGACGCCGCGGATCCGGCTTCCCGGATCGGCGAAAGGCGTCACCCCGGTGAGGAGCGCGTTGCCGGGCGAGGTCGACCCCAGCGTGTCTCCGAGGGCTGTGGACGCGCGTAGCGTGAGCATGTCCGATTCGAGAAGGGGTGCCTTGGGCACGATCTTGAACACCTGGCCGCCCTGATCGCAGATGTAGAGCTCGCCGCGCGCGTCCTCGCCGAAGCTGGTGATGTTCCCGATGGCCAGCCCGCCCCCCGGAGCCAGATCGGCCGTGCGCTCGCGGAGTCCCGTGAACGCGCCGCTCTGGAAGCGCCCCGTGTAGATCTGTTTCCCGCAGTAGTCCCCGAAGAAGTACTGGCCGTTCAGGTCGGGGATCGCGCAGCCGCGGTACACGTACCCGCCGGTGATCGAGCATCGTCCCAGCGTGTGATCGTATTCGTGCACCGGGAAGACCGTGCAGGCGGGAACCGTGCAGGAGCCGCACGGCGTGGTGGCGCTCGAGCTGAACGCGAGCGATCCCTCGAAGCATCGCCATCCGTAGTTGGCGCCGGCCCCGGTCCCAGCGGGCGCGAAGTTCACCTCCTCGATGCGATCCTGCCCCACGTCCGCGATCACGAAGTCCCCTGTCCGGCGGTCGAAGCTGGGACGCCAGGGATTCCGGAGACCGAACGCCCAGATCTCGTCACGCCCCGGCGTCGCCCCCGCGAAGGGATTCCCCGGCGGGATCGTGTAGGAGGGGCCGCTCACGTCGATGCGCAGCATCTTCCCGAGCAGGCTGTCCACGTTCTGGGCCCGATCTCCCGGGTCGCCCCCGCTCCCACCGTCTCCCTCCGCGGAATAGAGAAATCCATCGGGCCCGAATCCCAGCCACCCTCCGTTGTGGTTCGTGAACGGGTGGTAGATGGAGAGGATCACCGTTCCCGTGGGATTCGCGACGTCCGGATCCGCCGAGACGGTGTAGCGCGCGATCCGAACCATGCCGTTGGAATCCGTGTAGTTGATGTAGAACCGTCCGCTGGTCGCGTAATCCGGAGCGAACGCCAGGCTCAGGAGCCCCTGCTCGCTGCCCGTCGAGAGCGGATCCGTCGTGAGGAAGGCCGTGCCTAGGACGATGCCGTTCTTCAAGATCTTGATCCGGCCCCGCTGGTCCGCTCCGCGCTGCTCGACAATGAAGACGCGCGAGGTGTCCCCCGGCGGAGCCGTGACGAAGAGCGGAAGGCTGAGGCCCTGCGCCACACGCACCGTGGTGAGGGGTGTCTCGGAGCGTGCCTCACGCGGCGCGAGCCCGAGGAGGAGGAGTGCCAGGAGAAAACTCGTTGGGGTGCGGGTCATGTCGGGCCTCCTGCTCGTTTTCCGCCGCGGGTCACGAAGAACACCGCGGCCGTCCATGTGGGAAAGATATCGACGAAGGGAATCAGCTCGGTGACGAACGTGGGAAGGAACGCCACGTGCCACCCGACGAGCAGCACCATGGTGACTCCCACCACGAGATCCAGCGCGTCGTTCAGGGGCGAAGCCGCGCCGCTTAAGAATGCGGGCACCGCGACGATCTGGATCCCATCCGCTGTGACCGCGAGGAGCCGGGCGATCCGGACCCGGGTGCTGGAGGGAATCGCGTCGAGAGGCGGGGCGGTGCTGGGCGGGTTCATCCCTCGATTGTGATCCGTTCTCGCTTCGGGCGCTACTTCCCCTGGCGCAAGCTCTTGAGTTTCTGATCCGCGTCACGGTTCCTCGGGTCGAGCTGGACCGCTTTCTCGTAGGCCTGGATCGCGAGGTCTTTTTGTCCGGAGGCCGCGTACGCATCGCCCAGGCTCGTATACGCGAACGAGGAATTGGGATTCTGCTCCACGTTGAGCTGGAAGATGCGGACCGCCTCCAAGGCATGTCCCTGCTGGAGGAGGCCGCTTCCGAATTCTTGCAAACTGCGCTCGGTGAAATCATAGGAGCCCGCCCCGTAGAACCGGTCGCGGAGCATCGTGTACCGCGCCACGGTGCTGTCGATCCCGGCGCTCCCGTACACGGACGCCAGCTCGTCCGCCAGCGTGAGCGGCCGGGGCCGCCCGCGATGACAGGTCACGCACTGGACCTCCACGTGCTTGGGCTCCGGGATGTTCATCTTCCGGATTTCCTCGTTCGTCTTCTTCACCAGCTTCATCATCCCGCGCGCGACCTGCTTCATGGGCTTCTGATCGGAGACGAAGTCGAAGGTGGTGAGCGGCTGTCCCTCCTGGCCCACGTGGCAGAAGGGGCAGCGGACGCCGAGAGATCGCGTGAAGCCGATCATCGTGGCTTGGAGCTTTTCTTTGGGAAGGTCCTTGGGGAGCACCTTGAGGTTCTTCGCCCGATCGGGCCACTCGAATCGCTGGGCTTGCCCCGTCCGGGCAAGGACGGCCGTGAGCGTGAGGAGGATGAGGATGGTCCCGGCGATTCGAACACGAAGGCTCGAGGTCATCGCGGCTCCTTTCCGGCACGAGGAGGGCGGATTATACCTCAGCCGCGGGATGCCGCATCCGGCTCCGCATGACGCCCCGAAAAACGGAGCGCCGCGCCGATGCCCGCCGCGCGCCCGGTGGCCCAGGCCCAGGAGAAGTTGTGCCCGCCGATGGGACCGAAGGCATCCAGGATCTCTCCGCAGAGAAAGAGACCGGGACGGAGCCGGCTCTCCATGGTGCGGGGATCGACCTCCCCGAGCGCCACGCCGCCTCCCGTAACCTCCGCGCGCTTGTAGCCCTCGTCCCCCGTCCAGTGGAGCGGATGACGCGTCAAGGCGGTGACCAGGCGTGTCCGCTCGGCGCGCGTGAGGCGCGACCGCGTGGTGCTTCCCTCCACGCGCGCGTCCTCGAGAAGCGCCTCCGCCAGGCGCGCCGGCATACGCTCCCGGAGCGCGCCGAGCATGGTGCCCTCGGTCTCGCGCAGGAGGCGCTCCCACGCTCCGGCGTCGAGTCCGGCCCAGCGGACGTAGAGCTTCTGAGGCGGCTCTCCTCGAAGGCGCGAGAGGACGGCCAGGTGCGAGACGTCGAGCACGGAAGGACCGCTGTATCCCTTGTGCGTGAAGAGGAATCCTCCGCGCGTGACGAGCGCCCGCGTGGGACCGGGCGCCTCGAGGGTCACGGGCAGGGAGATCCCCGTCAGGGCGGCGTAGCGGTGCGGGCTCGCGGTGAGCGGCGTCAGCGCGGCATAGGTGTCGTGGATCGTGTGCCCGAGGCCGCGGACGATGTCGATGCCGGTGCCGTCGCTTCCGGTCGCCGGAACGGAAAGGCCGCCCGTCGCGACGATGACAGAGGAGGCCGGAATGGCGGAGCCGCCCTCAAGTACGATTCGCCACGGCGCTCCGCCATCGGTGCCCGGCTCGATTCCGGTGACCGAGGCCTCGAAACGCATCTCCACGCCGCAGTGCTCCGCGAGGGCTCTCAGTCCGTCGCGTACGTCGTGCGACTTGTTGGAGACCGGGAAGAGCTTCCCCGTCTCCTCCTCCAGCTGGAGCGGAATCCCCAGCGTCTCCTCGAAGAACCGGCGCTGCTCCGGAAGCGGCCAGCCGAGGAGCATCTTCTTGAGGGTGTTCGGGGAGGATGCCGTGACGAAGCGCGCGGGCCAAAGCTCGGAGGGCAGCACGTTGCACCGTCCGCCGCCGCTCATGAGGATCTTCCGGCCTCCGTCGCGCGTTCGCTCCAGCAAGAGCACGCGGGATGCGCCGCGCGGACCCCCCTGTCCGCGCGCGCGGGACCCGCCGGACGAGCCCCCTGTCTCCGGGCGGGAGGCGAAGATGGCGGCCAGGAATCCGGCCGCGCCGGCGCCGATCACGACGACCGGCGGGTGGTCATCTCTCATGAGAAAAGAGAATCCACAGGATCCTCGGGGCAGGAGTGAGCGGTCTTGGGAATGCCGCTAGCATACTCCGCGACCGAGGCGATGTCGCTTTCGACGCGATTCTCCTTTCGATCCCACCGCGAGCGTACCCGATGAGGCGAGGCTGAAAACGCCGCGGCTCAGCGTTAAGGAGGCGTTCAGCGGCCGGGGAACACACTCTTCCCTTCGCGTGTTCGAGTGGCTTGAGACAACAGGAAGCAACCGCGGAACGAAGGCGTTTCGCCCGAGGGAATATGATCCGGATATCCGTCGTCGTTCCCGCGTACAACGAGGAGCTTCTGCTCCCCGCTTGCCTGCGTTCGCTCGAAGCCCAGGACTACGAAGGCGACGTCGAGGTCATCGTCGTCGATAACGGCAGCACGGACGCCACCGCCGCCCTGGCACGCGCGCGAGGATTCCGCGTCGTGGCGGAGCGGCGGCGTGGATACGCGAACGCGCTCGCGCGCGGCTTTCTCGAGGCGACGGGAGATGTCGTCGCGACCACGGACGCGGACACCGTCGTTCCCCAGAACTGGATCTCGAGAATCGCGAGCGTGTACGAGAAGCGTCCCGACATCGTCGCGGTAGGGGGGGACATCGTGTTCCGCGACCCCGGCTTCTTCGCGAAGCTCCTGACTCGCGGCATCCTTCCCCTGATCAACCGCATCGACCGGAAAAACCCCGCGGGGCCGCACCTCTGGGGAGCGAATTTCTCCGTGAGGCGCCGCGTGTTCCTCGAGGCGGGCGGGTGGAGCCCGCGCTTCAATCTCCAGACGGACACGGAGCTCTCGGAGCGGCTGCGGAAGTTCGGAAAGGTGGTGCTCCTCGAGGATCTTGCTGTGACCACCTCGTCGCGGCGATGGAACCGCTCCCTCCTCAGGAGCTCCTTCATCTTCGCGACCAATTTCGTCTGCTTCAAGGCGCTGCGGCGCCCGCTCTGGTGCGCGTTCCCGGACATCCGCGACGACACACCCCGGGCTTCCGGATGGAGGCCGGCGAGAACGGGGCTGGTCGCGATCTCCCTCGCGATGCTGACGGTTCTCTTCGGCTACGAGACCTTCACGCCCTGGTCCAACGCATTCGGCAAGACGTACTGGACCGGCGCCACCAACCGGCGCGTCGTCGCGCTCACCTTCGATGACGGGCCCGACGAGCCATCCACCTCGAGCGTGCTCTCCATCCTGCATCGTGAAGGCGTCCCGGCGACATTCTTCCTGGTGGGAGAGAACGTCCGGCGCTATCCCCAGATCGCGCGGCGGATCGCCCGCGAGGGACACGCGATCGGCAATCACTCCGATTCGCACCACTTCGGCTTCGCGCTACAAGAGCCGCGCCGTCAGAGCCTGGATTTGAGGCGGGCGGGGAACACCATCCACGCCGCCACCGGCATCTACCCGAGACTGTTCCGGCCGCCGCAGGGAATCCGCTCCCCCTGGCTGATGAGACTCTTGCGTGAAGACTCCCTCGTGACGGTGACCTGGGACGATGCGCCCGGCGACTGGAACCGCATGACCTCGAAGCAGGTAGCCGATCGAGCCGTCGCGCGCGCCCATCCCGGAACGATCATCCTGCTCCACGACGGGCTCCACGAAGCGCAGGGCCGCTATCGCGAAGCCACGATCGACGCGCTGCCCGAGATCATTCACCGCCTTCGGGCGATGGGCTATACCTTTGTGACGCTTCCCCAGCTCCTCCAAGTCCCGGAATCGCTGAACGGCACACCCACCCCGAAGAAGACCGCAACCTCTTCGAAGTAGTGCCTCAGCGCGTTCCCGCGGCCCGTCGCGTCAGGGTCTCGAGGTACGCATGGTCCACCGGATACCCCAGCGCCTGAGCCTGTCGCGAATCTTGAAGTGCGCCCTTCCAATCCCCCAGCCGCATCCGGGTCTCGCTTCTCCAGAGATACGCTCTCGCGTTCCCGGGTTGGAGCCGGATCGCCGCATCGAAGTCCGTCAGGGCGTTCGGTGCTGATGTCGCGGCGCGCGCGAGCGCCCGGTTCAGGTACGCCTCGGCATACGAGGGATTCCTCGCAATCGCGCGCGTGAACTCTTCCTGGGCGCTGTCGGGCACCCCCAGGGTGAGGTGCACCGCGCCGAGGCTGTTCCACGCGTCCGCGTCGTCCGACTTGATGGAGACGCTCTTCCTGAGATCCGCCAGGGCGCCCGGATTGTCTCCCTTGAGGAAGCGAAGGGTACCCCGCAGGGTCAGCGCCCGATCATCGTTGGGATTCAGCGCGACCGCTCTCTCGACGTCCGCCAGCGCGCGCTCGTTGTCCCCCTGCTGCATGTAGGTCCGCGCGCGCTTGGTGTAGCCCAGTGGAAGGGTCGGATAGTGGCTCAGCACGTCCGTCCAGAGGGTGATGTTGTTCCTCCAGATCTCGGAGCGGGCGCGGGTGGCGAAGAAGGCGAGGCCGAAGGCCGCCACGAGCACGGCCGTGAGCGCGACTCTCGCGAACCAGAGCCGCGCCCGGAGCGCACCGGCGAGCAGCCGGTACGCGCCCGCGAGGATGAGCCCCACGCCGACGAAGGAGAGGTAGGTGTAACGATCCGCGATCACGGCGCTTCCCACCGGGAAGATTTGGAGCACGAGGGCAATGTTGATGAGGAAGAAGAGCGCTCCGAACAGAACCACCCGCTCCTTCCTCGCCATCCATGCGATTCCCGCGCCCAGAACGAGCACGACGAGGGGAGCCAGGTAGTACACGAGCGGCAACCCCCCCGCGGTTCTCAGTGGATACGGGTAGAAGGCCGAGAGCCCGGCCGGCGCGACGGCGCGGATCAGATACGTCGCGACCCCGTAACAGGCGAAGAGAATCCGTTCGTAGAAGGCAAACGAGGCCAAATCTTGAATGGCGCCCTGCCGCGTCTGCGCCACGACGGAGAGATACCCGAAGAGGATCGCGATCAGAAACAGAGGGGCCTTCTCCAGCACGAGCGTTACGCTCCGCCGGCGCTTCACGTACAGGTCGATGGCGAGGAGCGCGACCGGAAGCGTGACCGCCATTCCCTTCGACAAGACGGAGAGCACGAAGGCGAGCAGCATGGCCGCGTAGAGAAGGGGTCTCTTGCCGCGCTTGAGCCAGAGCAGATAGACGATGCAGGAGAGGATGTAGAACAGGGCGTACAGGCAGTCCTTTCTACCGGAGACCCAGGCGACGGATTCGACGTGGAGCGGATGGATTCCGAAGAAGAGGGACGTGATCGCGGAGAGCTCCGCCGACCCGGTGAGGAGAACGACGAACGCAAATACGGCGATGGTGGTGAGCACGTGCAGCACGACGTTCGTGATGTGGTAGCCCTTCGGGTTCAGCTTCCAGAGCCGGTAGTCCAAGGCAAAGGAAGCCATCGTGAGGGGATGGTAATTACCTTCGACGAAGGTCTTGAAGAGAGCGCCGATACCGGAGGGCGACGAATCGCGGATCATCGAATTCCCGGTGACGTAGCCTGTGTCGTCCCAGTCCGTGAACCCGTACCGGGTGGAGGGCAGGAAGGCCAAGGCGGTCACGAGCGCGATCGCGGCCGGAAGGAGCCAGAGATAGCGCCGGGCCGGGGGCGCGCCGGCGGGAGAAAGGCGAGAGGGCCGCGACCGAACCGATCGGGCCCTCTTCGTCTTCACCATGGTGCGCGCCGCACTTGGGTCGGGACGGCGCTTCTCACGAAACACTCCGACGCGCTGCGTCTAGGGACAGAGCGATCCCGTATAGGTACCCGAGACGGTAGTTCCGACGGTGGGAGTGAGCGTGAACGCCCCGTTCACCGCGTCGACACCCGTGGTATCGATGGCTCCCGTGGACACCAGCGTGTACTGGCTCGGGTTGTAATTGATCGTAATCACGCGGGGGTTCCCGCTGGCCGACACCTTGCCCTGGAACACGATCCCGTCGCTCGCGGTTGAGGAATCGCCGAAGGCGTACCCCGCCAGCAGGGTATCCACGACCCCGAAGGTCCAGTTCCCCATCGAGTCCCCGTCGGCCGCGTTGGAGTGGTACCTGCCGCAATAGACGG
>Ga0137394_10004676_pt1 | contig 10391 bp, 11 predicted proteins | sample czobulk116metaG_FD_108278 | JGI IMG/M metagenome (GOLD analysis project Ga0137394, IMG submission 108278) | Vadose zone soil microbial communities from Angelo Coast Range Reserve, California, USA - czobulk1.16 metaG | ecosystem: Environmental > Terrestrial > Soil > Vadose zone | place: USA... | reverse complement strand
GATCGTGCATGGGGCGGATCATCGGGGGGGCGCAACCGCCGGTCTATGAGACCTTCGTCTGATACCATCCGCGGCGCGGCCGGCATACACCTGCGGCTCATGCACTACGGGAGGCTTCTGCGCGGGCGACGCCGGTTGTGGATCGTCGGGGCGCTCGCGGTTCTCGTGATCGCGGTCGCCGGTGCGCTCGCCAGCGGGCCGTCGCCTCCGCGCACCATCACCATCGCCACCGGTCAGCACGGCGGGATGTACGAGCAGTTCGGGGCCGCGTACGAGGCCCGGCTGGAGCGCATCGGCCTGCGCGCCAGGCTCGTGCCCACCTCCGGCTCCGTGGACAACCTGCGGCGCCTGCTGCGCGGCGAGGTCGACGTCGCCTTCGTGCAGGGCGGGACCTATCCGCTCGTGGCCGATCCGGAAGGGCGGATCCGCGGGATCGCCGCCGTCTACTACGAGCCGCTCTGGGTCTTCCACGGCGGCGGGCCGGCCCTGCGCTCGCTCAGCGAGCTCGCCGGCCGCCGGATGGCCATCGGCTTGCCGGCCAGCGGCACCGAGGCGATCGCCTCCGCGCTGCTGCGCGCGCACGGCATCGACCCGGCGGCCCGGAACATCGAGCGGCTGCCGAACGAGACGGCGCGGGAGCGGCTCGAGCAGGGACGCCTGGAGGCCGCGTTCTTCGTGACGTCGTACGGCGATCCGGTCGTCCTCGGGCTGCTCGGGCGACCCGACCTCCAGCTCTTGAGCTTCGATCGCGACGGCGCCTACACCCGCAAGTTCCCCGCGCTGACGCCGCTGAAGCTCGCCGAAGGCACGCTCGATCTCCGGCGCAATTTACCGGCGGAGGATGTGACGCTGCTCGCGCCGGCCGCCCTGCTCGTCTGCCGGTCCACGCTCCACCCGCGCGTCGTGGAGGAGCTGCTCAAGGTGGCGCAAGCGCTTCACGGGCCCGGCAGCCTCATCGATCCGCCGCTGCGCTTCCCGAGCCGCGAGGGTCTCGACATCCCGCTCCACGAGGCGGCCGACGTGTATCTCACGCACGGCCAGGCCGCCCTGTCACGGATGCTGCCGTACGCCGTGCTGCGCTGGACGCTCGTCGTGCGCGTCCTCGTGATCTCGCTGCTCATCTGGATCCCGTTGGTGCGCTTCGTGCCCGCGCTGCATGGCTGGCGGATCGACCGGCGCTTCCACCGCCTCTACGCCTCGCTCCGGGACGTCGATCGCCGCCTGACCGCCGCGCGCGACCCCGGCGAGGTCGAGGCGGGTCTGGCCGCGCTCGATCGCCTGTGTCTGGAATCCCAGCCGCTCTGCGACAAGATGCCGGACGGCCGCCAGCGGGACGTCTACGACTGGCGCATGCACGCCGCGTTCGTGCGCGCGCAGGCGGCGGCGCGGCTCGCCGCACTCGAGACCGGCGAGGCGGCCTGGATGAGGGGCGCCGGGTCCGAGCTCCCAGCGCGGCACGGGTAGCGCGGCGCGGGAGCTTGGGCCCGCGCCCGCGCTGGTCAGTAGACGGGACCGCGCTCGCCGGCGGCCAGGCGGTCGACGAGCGCGAGGGCGTGATCCGACCGCACCCGGCCGGCCGGGATCGTATCGTCCCCCTCGCGCAGGCGCCTCAGCGCCGCGGTCTTGTCGCTGCCCGTGACGACCCAGAGGATGCTGCGCGCGCGCGCCAGGATCGGGTAGGTCAGCGTCATGCGCCGCCGGCCCCGGTAGGTGCCCGTCATCGCGACGTCCGCGTCCTCGACCGTGAGCGCGGGATCGCCGGTGACCAGCGATGCCGTGTGACCGTCGGCGCCGAGGCCGAGATGCACGAGGTCGAGCACCGGTGGCGTCCCGGCCAGCTCGCCCAGCGTCCGCGCGTAGCGCGCGGCCGCCGCCGGGAGATCCGCATCGTCGACGGGCATGGCCGCCACGTGGCAGGCGCGCAGGGGAGAGTGCCGCAGGAGGTTCTCGTCGAGATGCGTGAGGTGGCGCTCGGGGTGGCCGGCGGGCGCGACGCGCTCGTTCACCTGCACGAGCCGCACGGCGCTCCACGGCACGTCCTCGAGCGCGAGCGCGCGGAGCATCAGCGAGGAGGTGCGGCCGCCGCTCACGCCCATGACGAAGCGGCCGCGCGCGGCCTCCACGGCCCGCGCCTCGGCCGCGATGATCATCGCGGCCGCGCAGGCGACGGCCGCGGCGTCGGCGTGCACCTCGATCTTCATCACGCGTAGCCTAAGCGAGAGCTCCCGCGCGCCCTATTGGACGAAGGTCCGATCGCGACGGTGACGCGCGGGCGACGCTCACGCTGATCTCGATGAGCGACGCGTGGCGGCGGTAGTAGCCGCACGCGCGCTGGGTCAGGGTGACGGCATCCTCCTAGCTGGAGGTGAGCGCCACCTCGATCGCGGCGATCAACGATTGCTCGTCGAAGGGCTTGCGCAGGTACTGCGAGGCGGCGACCCCGCGAGCGCGCTCGCGCGTCGCGGCGTCGTCGTGCGCCGTGATGAAGATGATCGGGATGAGCCGGCGCTCCGCGATGAGCCGCTCCTGCACGTCGAAGCCGCTGAGGCCTGCGAGATGCACGTCCAGCACGAGGCAGTGCAACCGGTCGAGTTGCTCCGAGTCGAGCAGCTCCTCGCCGGAGCCGAACGTCTGCACGACGAAGCCGGAGGCGCCGAGCAGCCGCTGCACCGCGCGCAGGATCGAGGCATCGTCGTCGACGACACCGATGATCGTGCGCGTGAGGGCGGAGCTCACGGGGTTCTTATCGGCCGGGCGCGTGATCGCAGGCTCCGTCACTGCCATTCGTTCTGGTCAGTTTGCGCCGGACGTCTCGTCGCGCGCTATCGGCGCTGGTCGTATGGGTGTGCGTCGAACGGCACGCGCGAATGCAAGCCGGGCGCCGTGACAGGAAGCATGCTATGACGCGTGAACGTTGAGTTTCTCCGCCATGCGCACGAGATCGGCGACCGAGCCCGCCTGCATCTTCTCCATGACCCGGCCGCGATGGACCTTGATCGTCTTTTCGGCGATGCCCAGGTCGCCGGCGATCTGCTTGTTCAGCTTGCCGGTGACCACGAGGGCCAGCACCTCGCGCTCGCGCGGCGTCAGCGTGGCCAGGCGGCGCTCCAGCTCGTCGTGCTCCGCCCGCGTGGCCCGTTCCGCGCGGCTGCGCGCGAGCGCGCGGTGGATGCAATCGAGCAGCTCCTGATCGTTGAACGGCTTCTGGAGGAAATCCACGGCGCCGCCCTTCATGGCCCGTACGCTGGTCGGCACGTCGCCGTGGCCGGTGATGAACACGATGGGCACCGCGCGGCCGGCGGCGCGCAGCGAGGCCTGCAGATCGAGGCCGCTGAGGCCGGACAGACGCACGTCCAGGACCAGGCACGCGGGGCGGTCGGGGGCCGGATACTCCAGGAACGCCTTGGCGGAGCGGAACGTCTCGACGCCGAGGCCGACCGAGCGGATGAGGCGCGCCAGCGCGCGGCAGACCGACTCCTCGTCATCGACGACGTACACGAGGGGGCCAGTCATCGTATCGCCCATCAGCTTGGGTGAGTGCGACCGCGCCGGCAGTATACTCCGCGGCGCGGACGCGCTCAGCCCTCGGTACACATGAGCGCGTCGCCGCGCGTCTGGGCGGTCGGGTGAGTCCTCATGGCTGGCGATACTTGTGCAGACGCGGACGCCGCGCCATGGGACCAAGGTCCTATGTTGCGGCGGGTCAGCTCATCAGCCCCGCGCTCTCCAGGCGATCGTAGGAGAAAACCCGCACGCGATACGTCGACGCGGGCGCGATGGGGACCTCGAAGTAGACGCGGCCCCCGCCCCGCAGCTCGCCCGGAAGCACGCCGACCCGCTGCTCGACCACCTGGCCGCCCGCGTCGAGGGCTTCGACGAGCACGCGAATGTTGACGAGATCGTAGGGCGAGGTGTTCCTGACGTAGCCTGACACCAGCGGTCCGCTGCGCTGCTGGCCGGTCTCCCAGGTCACCGCCAGGTGCTGCTCCCAGCCGAGGTTCAGCGGCTGGAGCCCGGTCCGGGCTGGTCCCACGTAGCTCGACTGGAGCGTGGCACAGCCACCGACAGCCGTGAGCAGCATGATGACCAGGATCGACCGTCTCATGGCGTGCGCCCTCCCTCGTCTCCCCTTGGGATGCACCTAGAACGACGATCGTTACGCGGCCGTTCCTTGACCGCTCGCGGCTTATCCGCTACGGTCCTGCCAACATCTACGAAAGGAGCGTTCATGCCGATTCCAGCCACCATGACGGCGACCGTGCTGGTCGCGCCTCACCGGTTCGAGCTTCAGGAGCGCCCGGTTCCGGCGCCGGGGGACGAGGACGTGCTCGTCCGCGTGAGGGCCTGCGGCGTCTGAGGGACGGATCTGAAGATCATCCACCAGGGCATGCCGCAGATGCCCCCCTACGGTGAGTTCATCTTCGGCCACGAGTACGCGGGGGACATCGTGGCGGTCGGGCGCACGGTGGATGAGTTTCAGATCGGCGACCGGGTGGTCGTCGAGGCGCACATGGGCTGCCGTCGCTGCGAGAACTGCATCCGCGGGCTGTACACCGCTTGCCTGAACTACGGCAATCGCAAGCGCGGGCATCGCGCCAACGGGTTCACCACCAACGGCGGGCTGGCCGAGTACGCGGTGAACCACGTCAACACGCTCTACCGCATGCCGGACGGCGTCAGCTACGAAGAGGCGAGCGTGGTGATGACCTCCGGCAGCCCGCTCTTCGGCCTGGAGAACGCCGGCGGCTACTTCGCCGGCGAGACCGTGGCCGTGCTCGGCCCGGGGCCGATCGGGCTCATGGCCATCCAGCTCGTGCGCGCGCTCGGCGCCACGCGCGTGATCCTCACCGGTACGCGCGAGTCGCGCCTGGCGGTGGGGCGCACGCTCGGCGCCGACGTCACCGTCGACAGCCGCGCGCACGATCCGGTCGCCGCGGTGATGGAGGCCACGAAGGGCAAGGGCGCCGACCTCGTGATCGACTGCGCGGGCGGCGACGAGACGTTCGATCAGTCGATCAAGATGACGAAGCCCGGCGGCAAGGTGCTGCTGGTCGCGTTCTATCACGGTCCGGTGACGGCCGACGTCAGCCACGCCGTGCGGCGCAACGTCACCATCTACACGGAGCGCGGCGAGGGCGGCACCAGCGTCGGGCGCGCGCTGGCGCTGCTGGCGGCCGGGCGGCTCACCGCCAAGCCGCTCATCACGCACCAGTTCCCGCTCGCGCGCGTGCACGAGGCCATCGACGTGCTGGAGACGCGGACGGGCGATCCGCTCAAGGTCATCCTGAACCCCTGACGCGGGAGGACGCTCCATGAGCCAACGCGCACGACATCTCACGGCCGGCCCGCTGGTCGCGGCGCTGCTCGCCGCCGCGCCCGCGCTCGCCGCGCCCGAGGGCCAGCTCACGCTGGCCACCCACTTCACGCTCGCGCCGACGTTCTTCGATCCCGCCGAGACGCCAGGCCTGATCACGCCGTTCATGCTGCTGTACGCGCTGCACGACGCGCTGGTGAAGCCGATGCCGGGCAAGGCCATGGCGCCGAGCCTGGCGGAGTCGTGGACGGTCTCGCCCGACGGGCTCGTCTACGAGTTCGTCCTGCGCAAGGGCGTGCGCTTCCACACCGGCGAGCCCGTGACCGCCGAGGACGTGAAGTTCTCCTTCGAGCGCTACCGCGGCATCTTCAACCGGAATCTGAAGGATCACGTGGCCGCCGTCGAGACGCCGGAGGCCTCGCGCGTCCGCTTCCGGCTCAAGAAGCCGTGGCCCGACTTCATGCTGCACTACGGCACGCCCGCCACCGGAAGCGGCTGGGTCGTGCCGAAGAAGTACGTGGAGAAGGTCGGCGAGGATGGCTTCAAGAAGGCGCCGGTCGGCGCCGGGCCCTATCGCTTCGTGTCCTCCGCGCCGGGCGTGGAGCTGGTGCTGGAAGCCTTCGACGGCTACTGGCGCAAGGCGCCCAGCGTGAAACGGCTCGTCTTCAAGGCGGTGCCGGACGCCTCCACGCGGCTGGCCATGCTCAAGCGCGGCGACACCGACATCGGTTTCAGCTTCGACGGCCCGCTCGCCGACGAGGTCCGCCGCACGCCGGGCCTGACCCTGCGGCCGGCGCCCTTCACGAGCACGCACTGGCTCGTGTTCGCGGATCAGTGGGATCCGAAATCGCCGTGGCACGACCGCCGCGTGCGCCTGGCCGCCAACCACGCCGTGAACCACCAGGCGATCAACCAGGCCGAGGCGCTCGGCTTCGCCAAGATCACCAACAGCATCATCCCGATCAGCTTCGAGTTCTTCTGGCAGCCGCCGCCCCCCGCGCACGATCCGGCGCGGGCCAAGCAGCTGCTCGCCGAGGCCGGCTATCCGAACGGGTTCGACGCCGGGGATTTCTGGACCGACGCGGGCAGCAGCACCGTCGCCGCCAGCGAAGCGCTGCTCAACGATCTGGCCGCGGCCGGCATCCGCACCAGGCTGCGGCCACTCGAGCGCGCGGCCTTCCTCAAGGCGAACCAGGAGAAGAAGCTGAAAAACGTCATCTACATGCTGAGCGGCACCGCCGGCAGCGCGGCGACCCGCATCGAGGCGTTCGTCGCGAGCACCGGTCTCTACGCCTACGGCGGCTATCCCGACATCGACGGGCTGTACCGTGAGCAGACCAACGAGCTCGACCCGAAGCGGCGCGAGGTCGCGCTGCGCCGCATCCAGCAGCTCATGCACGAGAAGGCCATGTTCCTGCCCATCTGGCAATTCGTCGTCCTGCAGGGCGTGGGGCCGCGGGTGGCGGAGCCCGGCCTGGGCCTCATCACCGACTATCCGTGGCCCGCGCCCTACGAGGACGTGAAGCTGAAGTAACTAGCGCAGTCCGCCCGCGATCGTCAGCGTCTCGCCGGTGATCCACGCCGCCGCCGGCGAGGCCAGGAAGACGACGGCCGGCGCCACGTCCTGCGGCTGGCCGAGGCGCCCGAGCGGCGTCTGCGCCTCCACCTGCTTGCGGATATCGCTCTCGGCGAAGCCCGCGGCGTGCCAGCCTTCGGTCTCCACCATGCCCGGATTGATCGCGTTCACGCGGATGTTGCGCGGGCCGAGCTCCTTGGCCAGCGAGCGCGTGACGGCGTCCACGGCGGCCTTGGTGCCGGAGTAGACGGCCGCGTTGGGCGGCGTCAGCGAGCTCACGACCGAGCTGATGTTCACGATGCTGCCGCCGGTGGCGTCGAAATGCTTCAGCGCTTCCTGGGAGGCGAGCAGCACGGCGAGCACGTTGAGGTCGAACTGCCGGTGGAAGTGCTCCGGCGTCACCGCTTCGAGCGGCGCGAACTCGTAGACGCCGGCGTTGTTGACGAGGAGATCGAGCCGGCCGAACGCCCGCGTGCCCTCGTCGAAGAGCCGCGTGAGGTCCGCGGGGTTGCTGACGTCGGCCTGCACCGCGATGGCCCGGCCGCCCTCGCGCGTGATGTCGGCGACGACGCGCTCGGCGCCCGCCTTGCTGGACGCGTAGTTGACGACCACCGCGGCGCCCGCCGCGGCCAGGTGCCGGGCGATGGAGGCGCCGATCCCCTTCGAGGCGCCGGTGACGATCGCGACCTTGCTCTCCAGTGTCTTCATCGCAGGGCCCTCACTCCCCCTTGTTGATGCGACGGCGCGCGCCGGGGTTTCAGGCGTTTGTCGTTTGAGCGGTCCGACCGGGTATGCTCACGCCGTGAGCCGTGCGCTGCTCGCCCTCGTCCTGCTCGCCGTCGCCTGCCAGACGGCCTCTCCGCCGACGCCGGTCGCCGTCGTGCCCGGCGAGCGCGTCACCTTCACCAAGCAGGTGGTGCGCGTCTTCCAGCAGCACTGCCAGGCGTGCCACCGCCCCGGCGAGGTCGCGCCGTTCTCGCTCACGACCTATCGCGACGCGCACGCGCGGCGCGACGACATCAGGGACGTGGTCCGCAGCCGCTACATGCCGCCATGGAAGGCGGTGGCCGGGCACGGCGAGTTCGCGGACGTGCGCCGGATGTCCGACGGCGAGATCGACCTGCTCGTACGCTGGGTCGCCGAGGGCGCGCCCGAGGGGGATGCGAAAGATTTGCCGGCGCCGCGGACATTCCCGAGCGGCTGGACGCTGGGCACGCCGAGCGCAGTGCTCGCGATGGAGGAGCCGTTCACGGTCCCGCCGCGCACGCGCGATGTCTACCGCTGCTTCAGCGTGCCCATCCGCCTGCCCGGCGAGGGCCGCTTCATCCGGGCCTCCGAGATCCTGCCCGGCAATCGCAAGATCGTGCACCACGTGGTGACGTTCCTCGACCTCACCGGCCGCTCCGTCGAGCTCGACCGGGCGGAGGCGGGGCCGGGCTACACGTGCTTCGGCGGGCCGGGCTTCGACAGCGCCGGCGGTCTCGGCGGATGGGCCCCCGGCTATCCCGGCATCGAGATCCCGCCGGGCGTGGCGTGGAGTGTCCCGCCGCGGGCGCGCCTCGTGATGCAGGTCCACTACAACAACCCCGGCGACACGCCGGAGACCGACGTCACCCGCGTCGGCCTGCACTTCACCACCGGACCGTTCGACCGCCGCCTGCACGGACTGCTGGCCTCGGCGTGGGGATTTTCGATTCCCGCCGGGGCGCCGCGCACGGCCGTGCGGGCGATGACGCCGGTGCAGGAGGACCTCGAGGCGATCGCCGTGCACGCCCACATGCATCTGATCGGCCGCGAGATGACCGTGACCGCGCGGCTGCCGAACGGACGCACCGAGCCGCTGCTGCGGATCGACGACTGGGACTTCGACTGGCAGCTCCTCTACTACTTCAAGCGCCCCGTGGCGCTGCCCGCCGGCACCGTGATCGAGGCGGAGTGCGTGTACGACAACTCGGCCGCCAATCTCCGCAACCCCAGCAAGCCCCCGCGCCTGGTCACGTCAGGCTTCGAGACCACCGACGAGATGTGCCAGGCCCGCATCCTCAGCACCGGCGCGCTGAGACGCTGACAGGAAGAGCTGAGCCTCATCAGAATGGCGCCCGCGGCTCGGCGAGAACGTCGGGTTAGGATGGCCCTGTGAAGGACTGCTGCGAGGTCAGGAGCGACATCTCGGAGCGCCAGCGCCGCGTGCTCCACGCTGTCTTGTGGATCAACGTGATTATGTTCCTTGCTGAGGCTATCGGGGGACTGCTCGCGAATTCCACGGCTCTCCTGGCCGACTCCGTGGACATGCTCGGCGATGCCATCGTGTATGGCTTCAGCCTCTACGTCGTGTCCCGTGGCGCCATCTGGCAGAGGCGTGCCGCACTCCTGAAGGGGCTGATCATGGCCGCGTTCGGCATCGGGGTGCTCGCTCAAGTAGTCGTGAAGGTCTTGGCCGGGATCGTCCCGTCGGCGGAGGTCATGGGCGGCATCGGCGTCCTGGCAATCGCGGCGAATGGCGTCTGCCTCGCGCTTCTGTGGCGTCGCCGGACTGATGACATCAACATGAGGTCCGCCTGGGTCTGCTCGCTCAACGACGTGGCGGGCAACGCAGCCGTGCTGGTCGCCAGTGCGGTCGTCGCCCTCACCGAATCGGGCTGGCCGGACATCATCGTCGGCCTGGTGATCGCTGCGATGTTTGGCGCCTCGGCCGTCAACGTCATCCGGTCGGCGAAGCGGGCGATGCAAGCACCCGACCGCGAGGTCGCGCGCGCGTAGGGGGTGCGGGCGGCGGCCCAGCCGAGCGCTGAGCCGCCGCCGATACGCTACGGATCACTCAGCGGGGTGCATGGCGTCTGGGACTCCTCGGGGCCCCATGTCTACTGCCCGCGGCTGGTGGGATCGACCCCCGCGAACGTCAGGAAGTCGATCATCCGGAAGTCGCCGGTCACGCGGCCGCTCATCGTCGGCAGCGTCGGCCGCCAGCGCGGCTCGGACAAGTACGAGTCCTCGTCGAGCTGCAGCAGCCCGAGGATGACCTCCGCCACGATCCGCCCGCCCACCGGGCCCAGCGTCAGGCCGCCGGCCATGATCTCGGCCTCCTTGAGCACGTAGAACCAGAGCGGCGTCGACTCGTCGAGGCCGAGGTGATAGTCCTTCAGGTCCTTGAGATCCTGCTTGTCGAGTGCGGGCACGCCCATGACGCGGGCGATGCTCTGGCCCGACGGGATGCTCCAGGTCACCTGCCGAAGGAGATTGCGCTGCGGCAGCGAGGTCGGCGGCGTGCCCGAGGCGATCGTCTGCAGCGGCAGGTTGAAGAGCGGTGTCGAGATGCGCGCGTCGATCAGCTTGTTGGGCCGCACGTCCTCGCCGAGCGTGCCGCCGCCGGTCGGGCGGGGGATCGCGCCGAAGTTGAAGAACGTCTGCCAGCCGACGAAGCGCCGCGGCTTGCGCGCGCCGCCGCGCAGGTCGCGCGGGTCGGCCTCGCCCTCGGCGGCCGGGTCGAAGACCATGGCGAAG
>Ga0137394_10004673_pt1 | contig 10396 bp, 8 predicted proteins | sample czobulk116metaG_FD_108278 | JGI IMG/M metagenome (GOLD analysis project Ga0137394, IMG submission 108278) | Vadose zone soil microbial communities from Angelo Coast Range Reserve, California, USA - czobulk1.16 metaG | ecosystem: Environmental > Terrestrial > Soil > Vadose zone | place: USA... | reverse complement strand
GTACCAGCCGTCACGCATGCGCTCGGCAGTTTCCTTCGGGAGGTTGTGATATTCGAGCATAATGCCCGGGTTCTTCAGCACGAGTTCGCCTTCGTCCGCGTGGGAACCACCCACGAGCTTCGCCTCGGTTCCGGGATAGGGCATTCCTATCGAACCCGGCGGGCGCGCTTTTCCCTCAGGATGCGGCCCCAGAGGCACCGGCCCGCCTTCGGTGACACCGTAGACGACAAGTGATTCGGCGTTCGGGAAGTGAGCTTTGATTTCCTCGAGCAACTGTGGTGAGGACGCCGCCGAGCCCATCATGACCGTGCGTACGGACGAAGTGTCCACGTTCTTCAACAGATCCTTGTGAGCGAGCACCATAGCGATCATCGTCGGCACGCCCGAAACCACCGTGCATCGGTGACGGCCGATTGCTTCGATGTAATGCTCGACTGAAAACTGCCGCAACAGCGGCAGTATCGCTCCTGCTGTCAGCCCTTGCTTGATGGCGTTCAGAGCATTCTTGTGGTAGAGCGGAGCGGCGACCAGGATAACATCACGCGGTGTGGTGCCGCGCGTGTGTGCCAGGATCAGGCGGCTCCAATTCTGCCCGTAGTGGGTCAGAACCACACCTTTCGGCAGACCCGTAGAGCCGGAGGTGTAAGGCTGTATGGCGATGGAATCGGGGGCGGGGTCAAACGCCTGGAATGGACCAGAATCCAGAAAACTTTCAAAACTATCCGCACCTCTGCCGAAGAAAACAACCTCGAGGCCATCCGGAATAAGACGTTTGAATTCACGCTCGGCGAATACGAGGCGTACCGCAGCATCGGCGAGAATATAGGAAACAGTGTCGGCGGAGAGCTTGATATTGATCGGAACCGGTACGATACCCGCGCGCATGGCTCCAAATAACGTGGTGACGAACTGCACATGATTGGGTGCGAGGATGCCGACGCGATCACCGGGCTTGAGTCCGAATCGAACCAGGCCCCGGGCGCATGCATTGCACGCCGCGTCGAGTTCGCGGAAGGAGATTGGACGCGGCGGCCCGTTGTCAGGGAGCTCGATGATTGCCGTTCGGTCCGAGTCCGCGTGCTCGGCGAACAGCAGGCCGAGATTACCGGGATAGCCGCGCGGTTCTGGATACGGGATGGTCATTCTGTCCGTGCAAGCCCCCTACGGGATGACGACGATCTTCCCGAAAACTTCGCGGTTCTCGATCATGCGAAGGCCATCGATCGCCCGGTCGAGCGGAAGCGTGGTATCGATGACGGGCTTCATTTTGCCTTGCTGGATAAGATCCATCAGCGCCGTCAGGTTGTCATCACAGAAGCTGTTGGAACCGATGATCTGTATTTCAAAGCTCCAGATGTAGCGCAAGTCTTCCTTCGGATCGTAGCCGGCGGTTGCGCCGCACACCAGGATTTTGCCGCCGCGCTTCACGCACCTGAGCGAGGGTTGCCAGGTCTCCCCGCCGGTGAAGTTGATGACGACGTCCACGCCACCCTCGTAGTTCCGCCGCTGCGGCTTGCCGTACTTCTCCACTATCCATTTCGGGAAATCGGTTTCTTTATAGTTGATCACCTCATCGGCGCCCAGATCTTTAAGCCGCCGGGTCTTGCCGGCGCTCGAAGCACAGGCAATGACTTCTGCGCCGAGCATCTTCGCAAGGATCACGCAACCGGTGCCGACACCGCCGCTCGCACCGAGCACGAGCACTTTGTCGCCGGCTTTCACCGTTTTGTGGGTCAGCAGCATGCGATGCGCTGTACCGTAGGCCACAGGCAGCGAGGCGGCTTCCTCGTAACTCACGCCGTCCGGCATCCGAATCAACTGGTGTTGCGCAACCAGACATTTCTCCGCGAGGCCCCCGTGCATCATCTCGCCCATCAGTCCTCGCTGCCGGTTGAGCGGATTGACAAGCACGCGGTCACCGGGCTTCCAGCCATCGACGCCGGGCCCGGTTTCGAGAATTTCGCCGGCCATGTCCAGACCAATGATGATGGGAAGCGGCACTTTGATGCCGGGCATGCCGCGAACCGTCATGATGTCGTGGTAATTAAAGGACGTCGCCTTCACACGGATCACCACGTGGCCGTCCGTCACCACCGGATCGGGGAAGTCCGTTACATATCTGAGTTGATCGAGCCCGCCGTGCCGTTCCAGTACCACTGCCTTCATCTTCGACGGTCTCCTGAAGAGATGGACGGCATCTCGGGGATTGCGGCGCCGTCATGGCGAGGTTCCGATGCGCCGAAATGGACACCGGTGGGGCTGCTCATCACAGCCTGTCCCCAGCCGAAGATGCCGCTTCTGGCGGGCACAACAGTAAGGTCATGCCCGAGAGCGATCAGTTCTTCGCGAACACTCTCGGGAACGAGGGTTTCAACATTCACATCACATCCTTCGAAAGTGACTTTGGTGAAACGTCCGGCTTCGAGGGCTTCCTGGATATTCAAACCAAAGTCTGCGATGTTGGCGACAAACTGGGCGTGTGCCTGAGGCTGATTGAACCCGCCCATGATCCCAAACCCGATGCCCGCTCCGTCCTTCTCCATGAAAGCGGGAATGATCGTGTGCAATGGCCGTTTGCGCGGCTCGACCGTGTTGGGGTGATTTTCTTCCAACGTGAACAGCGCGCCGCGGTTCTGTAACATGAAGCCGGTCCCGGGCGGCACCAGACCTGAACCGAAACCCGCGTAGTTGCTTTGAATCAACGAAGCGATATTGCCCTCTTTGTCGATGACGCTTATATAGATCGTGTCGTTACCTTCGGCAGGGGTAAAGCCGTCGACGCGCGATGGCTCGACGAAGGAGGCTGCCTGCTTCATATCGATGAGCTTTGCGCGGCCGGACGCGTGCCGTTTCGACAGGAGCTCCTGAACGGGAACATTCGAAAACCGCGGATCGCCCACATACCGCATAAGATCTGCAAAAGCCAGTTTTTTTGCTTCGATCATCAGGTGCAAGGCCTTTGCGCTGTGAAAGCCCCACTCGCCGAGGGGATACTGCTCCATGATATTCAGCATCAGAAGGGCGGCGATTCCGATGCCGTTCGGGGGCAATTCGTTCACCGTCCAGCCCCGATAGGTGGTGCTGATGGGTGTCACCCACTCCGGCTCGAACTCCGCCAGGTCCTGTGCTATAAACGTGCCCCCGTGTGCTCGGGAGATTTGAAGAATAGCCTCGGCGATCGGGCCACTGTAAAAGGCATCTCGTCCCCGGTCGGCAATCATCCGCAGCGACTTTGCCAGATCAGGATTGCGGAATACCTCACCCGATTTAGGCGCCCGGCCGTCAATCAGAAAAGTGTTTGCAGCATTGGGAGACTGGGCGAGCAGTTCGACGGCGTTTGCCCAATTTCCGGCAATCACCTCGGTGACTGGAAATCCGTTCTCCGCGTAAAAAATCGCAGGAGCCAGAAGCTCTGCAAAGGTCTTCGTTCCGAACCGGGTGCGCAGGGCATCCCAGCCTGCGACAGCACCAGGCACCGTGACGCTGTGAATGCCGCGTTGCGGCATCGTGATGTCGCCTTTCGATCTCAGATATCGCGCGCTCAAGCCGGTGGGTGCATACCCGCTGGAGTTCAGGCCGTAGGTCTTGCCTGTGCGGGCCTTGTAATAGATGACGAACAGGTCGCCGCCAATGCCGTTCCCGGTTGGCTCCATCAGGCCGATGGCGGCATTGGCCGAGATCGCGGCATCCACTGCGTTTCCACCGTTTTCCAGCTGGGAAGTGCCGGCGCGAGCCGCCAGCGGCTGGCTTGCGGCAACAATGCCGTAGTTCGTCGCAACTACCGAGCGGCCGACCACAGGCCTATGCTTTGAACGCGCGTCTTGTGAAATGTGCCTCAATGTGCCTGATCTTATACAAGATTTCACACGGTGCGGGTCCGAATATTTATTTCAGATGTCAGTGTGCGATGGACAGGACACTTATCTGCGATTTCCTGCAGCTTCAGAAGCTGCTCTGTAGTCAAGTCACCGTCGAAATAGATGTCCCGTTCGATGCGATCGAGAAGACCCTCTCGGGTTTCACACTCGGCGCAATCGGCTGCGTGGATCCTGGAATGGCGGAGCCGCACCGTGACGGCCTCGAGCGGCCAGCCCTTTCTGCGCGCGTACATTGCGACGGTCATCGATGTACATGTCCCCAGTGCCGCAAGCAGGAAATCGTAAGGACCCGGGCCGGTATCTGTACCGCCAACATTAACCGGTTCGTCACCTTTCAGGTGGTGCGAACCGACCGTGATCTCCTGGGCAAAACCGCCGGCTCTACCGTGAACAACGACATCCGACCCGGCGCCGGTATCCTTTCGAACTGAATGTGTGCCGCTCACGACTACCTCCTGGTTGATCTCCTGGCAGTGAATGAATTATAGCGGGGCGATTTCCCCTCCTTGGCAAGGAGGGGAAAAGCCCAGACTGAACACTGTACGGCGCAATAAGGAGGCTTCGCGACATCTTCTTGTCATTTTTGTTTTGCCAATTCACGCAGCTTTTGATGGCGCACGTCTTTGGGTTCTTTTGAAAGGCGTTCCACGGCGGCGTAAAATTTTTCCAGGTCGCCGCCATTCAATTGCAGCAATCGCTGAAAGCCGGGCACGTAATCGTAATAGTTGGCGATGGTGTTCAGTTTCGCGTTGTTCAACTGGTCCGCGAACCATTCGTCGTAACCCGAGAAGCCGCCCCATCCGGTTTTCATCTCCGCGTATTGGCGTCGTAAATCGTCAAAGACGCGCTGCTTCTCACGGCGCAGTTCTTCAGGCTGCGCGGGTGGGATCTTCGCGGCTGTGAGGTTCCCCTCCTTGTCGAGCGTGTCGCCGTAAACTTTTGCCAACCGCTCCCGCGTGCCCAGGATGAGATGGACGAATTGCCGGTCGCGTTCGATCGCCCGGTCGTAATTTTCCAAGAGGTCCGTTTCGCACCTCGAACGCAACCAGCGGTGCACGCCTTCCCGGCCGACGGTGGTGGCGAAGGCTTCATTGAAGTCGGTGTCGCCGCCGGCGAAGACGCGCTTGTGGCCGAGTTCATGAAACAGAGTTTCGGCCAATTCAGGTTCGCTGGTGTCTATGAACGTGTTCAATAGCGGGTCTTTGAACCAGCCGAGAGTGGAGTAGGCCTCGATGCCGTCCACGTAGACATCGAAACCTTTCTTCGCGAGACGCTCGCCGCAATCGCGCGCGCCTTTCTCGGAGAAATAGCCGCGATATTCGAGACTACCGACGAACGGATACCACCAGGTTTTTGGTTCGAGTGAAAATTGCGGCGCGGCCTGAACGTTCCAAACGACATACTTCCGATGCACGTCCACGTATTTCTCGTAACTGTGGTCTACCGGCAGTTTCAATTCGGTTTTAGCGAAGGCGCGGAACTGCCGCACGAGTTGCAATTGTTGCCTGAGTTTCGCGGGAGTCTGCGGGTCGGCAATCAGTTTATCAATGGACTGCCGGTGAGCGAGGATCCGGTATTCGCCGCGGACGGCTTGCGCGTAATAGCCGACGGACCTGCAGCCGGAAACGCCGGCCACAGCGATGAGCAGCGAAAAAATCAGCAACCGGTTCTTCGCCCGGCGAAACGCTGGCACCACGTTCATTGGAAAAGCATAACGCAAGCTGCGGCATAGAACTTGATTGCGACAAGCAAAGCCTGGAGCCGGAGGAAATTGGCCACGGATTACGCGGATTACTCAGATTTCGATCCGTGACATCCGCGCAATCCGCAGCTAATCCCCGTTTCGTTACGCGGACCGTGGAGGCGCTGTGCTGGAGCGAATGATTAAAGTGTGGGGCAACGTCACCGATTCGGGGGGAGTCTCGCGTCCGCCCAGAATCTCTAATAGCAGCCGGACAGTGCCCTCCCCAATCGCACGCATCGGCTGAGCTATTGTCGTCAAAGGCGGGTCGATACAACGGGCAAAGCGGATGTCGTCGAATCCGATGACGGAAATATCGTCTGGAACCCGCAATCCGCGCCGTTTTGCGGTCTGAATGACTCCCATGGCCATTTCGTCATTGAAACAAAATATTGCGCTGGGAGGATCCTGGGCACCCACTAACCGCTCGGCCGCAACCGCGCCTGATTCAATCGAGAAGTCACCCTGCATGACGGTAAACGTGTTTTCCGCCTTCTGCTTTTTAGCCCGTGACTTGACGCCCTGGAGCCGGTCGCGGCTGAGAGGACTCACAAGCGGACCCGTGATAACGCCGATGCGCCGGTGTCCAAGACGATAGAGGTGGTCCATGGCTTCGTAAGCCGCCTTCGCGTTATCGATGTGAACGCTCGGGACGCCCAGGCTGGGACTGAATTCGCAGCCATTCACGACGGGCGCACATCGCGGCGCCACCGTGCGCACCAGAGCCATGACTTCCTTCGGAAGGCGGTGGCCAAGAAAAATTAGACCGTCGGCTTCCTTACGCTTCAGCATTTGCGCGTACCGCTCTTCCCGTTTCACATCATGCTGTGTATCGCCTACCAGAACGGAGTACCCCTCGCGCAGCGCAGTGTCTTCGATACCCTGAAGGATCAAGGAAAAGAACGGATTCGAAATGTCCGGAACGGTCACGAGAAGTTTCCCCGATCTCAGCGTGCGCAGATTCTTGGCTGCGGAATTCGGCACATAACCGAGAAGCTCTACCGCGCGCATCACCTTTCGGCGCGTGCTCGGGGCCACGACTTCGGGCCGGCTGAGGACACGCGATACCGTGGCGGTAGACACCCCAGCACGTTTGGCGACGGCGTAGATATTGGGGACGGACGGTTCCAGCATTGGCGCGCCATCATAACATCCTGGCGGTGTTTTTTCTTGCCCGGCCGGGCTTCGGCGGTTACAATCCGCAACCGTTTCATCTGCTCTGCAATCGTTTACATAACTCTCTACTGAGCGGAATCCGTTTTTTGGTAGGATTACCAGCACTCCAGGAGAACGCGATGACGATCATTTCCAGACGGGATTTCGTCAGGACCGCTTTCGCCGGCGTGCCGTTATATGCGGCGCTAGCCGGTAAAATCAATTCGGTTGTGAGCGGAGTCCGATTGGGCACCATTACATATAGTTTTCGCCAGTTGCCGCGCACACCCGGAGCTTCGGACGCGGTCGATGTGATGATCAACGGGTTGACCGAATGCGGAATCGGAGAGATCGAACTATTCTCACCGGACCTCGAGCCATCCAAGCTGCCACGCGAGGAACTGCGGAAGTGGCGCCTGTCCACTGCCGCCGATCACTACAAAGGGGTTCGAAAGAGATTCGAGGATGCCGGCATCTCGCTTTTTGCGTACACCGTCAACTTCAGAAACGATTACACCGACGAAGAATTCGACAGGGCTTTTGAGGCCGCGAAGACTCTCGGTGTGAACATCATTGCCGCGTCTACTCAGCTGAGCGTTGCAAAGCGTCTCGTACCCTTCGCCGAGAAACACAAGATCAACGTCGCGATGCACGGGCATTCCAATGTAAAAGATCCCGACGAGTTCGCCACACCCGAAAGTTTTGCCAAGGCACTGGCGATGTCCAGGTACTTCAAGATCAATCTCGACATCGGTCATTTCACCGCGGCCAACTTCGATGCGGTTCAATTCATCCGCGATAATCACGCTCACATCACTCACCTGCACATTAAAGATCGGAAGAAGAACGACGGCGCAAATTTGTCCTGGGGAGAAGGGGAAACTCCCATCAAGCAAGTTCTGACTCTATTGAAGGAGAAGAAATATCCCATTCGCGCTTTCATCGAGTACGAATATCGCGGTACTGGAACCCCGATCGAAGAAGTTAAAAAGTGCATGGCCTACATGCGGCAGGCGCTGGCGTAAGCGCCGGAGATTCCGATGAAGCATTTGCAATGGTCAGTAACCCTCAGCTTAATCGTCGTGCTGACCGTCGCCGCGCAGGGCCAGCGCGGCAACGGACTTGCAACTCCGACGTTTGAACCGGCTGCCGTCGAACGCGGCAAGACCACCTTCTTTGTGAATTGCGGGTTTTGTCACGGTGCAAACGCGAGAGGTGGTGACGGCGGACCGGACTTGATACGTTCCGTCATTGTTCTCGATGACGAGAAGGGCAAAGAACTGGGCGAGTTCTTGAAGATTGGCCGCCCCGACAAAGGCATGCAAAGCTTCGCGAGTCTGAGGGCGGACCAAATCTCGGATATCGCCACTTTCCTGCATTCCGAAGTCTATCTGGCGGCCAACCGGAGAACTTATGAGATCCGTGACATTGTGGTCGGCGACGCCAAAGCCGGTGAAGCATTTTTCAATGGAACTGGAAAGTGCGCCGGTTGCCATTCGCCGACAGGTGATCTGAAAGGTATCGGCACCAGATACGATCCCGTGTTATTGCAAGGCCGCATTGTCATGCCACGAAGCCAGCGTGGTGGAGGCGGGGATCCGGCGGTCGCGGGACCACCTCAACCGCAAGGACCAGTTCCGACGGTTACAGTTACGCTTCCTTCGGGAGCGTCCTACTCCGGCGCTCTGGTTCGCGTCACGGACTTCGATGTCACCCTGCGGGATTCGTCGGGCCAGATTCGCAGCTTCACTCGCAATGATGAAAGCCCGAAAGTGGAGATCAAGGATCCGCTCCAGGCTCATATCGACATGCTTTCCAAATATAAGGATGCGGACATTCACAATCTGACCGCCTACCTGGTCACACTGAAATGACGATCATCACATTCCTGCTTGCGTTTGTTCTGATGCAGAAGGGTCTCGATCCTTCGACTTTGCTGGAACCGCCGATCGATACATGGCCGACTTATCACGGTGACTACTCCGGACGGCACTACAGTCCTCTGAAGCAGATCAATTCCACGAATGTGAAAAACATGTCGTTGGCATGGATCCATCGCGCGAATCTGGGTGCGGCAGGCGCGATTGTTGGAGGCGAGGGCAGCGACGAGTTTTCAGGCGGCAGCATCAAAGCCATTCCGCTTATGGTCAATGGTGTCCTCTACTTCTCGACGCCCGATAACGCCTTCGCTGTCGATGCACGCACAGGAAGAGAGCTATGGCATTACTTCTGGAAGACCAACGGCGGCATCCACATCGGCAACCGCGGCATGGGAATGTACGGCAACTGGTTATTCTTTGAAACGCCCGACAACTATCTCGTTTCTCTGGATGCGACGACAGGCAAGGAACGCTGGCACAAGGTGATCGCGGATGTGAAGCAGGAATATTTCTCGACGCCGGCGCCGCTGATCATCCGAAATCACGTGATTGTGGGCATGGGCGGCGACTCGCTCGACGTGCCGGGCTGGCTGGAATCACGCGATCCGGAGACCGGCGACATCCAGTGGAAATGGAACGTCACGCCGAGGCCGGGCCAGCCAGGATCGGAGACGTGGCCGGATGCTTATTCGATGGAACACGGCGGTGGCATGCCCTGGCAACCTCCGACCTACGATCCGGATCTCAACCTTTTATATGTACCGACCGGAAATCCCAATCCCGTGATGGCCGGACAGAGCCGCAATGGCGATAACCTGTGGACGGCTTCAATCGTCGCTTTGAATCCGGACACGGGCAAAATGGTGTGGTACTTCCAGTGTTCGCCCCACGACACTCACGATTGGGACGCCACGCAGGTTCCGATTCTCTTTGATGCCGTTATGAATGGCAGGGAACGCAAACTGCTTGCGCAGGTCAGCCGGAATGGATTCTTCTTTATTCTCGATCGAACCAACGGTCAGAATCTTTTGTCCAGACCGTACCTGGAGTCCGCGAACTGGTACAAAGGCGTCGATACGAAAGGCCAGCCGATTCGCGATCCTGAAAAAGATCCGCAAGTCGCCGGCGTTCTGGTTTCTCCCGGCTCGAGCGGCGCGACCAATTGGCCGGCGCCCAGCTTCAATCCGGACACGGGCCTGATTTATGTCGGGACTTCGCAATCGTATTCGATGTTCTACCTCACCGATACCGACGCACACCCGCAGGGTTATGGCGCAGCCGAGCGCGGAGCCGGCAATGCCGGAAATTTCCTGCGGGCCATAGACTACAAAACAGGAGACGTCGTGTGGAAACGCTCCACGGCCGCAGGAGCACAAGGTTTGTTGAGTACAGCGGGCAACCTGCTCTTTGGCAGCGATGGCGCCGGTAATTTCATTGCGTACGATCCGAAGACTGGAAAACCTTTATGGCACGCCAGCCTTCCCGCAAACCCGAGCAATGCGCCGCAGACATACATGCTTGACGGCCGGCAATACGTCGTCGTGGGCGGCGGCGACAGCCTGTATTCGTTTTACCTGCAGCAATAATCGACTACATTTTGTCAGTTCTTTTTTCTTGTCCGGCCCCGAATGCGCTGTTAGCATCTGCAACCGATTACATTCCATATGAAAACGATTACATTCGGTGCGAGGAAAGGAGAAGTACGATGACATTCTCACGACGATGGCCCCACGTTGGCCTGC
>Ga0137394_10004671_pt1 | contig 10398 bp, 7 predicted proteins | sample czobulk116metaG_FD_108278 | JGI IMG/M metagenome (GOLD analysis project Ga0137394, IMG submission 108278) | Vadose zone soil microbial communities from Angelo Coast Range Reserve, California, USA - czobulk1.16 metaG | ecosystem: Environmental > Terrestrial > Soil > Vadose zone | place: USA... | reverse complement strand
TGAAGAAATACAAACGGGTCTTTCAAACCGGCAGCCAGCAGCGGTCTGATTCGAACTTCCGACGCGCTTGCGAATTGGTTCGCAACGGCCGGATCGGCAAGCTTCACACGGTCAATGTCGGCTTGCCTGCAGGCCGCCCGGATTTTGGCAAAACCGGCGATCGCAAAAAGCCGGAGCCGGTTCCAGAAGGCTTCAATTACGATTTCTGGCTCGGCCCCGCTCCCGAGGCGCCATATTCCCCAGCGCGGTGCCATGTGAATTTCCGCTGGATCTACGATTACTCCGGCGGCCAAGTGACCGATTGGGGCGGTCACCATCCCGATTGCGCCCAATGGGGCATGGGCACGGAGCGTACTGGCCCCGTGGAAATCAAAAATGCCAAAGGGGTCTTTCCGCCGGATGAACTCTGGAACACCGCCACCGAGTTCTACTTCGAGTGCTTCTACGAAAATGCCGTGAAGCTGATCATCTCTGACAAACTTCGCGGGGGCGTCACCTTCGAAGGCACCGAAGGCACGGTCTGGGCCAACCGCGGCAAACATGAAGCCGAACCCAAGTCAATCCTCGATACGGTTATCGGCCCACGAGAGATACATCTCTACGAGAGCAACAATCATTACCGCAATTTCATCGACTGCGTTATCTCCCGCAAAGAGACGGCCGCGCCCTGCGAAGTAGCTCATCGTTCCATCACCATCTGCCACCTCGGCAACATCGCCATGCGCCTTGGCCGCGACCTCAAATGGGATCCCAGGAAAGAGCGGATCATCGGGGACCCCGAGGCCTCGCAAATGCTCAGTCGCCCCTATCGCGCTCCCTGGAAGTTGCCGACGTCCGTAACAACGTGACATGATGAACATGACACAATCTGAATCCGATTCGGCCAGGCCCGTCCGGCGAGGCTGCGACTGTTGTGCGAAGCCCAAGCCAAAGCCTCTGGGGGAAGGATTGCCTCTGTTTGCGGAAGTATACAGGGCTACCTCTATCAAAACCTGGCGGAGGTTCGTTGGTCCCCAAAGGTGGCCCTTGGAGCGCGTCATCGTGATTTGCGGTTGAAGGAGGAGAGAGGTGCCGGTAAGAAAGGTGGGTGAGCGGGCAGAGATTATTCCGATTGGGGGTCCTTGGTTCGGGCAAAGGCTCGAACTTCGCCACTATTGCCGATGCGTGCGCGCGGGGCGACCTCCGCGCGGAAGTCTCGACCGTTCTGTGTGATGTGGCTGACGCTGGGATTCTCCGGGAAGCCGCGGCCCGCGGAATCAGGGGGGAATATATCAAGCCCGGGACATTTCGGACCAAGCTGGACGAGGAAGCAGAACGCGTCTATATAGAGCGGCTGCGCGCTGCCGAGGTCGATTTGGTGGTGATGGCGGGGTTCATGCGGATTCTCAAAGGGGAGTTTTTGCGTGCTTTTTCCGGTCGCGTAGTGAATATCCATCCTTCTCTGCTGCCGGCGTTTCCCGGTTTGGAGGCATGGAAGCAGGCGCTTGAATACGGGGTAAAGGTAACTGGATGCACGGTCCATTTTGTCGATCAGGGTGTCGATAGCGGCCCAATCATTGCCCAGGAACCGGTGGCAATCCTGCCGGAGGATACGGCGGAGAGCTTGCATGAGCGAATTCAGCAGGCCGAGCGGAGGCTCTATCCCAAAGTGGTAGGGGCGTTGGGCGAGGGAAAGGTGGTGGTGAAGGGAAGGGGGGTTAGGGTGGAGTGGGGAGGTCGGTAATCGGTACGAGTAATCAGTGGTGAGTAATCAGTAATTAGGAATCAGTGGTCAGTGGAAGAGAATGAATGAGAAGAAGTTGAAGCTTGGGTTGCCGAAGGGAAGCCTTCAGGACGCCACCATCGAGAAGATGGGCAAAGCCGGATTTAACATCCAGGTGAGCAGCCGGTCGTACCTTCCCTATGTCGATGACGAGCAAATGGAGATTCGGTTGATCCGGGCCCAGGAGATTAGCCGGTATGTAGAGCTTGGCTACCTGGATTGCGGGATCACGGGGCATGATTGGGTGCAGGAAAATAATTCGGATGTGCACGAAGTGGGGGAGTTTTTATTCAGCAAAGCCACTCGGCAGCCGGCGCGGTGGGTGCTGGCTGTGCCGGAAGAGTCACCTATCAAATCGGTCAAGGATCTAAATGGAAAACGGATTGCGACCGAAGTAGTCAATTTGACCAAACGTTACCTGAGGAAGCATGGAGTAAAGGCCGAGGTGGAGTTCTCGTGGGGAGCGACCGAGGTCAAGGCGCACGAGTTGGTCGATGCGATTGTCGAGATCACCGAGACGGGCTCCTCGTTACGGGCGCATCGGCTGCGAATTGTCGATACGCTCCTCACGTCGACACCGCGGCTGATCGCAAATCACACTGCCTGGAAAGATAAATGGAAGCGGCAAAAGATCGAAACGATCGCATTATTGCTGAAAGGAGCGCTCGACGCGGAAGCGAAAGTCGGCCTTAAGATGAACATCGAAGAGAAAAATCTAAAAGGGCTGCTGCAGAGTTTGCCCGCGTTGCGGCGGCCGACTATTTCCACGCTAAGCGAAGAAGGATGGGTAGCGGTGGAAACAATCATTGACGAGCACGTAGTTCGTGAGTTAATCCCCCAATTGAAAGCGGCTGGCGCAGAAGGGATTATTGAGTATCCGTTGAATAAAGTGGTGTATTAACCAAGAGTAATCAGTGATTCGGTAACCAGTCGTCAGTTGTTAGTTGGTGGCAGGAAAAGATAAATATGGGTTCATTAAAGAAACGCCGGAAATCGAAGATTAATAAGCATAAACGGCGCAAGCAACTGCGCGCCAACCGGCACAAGAAGCGCACCTGGCAGAAGTAAGCGTCCCTCGAGGGCACGTTAGGGCTGCTGCTCCCGGGGGATGATTACGTGCGTTCGGTCGGGCGGCTTCAGGGACGCCCAGCGTTGCCGTCGCAAATCGGCCACACACTATCCGGCGAGTGTTTCGCGGCGGGTTGCGTTTAGTGGCATTTTGAGAGAAAACTACTTCATGTGGTCGCGATACATCTCAAGTGTTGTGCTCTGCAGCATTGTTATGCTGGCGAGTTGCGGCACTCCGCCTAAAAAGCCCGCTCCTCAGCCGAGTGAGCAGCCGGCGACTGCGCAGGCGGAGGACATCTCTTCGGAAGCCGCAGAAAAGCGAATCGAGGCCCATGCACGTTACGCCAATGGTGTGCTCTATGACGCCAATGAGGAGCCGGAAAAAGCCGCTGCAGAATTTTACCAGGCGGCGCTGACTGATCCCGGTGATGAAGATCTGGTGTTGGAAGCATCACAACGGTTGCTGCAACTGAAGGAAACGGAAAAAGCTCGTGAGGTCCTTCTCAAAGGAACCAAGCAAAAGGATGCGCCCGGGATACTGTTTGCGCAGTTGGGACGCGTCTATGCGGTGCTTGGAAAGAAAGATTTAGCGATCGAGGCTGATCGGGCCGCAATTCGGAAGATGCCCGAATCGATGGCCGGTTATCGCAACCTGGCGCAGCTCTATTTGCAGTCCAATCAAATGGACCAGGGACTGAAGGTTCTGGACGAAGCGGCCAAAAGGCGCGATCCGGATGCGGCATACCTGGTCGAGCTAAGCGAACTTTACTCGGCTTATGCGCGCGCGAGCAGATCTGACAGGGTCAAGGCGCAGGCTCTGGAGACGCTGAACCGCGCCAGCAACGTGAAGACTGACAACCCGGTCTTGATGAAAAAGTTGGCCGATGGTTTTGCGGTGCTGGGCCAGCCTGCCAAAGCGACGGAGCTTTACCTGAAGCTGGTCGAGCGATTTCCTACTTTGCCTGGGCTGCGCGAAAAGCTGGCCGAGTTTTACTTGCGCGCGGAGGACCGTAAGAAGGCCGCCGAGCAATTGGAAGCATTGGTTCGAAATAATCCAACGAACCCGCAACTTTATTATCTGCTGGGGAGTATCGCCTATGAGGACAAGCAGCCCAAGCAGGCGATCGAGTATTTCAATAAAGCGATCATGCTCAATGCCGATTTCGAGCAGGCCTATTACGATTTGGCGGGCGCACAGATCAATGCCAACGATCCGAAGGGCGCGTTGCGGACGCTCGACGTGGCGCAAAGGAAGTTTCAGGACAATTTTGTGGCGGAGTTCTTCAGTTCGATGGCGTACAGCCGAATGAAAGATTACACCAATGCCGTCAAGCATCTGACCGCTGCGGAGGTGATCGCGCGGGCGACGGACACCAATCGGCTGAATCATTTGTTTTATTTTCAATTAGGGGCGGCTTACGAGCGGTGCCAGAAATTCGAGGAGGCAGAGAAGAATTTTCGCAAGTGCCTGAGCATGGAGCCGGACTTTGCGGAGGCGCTCAATTACCTGGGATATATGTGGGCGGAACGGGGTCAGAACCTTGATGAAGCGAAGACAATGATTGAAAAGGCCGTGAAGATCGAGCCGAAGAATGCGGCCTACCTGGACAGCCTTGGCTGGGTCCTGTTCAAGCTGGGCAAGCCCCAGGAAGCGGTTGGGCACTTGCTCAAGTCGATAGAGTACAGTGAAGAGCCCGATGCGACGTTATTGGATCATCTGGGTGATATTTATGCGGCTTTGCAGCAGTCAGACAAAGCCAAGGAAGCCTGGCGCAAATCGCTGGCGATTGAACCGAACACGAAGATCCAGAAAAAGCTTGGTGAAAGCCCGGCGCCAGAACGGTTGCAGTGAGTCCGCGCATGGCCCAGCATTTCAAAAAGCATTATACGCGGGACGAGGCACGGGCGCTGCTGCCCTCAGTCAGGAAATGGCTGCAGCAACTGAAGGAGATTCGGGACTGGCTGCGGGAGGGCGAAAAGGAGTTGGAAAAAGCGCTCGGCGAAGGCCGGGACCTGGGCGGTGAGAAGGTCAATACCTGGGTAAAGCGGTTGTGCCAGTTGCAGTTGATCGCGCGGGAATTCCAGAGGAGAGAAATTCAAATCAAGGATATCGACCGAGGGTTGATCGACTTTCCGGCGATGATCGGCGGACGCGAGGTCTTCCTCTGTTGGGAACAGGATGAAGAGGATATTGAATTTTGGCACGATCTGGAAAGTGGCTACGCCGGCCGTGAGAGGTTGTGAATTTGCGTTCAGTAGTTCCAGGCGTGGTAGATCTCGTAAACGTCGATGCGGCCGCCAATAAAGTATTTGGTCCGTGGCATCGAGAAGCGACCTTGCGAACGCTTGAAGGTGACCGGCAACGCGCAAGCGGAGTTGTTGGGATCGTAGGCAGAAAACTCGATCACGTCGTTTGTTTGTTTGAAATCGAAGAGGACCATCGCGTGGTTGATGCTCAGCTTTGGGAATCGGACCACGTGCACCACTGGCACACTGCCTGACTGCAGGGCCGCTACAAGTTGTGCGGCCATCTTTGTTTGATGGGACCGGCTCAGGGGGAAAATCATCCGCCAATGCCCGCGCTGAAAATAACTTTGCCATGCGCCCCCGCATTGTTCTTTGAGCAAATATTTGTAGTCGCGGCTGAAAGCGAAGAGGTTTGTGTAGCCGGGGATAACGACCTGGTTTTCGTACGGAAGCAGATGCCGAGGATTGGTGGCGACGATTTTCCTAACGAGCCGACGATAGGTGCTTTGATCTGCGCGGGGAGCGCCTGGGTCAAAGCGAGCGCCCTGGAAAAACTGCCGGGCCGAACGGGCCACGACGAAACAATGATGAGTGTACGGCGTGCCAGGTGATTCGCGTCGGTGGACCGTCTGGCCGGTTACCGGGTTAAAGTCGTAGCGCCAGACCAAACCGTTGGAATAGGCAAAGGTATCCTGGCCGAAGGTGAAAGGATGCGAGCCAGGTTGATGGAGCGAAGACCGAGTCGCGCAGCCAGCAACCAGCAGCAGGCTGCACCATAGGAGGCCCGCCCAGCGGGTGGGCAGCCGGCTCCGCAAAGAGCGGCAAAATGTTGGGGGCAACTGAGCCAAATACATCAAGCTTGCGAAAAAGGTTACGGATCGAGTACTAAACTGACAATGCTGTACGAGCGCTGGCGACGGATCGCGCGAGAAAATCAAAACGAACTGGCCTTGCGCGATTTGACTTCGGGCGAGCAGTGGACGTTCGGCCAATTGGCCAAGCTGACGGAAAAGGCGGACGTGCCCCCAAAGCCGGTGGCGTACCCGAGCGGCATCCGAGCGGAGTTCGTGCTCGATGTGCTCAAGGCGTGGCGCTCCGGTCAAGTGGTCTGTCCGTTGGAGCCGGGCCAGTCTTCTCCGGCCATCAGGTCGATCCCACCGGGGGTCGTTCATCTCAAGTTAACGTCTGCGACGACAGGGACGCGCAAACTGGTGGCGTTTACGGCGGCCCAAATCATGGCCGATGCTGAAAACATCGTGCAGACGATGGGATTGCGGCCTGAGTGGCCGAACTTCGGCGTGATTTCACTGGCGCACTCCTACGGATTTTCGAATCTGGTCACGCCGCTGCTCTTGCACGGAATTCCTTTGATACTGAGCAACTCCGCGTTGCCTGAGTCGTTGCGCCAGGCGACCGGGCTCGGCGGTGAAGGCATTACAGTGCCTGCGGTTCCGGCGTTATGGCGCATTTGGCACGAGGCGCGAGTGATTACCGACCAGGTTCGTCTCAGCATCTCGGCTGGCGCTCCGTTGCCGCTGAAGCTCGAAGAGGCGGCTTTCTCAAGAGTCGGAGTCAAGATTCACAATTTTTACGGCGCGACTGAATGCGGTGGCATTGCCTACGACGATTCCTCCTCTCCGCGCAGCGATGCCGCTTGTGTTGGGCGCGCCATGCAAAATGTTGAATTGAAAGCGGGCGCGGATGGCCGCTTGGAAGTCAGGAGCGCCGCTGTCGCGAAGAGCTATTGGACCAAACGCTCGTCTGATTTAGGCAATGGTTTGTTCCGAACGACCGACATTGCCGAGTTCAAAGATGGGCTGATCTATCTGCGCGGGCGGCTTACTGACCAAATCAACGTCGCGGGGAGGAAAGTCTTGCCCGAAACCATCGAACGAGTATTGCTGCAACATCCCGATGTCCGTGAGTGCGTCGTCTTTGGCGTTAGCAGTTCCGAATTGGAGCGGGTCGAAAATATTGTCGCCTGTCTGGCCACGCGGCGTGAGCTGGCTTTGCGTACGCTCCAGCAATTCGCCGTGGGACGCCTGCCCGCCTGGCAGGTGCCGCGCCAGTGGTGGTTCGTGTCTCAAATCAAAAGCAACGCCCGTGGCAAAGTGGTGCGCAGCAAATTGCGGGACCAATATTTAAATGCAAAAAGAGCCGATGCGGCCGAGGCCGGCTGCTGACATTCACGTCGTCAAATCACCCTTTCAGCGTGTCACCGGCGAGAGTGAGCTCTGCTTCAACAATTACTTTGTCCGCCACGCGAACGGCGCCGCTGGCCTGAATTAAACCGCCAAGCCGCCCGGTAATCTTTGTTTGGATGAGCAGCCGGTCACCCGGCAAGGCGGCTCCCAGGATCTTGACTCCTCGCAGAGCAGTCAGCTTCAGATTTGGAAGACTTCCAAGCTTTGGATCGGTTTGAGCGACAGTGCCGGCGACCTGCGCCAACGCTTCGATCAGGAGGACTCCCGGCATCATCGGTTGCCCCGGAAAATGGCCGCGCAGAAAGTAAGCGTCTGGTTTGATCGTATATTCACCAGTACCAGAGACGCCCGGCTGCAGCTCCAGAAGTTGGTCAACAAACCGGAATTCCGGCCCGTGCGGCAGTGAATCGAGGGCAGCCTGGAGATCCATGAGCTGGATGGTAGGAAGGGTCTGGGTGAAAAACCAGTAATCAGTAATCGGTAATCAGTTACTGATTACTGATTTACTCGGCCGTACGGCACCGCGCAGCCGCGGGTTAAATGCGGCTGCGCGCTCGGCAAAGTTAGTTCGTCTGAACGATGCGATAAAAACGGTTCGCTGGGGTTGGGCCGATGACTAGCGTGGTGCTCGCGCTCGTCCCGGTGGCCGTCACTTGACTGCCGGAGAGGGTCTGCCACTCGGTGCCCGCATTGAGATTGTCTTTATATTCCAATTGGTAGTTCTTCCCATTCTGCGTTTCCCAACTCACTGAAATATGGGTGGCGTCCACAGTGTGAATGTCCGTAATGCGGATGGAAGAGACCACAAAGATGGTAAAGGTCTGAGTCGCGCTGAGGCTGGGAGAGCCGTCATCGGCAACCTGAATGCTCAAGAGGTTTGTGCTCGGGACCTGTGCCGTTCCCGGAGTCCAAGTGAAGATTCCGCTGGAGGGGTTAACCACGGCGCCAGCAGGTGCTCCCGGTGCCAGGCTGAAGGTGAGCACCTGGGCCGGCAAATCCAAATCGCTGACCACGTTCGTAAATGTGAGCAATTGGTTGGCGGCTACGGTCTTGTTCCCAATGGGTGAGAGAATTGGCGCGGTGTTTACCTCGGTCACGACGATAGTGAAGAGCTGGGTGGCGCTGAGGCTGGGTACGCCGTTGTCGACCACGCGCACGAGAATATTGTTGCTGCTGGGACCCTGCGCTTCGGTGGGCGTCCAGGCAAAGAGGCCGGTGGTCGGATTGACCGTGGCGCCCGTTGGCGCAGAGACGATCTCGTAGGTGAGGATGTTTGTGGGGACATCTGTGTCGGTCGCCCTGTTCGTCAAAGTGATGCTGGTCAGCTCGCTGATAGTGCGCGTTGAGTTGTTCAGGTTTGTCAGGACCGGCGCGCTGTTCACTTCGTTCACTATGACAGTGAAGCTTTGCGTGGCGCTGAGGCTGGGGCTGGCATTGTCAGTGACGCGCACGGTAACCACGTAGTTGCTGGGCCCTTGCGCCTCGGTGGGTGTCCAAGTAATCGTACCAGTGGCGGAACTGACGCTGAGCCCGCTGGGGATCGGTGCAATCGTGCTAAAGCTCAATCGATTGGCAGGCAAGTCCGAATCGGTAGCAACCAGTGGCAGGGTGAATTGCTTAAGCTCGTCGATGGTCTGGGATCCAGGATTAGTCAAAACTGGCGGGGTGTTGACTTCCGTGACGGCGATGGTCACGGGCTGGGTTGCACTGGCATTGGGGCTCCCATTGTCGGTCACCCGAATGATAATAACATTTGTGCTCGGGCCCTGGGCTTCGCTGGGCGTCCAACTGAACACACCAGTGGCGGGATCAATCGTGGCGCCGGCAGGTGCGCCCGGATCAAGCGTGAAGGTCAACGTCTGGACCGGCAAATCGGAGTCCGACGCTGCAACAGTAAAGCTAACGGTTGTATTTTCCGGGATCGTGCGCGAGGCAAGCGGCAAGACATCGGGCGGGCTATTCACTTTGTTGACGGTGACGCTGAAACCCTTAGTGTCGCTCATAGGAGGCGAACCGTTGTCGCTCACGCGGACAGTGAAGTTATAGGTGGCGCCGCCCTGGGCTTCGCTGGGAGTCCAGTTGAATGCGCCGCTGACCGGATTGAGATTCACGCCCGCGGGCGCCTGTCCGTCGATGGTATACCGCAGGCTCTGCAGAGGTCGGTCATCATCGGTGGCAATGATATTAAAGCTTAGTGTACTGCCTTCATTGAGTGTTCGATTGACCAAGGTTGGCAAGACGGGCGGGAAAAGGTTGGCCGGCACGACGTTTGCGGCCAACGGGGTGGGGGTGGTCATAAAGTAAAGAACACCACGAAAGTTGCCATCGGGATAACGACCTTGACTTACGTCGTTCTGCTGAGCGCCAAAAGTGATGGCATCGACTGTCAAACCATCGGCGGTAAAGAGGCCGATTTGTTCGCCCCCCCTGGCTAATTGGAAGTTTGCGTGCAAATCGCCGGGGGTACTGTTGGTCGCTGCATTGTCTGCCCAAACCAGGAGGTAAGCGCCGGGGCCGATCAGGGTTCCAGCCGGAAATGCCCATTGCTTTTTTTGATTAAGATTATCGGTCAAGTAAAATCCCGAGAGATCAATAGTCGTCCCGCCGAAATTGTAGAGTTCAATCCAATCGTCGTGCCGGCCGGTAGCAGGATCGATGAGGCCGTTGGTATTGCTCGCGACCCACTCGTTGATGATAACTGGAACAGGTGAGCCGTTGTTAGGAGCCCCGGGAGTAGCGTAGAAGAAGCGCTGGCGATCCACGATTTGTCCATCCGGGAAGGAGCCGTAAGAGAAATTCGCGTCCGCGTTGGTGTAGTTGATGTAGTCAAGAATGCGACCGAGCTTCGAGAGAACAACCGAGCCATTGCCGGGATTGAGGCGGAAGCCGGTGTGCAATTCACTCGCTGTGCTTTGGGCAGGCTGGCCGTCGGCAATAATCACTTTGTATTCCCCAGGATTGAGCATAGTATCCGCAGGGAAGGCCCATTGGTTGAGATTGGCATAGCCATTGGCCAAGGTATAGCTGTCCAGAGCGAGTGCATTAGTGCCGGAATTATAGATCTCGACCCAGGGTTCATATTGGCCGGCATTGTCCAGGAGACCGCTCACGTTATTT
>Ga0137394_10004670_pt1 | contig 10402 bp, 7 predicted proteins | sample czobulk116metaG_FD_108278 | JGI IMG/M metagenome (GOLD analysis project Ga0137394, IMG submission 108278) | Vadose zone soil microbial communities from Angelo Coast Range Reserve, California, USA - czobulk1.16 metaG | ecosystem: Environmental > Terrestrial > Soil > Vadose zone | place: USA... | reverse complement strand
TGTAACTCATTGCGGCTGTGGCTGTAAAATCCCACTTGGCCCCGCCGTGTCCGCACAGTACGGCCACATATTGGCGGCCATCGACTTCATAAGTCATTGGGGCGGCCATGATGGGACTCCCAGTTTCAAGCTCCTTTAATACACGACCAGTGCTCGCGTCATACACAACGAATTTGCCGTCCTCCCGGCCTGCAAAGACCACTCCTCCGGCCGTAGAGAGTAGCCCGCCATCGATTACCAAATAGTCTTGCGACGTAGGCTGTTCCCAAACCACCCGCCCCGATCTCGGATCGATCGCCTTGAGTATCGATCTCACCATCGGCCGCTTGCCATCCGGCGTCGACAGCGGAAATCTCGGCAATGGACCGAACAGGGCTTCCAGAGACTCGTAGGAAAGACCTTTTTCGGGAAATATATAAGCGATGTCGAAAGCTGCATCCATCCCGTGCACTTGTGAGCCCGCTGCCTTCGCCACGTCAAGGAGAACATTGGCCGTTTCGATGGCGGGGACGTAGACAAGTCCTGTAGCAGGGCTATATGACATAGGGGGCCAGGAATGCGCACCCATCAAGGACGGGTAGACGATTTTTGGTCCGGCAGCATAGTCGACATCTCTTGTCACCACGGGGCGGAAGTCAGGCGACATCCCAGTCGACCAATTCATGTACGCGAACGGTTTAGCGAGTATCGGTTCACCTGTCACCCGGTCAATGACATAGAAGTAGCCATTCTTATTGGCCTGCATCAGGATCTGCCGCGTGCGGCCCTTGATCGGCAGGTCGGCCAGAATCACATTTGCATCCGCATCGAAATCCCAAACATCCCCGGGCGTCGTTTGATAGTACCAACGCATCCGGCCCGTCGTTGCGTTCACGGCGACGACGGATGCTGCATAGAGCCGATCCGTTCCAGTTCCACCCGACCAGTCACGAGGCTCATCGTACGGCGCCGCGTTCCCGGTGCCGAAATACAGCAGATCCAGCACGGGGTCGTACGACATCAAACCCCAGACACTACCTCCACCCCCAAATGAAGGATCTCGATTGGGGTCCCAAGTTGCTACCGCTCGAGCGAGTTCGGGCGAGGGATTCTTGTCCTTCAAACTCGGTACCGCGTAGAACCGCCAGGCGAGTCTCCCGGATTCGAGGTAGTACGCTGACACGTACCCCCGTGTGCCCCCCTTACCGTTATCACCCCCCACGTTCCCGATTGCCACAACTTTACCTGCAACCTGCGGAGCACCGTTGCAGGCGTAGCCAGGCTCTTGGCGTTCCAGCGTGTTGGTTTTCCACACGACGCGACCGGTCTTCGCGTCAAGCGCGAACAGCCGACAATCTGTGGCGATTGCATACACTCTCCCGTGAAACACCGCTAGGCCTCGCGTTGATACATCGTTGCCGCCCCAGCGCCCGAATTGTCGGTCTGTCTGCGGATTGAAGGACCAAAGCGAACGGCCGGTTCTTGCGTCGAGCGCATAAACGAATCCCCATATCCCGGGTACGTACATGACGCCATCGACAACCAGTGGAGTGCCTTCCATGCCCCGATATGTATCGGTCTTGAACTGCCAAGCAAATCCAAGGCGTCGCGCACTGGTAAGGTCGATCTGAGTGAGCGGGGAAAAGAACTGACCTGCAGCGGTTCGACCATTCTCAGTCCACTCGGTCGGCTTGGCAGCATTATCTCGACGCTGGGCGTGAGCATTCTCAGTTGCGGCGACAGATGGCCGTGGATCTGATATCAGCGCAACGAGTGCATAGGCTGCAATCGCGAAGAACCTCCACCAAGATGGCGCCGATCTGTTGCCGCCCGCGCTCGTAGATGCGCCACCCGCACGCCGAGCCTTATGCGTCAAACAGAAGTGCGCGAACATAGACTCCTCCTAATGGTCGCTGGGGCATAGTTCAGCACAACTCGACCGCATTTCAGCAGCACTTGACCCGCCCAAAATGTCGATTCCCACCTTACCTACCGGGCGCCGCACCGACGGTCGCGGTGATCAGCTGTGCTACAGCCAAGTCTTGGATTGCACTACCGACCGACTTAAACAGAGTTATCTCATCGTCTCTCGTTCGGCCACGGACGCGTCCACGTACTAGGTCGGCCAGTTCTCCTACGATGTCCTCCCTTCGAAGCACCCCTCTCCTCATCGGATCGATAAGATCACCTGCCTCGGCCATCGCGCCTTCAAGATTGTCCACAAAGATGCGGGCGGCGCCCTTCACGGCATCGTCATCCGCCTCTCGCTTACCGACCGAGAAGCTGCCGACCAGATCAACGTGCGTTCCGGCTTTGAGCGAATTACCTCGGAAGACTGGAGTGGCGCTACTTGTTGCGCAAGAAACGATATCGGCGCACCTGACGGCAACGTCTACATCCGTTGCTGAAGTGATGTCAATCCGGTGGTCGACCATCGCACGAATGGCGTTGGCAGTCGCTTGACTGCGCTCGGCGCGCCGTCCACACACGGTGACCCGAGTGATCGGACGCACTGAGCAGTGCGCAGCCGCAAGAGTCGGCGCCAAGCCGCCGGTCCCAATGATCACCAAGTGTGTGCTGCTCTCCCTCGCAAGGTACTGTGCGGCGAGCGCTGATACGGCGCCAGTTCGAAGATACGTCAGGGTGACCCCGTCTATGGCGGCGACGGGGGTGCCGGCGTCGGAGAAGACTATGACCAATGCCTGAACGGCCGGCAGTCCCCTCTTGGGATTTCCTGGGCACACGGTCGCTAGTTTGACAACCCCCGATCCCGTTTTGTCGAAGACTGGCATGGACACGAACAAACCTCCGTCGGCTCTGTTCGGTAACTCGACTACCTGTCGTAGCGGAACAATGTAATCCGCTAGAAGTGCCACCTCCAACATGCTCACGAGTCGAGGTAGGGGCGCCAGGCGCCGGACAGTTTCAGAATCAACATACAACATACCGTGCCCTGCATTCGACGTCAGGCGGGTCTTGAAAAGCGCAGCAACGCGTATGGTACTGGATCAATCTTCGACCTTTCGTTCGACAATATGTCTGCAAGAAGCTCACCCGAACCGGCAGCCATAGTCCAACCTAGATGCCCGTGGCCGGTACTTACGAATAGATTGTTGATGGGTGTCTGGCCGATGATCGGCACGCCATCTACCGACAACGGCCGGAGTCCACACCACGCTTGCGCATTGCGTACATCCAGCTCCGTTTCAAAATTGGGGGCGAACTCCTTCAACAGCGCAAAGAGCCTTGCTATGTGTCGGGGATCTATAGTGCTATCAAACCCAGCGAACTCGGCAATGCCCGCGATGCGAAGGCCTTTCCCGATCGGGACAACCGCCGCGTGCAACATGTCGTCAACTACGGGTACTCGAAGCGCGCAGGCGGCGACATGATCTGCAAATGTCACGGAATATCCCTTAAGCGGGCGAGTTGGCATCCGGATGCCGATTCTACCGAGGAGGCTCGCGCTATGACTCCCCGCAGCTGCGACGTAAGAATCCGCGTGGAGCGCGCCGTGGTTGGTTAGTGCCGCAACAATACGGCCGGCTCGAACCTCGAGGGAACGAACTTCTGTGTGAAACTGGAACTCGGCACCCCGAGCTTGCAGCCAGCGGGCCAGCTCGACGCAAAACTGATGCGCGTCACCGATCTCATCTGTCGTGTAATGGATGGCCCCCAGTAGATTATTCGCGATTGCGTCCAATGCGGGTTCGACCTCGACAGCTTGTCGAACATCCAGACGCCGAAATCCAAGGCCATGTGCTGCGAGCCGTGCTGCGGTCTCACAAGCGCTGAGAAACGACGAACTATCACGAAATACTCGGAGGGTACCGCATTTTCTGTGCCCGTAGCTGATCGCGGTTTCGTCCGTCAGCGAGCGCAGAACATCTAACGAGTGAAGGGCGAGCCGAAGATTGCTCAGGGCGTTGCGATTGAACACCGTCACGTTGGTCGCGCGCAGGAAATGAAACATCCATCGCCCCATAGAAGGCAATGCGCGAAGTCGTACGTTAACGATAGGCTTTCGTCTGAGCGTGGATACGAGGAGACTCTTCCAGATACTAGGTGTATTCCAGGGATCGGCCATGCTGGGCGTTAGCAGTGCACCGTTCGCAAAGCTGGTGGCGCAGCCGGCGTCGGGTCCCTGATCAACGACGGTGACCTCGTGCCCACGGCGCAGCAGGAAATGCGCAGCAGTTACGCCCATAAGACCGCTGCCGATAACAAGTACCTTCACCGAGGAGCGCCCTCCTCCAATGGCTCGCCCTGCACGGCGGGCAGGGATTTGTTGCGGGCCAGGCGGTACAGCCCCACCGTCAACAACGGAGCGACGAAGAGCACGAGGAACAGGTACGCCATAACGCCATAGCCCTGCGCGATCAGGCGGACAATCCCCAGCAGAGAAAGCGCCCCGCTAATGAGCATGCAGAGCAAAGCAATTCCGGCACGTCCGATGCGCGTAACACGCACACCGCGCTTTTCCTCTGACCAGATACTGATTCGCTCATTAACGCTTTGGATGAACCCGATCCCTACATCGAAAAGGCTGCCGAATAGGATCACCAGATATGCAGCTGTCAACGCTGGTCGGCCCAGCGAAGAAATCATTGTGTAGGCAGGAATCTCTTTGTCTAGGACGCTCGGGTATCCGGCGGCGAAGGTCGTGTGCAGCAGGACCGCGGGTAAGATACCCACAGCAGCACTTATTACGCCGGACGCTATGGCTTCGCGGCGCTTCTGAATAGGCCTAGTCGCGAATAGCATTGCGGGAACGACAACGCTGGAGTAGAGGCAATAACGAAAGGCGGCGAGCGCCCAACCGCTTCGCACTTCATCACGCGCAACTTGGTCAATAATCGCTTGACTCGATCGCGAGACTTCCGCGGCAAAGTAGATAACAAAAACGACGCATAGGATCACTGCTTTATAGGCGAGTACCCTTGTAACCCATTCGCGACCATAGAAGGTTACGATCAAGATCAGAAGCAAGAGAATGATATTGATGCTGATCCCTGGAACATGCAGATACTGGTTGGCAAGGCTTGCAGAGGCAGAGGCCACCACTGCCAGCACGAGCGCAAACATGATGAGGTAGATGAGCTCAAAACCAAGCCAATATCGTCCGAGGAGCTTGCGGGAGAAGCTGGCGTAGTCGTACGCGCGAAACGTGCGCGCGAATTCGTAGCTTATCGGCAGGAGCACGGCGAAGCACGTCGCTGCCAATACGAGACCGAGATAGCCGCCTACGACGCCGAAACGCGAGAAATACTCGACAATCTCCCGGCCTGTGCCGTAGCCCCCGCCAATCATCAGAGACTGGAACACGGCCGCCGGCGTTGCGTATACGCGCCAAGCGCGCTGAAGCGCGTTCATGAGGCAGCTGCGGTGCGACGAGCTATTGTCGTTCTTGACAATTGGTTCTTTGACCTCTTTCGGGGTAACGAGGGGTGGCTCCGACCCTAGCCTCTGATCAGCTGGCTAAACGACTTCCGGAGTGTGCCCCACCCCCATTTACTAGCCAGCCAATTTCGGACAAGCGACAGAAGAAACGTGCCATCGGGTGGCGCCACTAGGTCTAGCCAGAACGGCGCGTAGTGTTCACCGCGCGGGCTATCCCGGCGACGAGTTTTCTTCGTCGCGAGCTACGCGTAAGTCCTCGCGTGCCGACGTGGTGATCTGGGCAGATCGCCGCGAAGCAACCCTGATCCGCAACCCGGTGGCCGCGGGCCTTCAGTAGCGACCCGAGTGCACGGCCTGCACTCGGCCACATCGGGACTGGTCGAATGGAAAGCGAAATCCCCTCGATAGCAAAGCCGATCCCATATCTCCTCCCTCGCGGTGGTATCTTCAGCGCAGACATCCCGCGAGCGTGTCGTTCGGCGTGAATGTTGAGGCAAGATTGGAGACCGTGACCGAGTTCTGGCCGAAGTGGCAGAGCGAGGTCATCAACGGGGTCTATCCTTTGCGCCGCCTGTTGAATGGCTCAGACCACAGTGCGGTATTCCTCACCGAATGTAAGGCGCAGGACGTCGCCAACGCAGCGATCAAGATGGTCCCGGCTGAGCGAGTCACCTTGGCATTGCTGTCGGACTGGAGGATGGCTGCCGACCTGTCCCATCCTCACCTGATTCGGCTTCTCGACGCAGGTCTGTGCCAGCTGGAAGGCCGCCAATTTCTCTTCGTCGTGATGGAACATGCTGAACAAACCCTTGCGCAGGTCGTTCCCCACCGGGCCCTGACTGCCGACGAAGTGCAGGAATTGCTCCTTCCCACTCTGGACGCGTTGGCGTTCCTGCACGGCAATAACCTGGTGCAAGGCCAGCTGAAGCCGGCAAACATTCTGGTGGTCAATGATCGACTGAAACTCGCAACCGATACCGTCCGTCCGAGCGGCGAACCCCGGGCCAGCATCGATGAAGGCTCCCCGTACGATCCTCCAGAAGCCACCAGCAGCAGACTATCCCCCGCCGGCGATATCTGGGCTCTCGGCATGACCATGGTCGAGGCCCTCACGCAGCGCCTTCCGGCGTGGTCCGATGAACGATCAGCAACCCCGTGCCTGCCGCCGAGCCTGGCTCCAGCACTCGCGGACACCGTACAGCGGTGCTTGAGTTACGACCCCGCCAGCCGACCGACGGCCGCCGACCTGTTCGCCCAGTTCAAGGGCGCGGCACAAGCTTTTTCCCCGGTTCCGGTTCTTCAGACTGTCGTTCGAGAAGCGCCGGGCCGAGCAGCCCCTGCCCAGGAGTTGCCCAGGCAGCGCGCGCTCGCGCCGATCATCGCAGCGGGTCTCATCCTGCTATTGATCGCAGGCTGGGCTGGCTTGCGCCTGAGCAAGAGCCCTACCGACTCACAGCAATCGGCCGCAAGCACTGTGTCGCCTACCTCGCAACAAGCCGGCGCGCCGGCCGCCGCTTTGCACAGTCCGGAAAAGCCTTTGCCAGCACCCCCCCAGGTCTCCGCTCCTTCGGCCAGCGCGCAGTCTGGGGCGCAAAAAACGGCGCCCGCGCGCCCCGTCTCTCCGTCGGATCAGCCGGCACAACCGCCGGCGGACACCTCGGCCGCGGGAGTCCATGAGCAGATGCCCGTCGTTCCGCGCAGCGCGCTTGCGACGATCCACGGCCATGTCAGGGTCGCGGTGCTCGTGATCGTCGATCCCTCGGGCAATGTCGCAGACGCGATCCTGGAAAACCCCGGGCCGAGCTCGTACTTCGCCCGCCTGGCAAAAGAAGCCGCCAGGAAATGGCAGTTCCCTCCCGCAGACACGCAGGATTCTCGAGAGTGGCTCGTGAGGTTCGAGTTCACTCGGCGCGGCCCTACGGGACACGCTACCCCACGGTCCTAGTCCCAACAGTCGGCGCCGCCTCATCCCGCCCGTTTTGCGCGCGTGCGGCGTGAGTTGGCCGCCGCCGACGCTGCAGACGCGCCGCTCCGAGCATAGGGAACGGCGTGGAAAGTAACCCGCTGCCCCGATGCTCGGCTACGCGGCAGGCGACCGTCCCGCTCCCGGTCCGGAGCGGAGTTAAATTTCGCGCTCCGCAAAGCCCCGCGAGGGCACCACGGCGATCCACGGCTCCCAGGCTTAGCCAGAGACTCTCAGTGCTTGCCGCGCCGCTTCAGCCGAGGCAGGCAGGTACTGCGAGACTGCCTCCTTGGCGCGCCGAAGATATTTGCCGGCGCTCTTGGGAACCACCGCCAACGCTTCCTCGATGGTACCGGGAAAGTTGGCCAAACCAGGCTATCGCCGGCCTGCCGGGATGTCATCCCACGCTAAGCGCCACCTCGGCCGCGCCGTGCCGCCTCGATCGCGGCGATGTCGATCTTCTTCATGCCCATCATCACGTCGAACGCGCGCTTGGCGGCCACCTGATCATGACTGGTAATCGCTTCTAGAAGCGCCCGCGGAGTGATCTGCCAGGATAGGCCCCATCGGTCCTTGCACCACCCGCACTGGCTTTCGGCTCCCCCGTTATCGACGATCGCATTCCAGTAACGATCGGTCTCGGCCTGGTCCTCGGTGACAATCTGAAACGAGAAAGCTTCGCTGTGTTTGAAGGCCGGACCGCCATTGAGGCCGAGGCAGGGTACTCCCAGCACCGTAAACTCGACCGTCAGCACCTGTCCCTGCTTGCCATCCGGGTAATCGCCAGGGGCGCGGTGGACCGCGGTGACGGCGCTGTTTGGGAAGGTCTGGGCGTAGAACCTGCCGGCATCTTCCGCTGTGCCGTTGTACCAGAGGCAAATCACGTTTTTGGCCATCGTCTGTCTCTCCTTCATTCGGCAATCATTGACCCCGTCCGAGTTACGACGAAAGAGTGCCACGGAAATCGACAGCCGGCCTAGCGACTTACGGTCACGCTCCCGCTACATCAGCAGACCAAGTCCACAGTGAAGATGCCGCCGCTCGTTGATAATCTCGCGACGCGTCTACCCTTGCTTAGTGACCGACGCGAGCGCGGACTGCGCGTTCTTCGACAGCCTCGCGTAACCTGACTTGAGCTCTTTTCGCCATTGAGGCCCGACGCTCCACGCCTTACTCCATGAACCTGCAAGTTCTGCGGGACGCCTAACCACGAGAGCCTTACGGTTGGGCGGTTTTCCGCACGATACGGGAATCCGGCGTGTCTCAGGCCGTCTATGCCCTGATCCAACTAACACTGCTCGCGGGCACCCGTTGCATTTGTCATTTGGTTGGGGGATTCCCACAATATTCCGAGCTGCACCCAATAGCCGTGATTCGCCTGCGCGGGTGGCTGGTTTTGGACCCGTCGGCGACAGTCGACCTGCTCCGTAGCAGTCATTCATTACGGATAAAGCCGACACTCCGGGAGAGGCGGGTAAGTGTCAGCAGCGCCATCGCGAAATGGGACGAAACGCGGAATCGGATGGAATTCGCGCGACTCCTGCAAACGCCCGCAAGGGCTTTTGTCGTCATGTCTCGCCCACTGATTACTTCTTGAGTCCGCCCTATTCGGATTGTTCATAGATCGAGCTTGCCTGCGTCGATCGCCAGTACGACGCGCATCAGCACGTTCACGCCGTTTGTGATGTCTGCAGGGGCGGTGTATTCGCGCGGCGAATGGCTAATACCGCCCACGCTTGGCACGAAAATCATTCCGATCGGAGCTATGCGGGCAATGTCCTGGGCGTCGTGCCCGGCGCCACTCGGCATGGCCATCGTCGTCAGCCCGAGCCCGTGCGTCTCACCGGCGATGATGCGCTGGATGCGCGGGTCGGTGAGTGCGGGCACCGCGGTCGCTTCGAGGTCCCGGAACTCGATGCTGGTGCCACGTGCCTCGGCGATCGCTCTGGCACGCGCGCGTATTCGCTCGAATACGGCCTCGATCCGTGCTGCATCGAGATCCCGTACTTCCACGCTGAGTACCACCCTGCCCGGGATCACGTTCGGGGCTCCTGGCTCCGCCCGGATCCGACCGACGGTTGCAACTTGTCGGCCGGGAAACTCTGTCGCCGCAGCATTCACTGCCAGCACCAGCTCGGATGCCGCAAGCAGTGCATCGTGGCGTTGGTCCATCGGGGTGGTCCCCGCGTGGTTCGCGATGCCGGTAACGGTCGCCTCCCACCAGTGAATGCCGACGATGCCCTGGACGACGCCAATGTCGGTATGGGTACGCTCGAGCGTACCTCCCTGCTCGATGTGCAGCTCCAAGTAGGCCGCGAGCTCCCTGAGGCTGCGTCGGGCGTGACCGATGGCATCCGGGTCACCACCGAGGGCACGGATCCCATCGCGCACGCTGCGGCCGCTACTGTTCACCAGGTCCAGGGTTGCCGCGGACAGGTCGCCAGCCATAGCGCGGCTGCCCACGAGCCCACCTTCTTCGTCGGTGAAGTCCACGACCTCAAGTGCATGGCGCAGTCTGACGTGCCGATCGCGTAACTGCTGCGCAACCTCGATGCCGCCCATCACGCCAACATCACCATCGTAGTTGCCGCCATGTGGCACCGAGTCCGTGTGTGAGCCCACGACGATCGTGGGTAGCTTCCGGTCGGTGCCCTCGCGGCGTCCGATTAAATTGCCTGCGGTGTCGATCCGCACTTCGAGTCCCGCAGCCTCCATCAGGCGCTTGACATACGCGCGACCGGCGACATCCGCATCGCTGAATGCGACTCGACTCACCCCACCCTCGGGGTTTGCGCCGAAGTGCGCGAGCTCGGCCAGATGCTCCTGCAGCCGCCCCGAGTCCGCGACGGGCGGGTCCGGCCGCGCTGCGGGCAACGAGAGCTCAGGCGCCATCAGCAGGACACACTCGAGAACAGTCAGCAGAATCACAGCCGCGCGCACGTTCGTCTTCAGGTTTCCGACTGGTTCGCTAACTTGCCTGCAGCGAGATTACCACTACGCCCTGCGAACGGCCGCTTTGTGGAAATGCTCGAAGTCTTGTCGGGCGGCCGATATTGGCCG
>Ga0137394_10004669_pt1 | contig 10402 bp, 15 predicted proteins | sample czobulk116metaG_FD_108278 | JGI IMG/M metagenome (GOLD analysis project Ga0137394, IMG submission 108278) | Vadose zone soil microbial communities from Angelo Coast Range Reserve, California, USA - czobulk1.16 metaG | ecosystem: Environmental > Terrestrial > Soil > Vadose zone | place: USA... | reverse complement strand
TAGGAAATATGTCCATGAGAGACTGACGACGGGGAGAAAGGGTGCGAGGTGCGCAAGTATCTCCAATCTGCTGCACTGGTGGCTTAATACCACCATGCGTGGTTCTCCGTCGTAACAGTACGCATGCTATGACTCGTTTCGATTGTACAGAAAAGTACAAGGTATCTACGTCGCATATGGCACATTCTGTACAGGTGACAGGTCAATTGGTCAATGCTCTTGGTTCTATCCTTCGAAACACGTACAACCAACGATCAAGCCAACGGTCCGAGCGGTTGCGCAGTTTTGTGCCAGAGTTATCTAATTGTCCTTTTGCGGTTTGAAAGCTGTGTGTAGCAATGAACCCCATCCCGAGCATGCCGAGCATGCAGGAACGCACGAGGCGTGACACCGCATACAATTGTTGTTTTCGCCACATCCTCTGAATCGTCGTACTAGTACGTACATCGTGTCGTATCATTGCCCAGTGGTCCACCTTGTGGCAACCGTCAGCAGACGTGACCTTAACCTTAAATTGTGGTTCCACGTTTCCCTTGCCCCTCGATTGCTTGGCGGATGCGTCAACCAAGTCATCTTTTCCGAATCCCGAGAAAGAGATAAAAGTGCTCGAAGTGCCCTGATATACAAACTAGCCAGGCGAAGCGTAGAGAGCGTCACGTCGGTACGCTGTCACGGTCTTCACCAGATTCTCCGACTACTGTGTTATAGGCACGTCGTCAGTACGTCGTCCGCAACCACTTTGTGGCACTACGATAGTACAGTGGTCCCCACCCTCCACTTCCCCTAGAACCAGTTCAACCCCAACACCCGAATGAATCCGGAACTCAACCATGAACGAGATCATCGGATACTCCACGAAAAAAAAAAAAAACTCTGAAACGCATAAACAGAAAGAAATTGGAATGGGCCTCTCCGAGTCGCCAATCATGCTGCCAAGAAATAACGCCCCTTCCTTCTGGTTTTCCCCCTTCCCAACAACGGGGGTGGTGGTCGCGAAGAGGACGAGGTCTTTGGGTGGATGAAGGCGACGACGACGACGGTATTACTACAGTACCGCGCAGATCCGAGAAACGGCTCCGAGCCTACTGTATACTGTAGTAAGTACTAGCCTACGTACTGTGTGAGCTGTTCTAGCTACAGGAATTATGAGTGTTCCGCGCGGCTGGCCGCATGAATCCTAGAAATCGCATCTCTCAAAGATGTCCGCGCCGCGTCTTTTTTCCTTCTGGGGGAGAATGAATAACTACACAGGTCGGGCATCGTGGTCGTCGGTTCGTAAATCGATTCGAATCGATATTCGCGACGACTGAACTGAATCAATTCAGTCGCACGGGCCTTATAAAAAGACTCTATACAGCACCCCAAAGTGCAACGCCGATAGATTCTTGGAAAGAATAAAAGTCACAGCCGAGGTCTCTCTAATGTTGCAAAATGTCGAACTACCCCACAAAATCGTAATCTTACATCACACCACGTCCCCCTCCAAGTCTACGTCGTCGTCTTCTTTCGACGCAACACCACCACCACCACCACCATCACGCGCGCTTTCTTGCGAATCTGCCAATTTTCAAAGCCATTGCGGGAAAAAGAGGAAAAAAAAAATGGATGTGTTCAGACGTTGAGATACAGTCCCTTATCTTTTCTGATCTTCGTCATAGCTAGAGTGGAGAAAAAAGTGGGAGTGAGGTGAATGGTGACGGGAAGTAACTGGAGTTGTACCAGCAATGATGGCGCTGCCGACACCACTTCCGTCCTCGGCGTGATAGGTGACGATGTTGCTGCAAACGCAGGTTTTAAAAAAGTCCTCCGAAACATAAAGTGGGGGCCACGCAAAAAGCGACTTACCGTCCTTTATCACCAAAGATATCCTGCAGGCCTTCATGCACGCGGTCCGCAAAGCCAGGGTATTTCTAAATAAAGGGGGAAACAAACCTCAAGTCAACATAAAGCCCACCCTCACAGCGGAAATCAGCAGCAGGCAAAAAATGGGGGGTACGCACGTTATACAGAGAGCCGTCCGCGCCGACCGAGCACCCCGATTCCAAGTGGCCCATCTTGCTCACGATCGCAGCGATGCCGCACGAGCTCAGCCTCGCGGCGCGGCGTCCCACCAGTTTGGCGAGCGCGCGGAAGAACTGGCGTTCGGCGAGCGTCGTCTCGAGGGCAAAGAAGTGCGTGAAGATGCCGATGATCATCAGAAGTTCCTCTGTCGGGTCGCTTTCCATGAGGGAAAGGAAGGCCGTGTCCAACGCGTACGGAATTTCGACCTTGTACGTGTTCTGACCCAGGAAGAGCACACCTTCATCGATCAGTTCGCAGATAACGAGACGCAGGATCTCGCCGAGATAGCGACCGGAGATCAGTTTCTTCATGGCAGGGTCAGAAGTTATGATGCTGGCGGGCGGTGATGTGACGTGGGCGTACCTCAAAGGCCTGTTCGCCGGGCTTGTTTGAAGTTTCGTCTATTATCTGATCGTACTTTGTCCTTGGAAGGTGTTCATGTTCGAAAGAATCAAACGCGCCCTAGAGGGCGTGATCAGGGTGTTCTCCGACCCAGGGTCCCCATAAGATGCATCATACCCATTCGCAATTGATAGCCATATGTGCCTCGTCGTCTATGCCCAGGTTTTTGATCTTATGGATCTCCCCGACGCGCTCCATATAGGCAGCATTACAGCCAGTACCGAAAATCACTGCGATACGCGTGGCGGGATTGACGTAAGACGACGCGATGAGTGTGCCAGTGGTGTCATTGATGAGCGCGGTCAGCTCTGCGCGCACGTTCTGGGTGGATCCCATGTCAAACATACTAAAAATGTTGCATTCCGAGAGAAAGAAAGCGAATACGGACATATTTCTTCAAGCTCTCCCGGAACATGGCAGCGACATCTCGGCCCTCCGTATTGGGCGCGCCGAAACCCTTTGTCCAGCGAATGAGTTCGCCGTGATCGATGCGCTCTTGTCTAATTACCGCCCAAAGTCGTGTGTTGGGAACACTATCGATTTCGATAATGACACGACTTACGAGCATGGGTACGAGAACTAGAGACGTTTACGTCTAGATAGTCAGCTTCTCTAGGAACCCGAGCGGACCAAGGAAGGCGATAAGGGCTGGTCGATGAGACGAAATGGGGGCTCACCGTGAACCCTAACGGCAACTTTTCGCCATCCTTCAGGCCGGTCTCGTCAATATTGGTGTCGATGAACGTCTTGAGGCATTCGGCGCAAAAGTCGAACAGCTTTTGGCCTTCGTCCTGCTTTTGTTCTTCCGAAAGGCGATACTTTGATTGCGTGATCTCGAACTTGCCCTTGCCTTGCAGAGTGACGAGGCACACACGCAGGTTCGTTCCACCTTTCCACGGGAAAAAGCCGAGGCGCCCATGAGGGATTGGGAGGCAGCGCGGAAGGGCTCGAATCGAAGCCACATACCTAGATCGACAGCGAGGAACTCGCCCGTCTCTTCTCCCGTTGGCCAGCCAAAAACGAACGTCGGGATCATGGGCTGTTCACATCGCGTTTCGTTAACATCACGTGCGACTGCCATTGCGAGTGATAGGGATGTTCGCGCATCGTGCATGCGCTGGTGGGGCCCAGGCTGGGCCCATCACCTAGAGCTGGAGCTACGCAATTGGGTCCACGTTTCACGTTCCGTATCAGGAGAACGGGAGGAGTGAGGGGGTTTATCGCGCTCAACGATCCCCGGTTCCAATCGCAGGGTCGGGTCTGAGTGAGCGAAAACGTACCACGACCTGTTTGGGCTTCTCGAGGCCAAGCTCTAACGTTTCCTTGAAGGCATCGACGATCATGCGCATGCGCGGAGGAGTGAGCGTAAAGCTGTCGATTTTATACAGAAAAAAAGAGAGAGGGGTGTGAGATCGGAAATTGCATCGCTTGCAAAGGGGGGGAGGATTGCAATTAGGCGCACATGCTCTCGTATTTCCTGAGATGATCGGCCATGGTTCTGGGGGGCGCTCGCGTCTATATGCCGATATCATCGCCTGTCAGGAAACGGGGTGCACGCACTTCTTGGTCGCATGGGGCAGATCCTCCTCATCGTGGGTTCTGGTGTGGATCGCGAGAACCTGGCCGCTTGGCAGGGTAACGCTGCCGCTTCCGCGTCTTGAGTTGGGCATGGTGTGCGATATTGATATTTACGCGATGAGTTGGTTCGGGCAGGGCGGTGAGAGATGGCGAATAGATAAGTGGAAAGGGAAAACGAGAAATTCGCATATAAAAACGCCCTTGGAGAACCTTCTTCCAAATCACTCGTGGGAATAAATCGCGCTCATCCGTCACTCGCCTTCCTTTGACGGAAATCGGCTCGCACACGCACCACGTCTCTCTCTCCAATGATAGGGCTCAAGAGCACCCTCAACGTACGTGCCCGTGCCCCTTTCTCTCTCTCAAAAAAAAAGAAAAAAAAAGAATCTCAAATCAGAAACCAGGTAATAGACAACTCTGGCGCGCTCCTCGTAGAGTGCGTCAACGTGCTCAAAAACAAAGTCAACAACGGCTGGGGCGGCGTCGGCGACGAGATCGTCTGCGTCGTGAAGCGCGCGCGGCCCATCAACCCTGGTCCCGGCACGGGCGCGGGCTCGGGCGCGCAGGCGGTCACCAACGCGCTCAAGGTGCGACGTGGCGACGTGCGACGCGCGGTCATCGTGCGCAGTCGGAAGCCCGTGCGGCGGCCCGACGGACGGTTGGTGCGTTTCGACGACAACGCGGCGGTGCTGCTGAACAACAAGCGCGAGATGCTGGGCACGCGCATCGGTGGCGTCGTCAGCGCGGACTTGCGGATGAAGGGGTGGGGAAAGATAGTCAGCTTGGCACCCAAGGTAAGCATACACTCCCCAAACCCCCCCGTCACCATTCTTGGAAACGCGTTCTTAAAGCCGTGTGGGTTTGGTTTGACACGCATATACTCACACATGACTCTCTCCTCTCACACGTATCCACAACTGTGACTTACAGGTAGTATGATCGGGGCATTCTTTAATACGAGACGTGTGCGCGCACTTGGCTTCTGTGTCGGTTTCGTGCCTTTTTTGCTTCCGTCAAATGGCGGTTTGGGACAAATCAGGAGCATGTAGAACCTCGTACGGCGAGTCGGGATTGGGATATTTGTTGGGTGAGCGCCGAGCCTTAATGTGGCTTCGATGGATGGCACTGTCCTTCCCTGTCAACAGCCAAGACAAGACGAGAAGACCCGCCAGATCGGGCATCGCCTGGAAATTGGTTTCTTCCTTCCCCTGACTCTGGCTCTCACAATTCCGGGGTGCACACCGGAGTACCACCAAACACGAAAGTTGACGAACATGGTGAAGCACGTAAAAACCTGCTGTATGGATGGATGTCCCCAAATCTTAATCGTCAGAGGTGCCATCAGGGTTGTCAGCAGACGGCGGATTCCCGCGGTGCTCACGGGCAATGTCCTATCTGGACTCTTCTCGTGTCAAAAGGAGGATTCGAAATAGGAATATGAATGTGCATGAATTGGGCAATCTGATTGCTATATCTGAAAGAGGTAGTGGGGTGTCTGTATATATATACAGTAACATAAGACCAGCAAATAAGATGCGAGCGGAGCCAGAGGGGGAATCCACAAGACACAGTGCGTGCGTGAGATGCGAGAGAGCATTATATACGGTCGACGACGACGGGAGCGAAAAAGAACAATGAGACAAAAAAATGAGATCAAGATACAAATGCTGAATGGACACGGTATGGGGGTGTAAATGCGTGCATGGGAGTGTATGCGAAAGTGTATGCGGTGAGGGTACGGGAAACCACTGGTTACTATGAAGTCGGCACATAATCAGCGTCTTCGGATTCCCTGTGGTGAGCACCGCCATTGTCACGACGTTTATGAAGTCCACGTCGCGACATGGTGGGGTATTCACACTTGCGCGAGCGCCGTGCACATTGACTAGATCCCGCGTTAGCTTTCCCGTTTCCCCGATCAGGCATCAATAGGGGTATAAAAACGTACTTGCAAGTAGGGTCGGCGCTTCCGACGGGTGGCGCTCCGCACGCGATCTTGCGCTCACGACAGAAAAGGCAGGCGATCGCTGGCTTGCGCCGCGCGCTCCGCTTTGTCGACGGTAACTTCAACACGCCCTGTCCGGCCTTCTGGTTGGGAACCAGCGTCGCCGCCGGGAGCGATGACGATGCGGTGGTGGTATCCATCAGGCTCGACGTAGGTGTTCCCACATCGGAGGGCGAGAACGAGGACGAGACCGGCGTAGAGATACGCGGGGAATACGAGAGCAGACCAGGAATGGCTAAGGTCTGTGGCGGGGGGTGCCTCTATACTAGGATAAGTATGAGTAAGCTATCGTGAGACAGGAACGAACCTTGGTCGGTGTTGCAAATTCCGGGTAGGCGGTGGGGTCTTGCACTACACGGAACGAATCCAACGCGTGCGGTCGGTGGGGGTGGGAACCGTGCAGAGATGAGCGGCGGCGTGGCATCGACGAGTTACCGACGTGGAGTTGTTCTTCTTGCTCCTCCTTTTTTATGTAGGGCGCATGATCACCGGCAAACGATTGGCTCTCCAACGGCGTCATGGGCGAGAAGGGTTGACCACTGGCAGTCGCGCCATACTCGGTTTTTACAGAATTTTCGGACGAATCGTGCTTGGTGGCAATTTGAGGTGGGAGAGGAAGACCGGGAAGAGCAATGGAGGCACGGCCCATTTGCTGAGGCTCTAAAAGAGCATTACCAAGCTCGGATGAGGTGGAGGAGGGAGGAATCGGCATGGGTGCGTGTTGGGTAACGGTGCGGAAATGCTCGAAAGAATCATCGTAACGTAGGTAGCCCGAAGGATCTGATACTAGGCTTTGTTGACGTTGGCCATCAAGTGGCAGACCGTAGTGGCCGTCCGCAGAAAAGTACCCCGTGGGTTCGTACGTGGTGGGCTGAAAGGGGGTGGGATCTGAGGGAGGATAGTCGTAGCGGGCCACAGTGGAGGAGGTCTGGGTTAAATACTGCCCGCTGTGGTAGGCGGTACTTCCAGGGACGATCTGAGGAGAGCGCGGTGAATGCCCCGCAGGTCACGAGGGACGGCAGCGGAATATCGTTACTCACCGGGTATTCGGCCAAATCGAAAGGGGGAGCAGTATAGTTTACGGTCGGGATGTAATGCTGCGAGGGATATGGGTATTGACCTGGGCAGTCACTCTGGGTCTGGGTGGGATATGAGTCGCGCTGGGTGAGGCCGAATGACGACAATTGATTGGCACGTAGGCGCGGAGGACCATGGCGGTCATCCGCGTCGCGAGTTACGGCAGGCTGCGAAGAGTCGGAGCCACCAGGTGCCCAGAAGGCAGTGCTGGTAAAAGTGTCTGGGTATCGCTGATCGGAAGGGGTATGATGGGCTTGCATATTGGGGGAGGGAAGGGGGGAAAGCCTGAGCGGAGTAGTCGTCGGGGGAGGGAGGAAGGTGGGTGAGATTGGGAGAGAACGTCGAGGGTTTTTGAGTGAAGGGGACGATTGAATGGATGGCAGCACGTGCACAACGAGTCGGATATTTGGGACTCAACTTGCCCACTTTCACCTTTCCTGTATGTAATAAATGAGTTGCCTCGCCTGTTATGAACCTGAGCTAACCCGCTCGAGACGAGAGACCACCCCGACAATCGCCTCTTTACTCTCCTCCTCTATCCACAATCATCTTGTCACCCACGCCCATTAACGTGTTCTCGACGTCAGCTGCACGCCGCAACATTCTCTCTCCACACGTTCTCCCCAATCGGGCCATTCCTGTACCATCCCCATCTCCCTCTCAGCGAAATCCCTCACAGAGCGCCCAACGACGCTTCCGTGCGTGCGCACAACCGCCCGACTGACATGGAACTCCCCAACGTAGCCTTTTCCAATACGGGACTGTGCGTTATCATTCTGCGTGGTCGGACCGTACCGACCAAGCAGCGGCTTTCTCCATTATCCCTCCCCTCTTCCTACCCAATCGCACCCAACCCCAGACCAACCAATCGAATTCTAGCTCCCCTCGCTTAAGGGTTAGCTCCAGTCACGAGCTCAACTCTCGCTTCCTTGGCGCGGCTAGATATGATCTCGATGATAATCCTGATGGTTTTATATAAACTTGGAAGTTGGAACTAAGCGCCTAGCTTCTCACTTGCAGGCACCAATGAGGTCAGATAACAAAGACCGAATTCTCATCCGTCACATGGGCGTCAGAAAAAAAGCGCGCAGTACTCGTGGGATCACTCGAAACCGAATTGGGCCGATGCGCATGATACTGCGAGTTTTCTGACCTCCCTAATCGCCATCGTAAGGCATCCTCATGTTCCCTTCCATACCTCAGGAGTTGCCTCGAGGTGCTCGTCACACTCTCCCTTGCCGATTTCGCCTCTTGAACATTCGATACCCGACGCTCGTCAATCTTCAGGGTCGGCGAAAAACACGTACTGTTCTCGGCCATATCACTCCCCCCCTCTGGTCAGGTCACAGTTCGGTCACGCGCAATCGATCTTTGAGCCAATAACAATTCTAACCTTGATCTTTATCATCCCATTCAAGTTTTTCAACTCCGGCTCGTGCACATTCACCATCAAACTGTGATTAGCCCCGAACGCGCGCTTACCCGTAATTACAATAGGCGCCCCATTTATAGATAGGCCCAGGGTGCACACGCTTTATCAGCCCGATCCAGAGGTGCGTTCGATGTCAAACTTGTGTGAGCCATCGCGACGGCGCGAGGCAAGCAAGATTAACCACGAGGGTAAGCATGACAACAGCGTTTCTGGGCGTAAATCATTATCATCTGCGAGCCTGCATCCTCACGTCTAGCCGACCCTGGTCTCTTCACACACACACCCTTTCATATTTCCCCGCCACCGCCTGTGATCGTGACTAACTTTTACCCGATTCTGGATTCCCAGGGCCACTTTAAACTGTAACTGAATCCCAACTTGTACACCTGTGGTTACCTTTATTGACGTTTTTTCCCTTCTCCTTGCTCCTATTTTCTTCGCTGCATGTTGCGCTGGATTAGCGCCCTCGTGTCCTTGATCTGAGCTAGGCGCCAGGCGAACGTGAAGGCGATTCCTGGTGACGCAGCCAAGCTGTTCATAGAATGAAGACCCCCACCAGCAGTACAGTCGAACCCATCAGGCCACCAACACATGGTGTCCTGCAGGTTTTGCTGTCACTCGGGCGCCCGGGACGAGCGCTCTTTCGCTCTATGAGGGACGGCTTGGTCCTCTGACTTGTGTTAGAGCGCCCGGTGGACGAGATTCCATCTCACCGTTGGACTCTCCTATGCCTCGGGGTTGTGGGACATTACAAGTCCGCAGCACATGCGGCAGCAAAACTCGTCGCCCTCGCGCTCGTAACGAGCTTTAGGGTTGGTTCGAGTTTGTGCATTCCAGACATATTTCTTAGCACCTCGAGGTTCGCGCAGCTGGTGGTGACGCCAACAACTCGCCGCAATCAATCGCACTGTTCCGGTCCTCGCCGACTTTGGGACGTGGGGACGTGGGGTGGCTGCGTTCTCGATGATCTGTAGGGGTCGGCGATGGACGGGGGTGGGTGTTTGCGCGGCAGCAAAATCAAAAAATTGACTCAAGTGGGGAGTGACGATCTTCCTAATTGTGCAACCCCTGCTGCTTCCCTTCTCTTTCCGCGCGATCTGTCTCGGCCCCTCCTCTCGCCCTCCCCGGGCCTTTCCTCGAATCCATCAAAGGTGACGTTTGAAGTCTGTGATGTAGCAGCATCGATGCCGAGAGGCCCATTCGTTCCCTGCGATCCGAGGTACGGGGCAACAGGCAGTCTGCTGCGCTGGTGATTGGGGCCGTTGACATTTGATCCCTACAAGCACAGCACCGTGACAGCACAACACGCCTCAATCCTTGGATCAAGGCGGACGAACGAAAGGAGTACCAAACAGCTTTGGTGCGGCTGTTCTCTTCTACAGTCGGCGATACGTTCGAGTAAACATACCCCCGAGAAGACCACTGATTTATATATATACGTCCAAGTTCAGGGCTAGAGTCATGAGGGTTGATGGCATCGCAACCAAACCCCATTCATCACCCCACCTCACCCTACTACGACTGCGGGAATGCCTCTGATCCATGGTTGTATTTTTTATCCCTGGGGATATCTGAGGCCACGTCCCCGGGCCGTTCTAGGCCTAGGCCGAAAGGGATGGGCCTTACAATAAATGATATTATTGCCCGACTCCAATTGGCCGATCGCCTCTTCCCGCAATCGCCGTGTCCTCGCGCACGGTTGCTCACAATGAATATGAATCATGACGCCACTACGTTGTATTCGTGTCAACATGTCGATGATGGGGCAGGGTTCCTCGGTAGCAAGTCGCGATCTTGGACTCGGACCACGCCGCGGCTTCGTTCATCGGTCATCAGGCATCAGGTGG
>Ga0137394_10004668_pt1 | contig 10403 bp, 7 predicted proteins | sample czobulk116metaG_FD_108278 | JGI IMG/M metagenome (GOLD analysis project Ga0137394, IMG submission 108278) | Vadose zone soil microbial communities from Angelo Coast Range Reserve, California, USA - czobulk1.16 metaG | ecosystem: Environmental > Terrestrial > Soil > Vadose zone | place: USA... | reverse complement strand
CATCGTTGCGCGACCCCGCTCCCGAAGACGCAGCACCCCGAGAACTCCGGCGCCGGCCAGCACCGCGAACCCGATGCCGGAGAGATAGCTGTAACGGTCGTTGACGAGCTGGCTGCCCGCATGCACGACCCCGCTGACCGGCAGCACCATCAGCGCCGAATAGGTCCACGCGGCGAGGCCCCCCGGCCATCGCGTGCGCCAGAGCACGAGAGCCGCGGTCACGCCGGCGACACCCAGGAGCGCGGGAAGGAAGGGCCAGCTCAGGAGGTCCACCCGGGCGGGTAGCTCGTACATCGGGGATAGACGAACCGGCAAGATGAACTTGATCGGATAAAAGATGAAGCTGTAGGCCACCATGCCCACGCGGGACATCGCGCCGTACAACTCGTACGAGGTCACGCCAGCGCCGCGGGGCAGCGCGATCAGCGCCACGACCGCCGTGGCGGTGGCCAGGACCGCATATGGGAGTTTCTCGATGGCGAGTCGCTTCCAGCCGGCGCCCCGCCGGAGGGGATAGAGATCCAGCAAGAGGAGGACCGCGGGCAGGGGCATGGCGGCCGCCTTCGACAGGAGTGCCGCCGCGAACGCGGCCAGGGACAGCGCCCGCCAGACGGGTCGCAGACTGCCGCCCTGCTCGAGGCCCTTGAGGTACGCCAGGACCGCGAGCAGGAAGAACAGTCCGCAGAGCACGTCGCGCCGCTCGGTGATCCACGCCACCGATTCGACACGGAGCGGGTGAACGCTCCACACCAGGGCCGCGAACGCGCTCGCCACCATGATGGGGCCGGTCGTGTCCCCGATTGGGGAGTCGCCGCCCCGAGCCGCGGCGAAAAGGCGCCGGGCGATCAGATACACGAGGGTCGCGTTGGCGGAGTGCAGGAGCAGATTCCCCGCGTGGTACCCCCACGGATTCATTCCGCCGAGCGCATAGTTCAGGCCGAAGCTCAGCCACGTCACCGGGATGTAGTGGCCCATCAGCGTCGCGCCGAGCATCCACCTGATCTGCGGCGAGCCCAGACCGCGGTAGTGGGGGTTGGCCACGAAGTTGACCGAGTCGTCCCAGTTGAGGAACTCCCCGCGCAGCGCGGGAAGGAACACGGCGCCGGTGATGAGGAAGACCAGCGGCGGCAGGAGCAGGCGGAGGCGCCCGGGGACCGTCATGGACGCCGCGACAGCGTGGACACGACGCGCACCTCGGCGAGGAGCATTTCGGCTTCGCCGCTCCGTCCCTGCGTCTGCAGCGCCTGCGCCTGGCCCTCGAGGGCCTGGACCAGGTAGTGCCGAAGGTCAGGTGCCTGCGGCCTCAGGACAAACGCGGCCCGCAGGAGCGGCACGGCCGGCTCGTAGTGCCCCTGCAGCAGGTACACGAGGCCGAGGCGCTCGGAGCCGGAAGCAGACCAGGGGGCGCGCTCGATGTAGCTGCGGAGCGGCGACTCGGCATCCGCATACCGACCCTGGAGCACGAGGGCGGTCCCGAGGTTGTAGTACGCGTCGGGGAGATCCGGCCGCAAGGCGATCGCGCGCCGGAGCAGTCCCTCGGCCTCCGCGGCCCGCGTCTGCCCCGCGGGCCCGCCGAGGACGCTCTCGCCCAGCTTGCCGTGGCAGATGCTGCAGCCCGGATCCACCTCCAGCGCCCACCGCCACAGGGTCTCCGACTCTCGCCAGACCTGGCTGTAGCTCCACGAGGTGATGCCCAGGCCGAAGATCGCGATGAGACCCGCGAGCGCGGCGGACCATCCCATGGAGCGGGTCACGGTTCCGCGCCGGACGAGCCGGATCACGCCAAGCGCGGCGCCGCCCACGAGCACCGCAAAGCCCATACCGGAGAGGTAGCTGTAGCGGTCGGGCGCCAGGTCGGCGCCCTGCCGCACGACCGCGCTCGTCGGAGCGAGCATGAGCGCCGAAAACGTCCAGGCGGCCAGGCCGCCCGGCCACCGGCCGCGCAGCCCGATCAGTACCGCGGTGACGAGGACCACGCCGGCCAGGGCCACGGCGAACCGGGGCTCGAGGGGGCTGATCCGGGCCGGCATCTCGTAGAGCGGTGACAGCGAGGTCGGCCAGATCACCCGGAACGGGGCGACGAGGAAGCTGTACGCCGCCGCCGCAAGTCGAGCGAGGCTATCGTGCTCGGAGTTCCGGGTGAGGACCGCCCCCTGGCGGACGGCATAGATGACGACTCCCGCCCCTGCGAGCGTGACGAGGAGCAGCGGGAGCTTCTCGCGCACCAGCAGACGCACGCCCAGCCGACGGAGTCGGCGGAGCGGGTAGACGTCGAGGATGAGCAGCGCGCCCACGAACGGCAGCGCGGCGCCCTTCGAGAGCAGCGCCGCCGCGAGCGTGATGGCTGCGACCCAGACGAGTCCGCGCCGAGCAGGCCCCTCGGTCTCCACCGCCTGGAGATAGACCCACGTCGTGAGGAGCACGAAGGAGGCGCAGAGCAGGTCGGGGCGACCGGTGATCCAGGCCACCGGCTCGACCCGGAGTGGATGAACGCCGAACACCAGCGCGGCGACCGCGGCGGCCGCGCAGAGATCGAGTCCGCGGCGCCCGCCCTGACCGCCGTCGGCGACCGCGGCAGCCAGGAGGCGCCGGGCCACGAAGTACAAGAGGACGCTGTTGGCGGCGTGCAGTAGCACGTTCACCAGGTGGTAGCCCCGGGGGTCCATGCCGCCGAGCGCCCAGTTGACGCTCCAGGTGAGGCGGGTCAGCGGGATGTAGTGGCCGAAGGACACGCTGGTGAAGGCCCAGCGAAGATGCTCGCGGCCGAGCCCGCGATAGTCGGGATTGTCGAGGAAGTTCACGTTGTCGTCCCAGTTGAGGAACGAGCCGGAGAGCGTGGGCACGAAGGCCGCCGCGGCCAGGACGGCGACCGCGAGCGGGACCAGCCCGCGGCGGATCATCGGAACCTGGGCGGCCGGCCGGGGTCGGACCGGAACTGCGCGAGAAGCCGCTCGGCCTCCGCGTCCCCGGGTCGGAGCGCGGCCGCCCGGTCCAGGTGGATCCCCGCCGCATCGCGCCGGCCTTGCTCCCAGAGCACGAGGCCGAGATCGCGGTGGACCTCGGGATCCTCCGGAATGAGGCCCAACGCGTCCCGAAAGAGGTCCTCGGCGTCACGGAGGCGGCCGGCACGGGCTCGTAGGATCCCCTCGTTGCGTAGCGTCAGACCCAGATGGGCGCGAAGGCCCCGGTGCTCGGGTGCTCTCGCGAACGCGGCGCGCAACAGCGGGAGGGCCTCCGCATTCCGCCCGCTTCGCGCATACAGGATCCCCAGGTTGACTGCCGGCGCGACACGGTCGGGAGACAGCTGGATCGCCCGGCGGAATGCCGCCTCCGCTTCCTGGTCCGCGTGCCGCTGGGCCAGAACGACTCCCAGCGTGTTGTAGGAGCTATCGTAAGTCGGGTTGATGGCCAGGGCGTGCCAGGCCAGCTGTTCCGCTTCGCGCAACCGCTCGGCATTGTCGGAGGCGCTGAGGAGCGCCGCGAGGTTGTCGGCGCAGATCGCGCAGCGGGGATCCGCCTCCACGCCCCAGCGCCAGAGCGTCTCCGAGTCCCGCCAGACCCGGCTCTGCTGCCAGCTCCCGACTCCGAGGGCGGTCACGCCGAGCGCCGCGACGCCGAGGGCCCCCGCCGCTACCGGGCGGCTCACGCGCCGATCTCCGGTGGCGCGCAGGATCCACGCGATTGCTCCCCCGGCCAGCAGCGCGAAGCCGAGCCCCGACAGGTAGCTGTAGCGGTCGTGCGCCAGCTGGAAGCCGGCGTGCACGACCCCACTGATCGGCAGCAGCATCACGGCGGAGTACACCCAGGCGGCCAGGCCACCGGGCCACCGCTTCCGCAGGAGGACGAGCAGGGTGGTGACCGCGACCAGCCCGATGACCGGGAGCAGGAATTTCAGGGAGAGCGGGTCCAGCCGGGCGGGCAGCTCGTACATGGGCGAGAGTCGGACCGGCCAGACCCACGTGGAGGGATAGAACCAGAAGCTATAGGCCACCATCGCCAGGCGGGCTTCCGGGCCGTAGGCGACGTACGGCGTGATGCTCAGCCCGGACAGTCGCAGCGCGACCAACGCTCCCGCCGCGCCGGCCAGGCCCAGCGCCCAATATGCGGCCTTCTCGCCCACGAGCCGCCGCCACGTGAAGGCGTTGCGCCGGAGCGGATAGACGTCGAGCAGCACGAGCACGGCGGGCAGCGTCATCACCGAGGCCTTGGACAGGAGGCCCCCCGTGAACAGCAAGAGAGAATACGTCCGCCAGCGGGGCTCGAGGTGCTCGCCCACCTCCACGCCCCGCAGGTAGGCGAGGATCGCGGCGAGGAAGAAGAACCCGCTGAGCACGTCGCGCCGCTCGGTGATCCACGCCACCGACTCGACGCGAAGCGGGTGCAGCGCGAACACGAGGGCCGCGGCCGCTGCGCCGCCGGCCAGGAGCGCATCCCGGCGGGCCGCCTGCCGTCCGCCGTCACGGGCGGCCGCGAGCAGGCGCTGCGCGACGAGATAGAACAGGACCGCGTTCGCGGCATGGAGGAGCAGGCTGACCAGGTGATAGCCCCACGGCTCCATTCCACCCGCGACGTAGTTCCCGGACAGGCTGAGCCACGTGAGGGGGATGTAGTGCCCCATGCGGACATTGCTGAACGCCCACCGGATCTGCGTCCACCCGAGCCCGCGATACGACTCGTTGGTGAGGAAGTTGACGTCGTCGTCCCAGGTCAGGAACTCGCCGCCGAGCGCGGGCAGGAAGGCCACCACGCTCAGGATGCCGATCACGATCGGGAGCAGCCGGCGCACGCGCGAGGAGCCTATCGGTCCGGGCGGGACCGGGGCGCGGGCGGGGCGATGCGCTCCAGGAAGACCCGCGTCGCGGCCTCGGGATCCGGCGCCGCGCAGAGGGCGGAAATCACCGCGACCGCATCCGCGCCCGCGGCGAGCACCGGCCCCGCGTTGTCCGCGGTGATGCCCCCGATACCCACGAGCGGGACCGGGACTTCCGGCCGCACCCGGCGGATCAGCTCGGGCCCCACCAGCTGGAACCCGGCCTTCGTGGTGGTCGGGTAGATGCTGCCCACCGCGACGTAGTCGGCCCCGTCGGCCACCGCGCGCCGCGCCTGCTCGGGATCGTGGGTCGACACCCCCAGGATCATCCCGGGCCGCAGGATCTGGCGCGCACGGCGCGCCGGGAGATCGTCCTGGCCGACGTGGAGCCCATCTGCGCCCGCGGCCAGCGCGAGGTCGGCCCGGTCGTTCACGAGGAAGAGCGCGCCGACCTCGCGGCATCGTCGCGCGAGCCGCTGGGCCAGCGGCAGCAGGTCGGCGAGCGGCATGGTCTTCTCGCGGAGCTGCACGAGCCGGCCGCCGCCGCCCAGTATCGCCTCCAGCAGGACGGGCAGGTCGCGGCCATGGGAGACCGATCGATCGAGGATCGCGTACAGCGGCGAGGGCAGCCGCACCGCGGCGCCCTTAGAGATTCTGCTCGAGCCGGGCCAGCGTTGACCCGCCCGCCACGAACGCCGGGTCGGCCAGCAGCTTCAGGTGATAGGGGATCGTCGTCTTGATCCCTTCGACCACCGTCTCGTGGAGCGCCCGCTGCATGCGGGCGATCGCCTCGTTGCGGTCGCGGCCGTGGACGATGATCTTGGCGATGAGCGAGTCGTAGTACGGCGGCACCACGTAGCCGGTCATCATGTGGCTGTCCACGCGAACGCCGGGCCCGCCCGGGGCGATCCAGGCGGTCACGCGGCCCGGGGATGGAACGAAGTGCTCGGGATCCTCCGCGTTGACCCGGCACTCGATGGCGTGGCCGGTGAAGGTCACCGCGCTCTGCTTGTAGCCGAGGGCCTCCCCGCTGGCGATCCGGATCTGCTCGCGGACGATGTCGATGCCGGTGATCATCTCGGTCACCGGATGCTCGACCTGGATGCGGGTGTTCATCTCGATGAAGGAGAACTGCCCGTCCCGGTCCACCAGGAACTCTACCGTACCGGCCGACACGTAGTTGACCGCGTTCGCCACCGCGAGGGCCGCCTTGTGGAGACCGGCCCGCGTCTCGGGGAGGAGCGCGGGCGCGGGACCCTCCTCGAGGAGCTTTTGATGCCGGCGTTGCACGGAGCAATCGCGCTCGCCCAGGTGCAGGCGCATGCCGTTCTTGTCCCCGAGCACCTGCACCTCCACGTGCCGGGCCTCTTCCACGAACTTCTCCAGGTAGAGCTCGGAGGAGCCGAACGCGGCACCGGCCTCGGCCTGGCACGTCGTGTAGGCGCGGGCCAGCGCCGCCCGCTCCCGCACGATGCGCATCCCCCGGCCGCCGCCCCCCGCCGCCGCCTTGACGATGACGGGATATCCCATCGAGTCCGCGAGCGCCTGCGCCTCGTCCACGCCGGCCAGCGGACCCTCACTGCCCGGGACCACTGGCGCGCCCGCGGATTTGGCCATCTCCCGGGCCTGGGCCTTGTCGCCCATGAGCCGGATGGCCTCGGGGGACGGGCCGATGAAGGTGATGCCGCAGGCGCGGCAGATCTCCGCGAACGCGGGATTCTCGGCCAGGAGCCCATAGCCGGGATGGATGGCCTCGCTATCGGTGATCGCGGCCGCCGAGATGATGCTCGGGATATTGAGGTAGCTCAGGCGCGCCTCGGGCGGCCCGATGCAGACGGACTCGTCGGCCAGGCGCGCCGGCAGGGAGTCGGCGTCGGCGGTGGAGTGGGCGATCACGGTACGGATTCCCATCTCGCGGCAGGCCCGGATGACCCGGAGCGCGATCTCGCCCCGGTTGGCGATGAGGATCTTGTGGAACATCGGGTGAGGGTCAGCGCAGCGGGTCGACCAGGAACAGCGGCTGGCCGAACTCGACCGGCTGGCCGTTCTCGACCACGACCTTGGCGATGCGGCCCGCCACCTTGGACTCGATCTCGTTCATCAGCTTCATCGCCTCGACGATGCAGATGACCTGCCCCTCCTTGACCACGTCGCCCTCGGCCACGAACGGCGGGGCATCGGGCTTGGGGGCACGATAGAACGTGCCGACCATCGGGGCCTCCACCGTGACGAGATGCGCGGTGGACTCCACGCTCTCCGCGGCGGGCTGCTGGACGGCCGCCACGCTCGCGGGAGCGGCATCGACGCGAGACCCGGAGGCGGCGGGCGCGTGCTCCCGGACGATGCGGATCCGGGTGCCCGCGGCCTCCACCTCGAGCTCGGCGAGATTGTGGCGCACCGCGAGCTCGACCACCTGGTCGATGCTGAAGGCCGCGGGGCCGCGGGCCGAACCGCGCCTGGCCACGCTAACCCGCCGCCGACACGCGGCCGAGGTAGTCGCCGCTGCGCGTATCCACCTTCACCACGTCGCCTTCGTTGAGGAAGAGCGGCACCTGGACCACCGCGCCGGTCTCGAGCGTGGCGGGCTTGGAGCCGCCGGAGGCGGTGTCGCCGCGGATGCCGGGATCCGTCTTCGCGATCTGCAGCTCGATGAAGTTCGGCAGCTCCACCGTGACCGGGCTCGCGTCGATGAACAGGATCTCCACCTCGGTATTCTCCTTGAGGAAGTCGCGCGCGTCGCCGACCTCCTCGGCGGACAGGGAGATCTGGTCGTACGTGTCGAGATCCATGAAGTTGTACCGGTCGTCCTTGTACAGGAACTGCATCCGCTTCTCTTCGAAGTCGACCAGCTCGACCTTCTCGCCCGCGCGGAACGTGTTGTCGATCACCCGCCCGAGCTTCATGTGCTTGAGCTTCGTGCGCACGAACGCGCCGCCCTTGCCGGGCTTGACGTGCTGGAAGTCGACGATCGTGTACGGCGCGCCGTCGAATTGGATCTTCATGCCCTTCTTGAACTCGGCCGTGGACACCACCATGCGGTCAGGGCCCTTTCCGTCGTTGAGTCTTGAGTCGGAGCGCCTCTTCGAGGCCCTCGCGGGCCCGAGCATGGCCCAGGTCGCGGCCGAGCAGACGCAAGAAGATCTGCGCCGCTTCGTCGACCAGCCCCTGCTCCAGGCAGAGCATGCCGAAGCTCAAGGTGGCGAATGTGTCGTCGGTCAACAGCTGCTTGAGCGCGGAGCTCTCCGGAACCGTTCCGCCCCCGCCCAGCACGTCCAGGAGCGCCCGCGACTCACGGTCGCCCGGGTCCAGGCGCACCGCGTGCTCCAGGTGGCCGACCGCATCCCCGAGAGCGCCGGCCCGACGATACAGGTCGCCAGCCAGCCGGTGGGCCTGGGCCTCGTGCGGGCTGGTCTCGAGGATCGCCTGCACTTCGGCCAGGGCTCCGTCCGGGTCGCCGTCGTCCAGCAAGGCCTTGGCCAGGATCAGGCGTGCCGTGACGTATTGAGGGAAGCGCTCGAGGCCCCCCCGGCAGAGCCGGATGGCGTCGCGGATCCGACCCGTCTTGCGATAGGCGTCGGCCAGCGGGGCGAACGCCAGTGACGTGGGATCCTTGGCCAAGCGGTCCTCATATCGACGGATCGCGTTGAGGGTAGCCGGATCATCGGGCGTCAGGGTCCCGCCGAGCGGAGAGACCGGGTTAACCATCCACCTCTCGTTATACGCGGCAGGCTTCTCTGAGTCAATCATTCCAGTACCCTGCGGCGACTTTGCGCTAGGCCCTGATAATCCGATATGGGAGATTGAACATGATGGACTCGGCTCCGACGGACGGTCTACGGTCCAGCCTGCGCTGGGTCATTCCGGCTCTTCTGCCTCTGGTGGTGGCTGCGGTGTTCGCCCTGGCGGTCCTCGGCAAGTTCCAATGGGATGACTACCCCCTGCTGGTCGACAACTCCGCGTATCGGGGCCTCGCCTGGTCGAATCTTCGCTGGATGTTCTCGACAAATCTCATGGGCCACTACATGCCCGTGACCTGGACGACATACGGGCTGGACTATATTCTCTGGGGACTTGATCCGTTCGGCTACCACCTCACCAATCTCGTCCTGCATGCGGCAAACACGACACTGGTCTACGTCGTGGCGCTTCGCCTCTTTCGCGCGGTCTGGGTTCGCTCTCTTGTGGATGGGGCGGATAGTCTGCGGATCGGTGCCGCTTTCACGGCCCTTCTCTTCGGGGTCCATCCCCTGAGGGTCGAGTCGGTGGTGTGGATAACGGAGCGACTCGATCTCGTCTGTGGGTTTTTCTACCTGCTGGCGATTCTGATGTACCTACGGAGTGTCGCAGCGGAGTCGACAGATGTCAGGCAGTCGCGCCGAGACTACTGGGCCGCGGTGGGCATGTTCGTGCTGGCGCTGCTGTCGAAGTCGATGGCGGTCACGCTTCCGGTGGTGCTCCTGGTCCTCGATGCCTATCCGCTCCGACGTCTTCGACCTGGAGTCCACGGCTGGGTGACCCCTGGACCCTGGCGAATCTGGCAGGAGAAGGTGCCCTTCGTGCTGGCGGGGGCGCTCGTCAGTGTCGTGGCCTTTCGGGCGCTCCTGAGCTTTGCGCCGGCAACATCGTGGGATCGCCTCGGTCTACTGGAGCGGGTTGCGGTTTCCGCGTATGCGCTCGCATTCTACCTTTGGAAGACACTGCTTCCCGTGGGGCTATCTCCACTCTACGAGCTACTGCTGCCGGTGCGTCCCTTCGATTGGCACTTTCTCCTCAGTGCGGTCGTCGTTCTCCTCATCACCGGAGTAGCCTTCGCCCTGAGACCGCGATGGCCCGGCCTCCTCGCGGTCTGGATCGGCTACGGCGTGATGTTGTTTCCGGTGGTTGGAATCTTTCACAAGGGCCATCAGATCGCTGCCGATCGGTACAGCTACTTGCCGGGAATCGGCTGGGCCTTACTCGCGGGCGGCGCGGTTGTGCTCGCTTTGCGAAGGGACCGGAGTGCTCGGTCCGGTCGACGGGCGCTGGCGGTTATTCTCGTCTTCTCGACCATTCCATTGCTGGTGTTCGCGACGTGGAGACAGGTGAAGGTCTGGCAAGACGGCGTCACTCTGTGGCGCCATGCCGTCCGGCTCGACCCCGCATCGCCCATTGCGACGGCGAACCTCGGTTGGGAGCTTCGCGCTCAGGGGGACCTGGCCGAGGCGGTCGAGCAGTGCCAGCGCGCCCTCCTTCTGAGGCCCGACTACGCGGACGCGCACCTGAACCTCGGACTCGCGAGGGCCGTCCAGGGCAGGGCCGCCGAGGCGGAATGGCATCTCCGTCGAGTGCTCGAGATCACGCCCCGATCCACCGCGGCTCAATCCGGCCTCGGCTCGCTTCTGGAAGCGGAGGGGCGCGTGGACGAGGCCATTGCCCACTTCCACCAGGCCCTCCAGATCAGCCCGCGCTCGGCCAAAGCGCACAACAACCTCGGGGTGGCCCTGGCGCGGAGCGGACGGACCGGTGAGGCGCTGGCCGAGTTCTCCGAGGCGGTTCGCCTCGATCCGAACTTCGGCCAGGCGCAGAACAATCTAGGGTTGGCCTTGGCCCACCT
>Ga0137394_10004667_pt1 | contig 10405 bp, 10 predicted proteins | sample czobulk116metaG_FD_108278 | JGI IMG/M metagenome (GOLD analysis project Ga0137394, IMG submission 108278) | Vadose zone soil microbial communities from Angelo Coast Range Reserve, California, USA - czobulk1.16 metaG | ecosystem: Environmental > Terrestrial > Soil > Vadose zone | place: USA... | reverse complement strand
TGCCGCACCTTCAGCTTGGTCAGCGGATTGTCGGCGCCTGAACGGCCGGCGGCGTCGATGGTTACGAAATGGACCCGCATGGTGCCGAACCGCACCGAATTCAAACTTGGCATCCGCGCGATATTGGCGAACTGGTCGGCATTATAGCCCCAGATCCAATCGGCTTTTCCGCCGAGGAGTTCGGTCAGTTCGGTGGTGGCGTCGGGGACTTCGTGGATCTTGATATAGCGGATGGCAGGCCGGCCCTTGGGGCTGCCGGCGTAGTAGCCGTCATACCGCTCCATATCGATCTCGGTGGTGCCGTCGACCTTGGTGATCTTGTAGGGGCCGGTGCCGATCGGAGCCCGGGCGTAGGCATCGGCACCGATTTTCTCGCGATAGGCCTTAGGCCAGATCGGCGTGACCATCGCCAGATATTCCATCACGGCCGGCGACACACCGGTCAGCTTGAGGCGCACGTGAAAGTCGTCGATCTTCTCTGCGCCGGCGTAGGATGTGTAATAGGCCGGGATTGCGACCTGCTTGTCGTGGATGATGTCGTTGATCGTGTAAACCACGTCGTCGGCGGTAAACGGGTCGCCGTTCTGGAACGTCACGCCCTCGCGCAGGGTGAAGTCGATCGTGGTGGCATCGACCTGCTTCCACGACGTCGCCAATGCAGGCTTGATCTCCATGGTGACGGGATCGCGATAGACCAGGCAGTCGAAGGCGTGGAACGCCACCACCATGCCGGTGCGCTGCGAATTGTAATAGGGGTCGACATCGGGAATGGCATCGCGCCAGGTGATGCGCAGCGTGTCAGCCGATTTTTGCGCCAGCGCCGGGGCCGCCATTGCCAGTGTCGTGCAGGCGGCCAGCAGCAGGCCGCGGAGCCAGGTATCCGATCGCATTTATTGTCCTCTCAACTCCGAAAAACGCAGACGACGCAGAAACATACGGCGTCGCGGAACAGAAGCAACCCGCATGCCATCATCCTGGCTGCGGCCCCTGCCGCCACGGTCTTTGCCAAGCGATGGCGCCCATCTATCCTTGGTCAACGGCCGCCAGCAACCGCTTCAGGAAACCGTCGACGGCCTCAGGATCGATCCAGCGAACCACGGCCACGAGATCGTGCTCCTGATCGACATAGACCATGTTGGTGCCGTTGCCGACGTGGGCAAAAGCGGTGGCCGGAGCACTCGGCCAGCGCTTCCGGTCAGTGTTAAGAAACCAGTTCATATACCCGTAGATCGGCTCCGGCTTGGTAGGCGTGCGTGCCTGATCGATCCATTGCTCCGAGAGCAATTGACGATCTTTCCACTTGCCGCGACGCAGCGTGAGGTAGCCGAAGCGAGCCATGTCGTAGGCATTGATAAACATGCCACCGCCCCAGTGCCCGCCGCCGGTCACCGACTGCATCACGGTGCCATCGAGCACTACCCAGGAATTCTCGTAGCCGAACCAGCGCCAGGTGCTGGAGGCGCCGATCGGGTCCATGATGTTTTCCTTCAGGACCTGCGGCAGCGGGCGCCGCCAGACGTTGAGGGCTGCGAGCGCCATCACATTCGTGCGGGTGTCGTTGTATTTATAAAAAGTGCCCGGCTTGTTGCGCGGCAACGTCCCCCATTCCGCCGGATTGTCGCCAGGCCGATCCGCCCAGTCCGGCTTGCCCCATAGCGTGCCTTCCCAGTCGCTGGTCTGTCGCAACAGATCGTCCCAGGTGATCGTGCGGTTGTGCGGCGATTCAAACGGGAACAGCAGATCGGACGCGTTGAGCCGATCCGATTTGTTGGTGGTCAAAGGCGGGGTGTAGAGCTGCACAGGTGGGACATAATCCCCTACTGCGTCATCGACGCTCTTGATCATGCCCTGCTCGACGGCAATTCCGACGACGCTGGAAAGGAAGCTCTTGGTTACGCTGTGAGTCATATCGACCCTGAGCGGATCTCCCCATTCAGCGACGATGTAGCCCTTGTGAATGATGATTCCAGTCGGGTCGCCGCGTTCCCGGATCGGCCCGATCGCGTAGCCGAACGGCTCGCGGCCGAAGGTTTGATAATGGTTCATCACCAGGTCACGGGGTGCCTTCGTCTCGCCGGCGACTGCAAAATCGATCGCCTGCTTCAGGAGGTCGGGACTGACGCCCGATTGTGAAGGCGTCCTGTGCTGCCACGTTGCATCGGGATAATAAGCCATAGCGGGATTTGCGCCTCGGTCAGGTTGATCTGTTGGTCCACGTAGGCTGGAACGATGAGAAGTCATGACTCTCCTTCAGCTCTCATTCAGCTCAGTCATTTTGCATTTATCAAAGACTCTATTGCCGGTCTTTTGATAGATTGTAGTCCAGTTGCTCTATCAACTGGCGTTCCGACCGAATGCCGTAGAACACCTGTAGCAGCAATGCGCTCAGCAATTGCTCCGGAGGGATGAGGTGCGCTAACAGCATTTCGATCGTTTTGCGCTCACGTCGCCCGCGCTTCTAGGCTGCAGCTTTCTTGCGGTTCTTGTCGAGCAGTTCGTCGACCAGCGTGACGTTGGCGTCGATCACCGGATGGCTTAAGCCCTTCTGCTTTGCGATTAGCTGCACCAGCTTGTCGCAGCGTTCGATATTGGGCGCGCCGTTGAACAGCGCGCGCGCGGCGGACGCCGGACGCGACAGGCTATGCGCTGCGGCAGCGTATTTCTCGAACGGCACCAGCTCGTTCGGATTGGCGCCGAGCTTGACGCACAGGTCCAACACGAAATTGTACACCGAGCGCGACTCCTCGATGTTGCTGTGCACCGCTTCCTTGGCGGTGCGCATGCCGTCCTTGGTGATGCAGCGATAGTTGCCGGCCAGCAGCATCGACCACTTGGCGAGCGGCACGTAAATCGAATCGTGCACCTTGAGCTTCACCGGTAATTCGATCTTGCCTTCCGGCGTGTCGTAGCGCACCGCCTCGACGTCGGCCTGCAGTTTGCGCAGGATCGCGGTGTATTTGTCGTTGTCGAACTTGGCGACCTTGAAATTGGTCGGCAGCGTGACCTGCAGCACGTTGACCTTTTCATCCGGCGGCCGGATCGCCTGTGGGTCGGGGCTGCATAGCGTGAGCAGGCCGGGCTCGAAATTGTCCCACACGGCCGGATCGGTATAAGCCGGTTTGAGCGCGTCGTAATTCAGGCCGGGAATGCGCTTGACGTAAGGCAGCGGCGGCATGTTCATGATCGACATGCACGGAACCTTGGACGTCGCCACTAGGTCCAGCAGTTCGCGCACACCGGGCGAGCCGTATTGCGGCTCCTGCATAGCGAGACCGACCAGGTCGTAATCCTTCGGATTGACGTCCGCGGCGGGGCCGGCCGTCACCTTGCCCGGGAGCATGCGCGAGTCGAGTTCGATGGGATCCTTGCGGCCCTTGACCGGCAGGCGAACGCGGAAGCCTTCCGAGTTGATCAGGTTGGCTTCCGCCGGCAGGCAGACAAGGTGCAGCGAATGTCCGCCGAACATGAACTTCGAGGCCAGCAGCGACCCGTAGGACGCGCCCATGAGGAGGATTCTGTACGGTGCCATACGAGGTTTCCTTCCAAAAATGCAATGATCTTCGTATTGTGGCTACGAAGTTGTATTCATTATTTAAGCTAAATCGAAAAGAAATGCATTCAAAAAAACGTGTGTTCTAAGAAATGGTGCCTTCTAAGGGCGCCCCAAGCTCAGATTCTGCCTTTTGCTGGTGCCGCAAATACTCACAGACGGCCTCGCATTTGCCCTGCATATGTTGAAACATTAGCAATCCGAGCTCGTTAGCGGACCGTCGTTTGAGGGCGTCGATGATCTGCTCGTGCTCGCGCATCGCATCGCCGAGGCGGTCTCGATGGACCAAATTCGCCGAATATCGAAGGCGACGGACTATCGAATTGAAGCTTGCAAAGTTTGCACTGAGGACAGGGTTTGCGGCCGCATCGACGATCGCCTGATGGATCTTTTGGTTGATTCGAAAGTAGTCGACCAGCTCGCGACGCAGGTAATGCGTATACATTTCCAGATGCATCTTCTCGATCGCAGCAAGCGCATCATCGGTAATTCGAGCGCATGCCATCTGACCGGCGACAAAATCCAGGCCTGACAAGACTTCGAACAAGTTTCGAATATCTGCCTCGGAAAATTGCCGTACGCGGGCGCCGCGGTTCGGCAACAGCTCAATAAGCCCTTCTGCCGCAACAGCTTTCAGCGCCTCCCGGAGAGGGGTACGCGAAACACCGAACTTTTCGCAGAGTTCGCGTTCGGGAACTCGGCTGCCTGGGGCTAGGTGCCCTTCGACAATGAAATCGCGAAGTTGACTGACAATATCGGCATGTAACGAGGCCGGCTCGTCATCCCCGCGCTTTAGGCCGCCAGCGGTCAAGACATTGGTCAAAATCGAAGTTCCTTGGTGTTGAAGGCGCTCCGGTCGTGCTCCGATGAGGCCTAGACCCAACTAGTTAGCTTCTTTTTAGATTGCAGTGTATACGAATTTGTATTCAATAAAGTCTTTCTTTCCAGATACGATGGGAATATATGAATTCAAAATCTCAGGGAGAAGGGTCCAATGGTTCATACAGGCAGGCATTTCTTACAAATTCCAGGCCCAACGAACGTGCCCGACCGGGTGTTGCGCGCGATGGACATGCCGACCATTGATCATCGCGGCCCCGAATTCGCGCAATTGGGACTCGATGTTCTGGCGGGGTGTAAGGCAGTCTTCCGGACTAAAAATCCTGTCGTGATCTACCCCTCGTCGGGGACCGGAGCCTGGGAAGCTGCGATTGTTAATGCGCTGTCCCCCGGCGACAAAGTTTTGATGGCCGAGACCGGCCACTTTGCGACGCTCTGGAAGAGCTTGGCCGAAAAATTCAAGTTGGAGGTGGATTTTCTGGCCGGTGATTGGCGGCGGGGCGCTCAGCCTGCCGAGATCGAGGCTCATCTGCTTGCGGATCGCGAGCGCCGCATCAAGGCGGTCATGGTGGTCCACAACGAAACGTCGACCGGCGTGACAAGCCGAATTCATGAGGTCAGAAAAGCCATCGATCGCGCAAAGCATCCTGCGTTGCTGCTCGTCGATACAATCTCGTCGCTCGGCTCGATCGAATATGAGCACGACGCGTGGGGCGTCGATGTCACCGTGTCCTGCTCGCAGAAAGGCCTCATGCTGCCCCCAGGCCTGGGGTTCAATGCGGTCTCCGAAAAAGCTCTGTTGGCCGCAAAGGCTAATCAGACCAGCCGCTCCTACTGGGATTGGCATGAAATCATTCAGCAGAACAAGAGCGGATCCTGGCCGTACACGCCCGCCACAAATCTACTTTATGGGCTGAAAGAAGCGATCAAGATGTTGATGGAGGAGGGATTGGACAACGTGTTCGCCCGCCACCTGAAACTCGCTGCGGCGACTCGGGCTGCTGTTCGTGCGTGGAATCTGGAAATTCTGTGCCAAGACCCGAAAGAGCATTCCCCAATCCTAACTGCTGTCGTTATGCCCACGGGGCATGATGCGGATCATTTCCGCGATGTGGCGTTGAAGAACTATGACATGTCGCTCGGCGCGGGCCTGTCCAAGGTAAAGGGCAAGGTGTTTCGCATCGGCCATCTGGGCCACTTCAACGAATTGATGCTGATGGGAACGCTGTCGGGAGTCGAAATGGCGCTCGATGTCGCCAAAGTTCCGCATAAGGCCGGTGGCGTGTTAGCCGCCATGGAAGTGCTCAAGGGAAAAGACGTCGTTCCGGTCTCCACTCACCGGGTCGTATAGAAACAGTCGTCAAAAAGATGATGGACGACGCGCACCGCGCGCGTCGCAAAGAAACGGCATTGCCGTTGTCATGCCGCCCGCATTCAGCGGATCTAGCAGCAAAGCTTGCCGTGCCGAGTTAAAAAAAACGAGGGACATTCCGCTGATCGCGGGCACCTCGATAAAGAGGGAAACGCAACATGGAACAGATAACACGTCGAAGCATGGGTCGTTGGTACGTATTGGTACTGATTAGTCTGATGTACCTCATTACGTACCTTGATAGGGTGAACATCTCGACCGCGGCACCGGTCATCAGCAAGGAATTTGGCTTCGACAAAATAACGATGGGCGTGATTTTCAGCGCTTTCGGCTGGGCCTACGCCATGTTTCAGGTTCCCGGCGGCTGGCTCGGCGATCGATTCGGTGCGCGGAATGTTCTGACAGTTATCGTCAGTTACTGGTCGGCCATGACGGCAGCGACCGCCGTGGCCAGCGGCGCAGCCTCGTTTATGGTGCTCCGCTTTCTGTTTGGCATGGGCGAAGCTGGCGCTTTTCCGGGCGCAACACGTGCCATGCAGCTCTGGTATCCGCGGCACGAGCGCGGCTTTGTCCAGGGCGTTACCCATAGCGCGAGCCGCCTCGGCGCAGCAATTGCGCCGCCGATTGTCGTGCTCATCATGTCGGCGCTCGGCTGGCGATCCGTGTTCTATATTTGCGGTGCGGTTGGCATCCTTTGGTCGGTGTTATGGTACTTCGCCTATCGTAATCTCCCGGAAGAGCACGCGCTGGTGAATGAAGCGGAGCTCAAATATATCCGCGGCGTCGACGAAAAGGGTAACGCCAAACTTGCCAACGTCGCCAGCAAACCCAAAGTGCCGTGGAGCATGATGCTCAAATCCCCCAATATGTGGGCGATCATGTTGGCCTATTTCACGTACGTTTACTGCCTGTGGATATTTCTAAGCTGGTTGCCTTCTTACCTCGTGGAATTCAGGCATTTCACTTTGCTCAAGGTCGGCTTCTTGGCTTCACTTCCGCTTGTAGCGGGCGTCGTCGGCGATACTGTTGGCGGCTTGGCGACTGACTGGCTGTTGGCAAAAACCGGCAACATCAAGTTCTCTCGACGTGTGGTGGCGATCACGGGCATGTTGGGCTGCGCGGTGTTTATCGTGCCGGCCGCGTTGACCGAGGACGCCTACATCGCCGTCTATTGCTTGACTGCTTCCATGTTCTTTCTTGAATGCACGATCGGGCCTTCCTGGGCAGTTCCCATGGATATTGGCGGCGAAGTCTCCGGCACCGTATCAGGCATGATGAATATGGCGGGAAACTTTGGGGGCGCCCTGTCGCCAATTGTCTTTGGTGTCCTGGTTCAGTTCGGATCGTGGCAAGCGCCATTCATTGTTGCAGCTAGTCTCCTCGTGGTCGGTGCCGCGATTTGGGGATTCTGGCTGGATCCAAGTACCTCGGTTGTAGAAAAGAAGATTGCCTGAGCGCGGCAAGCGTCGCGGCTGGCTGTAGCTCCGCCTGCAGGGGCTCATCTGCCGCGGCCGTCTGGCCTGTCCGACGCCGTCCTTCGCATCAAAAAGGATTGTACGCTGCGGGATAACAGCCGCAGCCGCACTCTCGACGCAGCAGGGAGGAGTCGGCAGTCCCCTTGCACGATCATTTCGATATCGCGCATATTCGGTGAAGGCTTCTCTCGCTCCCAGGCGCACAACAAGATTTTACAGCGGTCGCCAAAAGACCCTTTATTCCGAAAGGAAGTCGCACGTCTTCAATTGCTACGTCCGATGGCTGGAATCCAGCATCCACGAGAAAATCGAGAAGCTCATTGCGGTCGTACAGTTTATGTGTTTCGGGACCAGCAAACGGCCATTTGGTCATGGTTTCGCGAGACGTGACGTAGATGACAGTACGACCGCCCGACCGCAGCACGCGATAAACTTCTGACATATCACGGCCATCGGAATCGAAAAAATAGACCACGTTGACCAGCAACACCTTGTCGAACATCTCGTCGATCCAGGGAAGCGGACTGAAGGGCCCCTGCACGAGCACCATTCGACCCGAGGATACCGCGACCTCGTTCATACGCTGGGCCTGCTCGAGCATTCGGGCGGATTGGTCCACGCCGTACACTCGGCCGCTGGTGCGCTCGGCGATGTTTCGTAGGCCCCAACCGGGGCCGAAACCGAGTTCAAGGACGCTTTCACGCGGCCCCAGGTTCAAGGCATCGACGGCCCCGCGATCGGGTGTGGGGACGTGGTTTAGGTACCGGGGTGTTCACTCTTGAATGTCCAACGCCTTCCCACACTCAGCCTCGCTCCATGCGCACGGCCGCTCAAAACCTCTCAAAGCGAGCACCATCAGCTTATCGCACCTCAACGTAGTCAGCTCTGCGTCGTTGCCGACACGGCAGTCGTGACGAGGAGCGGCATCAGACTCGCGCTCCGCGAAAAGCGATGCCGGTGATCCTAACCACCGAGGAGGAATGCGACGTGTGGATGCGCGCGCCGTGGGATGAAGCGGGTCAGCTACAGCGACCGCTGCCCAACACCATGCTCAGGATCGTCGCAAGCGGCGAGCGCGAGGACCCGCCTTCCGAGATGTTACAGTCCCAGCCATCGCTTCCGCTATGATGGACCGGGTCCAAGCTGTGGTATGCTTAGCGGAAACCAGGGAGTGGACGCCATGACGGTTGAGAATCCCAATGTCAAAAGCATCTGGACGACGATTGAAGTAGACAAAGATGGTGTGGAGACAGTCCTGGTGGTGGAAACCGATCTTGAACTGAATGCTGCCGATCCAGCTTTTGATGTCGCCAAGGTTGATGCCTTGATTGAGGCCGCAATGAAGAGTTTTGCTGCGAGTGGCGGAACGATTGATCGCGTTCATTTAGTTCCGATTCGGTGAGAATGATGCCCAGAGGCCCTAAAGGCGGGCGACGCCATGCCGACGCTATCGGCATGGCAATCATGCAGCCAAGATGAAATTCAAGGAGGATCGACCGCTCCCGTCGCCGGAGGCGTCCGAGCGGAAGCTGTTAGAGCTGGCGAACGCTGTCGTGGCCGATTACGCCGGGCGGCTAGACGTCGGCGCGATCAACAAGCTCTTCCGCGATGCCGGCGGCAGCTATGAGGAATACCGCGCGGCGGTTAAAGCCGCTATCGCGCACGGCTGGATTACGATGCATCCGTCCGGAGGTTATCTATCATTCACGCAAGCCGGGGCGGACCTGTTCGCTTAGGTCGGGACACTGCTATTTGACAGCAGCGCGAGTGCGCGGCACCTTTCATATCCTGAGAGTCGTCAATGTCACCGCTCGCAGTTTTGACGAAACTTGCAGCTATGCTGCGCATTGTTCCAGCGGTGCAGTTGGTATTTGCCAAATTTGCCGCGCCGCTGCGCAGCAAGGAGAGCGGCGAACCGCTCGCCAGCGAGTTTCCCGGCGAAGCGTCCGGCGTCACCAGAAGCACGGTTGATCAGGATGCCGCTGTTTTGCAGCCGTCCAGCGACTATGCGATTGCAGTACCGGAAACAAATGACCAGTCCGAGAGAGAAAAGCTAATTCACCGACGTTGGCTAGAGACCGGGATGAAAATGTGGAACCCCGATGTTCACGGTGCCGGACATGCATCGCTAAATATTCAAGGACGGACAGAGTTACTGCCGGTGAAGCCCGGCGAGATGCTGCCCGGATATGACAAGCTCGAATTCAAAATGGTTCGGTCCTACGTCAACGGGCAAGCGGTGAACCGCATCGTTTGCGAAGGTGTAGTTGTCGATCCGCCAAAGCGTCGGAAATAGCCGTCCCGCAGGGGCCGCGAGGCAGCGCGCCGGACGAGGGACATTGCGCCTCCAGAGTTTGAGGGCACCACGGGGGCGCGCCACCAACGCTCTTGCCGCTGCATCACGCCAACTGAGGCGTGCGCCCTATGGATCGAAGGTCTCTGCGGTCAGCCGGAAAAGATGGCGGATGGTGCCCGACTCGTCCGCGACTTCTAGTCGCCATTCGGGGCTGTCGCCAAGCCTTGCGATGGTGTCGCGGATCATGTCAGAGCATGCCGCTGCGGCCTCGTCCCAAGCCGCGTCATCATCCAGCAAATCGATGGGCACGTCGCTTGAATGAGCGCCTTGGCGGATTCGGAATGTGTAATGCGCCATGCGGGAAATATAGAATCCCCGCGCGCAAATGTCGGCACGGTGCCCGACACTACCCGGTTCAATTTGGTGCTCCTGCCGATCACAGGGACCGCGCGACCGGTCGCCTATGCGGCGGCTCATCGTGGCAGCGGTGTAGGGCGCCTGCGAGGTTTGAGGCACCACGGGGCCGGGCTGGGCGACGTGTGGCGAACAACGTGACTATGCCGAACCGGCATGCCCTAGAGTCTGGACGCTCAATGACGTTTCGCTGCCACCGACGCGGAAGGTATATCGTTTTCAGGGCCATCTCGCCGTCAGGCGTGCTTGCCTCGACGTTCTCAAGAGTTAGCTCACGGTGTCGGTTGGCTTGGAAAAGTGAATCGGTTGTGATGTTGAGGGCGGCTGCCAGTTTGTCGCGGTAGACCGGAAGTGGTCGATCCGTGGCGATTTTTGCGCGGCTACGGGAGGCGCGGGATCGGACATGGCAGGGGCAGGTGTCGCAAGAGCCGGCCAGAGCGGGTGAGACCCGCTCTGGC
>Ga0137394_10004666_pt1 | contig 10408 bp, 10 predicted proteins | sample czobulk116metaG_FD_108278 | JGI IMG/M metagenome (GOLD analysis project Ga0137394, IMG submission 108278) | Vadose zone soil microbial communities from Angelo Coast Range Reserve, California, USA - czobulk1.16 metaG | ecosystem: Environmental > Terrestrial > Soil > Vadose zone | place: USA... | reverse complement strand
GAGCTCTGCGGCAGCGAGCGGCGCCTGGTCGCGCTCTATCTCCTCACGGTGGCGGACGTGCGCGGCACCAGCCCCAGGGTCTGGAACGGCTGGAAAGCGAAGCTGCTCGAGGATCTGTTCCGCGCCGCGCGGCGGGTGCTCACCGGAGCGCCGCTCGAGCGCGACGCCGCGCTCGCCGAGAAGCAGGCCGAAGCGACGCGGCTGCTTCGCCTCTACGCCCTTTCGGACGGGGTCAAGGACCGCTTCTGGAAGCAGCTCGACACCGCCTATTTCCTGCGCCACGAGCCGCAGGAGATCGCCTGGCACACGCGCAGCCTCCACTATCGCGTCGGCGCCGCCCAGCCCGTGGTCAAGGCGCGGCTCGCGCCGTTCGGCGAAGGCCTGCAGGTGATGATCTACATGCCCGACCGCGAGGCGCTCTTCGCGCGCATCTGCGGCTACTTCGAGCGCGTCGGCTTCAACATCGCCGAGGCCAAGATCCACACCACGCGCGACGGCTACGCGCTCGACACGTTCGTGGTCATGGGCCAGGGCAGCGGCGCGCACTACCGGGACATGATCAGCCTGATCGAGTCCGAGCTCGCCGGCGAGCTCGAGTCGCAGGCGCCGCTTGCGCCGCCGCGGGGCGGCCGCGTGTCGCGGCGCGTGCGCCACTTCCCGATCTCGCCTTCCGTCGACATCCGCCCCGACGAGCGCGGCTCGCTCTACGCGCTGAATATCGTCGCCGCGGACCGGCCCGGCCTCCTCTACGGCATCGCCCGCACCCTGGCGCGCTACCGCGTCAACCTTCAGACCGCGCGCATCAACACACTGGGCGACCGCGCCGAGGACGTGTTCCTGGTCTCGGGCGAAGCGCTTTCCAACTCGAAGACCGTGCTGCAGCTCGAGCAGGACCTCCTGAAAGAGCTCTCGCTCAGCGCGCAGCCGGCGGCTTCGCTGGCGACGCTCGCGCAGTGACTAGGTCATGAGCTCGATGGAAACCTTCATCCGCGAGTACATGCTGTCGGACCCCTCGATCTGCGATGCGCTGGTCGAGCTGTTCAAGAAATCAGTGGCGGCGAACCTGGTGCTGCCGGGCGTGGTCGGCGCCGAGGCGGTGGTCGATCCGAAATGGAAGCGCAGCACCGACCTCGGCATCGGCGCCGCCGAGAAGCACTGGAACCTGCGCGAATTCAGGTTCGACGCCTACATGCAGGAAGCCTCCGGCTTCCTCAACCGCTACATCGAGGAGCTGGTGAGCCACGGCGGCAGCTTCAAGCTGAAATATCCGCCGCAGATCCAGTGGTACAAGCCCGGCGAAGGCTTCTACGCCTGGCACGTCGACGGCGCGCACGGCCACAGCGACCGCGCGCTCGTCTTCACCACCTACCTGAATGACGTCACCGACGGCGGCGGCACCGAGTTCCATTACCAGCGCATGGTGACCTCCGCGGTCAAGGGCAAGACCGTCATCTTTCCCGCGGCGCTCACGCACGTTCACCGCGGCGTGGTCTCTCCCACCCAGCACAAATACCTCCTCACCGGCTGGCTGTGGTGGGCTTGAACAGACCGATGACCGAAAGTCCGTAAGGAAAGAACGTCCGGCCGATCAGCGCCGATTCGGCCGCGAAGGCGTGGTGAAGCATCCGATTGAGCCACGCCGGCGGCAGCACCAAAGGGTCCTCCCCTGCGCCGCCTGCCCCCGGCTCGCGAGCCGTCCGATCGCAGCACGGGAAGGTTGGCGCCGGCGCCGCAGCCGATCTCCAGGATGCGGGCCGCCTGCGGCAACGCCAGGCTCGCGAGCAAGCGCTCGAGGATCACCGCGCGCCCGGTGAACCACCAGTGCGCCTGGAGGGTCGCCGCCGCGCGCTCGTACGCTACCCGATCCATCGCGGCTGAAGTTCACCTGAAGGTTTCGGAGGTCACGATTTTGGCATGCGGCGGCTGCAAGGCTTCGGTGCAATGCAACAAGGAACAGCGCTTGCTCCTTGGTTGACGCCCAACCATTCGAGAGGAACTCGTCATGAAAGCTCTGTACTCGTTGCTCGTCGCAGCGCTGGCGGCCGGGGCAATGGCATCGGCGTCCGCGGCGGACGCGCCCTTCGTCAACGCACAGACGGTGCGCCAGGCGCAGAAGGTCCTGAACGATCGCGGCTTTCGCACCGGCGGCGTCGATGGCCGCATGGGCCCGCAGACCGAAGCCGCGCTGGTGAATTTCCAGCGCGCCGAAAAGCTGCAGCCGACGGGCAAGCTCGACCGGCAGACCCTCGCGGCGCTGGGCCTGCTCAACCCGGACCAGAGGGCGAGCGACGCTTCGGGCCGCTACTCGCCCGCGACCATCCGCAAGGTCCAGCAGACGCTGAACGCCCGCGGCTACAAGGCGGGACCGGCGAACGGAATTCTCGACGACTCGACCCGCGCGGCGCTGCGCCAATTCCAGAAATCCGAGAGCATCGCGGTGACCGGACGGCCCAACCCGCGCACCCTCGCCCGTCTCGGCATCGAAGACGCCGCTTCGGCGGGCAGCACCGCGAGCCGCTAGGCGGACATCTCCGCGGCGTCGCGCATCGTGTTGGCGAGCACGCCGTAGGCCGCGATCCATGCTTCGCGGACCGCCGGCGTGAACGCCGCGCCGAGCCCCTGCTCGAGCGTCCAGAGGAGCGCCGCGCCGACGGTGTAGTAATGCTCGGGGCGCACGCCGTACGTGGTGTGCCGCCGCCCGAGCGCCTTCACGGTGGGGACGAGCTGGTCCAGCCGGGTGAGGCCGTTCACCGTGAACGACATCATCGCCATCACCTTCTGTCCCTGCTCCCGCAGGTCGCCGCGGAAGAGCGCCCGTAGCGACGGGTCGAGGAAGAAGAGCCTGCCGTAGAACATCTGCGCCGCGGTCTCCGCGACCGGGACCACCTGCTTCCAGCTCGCTTGCACGAGGTCGATCTGTTGGGGTGTCACACACCCTCCTTTCGACCGCGCACGATAGGCGCGAGCGGTATCCGCCCTGCGTATTTTTGGAAACCTACTGTTGCCGCTTTGTACGGGCGGCTCGCACCAGGCCGCTGCAGTCGCCGAACCCAAGCGGCGCCACACCCTGCCTTTCGCATCGGCCGCGCATCGTGACCTCGTCGCCGTCCTCGAGGAAGACCCGGGCTTCCCCGCTGGGGAGCCGCAAAGGCGCTTTGCCGCCCTGGGTGAGCTCCATCAGCGACCCGGCGCTCTCCGGAGCGGGTCCCGAAAGCGTGCCCGACCCCAGGAGGTCGCCGGGCTGCAGGTTGCAGCCGTTCGAGCTGTGGTGCGTCACCATCTGCGCCGCGGTCCAGTAAGCATCGCGCGCATTCCCTTGCGAAAGACGCTGCGGCGGAGCCTTCGCTTTTCTTATCCCCTCACTGCTCAAATACATCTCCAGATCAATCTCCAGTCCTCCCCTTTTCTGGTCATCATCGTTCAGCAAATAGGGCAACGGACGTGGATCTCCAGGCGGCCGGGCGAACGCGGCGCAGCGGAAAGGCGCGAGCGCCTCGAAGGTCACGATCCACGGCGAGATCGTGGTGGCGAAGCTCTTCGAGAGAAACGGTCCGAGAGGCTGATATTCCCAGGCCTGCACGTCGCGCGCCGACCAGTCGTTCAGCAGCACCACGCCGAACAGATGGTTTTTCGCTTCATCAATAGCAATGGGTACGCCAAGGCGGTTCCCGGGTCCAACGACGAAGCCGAGCTCGACCTCGTAATCGAGGCGCTTCGTGGGCCCGAACACCGGCGCTTCGCTGTCGGGCGGCTTCACCTGGCCGTTCGGCCGCGCGACCGGCGTCCCCGACGCCACGACCGACGACGCGCGCCCGTGGTAGCCGATCGGCACCCATTTGTAATTCGGCAGCAGCGGATTGTCCGGGCGGAAGAGCTTGCCGATCGTGGTCGCGTGATAGATGCCGCTGTAGAAGTCGGTGTAGTCGCCGATCGCCATCGGCACGAAGAGCTCGGCGCGCTTCATCGGCACGACATGCCTGCCATAACTTTTCTTGAAACCACCCGCCGACAGCGCTTTCGAAATCTGCTTCCGCACCCTCCGCCACGCCGCAGGACCCGCCGCGGCAATCCCGTTCAGCGTCGGCCCCGTCTCGATCCCGAGCCCCGCGAGGTCGAAGACCTGGTCCCCGATCGCCACCCCGCCGCGCGCCTTCTCCTTCGTGCCCTTGCGCCGGAAAACTCCGAACGGCAGGTTCTGGATCGGAAAGTCGCTCGCCGGCTCGTTCGCCGACTCGACCCAGCTCTTCAGCTCCGGATCATGCGTTGCGTCAAGGCCCGCCATCGAACGCTGCCGGCGGCAGCTGATTCACTTCGGAGGAGTACCCCGCGCGATGTCGGTCCGCGAATGCTCCAGATGCCACGTCTCGAGCGACCGCGGGTGGCTGTCAAGATGCTCGGTCTATTTGCGTTCCACGTCGGGCATCCGAAAGCGAGTCGGGCACGGCAGTCCGAATTCGTCGGTGTGCTGCCATCTCCAGAATCTGATCTTCGCCACTTTGGCCCTCCCCTTTGCGGGAGGAGCAGGCTACTACAAACCGATGGCGCCGTCGACCTACGGAGACTTAAGACTCCCCGATCCCTATTCTTCGGCCGGCAGATCCTGTCCGGGGAAAAGCGCGTCGTTGAAGCCGAACTTGGTGAAGTCGCGGATCCGCATGGGGTACAGGACGCCGTCTAGGTGGTCGCACTCGTGCTGGACGACGCGGGCGTGGAAGCCGGATACCTCGCGGACGAAGCGCTTGCCCTTCTCGTCGTAGCCGGAGTATTTGAGCTTGGTGTAGCGCGGTACCCAGCCGCGCATGCCGGGGACGGAGAGGCAGCCTTCCCAGCCCTCCTCCATGTCGTTGGCGAGCGGCGTGATGACGGGGTTGATGAGGACGGTGTCGGGGACTTCCTCGACATCGGGGTAGCGAGGGTTGGCGTGGACGCCGAAGATGACGACCCGCAGGAGGACGCCGATCTGCGGCGCGGCGAGGCCGGCGCCGTTGAGGTGCGCCATGGTGTCGCGCATGTCCTCGAGCAGCTCGGCGAGCTCGGGGGTGTCGAAGTTCTCGACTGGACGCGATTTTTCCCAGAGGCGAGGGTCGCCCATGCGCAGGACGTCGCGGATCATTTTTTCCCGCAGAACTTCTCGAGGATGTGACGCACGCGGACCATGGCGACGTCGAGCACTTCGCCGATCTTGTCGAGCGGCACGGCGCGCGCGCTGTCAGCGCGGCCGGCGGCGTAGTTGGCGACGACCGCGATCGTCGCGTAGTCGAGGCTCACCTCGCGCGCGAGCGCGGCCTCGGGCATGCCGGTCATGCCGACGATGTGCGCGCCGTCGCGCTCGAGGCGCGTGATCTCGGCGGCGGTCTCGAGGCGCGGCCCTTGCGTCGCGGCATATACGCCGCCGTCGACGATCTCTTCCTTGCAGGCGGTCGCGGCCTGCAGGACGCGCTTGCGCAGCTGGGCCGAGTACGGCACGGTGAAGTCGATGTGGTTCACCGGCACGCCCGCGCCCTCGAAGTAGGTCGACGAGCGTCCCCAGGTGTAGTCGATGATCTGGTCGGGGAGCACGAGCATCCCGGGCGCGATGTCGGAGCGGATGCCGCCGACCGAGGCCACCGACACCACGCAGTCGGCGCCGACGTCCTTGAGCGCCCAGATGTTGGCGCGGTAGTTCACCTCGTGCGGCGCGATGGTGTGGCCGTAGCCGTGGCGCGCGAGGAACACCACGTCGCGGCCGGCGATGCGGCCGAAGGTGAGCGCGCCGGAGGGCTCGCCGTAGGGCGTGCGCACGACGCGCCGCTGGGTGGCCTCCATGTTTCCGAGCTGCGACAGGCCGCTGCCGCCGATGATTGCGACGAGCGCCATCGTCATTCCTTCATGGCCCGGATCTCGGGCAGGTTGCGCCAGTACCCCTTCGCGTCCATGCCGCAGCCGAAGACGAAGCGGTCGGGGATGGCGAGGCCGACGAAGTCGGCGGCGATCGGTTTCTTGATTCCCAGGGTCTTCTCCACCAGCACCGCGCAGTAGAACTCCTTCGCGCCGAGCTCGAGCAGGCGGTTGCGGATCGCGTTCATGGTCTCGCCGTGGTCGAGGATGTCGTCGAGCACGAGCACCGTGCGGCCGCCCACCAGGCCCGGCGGCGAAACTTTCCAGTCGACGCCGGCGCCGCGCGTGGCCGCGCCGTAGCGCGATGCATGGATGTAGTCGAAGTCGAGCGGGAAGCGAAGCAGCGGCAGCAGCTGCCCGGCGAACACCACCGCTCCGCCCATGACCGCGAGCACCATCGGGTACGCGCCCGAGAGGCGCTGCTCGATTTCGGTGGCGACGCGGCGGATGGCGGCCTGGACTTCCCCAGCGCTGGCGATGCCATCGGAATTCTCGAGGAAGGCCCAGGCCTGCTTCAGGTCGGGCATGCCTGAAGTTTATCGGGTATTCAGATATTTCGTGAATTCAGGACCGATTTCCGGATGCCGCACGCCGAACTCGACGGTGGCCTGGAGGTAGCCGAGCTTCGAGCCGCAGTCGAAGCGGCGCCCCGGCAGGCGCACCGCGAGCGCGCGCTCCTGCGCGAGCAGCGCCGAGATGCCGTCGGTGAGCTGGATCTCGCCGCCGGCGCCCGGCGTCACCTGCGCGAGCATGTCGAAGATCCGGTTGGTGAGGACATAGCGCCCGATCACCGCCAGGTTGGACGGCGCGTCCTTCGGCTTGGGCTTCTCGACGATGCTGTGGATGCGGGCGGTGTCGCCCTGCATCTTGTCGATGGTGACGATGCCGTAGCTCGCGGTCGCGTCGCGCGGCACCTCCTCCACGCCGAGGAGCGAGCATTGCTCGCGCGCGAAGATCTCGGCCATGCGCGCGATCGCTGGGGGCTGCGAGTCCATGAGGTCGTCGGCGAGGATCACGGCGAACGGGTCGTCGCCGACCACCGGCTGGGCGCAGAGCACCGCGTGGCCCAGGCCGAGCGGCTCGGCCTGGCGGATGTAGATGCAGCGCACGCCCTCGGGCAGCACCGAGCGCACCATGTTGAGCAGGCCTTCCTTGTTCTTCTTCTCGAGCTCGGCCTCGATCTCGTAGGCCTTGTCGAAGTGGTCCTCGATCGCGCGCTTGTTGCGGCCGGTGACGAAGATCATGTCGGTGATGCCGGCCGCCGCCGCCTCCTCCACCGCGTACTGGATGAGGGGCTTGTCGACCACCGGCAGCATCTCCTTCGGGCTCGCCTTGGTCACCGGCAGGAAGCGGCTGCCGAGGCCGGCCACCGGGAACACCGCCTTCTTCAGCATTTTCTGCATCAGCCCTTCCGCAGGAATTCCAGGAATTGTGCTTCATCCAGGACCGCGACGCCGAGGTCCTTGGCCTTGTCGAGCTTCGTGCCGGCGTCGGCGCCCGCCACCACGTAGTCCGTCTTCTTCGACACCGATCCTGCGACCTTGTGCCCGAGCCCCTCGAGGCGGGCCTGCGCCTCGTCGCGCGTCATGGACTCGAGGCTGCCGGTCAGGACGAAGGTCTTACCGCCCTGTATTACCGGCTTCACGGGGATTTTCTTCAAGCTCAAATACCCCGTAAGGCGCCCGATTACCTCGTGATTGTGCGGCTCGCGCAGGAATTTCTGGATGCTGTCCATGAGCTCCGGGCCGATGCCTTCGAGCGGCACTTCGAGCGCCCGCTCGCCGCGCTTCTTCCGCTGGGCATTTTCCTTGCGCGCCGCCTCCTTGTCTGCCGCGAGCTTAGGCCAATCGGCCTCCGCGAGCGCCTTCACGGAGCCGAAGTGCCGCGCCAGGATCTTCGCCACCTCCTCGCCTACGCCGGGGATGCCGAGCGCGTAGATGAAGCGGTGCAGCTCGGTCCGGCGCGATTTCTCGATCTCGGCGACGAGGTTCTGCGCCGACTTCTCGCCCATGCGCTCGAGCGACTCGAGCGCGGCCGCGTCCAGCTTGTACAGATCGGCCGGGTTCGCCACCAGGCTTTTCTCGACCAGCTGGTCGACGAGCTTCTCGCCCAGCCCCTCGATGTCCATCGCCCGGCGGCCCGCGAAGTGGAGCAGCGTCTGCTTGCGCTGCGCCTTGCAGTAGAGCCCGCCGGTGCAGCGCGTCGCGGCCTCGCCCGGAACGCGCACCACCGGCGAGCCGCAGACCGGACACGCCTTGGGCATCTCGAAGCGGTCCGAGGGCGCGCGCGGCCCCTTTTCGCGCACGCCCACTACCTCGGGGATGACGTCGCCGGCCCGGCGCACCACGACCGTGTCGCCGACCCAGACGTCCTTGCGCCGCAGCTCGTCCTCGTTGTGGAGCGTCGCGTTGGTGACGGTGACGCCGCCGACGAAGACCGGCTTCAGCCGCGCCACGGGGGTCAGGGTCCCGGTACGGCCGACCTGGACTCCGATCGCTTCGACCACCGTAGTTTGTTCTTGAGCCGGATATTTGTGCGCCACCGCCCAGCGCGGCTCGCGCGCGACGTAGCCGAGCTCGCGCTGCAGCTCGAGGCTGTTCACCTTGTACACCACGCCGTCGATGTCGAACGGCAGGGCGTCGCGGCGCTGGCTCACCTCGCGGTGGTACTCGATCAGCGCTTGCGCCCCGCGGGCGATTTTGTGGGTCGAGTGCACCGGCAAGCCGAGCGCCTTGATCGCCGCGAGGAATCCGGCCTGGGTGTCGAACGAGATCCCGTCGAGCTCGCCGAAGCCGTGGGCGAAAAACCGCAGCGGCCGGCGCGCGGTGACCTTCGGGTCGAGCTGGCGCACCGCGCCCGCGGCGGCATTGCGCGGATTGACGTAGAGCCGCTCGCCCGCGGCTTGCTGGCGCTCGTTCAGGCGATTGAAGTCGGTGCGGTGCATGAAGATTTCGCCTCTGACCTCCAAGACCGACGGGGCCTTCCCTTGCAGGCGCATGGGAATGCTGCGAATCGTGCGCACGTTCGCCGTGACGTCCTCTCCGGTCTCGCCGTCGCCCCGCGTGGCGGCCAGGGCGAGCTCGCCGTCCTCGTAGCGCAGGTTGATCGCGACGCCGTCGAACTTCAGCTCGACCGCGTATTCGACCGGCGGATCCTCGGCCTTGAGACCGAGCTCGCGGCGGATGCGCGCGTCGAACTTCTCCGCGCCACTGTCCTCGGTGTCGGTCTCGGTGCGGATCGAGAGCATCGGCACCGCGTGGCGCACCGGGACCAGCTCCCCGCGCGGCGCGCCGCCCACGCGCTGGGTCGGCGAGTCGGGCGTGCGAAGCTCAGGAAACTTCTCTTCAAGCTCCTGCAACTCATTGAAGAGACGATCGTATTCTGCATCCGAGATCTCGGGATTGTCGTCGATGTAGTAGCGCCGGCTGTGCCGCTCCAGCTCCGCGCGCAGCGCCTCCGCGCGGGCGCGCGCCTCACGCGGCACGCTCATGCGGCCTGGCGCGGCCCACTCATGAGAACAGGCGCAGCGCGAGCGGGCTACCCGGCTCGATTCCGATCTCTGCGAGGCGGCCGCGCAGCGACTCCACTTCGACCCCGATCGCGGCGAGCGCGCGCTCGTCGAGGCTGTTGCCGTTGTCGTCGACGACGCGCCCCCCGAGCCGCCGCGCGGCCTCGACCATCGTGGCATAGGTGCGCGAAAGGTCCAGCGTGCGCGGCACGTCGAGGACCAGCGTCACGCCGTCGGCGCGCTGTCCGACGGAAAACCCCTCGTGCCGGATGCTGGTCTCGGCGGGACCGAGGACGTGCAGCGCGATCTGCACGTCGACGTCGGCGCAGACGCGGTCGAGCGCCTGCGCTGCGGCGAGCGCCTCGCGCATCGGCGGCGCCGAGACCTGGCCGCCGTGCGCGGCGGCCAGGGTCTCGACCTGCGCGCGGAATTCGACCAGGTCGCCTTCGCTCACCACGCCGTTGCGGCTCACCATCTGGAGCGCCGCGTGCGCCGACTTGCCGCCCGCCTCGCTGAGCACTGCCCGGCGGGAGAAGCGCCGCTGAAGCGCCGGCCAGTCCGGGCGGATCGCGCCGGCCGAGGTGCCGCGCACTTCCAGGACGTAGTCGATGCGCGGGTTCGCGGGCGCAGGCGGCTTCGGAGTGGCCTGGGTTTCAGGACCGAGCGTGGGTTCGCGCCGCTCGGGCGGCGCCTTGAGAAGCACGTCGGCGTGCTGCGAGCCGAAGGCCCGCTCGGCCTGCCGCCGGGTGGCGCGCTCCTGGACACGGTTGTAGACCAGCACACCTGCCACGGCGGCCGCGCCGATGACGAGCAAGCCGATCTGCAGGTCCGTCAGGCCGCGAGCTCCTCCCGCATGCGCAGCGCCTGGTCGATGTCGACGGCCACTACGCGCGACACGCCCGACTCGGGCATGGTCACGCCGACGAGCTGCTCGGCCATCTCCATCGAGATCTTGTTGTGGCTGATGAACAGGAACTGCGTCTGCGCCGCCATGCGCTTGACCAGGTCGCAGAAGCGCAGCGT
>Ga0137394_10004664_pt1 | contig 10409 bp, 8 predicted proteins | sample czobulk116metaG_FD_108278 | JGI IMG/M metagenome (GOLD analysis project Ga0137394, IMG submission 108278) | Vadose zone soil microbial communities from Angelo Coast Range Reserve, California, USA - czobulk1.16 metaG | ecosystem: Environmental > Terrestrial > Soil > Vadose zone | place: USA... | reverse complement strand
GGGGTGGCTTCCGTGGCTGTGAAGTCCTGGTGTACGTCGATTTCGTCATTCTCCTCATTGTATCAGCTTGTTTGCCACGGCAATTCCCGGCAATCTCTGCGCCCACTATGCAGCAAGTGAATCTGGGCATGCTTGGCGGCGGCACGGTTGGCAGCGGCGTTTTTCACGCTATTCAGCTCAACGGCGGCCTCATGTCCTCGCGCATCGGCGTCAGGGTGGCCGTGCAGAAAATCGCCGTGAAAGCGTTCGACGAACCTCGTCCCTATCCCATTGGCGAGAGTTATATGACCACGGACTGGCAATCGGTCGTCAACGATCCGGAGGTGGATATCGTTGCGGAACTGATTGGAGGCACGACGCTTGCCCGAACAATGGTGCTGACCGCCCTCAAACTCGGCAAACCGGTCATCACGGCCAACAAGGCCCTGCTTTCGGCGCATGGGGAGGAACTTTTTGAAGCAGCGCAACGGAATCGGACTAATCTCTATTACGAAGCCAGCGTTTGCGGCGGCATTCCCATCATCAAATCTCTGCGCGAAGGCTTTGTCGGCAATCGCATTACACACCTCTACGGGATCGTCAATGGCACCTGCAACTACATCCTCACGCGGATGAAGTTGGAAGGCGCCGATTTCGATTCTATGCTCAAAGACGCCCAGGCGCAGGGCTATGCCGAAGCCGAACCTTCGCTCGATATTGATGGCTATGATGCGCAGCATAAAATTGGCATTCTTGCCTCGCTGGCGCATGGCTTTTGGGTTAACCCTGAAAAAATCCACGTCGAGGGCATTCGACACATCAGCGCGCTCGATATCAAATTCGCTCAACAGTTGGGATATACCATCAAGCTGTTGGGAATCATTAAGAGGGGCGAGGGGAGAGGGGCGAGGGGGGAGGGTAAGAAGAAAGACAACGGACCGAGAATTCAGGTGTCGGTGTACCCGACATTGGTGCCGAACTCTCACGTGCTGGCCAGTGTGAATCACGTTTTTAATGCGGTATTCGTCAGAGGAGATGTCGTTGGTGACACATTGTTTTATGGCCGCGGCGCAGGAAAGGACGCAACGGCCAGTGCGGTTTTGAGCGATCTGGCCGATGCGGCGCTGGATTTGAAGTTCGGCACCAAGCATCGCCTGCCGCCGTTTGTGCCGCACGAACTGGATGGTGCCGTGGCGCCGATCGAGCAGATTGTTTCGCGCTATTTTATTCGGCTAAATGTGAAAGATGTTCCGGGCACTCTCGGGAAGATAACGAACATTCTTGGCGCTGCAAAGATTGGCATCTCATCAGTCATCCAACCGGAAGGCCATGAAGGCGCAACGGTGCCGCTGATCCTGATGCTTCATGACGCGCCGAACGGAGTTGTGAGAAAGGCGCTGGCGAAGATCGCTGACCTGCCGGTCGTCAAGGGTGTGCCAGTAATGATTCGCGTCGAGAATTTTGAATGAAAAAAAACCCTGGACTATTACTTTGCGTGGCGGACAACCGTGCGGCGCGGAGGGGACTGCGCGCCCTACCTTTGCGCCTCGTGGTTTTGAGCTAATGTTGATCGTCCAAAAATATGGGGGCACCTCCGTCGGAAATCCGGAGCGAATTCGGAACGTTGCCTCGCGGATAGCCAAGTATCACGCTAAAGGAGATAAGATTGTAGTCGTGGTCTCCGCCATGAGCGGGGTGACAGATAACCTCATTCGCCTGGCCAAGGAAATCATGCCTCTGCCGGACGAGCGAGAGATGGACGTGCTTTTGGCCACCGGCGAACAGACTACGATTGCTCTCACCGCCATCGCTTTGCATGCCATCGGCGTGCCAGCCGTCTCGTTGACTGGCGCGCAGGCCGGCATCGTTACGGATGGCGTGCATACCAAGGCCAAAATCCAGAATATTACGCCCAAACGAACCCACGACCTTATGAACCAGGGCAACGTGGTGATCGTCGCGGGTTTTCAAGGGGAGACTGCCGAAGGCCACATCACTACCCTCGGCCGGGGCGGCTCTGACCTGACGGCCATCGCGCTGGCGGCCGCTCTCAAAGCGGAGCTCTGCCAGATCTATACCGACGTCGATGGCGTTTATACCGCCGATCCGCGAATCGTTCCGACCGCTAAAAAATTGGACGAAATCTCCTACGATGAAATGCTGGAACTGGCCAGCCTCGGCGCAAAAGTGATGCAGTCGCGATCCGTCGAGTTCGCCAAGAAATTTGGGGTTGTATTTGAAGTTCGTTCCAGCTTAAACGAAAATCCAGGAACAATTGTGAAAGAGGAAACCAAAAGCATGGAGGGCGTCGTCGTTCGCGGCGTCTCATTGGACAAAAACCAGGCGAAGATCACGCTGGTAGCTGTGCCGGACAAACCTGGCGTGGCCGCGCGAATTTTTAAGGCGATCGGCGATGCCAACGTCAACGTGGACATGATTGTCCAGAACATCAGCCACGGCAGCGGCAAACCTGCTACCGACCTTTCCTTTACGATCGACAAACCGGATCTGTTGAAAGCCCAAAAGGTCATCGAAGGCCTCAAGAAAGAGATCGGATTTGGCGAGGTCATTGCCACCGAGAACATCGGAAAGCTTTCCATCGTAGGCGTCGGCATGAAAAGCCACAGCGGCATAGCGGGCAGGATGTTCGAGATTTTGGCGAACGAAGGCGTGAATATCGATATGATCTCGACGAGCGAGATTAAGATTTCCGTGGTGATTGATTTGGCCAAAGGCGAACAGGCCATGAAAGCGGTGCACGCTGCCTTTCTAGGATGAGCGAAAGTAATTCGTGATCGGTTTCAGCACCCCGACTTTGATCAAGACCAGGATCAGAATCGTGTAGAGCATGGAAATGCCGACATCCCGGAGAAACTGACGCGCGGAATATTTTCTTTCCTCTTCACCCAACATTTTCTGCGCGCCCTTGTGCAGCAGCACGAAGCCGAGGACATTCGTGAGCCAATAGCCGACCAGCAGCGATACCTCGAAGGCAGGCTTGTAAATCAGGCTGACGATCCAGGCAAACGCCAGCGCCATCGGCACATTGACGAATAGGTCATTCCACCATGAAAGCGGCGAGAGCATGAAGCCGACCACAGCCAAAAAGCCGCCCGCCACTTTGCGTTTCCAAGGCATGTGATGCAGCGGATTTTTATTTCCGTTCTGCGTCCCGCTTGACCTCCGCGAGCAATTTCTGAAACTCGCTTTTGGAAGCCCGCACTTTTCGTTCCCGTTGAAACAATGGATCCTCCGGGTCCTGCACCATGAAAACGTCGCAATCAAGAAGGATCTCGCCCGTCTTTCGTTCCTCGATATACAGCCTCGTGCGCACCCAAACAGTTCCCGAATACCAGTCGCTGTAGAGGAATGCATTCCCGAAGGATGCCTTCTTCTGAAAAACCAGCTCATTATCCTCTTCGGGCGCGGAATCAAAGCCATGGCTTTCAAAAACATCTTTTGCGCTGGCTTTGATCGTTTCAGGCGAAGAATCTTTGATAATGACAGCCGCGACGCGTTGAGAACCGAGTTTGCGCGATGATGAAGCGCAACCCGCCGCGCATATCACCAGCAATCCCAGGACTATGAAAGAGCTGAGCAATCCTCGTTGGATAAAATTAAAAGGCTTGTTGTTTTTGATCATAGGATTGATAGCCGCACTCTTGCTCGTGCTCGAGAATCCTGCCGTGAAAACCGCCATTTTGCTAGCGATAAGCATCTGGTGCTTTTGCCGGTGCTATTACTTTGCCTTTTATGTAATCGAGCACTATGTCGATCCGCAGTACCGCTTTTCCGGCTTGTGGTCGTTCATCTCCTATTTATGGCGACGAAGGGGCCGCGATCGTTCGGTCTGACCGCGCTTGACCGCCGTCTCCTTCTTCACCAGGTCCCAGTACGCCGCGGAAAGGTCCTGCACCACCTTCGAACGCCGCAAAGTGGTTCCATCGAGTGACCCGCATTCCACAATCCCAAGCGACGTAAGCGAGAGAAAAACTCCGTGAGCTTGCGCCAGTCGCCCGGGGACGATATTCACGTGCCGCGTTGCCAAACCCATTTTTGCGCAAAGATCGAAGAGCACCACGCGCGTCACGCCGGGCAACACGCCACTCGGCAACGGGCACGTGCAAACAGCCTTCCCTTGCAGCCAGAACAAATTGCTGCTGGAGCCTTCCACAATGAATCCTTCCGTGTTCAACAGCAGGGCGTCATCTGCGCCCGCCGCGTCGGCTTCAGCGCGAGCCAGAATTTGCGGGATTTTCGCGCATGTTTTGAATTGCGCCAGCGGCTCGTGAGCGGGAAGCCGAACTTTCGAGGTAATCAGATTCCATCGTAGAGGATGGGCGGGCTCGACAGCCGCGGCCGGATGCAACGAAAGCACAACCGAAGGAGAGTTTGCGCCCGCAGGTGAATAACCTCGTCGCTTTCCTGCTCCACGCGAAACAGTAAGCCGCAGAAGGCAATCAGGCATCCTGTTCCGCTTGATCAATTCTCGCGTGTGATGGCGAAGCGCAGCGGAAGAGTAAGGAATCGAGATCTTCAAATATTCCAGTCCGCTCCGGAACCGATCCATATGTTGCTCCCAACGAAACGGCTCGCCCTTAACCATCAGCATGGTTTCGAAAATCCCGTCTCCATAAAGAAACCCGCGATCGAAAACAGAAACGACCGCTCGGTCCTCCGGAACAAACCGTCCATTAACGAACACAATCATAGCGGATGCGGGGAGACAATTTCAGCGCCTGAACAAAACCCTCAGCTTTGGCCAGAGTTTCCTCATATTCGGCTTCCGGTGATGAATCGGCCACAATGCCAGCGCCGACATGAAACCAGGCGGTATCATCCTTGCAGACCGCCGAGCGGATCGTGATACTCAACTGACTTTCGCGATTGAATCCCAAATAGCCAATCGCTCCCGTGTAAGGACCGCGCGTCACCGCTTCAAGTTCGTCAATGATTTCCATTGCGCGGAACTTCGGAGCTCCTGTCACGCTGCCTCCCGGAAAGCAGGACGCGAAAGCGTCGAAATGAGTAATGCCGCTTTTGAGACGTCCCTCAACCGTCGAAACCAGATGCTGCACCTGCGGGAATCTTTCGAGCCGGACAAGCTCCGGCACCTGCACTGACCCAAATTGGCAAACTTTTCCGAGGTCATTGCGCAGGAGATCCGTAATCATGACCAACTCCGCCATTTCCTTGGCATTCGTCTGCAGTTCATAGGCAAGTTGTGTATCGCGAGTCGGATCAGCCGAGCGCGGACGCGTCCCTTTTATTGGCCGCGTCTGAATATGCGAGCCGCTCAAGCGCAAGAAAAGTTCCGGCGAGGAAGACACAACCTGGAAATCTCCACAATTCAGACAGGAGGAGAAGGGCGCAGGTGACACAGCACTCAGCCGCTCGAATAACTGCCAGGCCGAACCAGGCAGTGGAGCCCGGAGGCGCTGCGAGAGGTTGACCTGGTAGATGTCGCCGGCGCGGATATATGCCTGGGCCTTTTGCACGCGCGCGACGAATTCGGCGCGCGTCAGGTTTGAACCAATGTGGTCAGTTCTGCACGCCGGCAAATCTGTTTCATCTGGATCACAAACCTGTTCGCGCGAAATCAATTCTTCCCAGAACTCCAGTTGCTTGTGTGCTTTGTTTTCGTCGCGGGAACCATCGGCGCTCAGGCCAGTCGATACCACCCAGGTTTTGCCGAGGTAATGGTCGAATACGACAAGGCTGTGATAAAAACCGATATGACAATCCGGCAATTCCAAATCATTAAGCGCGCGTCGCGAAAGTTTTGGTTCGACAAAATTCTTGAGATCGTAGCCCCAATAACCGAAACATCCGCCAAGCGGAAAAGGCAGGTCCATTTCTTCCAAAAGCTCATAACGTGACATAAGGCTATCCAGCAGGCTCCAGGGATTACCGTATTGCACATCGATGCAGTCGGGATAGCGAATTTCGGCTCGCGAACCAACGGAGCGGAAAGTCAAAAAAGGTCGCGCCGCAAGAAATGAATAACGGCCGGTGCGTGAATCTGACTGGGCGCTGCGAAGCAGCACCAGCCCGTCCTGACCACGCTGCAGGCTGGCAGCCAGTGACTCCGGCGTCTGCGACGTGGAGAGTTCTTTTACCAACGGCCGCATAGCTCACACCGTTAGCCACTTCGCCAGATGCCTGTCCGATTTGAGCGGACTGACTAACGCCAGGTTCAACCGATCCGGCCGAAAGAAATCACTCGCCGCAGCTTGAATCTGGCCGGGCGTGGTTTGCAGCAGGCGCCGTTTGATTTCCGCAGGGCGCATGACTTTTCCGTAGCCTAACAGTTGCTCTCCGAGGTTATTCATCTGATTGTCCGTGCTTTCGGAACCAAGATCTATCTGCCCCACGAGATATTCCTGAGCGCGTTTTACTTCGGGAACCGAAGGGGCCGTGCGCGAGATGCGCCGCAATTCCCGCGCAATCAATTTAAAAGTCTTTTCGAGATTATCGGTATCCAGGCCGGCCGAAATCACAAAATCACCGGTGTCTGCAAAAAAGCTCGGGCTCGTGTAAATGGAATAGGCCAGACCACGGTCCTCGCGGATAATTTGGAACAGGCGCGAGCTCATGTTCTCGCCCAGGATGGTGTTGAGCAACCGCAGAGCATAACGGCGCGGGTCATGCCGCGAGCAACTGCGAAAGCCCAGCGCAATGTGCGTCTGCTCGGTTTTCCTGCGGACGAGCCTGATGACGGGCGAGGCTTGCTTATTGTTTGCAGGCGGGAACTGTGGCCGCAACGCTGCCGCAAACTTTGATAAATATCCGCGAAGGGTCCGCAGGAGCTTTGCGTGCGTCAGTTTCCCGGCCGCAACAATCAGCGTGTTGCCAGCGACATAATGATGTTTCAAATAACTGAGAAGTTTCGCGCGCGACAGTGAATCCAGTGTCTTGCCCGTGCCCGTAATCGGCTTTCCCAATGGCTGCCCTGGCCAAAGAAGTGAGTTCAGCACTTCCTGCACATGATGGTGAGGCTGGTCCAGATACATCGCGATCTCCTCCTTGATCACCTCGCGCTCCTTCTCAATCTCGACCGGAGCAAAAGTCGAATTGAGCAGCATATCCAGAAGCACATCCAAAAGTTCGGCAAGTTTCTCATGAGAAGCTCGCGCATGAAAGCAGGTCGCCTCCTCGCTCGTAAATGCGTTGAGGTAGCCGCCCACGCCTTCGACTGCTTCCGAAACCTGCCGCGCCGTCCGCTTTTTTGTTCCTTTAAACAAAAGATGTTCGATGAAATGGCAGGCACCATTCATTTCGGCCGGTTCGTAGCGCGAGCCTACCCCGACCCACACGCCGAGACTCACAGACGCCATGTGCGGCATCTCTGCCGTGGCGACACGAAGACCATTTTCAAGCTGACTAACCTGATACACCGGCGACAAAAATGTTGTATAGATGGAAGGGTTACAAGGGGATTGCAATCGGAGGCGCTCATCGGGAACCTGCAAACAGTATGGATATCCGGAATCTTAACGACGCGCCCGCTTTCATAACAAGGGACGGCTCCGAAATACGGGAGCTGCTCGCTCATCGAAACTCAGTCATCCGAAACCAAAGTCTTGCCGAAGCACGGCTTAACCCGGGTGCGAGTACTCAAGAGCACTACCATCCTCGGGCAGAGGAGATTTATTATATAACGCATGGCACCAAAGTCCAAGGTCGGAAGAAACGAGTAAACGAGTCGGAACGAAGCGTAGGACAAAGCGCAAGACAAACGGAACTGTCCAAAGCCCAATGTCCAACGTCCAAGGCCATGGGGGACAGGAAGTACATAAGAGAGGAAGAGGCGGAGGCAGAGGAAGAAGAAAGAGATTGTTTCGATTACGAGGACGAGGACCTGCCTACGCTCGGAAGCTTCGGCGAGGCAGGCGAGGACGATAACACTTGCAATCTCCTGCAAAATACCGCTGAGGCGTGACCCGTGAGCCGTGCGGAAAATGGGCTTTTTTCAGATGTGAGCCCAAACGCAAAGCTTGCCAATGTGTTACTGCTCGCTCATGCGGTAGAGGCGTTGCATAGCAGACGCAGTGGTGTCGGTCAGCGTCATGATGGAGCCGTTGCCGAGCACGGGTGACAAAGAGGTCCAAGTGCTATCGGCCAAAGCGCCCTTGTACTGCAACACGTAGCTCTTCCCGGCTTTGGTCGGCACCGAGACGCTGAAGACGCCGTTCTGCCAATGTAGATTGCTCAACAGCAGTGGGGATGCACTGGCTACAATCGCGAGGCCATGATCCACTCCATCAGCGAGGGCAACTACGTTAGTAAGGCCGATGGGAATGTCGTTCTGTCCATCACCGTTGTTGCCCCACGCCACAATCGTCCCATCAGACTTCAATGCCAGACAGTGCGCGGCCGAGGCAGCGATGGCGACCACGTTGCTCAAGCCTTTAGGCACGTCGGTAACGCCCGAGTCATCGAGCCCCCAGGCGGCAACGGTCCCGTCGGACCTGACCGCCAGGCTGAAATCACCTCCCGCAGCGATGGCAATCACGTTGCTTAAGCCACTTGGCACCGTGGTCTCGCCGTATCCATTATAGCCCCAGGCGATAACGGTGCCGTTGGTCAGGAGCCCCAAGCTGTGATAGCTCCCAGCAGATATCGCTTTTATCCCGGGGCCTGCAGCTGCAGCTTGCCCATAGGTGTTATCTCCCCATCCTACTACGGTGCCGTCCGACTTGAGCGCCAGACAATGGCTATCACCGGCTGAGACAGCGATTACGTTGCTCAAGCCGGACGGCACATTCGTTTGGCCTTTGTCATTCAGACCCCAAGCCACCACCGTACCGTTCCTCCTTGCTGCCACGCTAAGATAAGTTCCTTCCGCGATGGACGTGACGTTGCTCAAACCCGTTGGTACATCTGTTTCGCCATAACGGTCCGCTCCCCATGCAACGACCGTGCCGTTGGATTTGAGCGCCAGACTGTGCGTGCTCACACCGGCCGCCGCAACGGCGACAATGTCGTTCAACTCTCCCGGGAGAAGGGTATCCCCCTTCATATCATTTCCCCACGACACTATTGTCCCGTCCGATTTTAATCCCATGCAATGCGCACTGGCAGAGATGGCTACCAAACCGCTCAAGCCGGGGGGTACATTGGTCCGCAAGCCCCACGCCACGACTGTCCCGTTTGATTTAAGCGCAAGGCTGTAGTCACCTCCAGCCGCGATGGCGGTCACTCCGTTCAGACCTGCTGGCGCCGTGGCCTGGCCGTAAGCATTCTCGCCCCAGCCGACCACGGTGCCGTCGGACCTCAGCGCCAAACTGTGACCGTCGCCAGCGGCAATGGCAATGAGGTTGCTGAGGCCGGCAGGTATCGTGGTCGCACCCCAGCCTACGATGGTACCGTCGCCTTTGAGCGCCAGGCTGTGCGAGGTGCCAGCGGCGATGGCTACGACGTTGCTGAGTCCGGCTGGGACATACTCCGTGACATAGCCTCCGGCCTCATTTACAAATTTCCCCCATGCCACAACCGTTCCGTCGCCTTTTAGGGCAAGGCTGTGAAACGTCCCGCCCGCGATGGCGATAACGCCCGTTAAACCCGAGGGCACGTTTGTTTGGCCGGCGGAGTTGTATCCCCATGCCACGACCGTGCCGTCTGCCTTAAGCGCTAGATTGTGGAGCCCTCCCGCGGCGATTGCGAGCACGTTGGTTAAACCGCCTGGCGGTGTACTTACGCCAAAGTCGGCCGGTCCCCAGGCCGCCACTGTTCCGTCCCGCCTTAGTGCGAGCGTTTGATCCCCGCCGGCAGAGACGGCAAGAAAACCTGTGTTCGGCTCGTTCGGGGGCAGCACTTGATTCGTCCAAACCACGACACTGCCCGCCTGTCCCCCCTGCACTTTCGAGGTGATTAACAGCAGAGCTGCGCAGCCCAGTGCGATATACGCGAGAGTTCGCGAAACCATAGATTCAGCACGCTGGCCAACCGTCTGACTGTGTGACGGATTGGTTCGTGCCGGGCGGCGACTGCGCGGCAGCGGCGATGGTGATAGACACGAGAATTGAGACGGCGACAAGTGCAGTTTTCATGATTGTTTGCTTTTCCCTGGGGCGAGCCCGCGGCCCGCTATCCTGGCTTCAATGGGGACAAATCCTAAAATTCCGGCGCGATGTTACCATGGGGTACTTTCCTCTGTCTCGGAAAGAGCAGACCCCAAACGCAGTGTTTGCCGAGTGTTACTGCTCGATCACACGATAAAACCGCTGGCTGGCTCACGTAGTGCGCTCGAGTCAGTGAGCGTAAGGGTGCCCCGTTGCCGGGAACGGTTGGGAGCGGGATATATGCGCCGCCCGGCAGATTCGAGCTTGCAGCGGACGAAAGCCTTGGCGGTGGCGCAGTGGCGCATGCAATTACTGAAGGCCCACTTGCGTGTTGACCCACGCCGCCAAGCCGTTTTTACTGTATTC
>Ga0137394_10004663_pt1 | contig 10410 bp, 11 predicted proteins | sample czobulk116metaG_FD_108278 | JGI IMG/M metagenome (GOLD analysis project Ga0137394, IMG submission 108278) | Vadose zone soil microbial communities from Angelo Coast Range Reserve, California, USA - czobulk1.16 metaG | ecosystem: Environmental > Terrestrial > Soil > Vadose zone | place: USA... | reverse complement strand
CCGCTACGCGGCTGTATTCGGATGCCTTCGGCAACTGTGAATTTATCTTGGACGGATCTGGTCTATGACCGCCGCTACAGTGGAAATGGTCCCGAATATATAAGCGAACTTCTGACTCGGGACGGCCGTTGACTTTGGAGATGGAAGCGCTGTCCATGTCGGAGGCTTCGGCCTGGACGGAACGGCTTTGCTTAACCGGAGCTCGGGCACGCTCCGAGGCAGCTTTCAACCGCAGGGTGTCACGAGCGTTCCAGCGGGAACCCGCGCGGCGTTTTTTATCGTGATCGCGGATTCCGGAGGCAACGCGAGCAATGTTCTCGGCATACTGATTCGATTCTGATCTGAAGAAGCTTCAGAAAATCGGGGGACTCGCCGTCGCAGTAGAGAAGAAGAACAGACCGCGCGAATTGATGACGATATTCGTCAGACTCGCCACATTGGCTCCGTTGGACCCGAAAAAGTCGATGCGGATTGTTTGTGGCGAACTCGACGTGTTACCAACGACGATTTCGGAAACCCACCCGGCGCCGGTAGCTACGTGAGGAAAGATCAGAGAAGCCGCGCCACCGATCGAAGTTGACGTCGGCACAGGCGACGACCTGAACACGGAAACAGGAGGAGAGACTATCACTGGTGTTGAGGGCAGCGTGGCAACGCCGGGACCAAAACCGGGCCCGGTATTCGGGATACCAAATAGCGGCGTTACCGGCTGGATGGTAACGGGCAGTGAGTTTGCGAGACTGGTTATGGGAACCGATGTGAAATCACCGTTTCGAAAATTCAGCGCAAGTACCGCTACCGGAATTTCAGCCGATAGCGTCAGCAATAACGGCGTGGGCGGCCCTGTTGGCTCGACGTCGAAGAAATCGTTAAGGAATCTGGCAATTTGACCGCGAGGACCAAGGCGGACTACCGCATTCAACACAATGCCACCACTTTGGTTCGTCAACAGGAGATTGACGCCCCCAGCGCCTATTGACGGATTTGCCAAAACGATTGCGGTTGTGTTCAGAGATGTCGGCCCGACAGTCACAAACATTGAGGCATTGGTTAGCAAAACCGACGGAGCCACAGTCGTCAACGCGACATCCTCCGTTGACCCGTTGATCAAAGTCTCGGTGGCGGTCAATCCTGCAATGTTCCCCGAAACGAGCGTGATTACTGCAAATCCAGACCGCGTACTGAGGTCCTGCGCGAAAGCGGCCGGGAGACTTCCGCAGAGCGACATCGTAAAAAGGACACGAATCAATTGACGCATGAATTCACCTCATACAGAACAGTTCATGTTCTGCAGTTGGCAAATGGAAATCCGTCCGGCACGTTCCAGCAAATTTCCAATCACGCGCAGGTAACTTTACTGTCCGTGCTCCTCCAGATAAGCGGACGCAATGATGGCTGCTCCGCGGCTGGTTTGCTGCTTTAGCTCATCAATGACCTCGAAATACCTGTGAACGTGGGCTGGATGATCCATTTACTTCGCGATCCGGTAGGTGCGCTCGCCTGCCTCGTTCTTGGATGACTCGACCGCCAGGCCCATCTTCTTCACCAGCCGTTTCAGGCTTAGCGCACCCGTCGCTCCCTTCCGTGGTAGGGTAGAGCGAAGTCTTATTGACCGGGAGTATCGGATTGGTGGCTGGTTTGGCACTGCTCCTGAGGATGCGTCATGCGTGGTCTTGAATTGAAGGTTCCGCCGCCTGCCGTGGCTTTTGTTACGGCCGTGCTGATGTGGTTGGCCTCACGGGTGATACCGGCCTTCACCTTCGTATTTCCGGCTCGCAATCTCTTCGCCATCAGTCTCGCTGCCGTCGGCGTCGTTACAGGGATTTCAGGCGTTGTAACATTCCGGCGAGCCCGAACCACCATCAACCCAATGAAGCCCCAATCATCCTCTTCGTTGGTAATCTGGGGGGTCTATACGGTTACCCGGAACCCGATGTATCTGGGTGGTCTTCTGATTTTGACCGGTTGGTCAATCTTTTTGTCGAACGCGCTTGGCTTCCTGTTTCTTCCTGCATACATCCTTTATATAAACTGCTTCCAAATCTTACCGGAGGAAAAGGCGCTCACCTCCCGCTTCGGGCAGGAGTTCCTTGAGTACAAATCTCGGGTGCGTCGGTGGTTATAGTGCCGCACGCCCCGGCGTCAGGCGAGGAATCACTGGAACGAAAAAAGCGTACTTGCACGCCGCCCGGCGGAATGCATGAAATCCGTCTGCGCAGCTCCGATCAAAGTCGTGTGATGGCCGTCAACATCGTGCCTTGATTGCTGGATCGAATTTCAAGGCGCCCGCCGATCTTCCGAAGACGCTCCTGCATTCCGAGTATTCCGAGTCCGCCTTTCCCCGCGCCACCCAACACAGCCGCAATGGCGGTTGGGGGCATGCCTCGGCCAAAATCTTCGATCTGCAAGATCACTTGATCTGCTTGTCTGTGCAGACGAACGATCGCATTGAGACTCCCAGAATGGCGGAGGATATTCGACAGTCCTTCTTGCGCGAGTCGAAACAGATGAGTCTCCATTTCCAGCGGCAAGCGTCCAATCTCCGGCCCTGTTTCAATTTCAACGTGAATGCGGCTCCGCTTCATGAACTGTTCGATGTACTGGCGCAAACAAGCGGCGAGGCCGAGTTCATCGAGTATCAGCGGGTGGAGTAGATGCGAGAGGGTGAGGATCTGCTCCAGGCTCTGCTCACACAGCGTATGACACTTGGCGAGTATGAATTCGACTGCGGAAGGCCACGATCTCCTTTGCTGCAAACTAGCGAGGTAGATGGCGATCGCGGAAACGTTCTGGGCAGTCACTTCATGAAGTTGGGTAGCGACCCATCGCCGCTCTTCATCCTGCTGTTCAAGAACGTTGGCCGAGAGCCGTTGTAAGCGCTCGGATTCCGAAGTTTCCATACGAAGGCGCTCGTTTAGCCGTGCCTCAGCGGTTTCCGAGTGCCCGGTTTCCTCCGTCTGATCCTGGAGATTGCCATTCAGTCGCTTCAACTCTCCGTTTGCAATCTTGAAGCTGGAACTCCCAATCATCTCCCGCTTCCCCGCGATTCGCGCCAGAGCGAATTGATGATTGCGAACAACTTCCAGCACAGCGTCTGCTGTGCAGCCGTCCAGGGGATACGTGCAAAGGCCGATCATGCGATGTTGCGGAAAGACTCGATTGACTTCGGCTTCATAAGCCATGAAGTCCGGCCAGTCTCGTTTATCCAGCCATGCTGTATCCCCACTAACCCGAAATCCCCTGTAACCGCAGTCCAGCGACCGCTTTTCCTTTTGCACCCATTGTCCGAATACCCGGTCAGCATCGAAGTGTCCGCCGCGCAGGTACCATTCACGGTAATCCCAAATCTCAATCTGTCCGATATCGAGATACCGGTCCATATACGGCGCTGCCTTTCTCAGTCCGATCTTGGCTCCTTCCACACCCAACGGGTCAGACGTCACCCAAAGACAGAACTCGTCCTTTTGTAGTCCTGCTGCGAAGTAGGGTACAAGCGTGTCTGCGAGTTCCTCGTGCGTACTGTGGAACTCACATAAGTGAGTGCCCCATGGAAGGCTGTCCATGTACTCGGTCCCCGTCGGGCGGTCGTTAGTCACCAGGTTTTCTCCTGAGAGGTGGTTTTGGGTATTTCTAAGAGTCGCGTCTATGCGTGGCTCGTATGCTCAAGGGTTTACAACCCAGATCCAAATCCGCAAATAGTCCACTCACGATAACTATCCCGGCTCGCCTGGCGACAGACCTCAATATCCGCCCTGTTGTGCTCTTGGCGTACCGGAACCAAAGCAGCGAAGCTAAAACCCATTTGTTTCAGAGAACCCGAAGTACAGACATTCTAGAAAATCGGCAGAGATCGGTGCAAGTCAAGCCCCGTGTGTCATGGTGTGTATTTTCAATGGCTTAGCGCTGTGGAAATCTTGTGCAAATGCTGTGGAAATTAAGGTCCGAAGAATCGAACAGAACAACCAGGAGTGCTGACATAAGCACCAGACGGGGGATAGGGCTCAACAACAACTGTGAAATTTCTGTGGAAGATATGTGGATAATTCATCACCCAGCTCTCAACAAGCAGTTTTCAAAAAAAAGTCTCGGCGCTTCTCGTCGACGCTAGAAACGTGCCATCGCGGCGGTCCACGGTCCACAGGGACCCCCGCATTTGACAGCTGGAACGCCTCGACTTCGAAAGCCCGATAATGAAGAGGATAGCCATCGACTGATGTGGCATCGTGATCGTGAAAGTCACATCATGATCATGATGTGGGGCATCGCGACCGTGAAAGCCGAATCATGATCGTGTTGTGGGCCATCGTGACCGTGAAAGTCAGATCATGGTCATGATGTGGGGCATCGTGATCGTGAAAATCAGATCATGATCGTGATGTGCGGCATCGTGACCGTGAAAGCCGGATCATGGTCGTGATGTGCGGCATCGTGACCGTGAAAGCCGGATCGTGGTCGTGATGTGCGGCATCGTGACCGTGAAAGTCGGATCATGGTCGTGATGTGCGGCATCGTGACCGTGAAAGTCGGACCGTGGTCGTGATGTGCGGCATCGTGACCGTGAAAGTCGGATCATGGTCGTGATGTGCGGCATCGTGACCGTGTAAGGCGGATCATGGTCGTGATGCGCGGCATCACGACCGTGAAAGTCGCATCATGGTCGTGATGCGCGGCCTCACGACCGTGAAAGTCAGACCATGATCGGCTAAACAATATTTTTTCCTACCTAACCTGTTGGTTGTGTTGAGCGGCGCGTCCGCTTCTAACATCCATCCTGATTTTCAATCATCCGTTTTCGATTCTCTGGCGATTTACACAATATGGGCTCACCAGACAGGCCCGTACCGATAACAACGAACCAAGAGGAGGAAGCATGTCCAAACCGAAAAAGATCAAACCCATAGATGGTTTTTCCAATGTATCGGACGCGGATGTCGTTTCACGCGCCGCCAACGTTCAAACACACATGACCGGGAATGCCAATTTTCCGGATCCGCCGGTTGACCTGGCGGCACTTAAGACGGCCATCGATACTCTCTCGGCACTGATCGCCCAGGCTCTCGATGGAAGCAAAACGGTCATCGCCGAGAAGAACAAGCAACGCGAAGCCGTTATCAAGATGTTGCGGCTGATCGGACGTTACGTGGAGGTCACCTGCAAGGATGACATGGCGATCTTCCTGACCAGCGGATTCCAGCCGGCTTCAAACGCAAAGACTACACCGAACCCTTTGTCGGAGAAAATCCGCAAGATCGATCACGGCGCCAACAGCGGACAAATCAACGTATGGCTCAAGACTGTTCCAAAAGCCTCAAGCTACGAGCTCCGTTACAGTGCCGCAAACGGGACGGCGGCCACATGGACGACTATGCCGACTTCCGCGGTGAAGGCGCCCGTCGTTCTCAACGGTCTGACGCCCGCAACCACATATGTGTTTCAGGCGCGTGCTCTGATCAACGACGCTTACACCGACTGGAGTGACTCTGTTTCGTTCATCTGTACGTAAACGGGTAATCCCTTCACTCACTAATGGCTGCGTGCTTCTTACATCAAGCAAGGGCGCAGCCATCCCGGATAGGCCGAAGCGATCCGGCCGACTGGGCCCGGCGCCTAAAAAGTGAACACGATTTGCATTAACGGCACGGCTGCCGTATTTTTTATAAAATTGTTTGAAAAAAATCGTCCGAATTCAAATTTCTCACGATTTACATAGTATGAGCACCTTTCCAAACCCGGAGAAATCAGCTCCTCTCGCCCGGGTTCAGCCTCTGACCTCGTCGAGGCCGGATGGCAAAAGGTACGAGAGGTCAGGAACGGTGCAGACCGAAATTGGAAGGATCTTGCGTCTTCCCGAATCCGACTGGATCGCAGAAGCGAAAGACCTTCAAAACGAGACGCTGGTCTTTCTAACCCGGCAGATTCGCCGCGCCGACGAGGAGCTCTATACACGCCTGCTACAGGAACTCAGCAAGCGCATCATTCGCCTTGCGCGCCGATGGGTTCGGGGGCTTGATCGGATCACAGCCGAAGACATTGTCCTGAAGGTCGAGATCGACATCCTGGAGTTCGTACTGACGGAAAAGCCGTCTCGCAAGACGGACTTCCTCGAAATCGCGTTCGCACAAGCTGTCGAACGTCGAACGATCGACGCCCTGAGGAAACACAATAACTCGCCAATGGGCCACCGTGGAGAGATCCTCACCGATGCCACCGATGAGGATGGCGATGCGATCGAACGGGCCGCCGATGACCGCCCCGGACCTGAGGCCATCCTGCTACAACTGGAAGATGAGGCCCGCCGGCCTGAATTACTCCGCAAAGCATGCGATGCTGTGAAGGATCCACGGCATGTGGAGGCGGCGATTCTCCATTATGGCCACGGCTGGCCTATCACATCGAAAGATCCAACGAAATCGGACTTAGAGCGCCAATTCCAGGCAACCCCAGGACAGATCAAGTACTGGATCGCCGCAGCCCTGAAAGCCATGCGGGAAGCAATTGGAGTTGAGAAATGACCGGAAACGTATCTTTTGAAGACGTTTTAGATGCCCTGATGCTTGAAGAACCCACACCGAGCTATGCAACGCTATTGCGATGGTCGGAACGGTATCCGCAATATCGCGAGGCTTTGGCGCAATTCTTCGCCACGTGGGCCATTCAGGCCGACCAACCGCAGCAGGTTGCTCTCGACGAAGATCGGCTGGTGGAAAGAGGCGTGAGTCATGCCCTCGAGATCTTGCGCCGGCAGGGCAGACTGGAGCCTAAGGCCTCGATCGAATGGCTTCCACCATTCGATCAACTGGTACTGACGGCTACCTACCTGCTTCGCGACAAAGGCGATTACGTGAACATCGCCCGGAAAGTCAGCGAGATATCGGGGACCAACGTCCGGTTGGTCTCCACTTCTATGTCGCTGGGCCGCTTGGAAGCCTGGCGCCTGGTTTCGTCGCCGATTTCCGATCCGAAGACCGAACCCGATGGGAGAACCAGACGATATTTTATGGTCACGATCGCCGGTGAACGCGCATTAGCCCGAGTGAAGGAGACCTCGAAACTGTTGGCGAATTTTCTGGAAGACTTCGCATGAAAGAGCTCTGAAACCGCCTCGCATCAGGAATCGGCCGTCGCGGGAGACTTCGGTCCTGCGACCCTCATCGCCCACGGGAGGGCGTCGCTGAAGGTCTCCTCCTATTGCACCCGATCGAATACCAGCACATTAGTGTACGGTTTGCCTTGGGCGTTAGTTCCTTTGACGACATGCGTCATAGTCTTCCCGTCTTCAGACACAGTCCTCCTGGAAGTCACGGTGACGCGGCCGTCAACTTTGTTTGTGATGTCGACGGTGAACGTATCGACCACAGCGAATGCTTGCGTGTTGCCGGTTTGAGCCCCGGTGGCCTGGAAGGTCTCCAGCGTTGTTTGGTTGTATTGGCCGTATTCTTTGCCGTCATACTTCGAAACGGTTTGAGTGAATGACGGATTTCCCCGAGCGTTAATACTCCAAATATTCGCGACGATAAGTCCATCACGGCGCTGCGAGTACTGCCGTGTCTGCCCTTTGGGCGGCGGCCCGGACTCGAACTTCGATTTTTCGAGGTTTAGTCGCCACGTGCCGACGATCGGATTCTTTCCCGCGGGTGTCTGAGCAAGAAAACTCGCGCACGCGATCAAAAACAGGAGGCCCGCAACGATCAAGTTTTTCGCCATACAGACCTCAATCGGTCTTTACTGCGCTCCTCGCGCCATTCGGAAGTATTGCCGAAGTCGCCCATATTATATCGCCCGGCGAAATGGGCAACGTGAAAGTTTCGAATTTTATTCAGTTCCATGGTTGTGCCAGTGGCGCCTGACACTCTTTCAGCAGATTTCCGGGAACTTTACATGCTTAGCCGGGAACAGGTGGATTTAGAAGGCTCAGATCCAAACGTTCCCCGTGCAAACGCGAATACAGTTCAGAAGGTCCGGACGCGAATGGCTCATCACCTCAACTATGCGGCAAGTTCCCTCTACTTGACGGCTACGTATCTCGGTTGCGCCGAACGCGTGTTGCGGGCCCTCAAAGATAGCTCGTTGGTTCTGGCGGACCCTTCGCGGATTGAGATGATCAACTTACTCTCGTCCGTTCGGAATGCCCTGCAAGGACCGAGCGGCGCCGGCATCCCCTGGGAGGAGCAGGAATCCGTCGCCGAGATGGTTTGGAGCACACACGATTCAGTGATCAGCTATTTTGAATTTCGAAAGAGACTGCTTGAATTACCGGGCTGGGAGCAATATATGGGTCTGTACCGGTTCTTTGTCACTTTCGGCCCCAAAGTTGACTATGAGGTTGCAGCAACTGCCAAGGCTCTGAATAAGCTCGAAGAAAGAGTGGATAAACTTTCTTGATCTGCCAGGCGTCCGCCGGCATTTGCGCATCGATCAATATTCGTGGGCCCAGAAGCGGCTTGGGGTGGGGTGGCGCGGTTTGGGGATGACCGAAGCGTGATCTTCCCGCAGTCTTCGAATATTTGTCATTCGAGCAGATCTTAAAGGACTACGCCAACGCCGGCCTTGTCGAATCCCGAAACGGACGCGCAGCAGACGCTCGGTCTTCATCAGCGATCTCGCGCGGTGTTCAATAACAATGGAAGCACGTCCGAGCCTGGATGCCCGGCCCAGGATTCTTGCGGTCGTTTTAAGTAGCGCCCAATCTTCTTCGAGGATGAATTTGTGTCAAGGAGTAATCCGCGCAGTCGCGGCCGTTTACTCCGTCCTACACTTCATCCCATACGATCGTGGCGGTCCGACTGAGATTCAGCGGGAGCGCCTGAACCGCTATCACGACCCCCGGGGCGCTTCGGTCTTCGAGTTCTTCAATGCAGACAAGTTCATCGGAAATGGCTTCGTATTTCATTCGAGTTCCTTCTGTACCGATTAAGAGCACATCGAGGTTATCGGCAGCCCCGCCCCCGGACTTTACAGAAAAAATTCCCTTCCTAAGTCAGGCGGCGCGCAGTTCACGACGTATGGCCTGACGTCACAGATGAAATCCGTCTTTGGAATGGCTCGAAGAATGAATCCGCAGGCGAGAGCCGGCCGCTGGCCGACGCGGCGTCATCGTTTGCGGGGGGTTCCTCGGGTTTGACTTCGATCTCTTTGGGTTGCAAGCCTTTGGGGCCTGGCGCCGGCTTCTGGATATCGTCGGCGAAGTAGTGATAGGAGTATGCGTTGTCCTCGCCTTTTTTAGGCGGGTACGATTTCGCCTTTTTGGGATCTCTAGGTTTATCGGTGTCCCCGCCGGCGCCGGCATTGTGCGCTGCTTCGGGTTTCGATACGAGACTTGCGTGATGAGTCTCTTTGGGCGCCACGTTCGCGTAAGTGCGTAATCCCATTTGGAGCTTGTCCTATTTCTCTTCCCTACAGAAGGAGTCATTAGCCAAAAACTCGTAAGCAAGAGTAATCGATTGAATTTTAGATAGGATTGACGGCAGAGTACAAAAGCTATCGTTGTAGGAAATCTACATGCTTCCGCATGAAGAAAGCATAATTAGCTGCAGATGTACGTTTAATAAATCTTTACTGTGAGTCGGCTTCGCCCGCGGGAACCAATTCAAAATCGAAAAATACTCTTTCACTGCCATCCTCGAATCGCACCACGCAACGCGTTTGGCCCTGAAAGGCATAAGTGGAAAGAACAATCCCAACACGCCGCTTGTCGGTCGCATCCATGACCAGGTCACCGACTTTGAATTGTCCCCGCATCTGGAGGCCCTACTCGGTTGTGGCGTTCCGCAGTTTCATTCGGGCTGAATAGCGCGAACTGGAAGTTTGCCGTCAACCCGCGAATGCCAATCCATGCAAGTGCCTGGGGGGCACCGGCGGATTAGGTCCCTTCCAGTTGACGGCGAATCTCTTGTTTAATATCTTCGTCCGTATCCAGCTCTCGAATTCTCAGATGAACCGTCGCCTGAAACGGAGCCAGCCAGGAAAATGTGATTGCTAAGGCATCCGGCAATAGCTCGACGTGGTCGATTTTGAAACCAGCGAAAGTCGTTCCGATCTCGCGTGCTACTTCGTTTGCTAATTCTTCAATTCTTCGCTGCGTCATGTCAGCGGTGTTTTCAGCATTTGTGAACTGAGACGGGGTTTCCAAGTCACTACATCGACTATGCGTGAATTTGTGTTGATCAAACAATTAGGGAGAATTTGGTGGAATAGGGGAAAAGAACCCTGTATTCCATCGGGAAAAGTCTTTAGGGACGGTAGGTGAAAAACGGGGGTAGCGGCGGGCTGGACGATCCGATTATTGATCCGGACTTACGATTCCGAGACGAATAGCATATCGGACCAGCCCGGCCGTATCGTGGATTCCAAGCGTCTGCATGATCTCGGCTCGATGAGACTCCGCCGTTTTTACGCTGATTCCGAGCTTTG
>Ga0137394_10004661_pt1 | contig 10412 bp, 9 predicted proteins | sample czobulk116metaG_FD_108278 | JGI IMG/M metagenome (GOLD analysis project Ga0137394, IMG submission 108278) | Vadose zone soil microbial communities from Angelo Coast Range Reserve, California, USA - czobulk1.16 metaG | ecosystem: Environmental > Terrestrial > Soil > Vadose zone | place: USA... | reverse complement strand
TTCTCCAGCTAACGAGATTGTCATTGCCAAGACGAATCCCAGCGAACCTCCGGGATTTCGATTCGGCTGCGACCTCGAGAGGTTTCACGCTGAGTTCATGCCGGCTCTGGTTCAGAGATTGCCGGAATTCCGAGACTTGAATCTGATTTTCGGCTGGGGTGGTTTATACGAGATGACGCCTGATCACAACGGCATCGTCGATAAGATTCCTGATATCGAAGGGCTTTATATTGCCGCCGGCTTCAGCGGCCATGGTCTGATGATGTCCGCAGCGACCGGAAAGCTGATGTCGGAACTTATCCGCACCAATAAATTCCAAACCGTTGACGCCTCCGTACTATCCTTCTCGCGCTTTGCCCGGAACGAGTTATTTTGGGACGAAGCGATGATTTAGGTGGTCCGGTGTCGGTTACACGGCAGACCATTTCCGATTGACGACGGGCCGTTTCCAATTGACGATGGGCCGTGCGTGTTGCAGACGCGTTGCGCGCCGCTGCAACCTCAGACCTTCTGAGTCAAGGAAGCCAGAATGAGCCGCGAAGCGGCTCACAGTGATTTCCTCGAACAAAGAAATTTCCTTGGCGACTTCAGGAGTCCTGAACGTCGTGTTGAGGCCCTGCCGCACTACCGAGACAACGGAGAATGTCAGATTATGTCCCGCTCAGATCGAGTTCCATGTACAGCGCTTGGGGAAGCGGATTGTCATAATAGGGCGGAATCTCCGAAAACCCCAGAGAGCGATAGAGATTAACCGCATAACTCATCGCGCTGGGAATCGTGTCCAGGCGCATCCGATCGTAGCCGGCGCGGCGGGCTTCGTCGATAAGGTGTGTCGCAAGCTTCAAGCCGAGCTGATGTCCGCGAAACTCCGGCCGCACGTAGAGCCTTTTCATCTCGCAGATACCTGGTTCGAGCTTCTTCAGCGCGATGCACGCGGCGGGCATACCCTCAAACCGGCAAAGGATCAGCCGTCCGTCAGGAAGCGCATACGGGCCGGGCAATTCCCGCAACTCGCGATCGAAGCTCTGGAAGCAGAGGCTGAAGTCGAGCGAGCGCGCATATTCCAAAAACAGCTCGCGAATCTGCTCAATGCCCTGTCCCGATTCGACTTGAATCAGCTCGATCATGATTTACTCGTAAAACATGAAGAAGACTGCACCTACGATGAAGACGAATGCGACTGCGTAGTTCCATCGGAATTGGTCCTTCAGGAACGTTACCGAAAAGATCGAGAAAACAATGAGCGTAATGACTTCCTGAATCGTCTTCAATTGGGCTGTCGAAAATTGATAGGAACCCATGCGGTTCGCGGGCACCTGAAAACAGTATTCAACGAAGGCAATCATCCAGCTTACGACGATCGCCATCCAAAGGGGCGACTCACGGAACCTCAGGTGTCCATACCACGCGAAGGTCATGAAAATATTGGAGATCGTCAGAAAGATTATGGTTCTCACAGCCGCAATATAACCCAACTCAGCGGGGTATCGGCGCTTTAGGCCGGTCGATGGAATTCTTAGCTAACTCCGGCCGCGCTTTGTTCCGGACGGCTCACATTTTTCTCCCTGCGCCCGCTTGACACTTAGTAACACGCGGGGCTAAAGCCCCGCGTTTACATGCGCTATGCTAGCGACATGACCTTTCTTAGCGAAGTTTCGGGTCCTGCGGTTACCGGCGCTCTACCCCCGCACTGGATCTTCGATCGCCTCGAGGAATGGGCGAAACGCTCGCCAAATCAATTTGCGTTTGCGGTTGACCATCAGGACCGCGTTGAAGAGTATCGGTACGCCCAGGTCCTCGATCAAGCGAACGCGATTTCGGCCTGGCTTCTGGAACAAGGGATCCAGCGCGGTGACCGGGTGGGCATTCTCATGGAGAATATCCCTCAGTGGGTTTTCGTCCTTTTAGGCACCATGAGAATTGGCGCCGTCACGGTACCTCTGGCAACGACCCTTCCGGAAAATTCGGTTCGGCTTATCGCACAACATGCCGGATGCAAGATCATTTTCGCGGACGAACCGAATTGGGAAAAAGCCGCGCAGGTTGCGAATGAGTTAGGATGCCTGCTAAGTTCCCCTCCTCAGTTAAAGAGTGGAGGGCCGGCGCGCAGCGCCGGCCGGGGTGGTGCTGTTCAAGAAAATCAATCTTCCGATACTGCCATCATCGTCTACACATCAGGCACGACGGGAAATCCGAAAGGCGTCGAACTTACGTTCGATAATCTCAACCACGAAATTCGCGGGGCCATCGAATTACTCGAAATCACGCCGGATCATCGAATTCTTTCGGTCCTGCCGTTTTCGCATGTTCTGCCTCTCATCGCAAACGGGCTTGGCCCGCTTTGCGCGGGGGCGGGCGTCGTGTTTTTGTCTTCCATATCGCCGCAGCGGATTATTGATGCATTTCACCGTCATCGCATTACGCTCTTCGTCTGCGTGCCGCAGTTCTTTTACGTTTTGCACAAGCGCATCTTTTCTCAAGTCGAGTCGCAACCGTTTCCCATGAGAATGCTGTTTCGTTCGATGAAGAGGATCGCCAGCCGCATCAATAAACCGGCGTTGCGCCGGAAGATCTTTTCGAAAATTCACCGGGCCATCGGTCCAGACCTGTCGATGCTCGCCAGTGGCGGCTCGCGATTCGAGGCGCGTATAGGGCGGGACCTCCATGACCTCGGGTACACCGTAGTGCAGGCATATGGATTGACCGAAACATCCGCGGCTGCAACGATCACACCCCTTGGTGACAATCACATCGGCACTGTTGGAAAACCCCTTCGCGGTGTAACCGTCCACGTCGATTCGCCAAATGGGAAAGGTGTGGGTGAAATATGGGTCCGCGGTCCAGTGTTGATGAAGGGCTATTACCACGCGCCTGATCAGACTGCTGAAGTGATACAGGAAGGCTGGTTACGCACGGGAGATCTCGGCTTCATTGATCGAGACGGAGCTCTCTCCATCACTGGCCGCATCAAAGATGTCATTGTGCTGGCGAATGGAGAGAATGTCTATCCCGAAGAACTCGAGACACACTACGCCCAGTCGCCGTTTATCAAAGAAATCTGCATTCTTGGAATCGCTGGAGACATGCATGGATCTTCCGGCGAAGTTCTCCACGCCATTGTTGTTCCCGATATGGATGAGTTCCGCCGGCGCGGGCAGACCGCGATTATGGAAATGATCCGGTTCGCAATCGAAAATCTGTCAAAACAGGTCCCGTCTTATTACCGCATTCATTCGTTATCGGTTCGCAATGAGCCGTTTCCTCGTACGGTGACTCGTAAATTAAAACGCTTCGAAATTCAAGAAGAAGAATCAGAACGCCGCAAATCGCGGGCCGAACGATCGCAAGAAGCACCTGGGAAAGACCATCCGCGTTTTCGAGAAAAAGTGGGGACGGTGCTTGCCGAGCTGATCCGCGAGGCTAAACCGGACGTGGGACGGCTCGATCCAGCAATGAATATCGAGCTGGATCTGGGATTCGATTCGCTCGGCCGTGTCGAACTCCTTGGACTGGCGGAAGCCCGCCTTGGTTTGCACATCCCCGAACAGGAGGCTACGCGAATCTTCACGGTTGGGGAATTGATCGATGCCTTCGAAGCGGCATCGGTGACGTACTCCGTTTCCGGCCGATCCTGGAGAGAGATTCTCGAGGTCTCCCCGGGCGATGAGCTGCACCGGCATTACATTCTGAACAGAAGACGCTTGCTTAATCCGTCCGCCGTTCTCACGATGCGGATTCTTAAGCTCCTGTCGCGAATCTTTTTTCGCGTGCGCTATTCCGGATTGGACAATTTGCCTCGCACTATGCCTTTTCTGATTTGCCCAAATCACGAGTCGTTTCTGGACGGTCCGCTGCTGGTTTCGATTCTGCCTCGCCGTATCCTTTACAACATCTTCATTCACGGTTACAGCGATTACTGGGAAAACGCATTTTCGCGGCGGCTGGCCCAAATGTGTAACATCGTTGCGATCGATCCGAACGTGAACCTCATTCGCGCAATGCAGGTCGGCGCCGTTGGACTCAAACACGGCCGCGTGCTGTTGATTTTTCCGGAGGGCACGCGCTCCATCGATGGCCATCTTGGGGAATTCAAGAGAGGCGCTGCGATCCTGGCGTACGAACTGGGGGTTCCTATTGTCCCAGTCGGAATTCAGGGAACATTCGAAGCGTGGCCGCGTGGCGGTAGCTTTCGATTTCATCCGGTCGAATTCCATTTCGGGAAACCGATCGATCCACAGGCATTCGGCCAGGCCGCAGATCCTTATAGCGTGATTACCGAAAAGCTTCGGGACGAGGTCATGGTACTTTCGGGGGATAGAAAGGAAAATTAATTTCGCGACGGTGACCCAATTCCGACTGCAAGAAATTGCCCACTGTCCCCGAATTTCCTGTAACCTAAAAGGTATATCGGACGTACCACTCTACGAATACTGGGGTTCAACCTTCTCTTAAACCATCCCTATGGAACGAAAATACGGCTCTCGCGGCTACATGGACAATCAACGTAATGAAGGCGAGAGCATCCGCGAAAAACCGCGCGAAAAACCGAAAGGCGGGCCACGAGGCTCCAAAGCCAGAGAAGCGCCGCGCCCGATGAAGATGCCGGGCTTTCAGGAGGTTCTGCGGTGCGCGTTATGTGGAAAAATTGTTCCCCCGCCGGTTGAGATCAATTTCGACAGTCAGTGTCCGAAATGCAAGGCCGACCTTCGTTCCTGCAAAAACTGCCGCCATTTCGATACCGCCGCCCGGTTTGAGTGCACGCAAGAAATTCCTGAACGCATCACCAAGAAAGATCTGCGCAACCGTTGCGAGTTTTTCATGGCTCGCACATCCATCGAACGGGAGACGCGAGACTCCGGCGGTGCATCCAGCAGCGCCCCAACCATCAAACCGTCTGACGCGCGCAGCGCTTTCGATAATCTTTTTAAAAAATAGCCACAAAAAGGCACAAGAGCCACAAGGGTAAGAACTTTTTGTGATTTTTGTGCCTTTTTGTGGCTATCCTGTTTTGTTGGGGGGTTTAAAACCACATTGGTAGAGGATCGTTTAAAAATCGCTGTATTTGTCGACTTCGACAACATTGAGATCGGAGTCAAAAGCACCCTGAATCGGCACTTCGATATCGGCGCAGTTCTCGAGGCCATCAAGGAGCGGGGTGAAGTCGTCACCAAGATCGCCTATGGTGACTGGAAGCGTGCGGGCGAGCACAGCCGCAGCATGACGCAGCACGCGATCCAGATGGTCCAGCGCAACCTGACTCCTGGAGGCGACAAGAACGGTGCTGACATCAATCTCGCGCTCGACGCCCTGGAAATGGCATTTACGCGAAATCACATCAATGCCTTCGTCATCGTTGGCGGTGATAGTGATTTCATTGCGCTTGTCGAAAAACTAAAACAGTACGACAAGAAAGTGCTGGTCGTCGGTGGGCGCGCCTTCACCAGCGCGATCCTTCAAAAAAACTGTCATGAATTTATTGCGTACGAGAACCTGATCGCGCCGCAAGCCGGTCAGCGCAAGCAGACTGAAAGGACCCGCACCGTCAGTGATGGCGGCGGTGGCGATCTTTCGAAGGCATTTCCACTGGTTCGCCGCGCGTTGAAAGTTTTGAGCGACCGCGAAGTCTCGCCTCAGCTTGGCCTGCTTAAAAGCACCCTTTTGCAGCTCGATTCGACATTTTCCGAACGGGACTATAGCGCCAGCACCTTTCGCGATTTTATTGAGAAGATGGCCGCGGCGGGTTACGTCAAGCTGAAGCAAGTCGACCGGAGCCTTCTTGTGGAATTGAAGGAGCAAACGCAGGGCGAGCCGGAAGAATCGGAGAGGGATGCCGCGGCGGCGGTGGCCAGCGGCCAATCCGTGGAACAACCTCACACGGCGCCGGCCGCTCCAACTCCAATACAGGCGGAAGAAGGCGTTCGTGCCATCCAGGAAGCGTTTCAAAAGTCGAATGTTACACCGCACTGGCCGATGTACTTGAGGAACGTGAAGCAGTTTATCAAGAACGCGTCGCCCACGTTTGACGAGCATCGTTACGGCTTCAACAGTTTTCTGGAAGCTGTACGCCACGCACAACGCGCGGGTCTGTTGCGTTTGGAGCGCAATCGGCAAGGAATCCTGCGAGTGTTTCCGGGAAACCAGATGTCTCAGCTTAATCGTGCCGCGATGCCCCGCGTCGAGCAGCCTACGGTCCTCGAGCCGCCAATGGTTCCATACGATGTCGAAGGACAGCCGCAGGTTCAGGAACCGGAGGCACAGCCTCCTATGGCTGCCACTCCTGAAGAGATCACCGAAGCACAGCCGGAGCCCGCTCAGTTCACTGCCCAACTCCCTGCCGAAACGCTTGAGGACCAGCCGGTTCGCAAGCGCCGCGCTTCGAGCGGACTCAAACGCAAGATGGTCGTGCCGCGTAAGTCCGCCAGCACGACCGTTAAGCGGGCGAGGAAGAAAGCCTCGCCACCACCCGAAGAGGGATCAGTTTCCTAGCGGTAATCGATCCGCATTATTTGGCCGAACACCAGGGCCACCAGTCAAAGCTAAGAACCTGAGAACAAACAGGATTCTTCCCGTAGTGCCCCTCCTTCCAGTATCCGCGGTTCCGCGGCTTCACGATACTTATCGGCAGAGGTGAGCGGAACTTTAAGGGTGATTCGAGAAAGACGAGGAAATGACATACGGGACCCGGCCAGTGTCGATTGATATATGTCATTGGCTACCGGCCACTTCTCATTGTCATTTCACGTATATGTCCCCCTGTGCGAAGGTTCTAAGGAAGTGGTACAAATGTGCCGATAAAATACGAGGACGAGGTTTGAGTTGGGCATAAAACTACAAATGAGGACGCTCCCCCGCATTGCGCGAGCCACCGTCGGGCTGTTTGGGATTATCGGAGCATATGGCCTCATTCGGGCGATTCTAATGATCGGACCGGTGGACTACGGCTATTTTGGGCTATTGGTGTTTTTGGCCGTGGTCACCGGACGCACTAAAGTGCGATTGATCGGCGGATCTTCGTTGTCGCTCATGACAACTGTTGTCCTGGTGGCAATGTTCATGCTGGGCACCTCAGCGGCCATTCTGGTGGGAGTTTGCGGTGTCATCGCTCAAGCCGTCTTCCCGTGGCGCAAATTCATGTCGCATCACCTGATTTTCAATCTCGGGATGATCGTGTTGACGATTTCCGTGGCGAGCGCGGGCTATTATGCGGTCGTTCATAATCTTCATCCCACGGCGATGGATCGGTTGTTGGGATCGTTGATCGCATCCATCATTTATTACCTCGGCTGCTCGGTATGTGTGTCGATGATCGTAGGCTTGTCTGGTAAGAAATCGATCTTCTGGACCTGGCACGACACTGTTCTTTATACGGCGCCGTCGTTCGTCATTGGCGGTCTCCTTGCGTTCCTGGTTTCGCAATTCGCTTTTTTCTTACGGGCCACCGTACTGCTGGTTGTAGTTCCCATTCTTTACCTTTGTTATTACTCGTATCGGGTGTACATCGAAAGCCTGGAGAAGGAAAAGCAGCATGCGGGTGAGATGGCAGAGTTGTTCAACTCGACACTCTCCACTCTGGTATTAGCGATAGATGCCAAAGACAAGAACACCCACGGCCACATCCAGCGTGTGCAGAGGTATGCCCGCGCGATAGCCGAGGCGATGCATCTCGGCGATGAAGAAATCAAGGCGATTGCGGCAGCGGCGTTGCTTCATGACATTGGAAAGCTTGCGGTTCCTGAATATATTCTCAGCAAACAAGGACCGCTTACTCCAGACGAGATGCGCAAAATGCGCATGCATCCACAGCTCGGAGCCGACATCATTTCGAACATCAAGTTTCCGTATCCCGTGGCGGATTCGATTCTTGCGCATCACGAACGTTTCGACGGTTCAGGCTATCCGAAAGGGCTCTGCGGAAAAGATATTCCCCTGGGCGCGCGTGTGTTGGCGGTCGCAGACGTATTTGATGCGTATACATCCGATCGAATCGAATGTGCGGAGACCCTTACCGGCGCAATGCAGGCAATACGCGAAGGCAGCGGAACATTTTTCGATCCGGAAATTGTTCGCGTTTGGGAATCGATTTATCGCGCTGTCGTAACCTGGTCGACGACCGCTTCTTCCACAGCGTATACGGATATTCAACGCGCAACTTCGGAGATCAAGATTCTCGAAGAGCTGACGCAATCACTGGCAAAAGTAACGACGTTCGAGGAAGTGGGCAATATCGTTGCCGAACTGGTCAAAAAGCGTTTTCCGGATTGTTCTGCCGAATTGAAACCCGGCGAACATGACGGAGTTCCGGTCGTTTTCGAAGGCAAGGTCATCGCCACGATCTGTGTAGGCCGGCGCGGTACCCTCTTCACCGATGACGAGATCGGCATGGTGCGCGCAATCGCGGAAAATATTGCCGGTACCCTCAGCAAAGCCATGGCGCTCGAAATTGCGCGCATCGAGGCGACAATCGACAAGCTTACCGGGCTGGCGAATCGGCGGGCCTTTGAAATGGCCGCTGTTTCGCTCGATCATGAATCCGTCTCTATCGTTCTCATCGATGTGAACGCGTTCAAGGGAGTCAATGACACTTTCGGTCATAAGGCGGGTGATGCGGTTTTGATGCGCATCGGTGCTCACATGCGGGCCGCTTTTCAGGATGCGGAATTGACTTGCCGGCTGGGCGGCGATGAATTCGTCGTGTTGAGTCATGTCGATAATCGCACTCTACGCATGCAGATTCGAAACTTCCGTCGCATGGTCGTGTGGGATCCTGCGCACGAGCCCTACAAGAAGATGATGTTTGGAGTGAGCTGCGGATTGGCGGCGATTCCGGCGGATGGTCAAGACATCGAACAGGCGATGCATTGTGCCGATGAGCGTATGTATGCCGTCAAGGCGCGCTTCAAACAGTTTGCCTGTCGCGCAACCGCTGTGGTTTAGCCACAAAAAGACACAAGGACAAAACCAAAACACAAAAAATATTAAGTCCTTTTTGTGTTTTTGTTTTGTCCTTGTGCCTTTTTGTGGCTATTCCCTTTTCCGTCAATCCGCGGCTTATTTTTTTCTTTGCGTTTTACGACTTCTTCGTATTTCCGGCCCTCGCATTCTTCGCTCCGCGCTCACGAACTACAGTTGCAATGTTCTGGTTGTTTTCGGTGCGGTATTGAATCCTGACCGCTGATCCGGTCGATACGTTGCCGATCTTCTTTGTTGAAGAATCCATTTTGAAGGTCATCGGCTGTTCTTTCCCGTTGACCTTCTCATTGATCACCACCTGATTGTTGTCCATCGAGGTGATCGTGCCGACTGCCAAGTGCTTGCTTCCGCCCTTGTGCTCCGCGAATGCGCTGCCGCATAACGCGGCGACCAGCGCGGCAATCAAAGACAGTGTTCTCATTTTCGATCTCATGAAACATCTCCTTTATTCAATGAAGTTTCAAAACACTCCATAAATTCATTAAACGGAGGGATGATTAGCCGGGGATTAACCGCATATTAAATCGATTTAATCTGTGCTATTAACGTAGATCTAATCAACATACACAGGAGATAGGTATGGCCAGCAAAATCAGTGATGAGTTCCGCGACCTGTTCGAAAAAAAGGCTTTCGCGCATCTAGCCACAGTCATGAAAGACGGAACACCGCAAGTCACGCCGGTCTGGTGCGACTACGACGGTACTTATGTACGAATCAATAGTGCAAAGGGCCGCCTCAAAGACAAAAACATGCGGCGGAATCGGAAGGTTGCATTCAGCATCCAGGATCCAGACAATCCGTATCGCTTTATCGCCGTACGCGGTGAGGTTGTGGAGATTAGCGACAATACAGACGACCACATCAACTCACTCGCCAAGAAATACATCAATCAGGACAAATATCCCTATAAACAGCCGAATGAAGTTCGAGTGACGTACAAGATTCGTCCGGATCATGTACTCGTGTGGGCCAGATAGTTAGGGATAATTCGGGGACGGACACCTGAATCACCCAAATTCAACCAAGAGCTCTTAAATCGAATTTGGGTGATTCAGGTGTCGGTCCCCGAATTATCCAGACATGCCGCGGCCAGTGCGGCGCTGAGCAGGATGGCCGCGGCAAAATCCAACCCGAGCACTTGCAGAAAACGTTGTGCGCTCGCACCTGGTGTCAGCGGTTGAATGAGGACAAGAACCGCAGCGCCATATAACAGCATTCGTATTCGGGGTTTCGATACGAGTGCGCCTGCGACGACAGCCGGCCATAAAAGAATCGCGAGAGCATACTTTTGCGTGAAGGGTTCGAGAATCGCAATCAGACAAAAAGCCAGACCATGATCGAGCCAACCGTTGTTGTTGCGACGGCGGGCGGCAAGCATAAGAAATGCAATATAAGCTGCCGTCGCAGTTCCCAGCCAAATCATCCGGACGACCGAGGGGTC
>Ga0137394_10004660_pt1 | contig 10415 bp, 14 predicted proteins | sample czobulk116metaG_FD_108278 | JGI IMG/M metagenome (GOLD analysis project Ga0137394, IMG submission 108278) | Vadose zone soil microbial communities from Angelo Coast Range Reserve, California, USA - czobulk1.16 metaG | ecosystem: Environmental > Terrestrial > Soil > Vadose zone | place: USA... | reverse complement strand
GACCCAATCAACAAGGCTCCAGCTCAGCGCGTATAATTCGCCGGCCATGAAACGCCGCTTCACCAGATAGCCCCAGTATATTAGTGGATCCTCGACCAGCAACGAACTCGACCGTAAATGAGGTTGCACCTCGCCGGACGGAGGTATTGTCCCATCAGGCATTGGTGCTGGCAATTCGGCAACAGATTCGGCGCCCTGCCTGGCCGACAAGACAGATAGACCATTGTGATCCAGTTGTTGGTTGTCGGCATGCATCGTGCGATTCTCGTGTAGCGCGACACGTAGTCGCGCCTCGAGCTCCGCAAGCATGACAAACGAATCATCGTCTACCTTGACGATAAAATCCGGGCGTACCCACTCTTGCGCAGCTGATGACCCCAACGCTCGGTCCTGCCGTGCATAGAGTGGGTCATGTGAGGCGAGGGGATGAACAGGACTCGAAGCGTTAGAGTACGAAAAGTTGGGAAGCGGTATGTCGGTATCAAAGTACAGTGGTGGAACCCAGGCCATCGAGGCCGCCCAAGTAAAGTACGAATGTGTCTTGCCAGAGTTCATGTTTTCCGGAATTGGGAGAATAACAATGTCTTTAAACTCTGTACGCCACAATGTCATTAGATTGGGGGTAAAGCAGGGTGCAAGCGTCATTGGAGGCGCACCTTCCATTTCCACTCGAACTCGCCGCTCCCATGATTTGCGGGGTTGGCCCATGACGAAGCGAACGATGGTCCGAGATGTCCCAGCGCCACCGTCGCCATTCCCTGCACCGTTGCGACTTCGGGGGTGGCTCGCCCAAGTCGATCGAATAAGCATGCGGCGCTCCGAGGACGAATCCATAGAGAAGACCCCGACGAAGACACCCGCCGGGGGTAACGCTTCAAAATTAGTTGGAGGGAAGGGAAGCATTGGAGGTGCCGATTCCACTGTGGAAATGTTAAGAAACGTAGGGTGGGCATTGAGCGGCGGAGGGTCGGTCGACACTTCTGGCATCGTGCAATATGCCCGCCACGGTAGTGGTTCCTTGTCAGGATTTAATAAGTGAATCAATAGGAAAGTTATCGATAGTGCCAGGACGGTGAAGAAAAGGAGAGAGAGCAGCTATTGATAGACACTTTAGTCGAAAACGGGCACAAGGAAGGGAATGATAGATGAGAGACGCACGATAGTGGAAGGGTGCTTTGGAAAGAAAGGGTGTCGGAAGACTCTCCGCATGACGCGAACCATTGACCTGTATCCCCACCTTGAAGACCGTCGCGGCCCTCGACGTGAGCGTTTGCGTAAGTTCCACCAACGAGGCCGGCCTTCACGCAAGTGCGGGGTAGAGTAGGTATCGAGGAGTAAGGGGGACGCGGGCTCATCGCTATCCGTATCTGACGCAGATGACGGTGCGGATGAGTAGAACGGGAGGAATGGCGAAGGGGAGCGCGAAGGAAGCGGCGAATTCATCGCAGACGAGCTGGGTGAGAGCTCGCCTGTCGCTGGTTCTGGAAAGAGGAACTCGGGGCGAGGGGAGGTCGTGCGTTGCGCAGCGGGGGTGAGATGAGTATTTGAGGATAACGGTGCACCCGACTGGGACAGTGGGCGCGGCCCTAGGGCTCCAGATAATACGGGGACATCTTCAAAGGGATCATGGGACACGGAGCGGGAGGATTGTGAGACAGAGTAGGTTGTGTTTGCCCTGCCTAGAGGCAGAGGCATGATAGTTGAAAGGAACGACAGGTCGATGTTGGGAGCTTTTGATTGCCCCTTGGAGATCAATATACGAATCAAAGAAACGAGTGGAGGATTAATGCCAACGGGGCTGTGTAAACAGACGACAAAAAGTCGGGTTCGGCCAACGGCGCGCGGAGCCCAACGAGCCGAGGATAATCTATTGCATCACCGAAATTGATACGGCACATCGAAAACTTCCTATTCCTCAAAATACTCTAAACACTGAACACCCTTTGCCAGCTCGTCCTTGCAGCGAACGCATCCCACAACACTGCCAGCTTTGGTTTCGGTACCGTTGCGGTAGGCGCAGGCTCTGATCCGTCATAACTTGTTGTTCGCAGCGCAGAAACCGGCACAACATCTTTCGGTAGTGAAAAGCCTCCTCCGACGTGTTCTTCGAGCCGAGCAATTGCTGCTGTTCCGTCGTCTCGAACACTGCCTCCAGATAGGATGACCAACTCGTGCAGCCATGCTACGAGGTGCACATCTGCGATTGAAATTTGTTCCCCTGTGCGCGACAAGCGAGGAGCGATGAGAGGTTAATGCGGTTTCCATTTGGTATGACGTGGCGCACCAAGAGCAAACGGCCCTACCAGATCCTTGCTAAGGTTGTTCAGAACGACCGCCAGTCCGACTTCCCACGCTGCCTTTGTCTTCTCGAAGTACTCCACACGAGCTTTCCTTCCAGATTCGCTCAGCTCCGACTCGTTCTTATCGGCTTCATCCAAAGCAATCAGTAGATCCTCTGTCGCGCTCTCCCTCTCCAACCAAAATGCCTTGGTTTTCTCAGAGACGCGGACCTCTTTGGCTTCATTCTCCGCCAGGTAACGGCCCAACGCTTCCTTGCGTCCCTTGAGGAAGTTAGAGACACTCGGCGCCACCGCCCTAAGGGCGGGAAGGTCTTTTGCATTCAAGTAGAAGAGCAACTCGGGAGAAGCGGGGGATGAGTGGAGCAAAGTGATGATGGACTTTGCCGTAGAAGAGAGAGCCACTGTTGCTGGGGACAATGCGGGGGCAGGAGCGGCGGATGTCGTATGAGTGCGCGACATAACCGATCGCGACTTGTCAAGGAAGGCAATCAGGGCCTGCGATGCAACGCGATTCAGCCCAGAGCTCTGATGCGTAGCGTGGCGGACTTGCTTCAATGTCAGTGATAGCCTTGTAACGACTCTCCATGTCAGGGGTCAAAGTATTCTCGAATGGAACAACCAGCGTGGGTACTGTGCCTAAGCGCACATGTGGGTAAGAAATCGCGAGTAGATGTGATATGAAGGCTACCTTTGGGGTTGAGACGTAAAAAAGAAGGGGAAAAGTTTTCGCCCTTGGCTAACGACGTTTGGGTCAACGGATGTCGTCCCCCAACTCGAACTAGACCCACAAAGGTCCACAAGCTTGAGATCTAGTTCATCTTTGCCATAACCCTTTTCTTCTCTAAGTAGCCGATATCTGGTCAGGTGGTATTCGATGAAGAAAGAGCGTACGAACGTACAGAGCCAGGTGGACTAGAACAATAATGGTTGGTCAGGGATTGATCGATCTATCGAGGGGAAGCACACCTGCGAGAGACCAGGCTGAGCGGGCATCGTAGTACAAGACGGCCTTTGGGATGTGATCTGGTGCAGACATGATGGTGATAGGATGGTGAGTCTTGTTTAAGCGATGCTCGATAACGGGGACCGGCGCTTCATAGCACGTGAGCGAACTTTCTAGATTCTATAGTTGTCTCCGTCCTCATCCCTCCTAAGTTCCCTTCCATAATGACTACCACCCTGAGGTGCGCTTCGAAACGAAATACGCGTCGTTTTCTCACCGTCTCTTCCGTTCTAGACACGAATTTTACGAGACTGATGAGAGACTCACCCTCACCGTCTTCGATCGTGGCGCAGACCCCGCTCATGTCAACGTAGAATTCCAACCACGCTGCGTTCGTTCCTCCGCATTGCTTTTACAAATAGACAATGCTGACTATTTTTATGGCAGATACTGTACGAAAACGGCGACAAAAAGCTAGATTTACGGCCACTGAAGGGTCAAATCGACCCTGCAAAATCTAGTTTCGTCGTGGGCAAAGTCAAAGTCGAGATTCGACTTCTCAAGGCCATGCATGGGCGTTGGGGCGGCCTCATAGGGGATGCTCCTGATCGTACGTCTATGCGCAGCCGAGGTTTACATAGTCTTGGCTCATGTCATTCCCCCAGCTCTCGCCAACTCAGCTTCATCCCCAACCACGGCCACACAGGCGGGGTCGACCCTTCCACAGGCGCGGAAGGATTGGGACAGCGTCACAAAGACCATTCTCGAATCAGAAAAGTCCAAAACGAGCGCAGATGACCCTAACGTGAGCGGTGACAGCACGCTAAACGAGTTTTTCCAGAATCTATTCACAAATGCCGACGACGACACCAAACGGGCGATGATGAAAAGTTTCCAAGAGAGTGGTGGCACTGCGCTTAGCACAAATTGGGAAGACGTCCAGAAAGCTCCAGTACCAATCAAGGCGCCAGCGGGTAGCGAGGCTAGAAAGTGGGAACAGTGACACAGGTCAAAAAAGAGTGGATTCTACTTTTTCTGTATCATATGGGTTCGACTATTCCTGTATATCAGTTGCGTACGTAGCGGCCTACGGAGCAGACAAATGACACCACATATATGCGCGTTACCCTCATGACGCCATTGATAAGAACTGGACGGTAGGTGCATTTGAGTGCTGCAGAGATGGAACCATCACAATGCCACAAGGGACATACCCTCGCAAGGACGTCAACCTTGACGCTTTTTGGTTGTCAGCATATGCGGCCAAACCCCTACGAATAATAGTCCACTGACCTGCTTGTGGCGGGGATTCTTCGCGCACAGAATGTATACGCGACCTTTCCTTCGAACTACGCTGCAGCCGTCGCACATGACTTTGACCGAAGACCGGACTTTCATACTTCGGGCGAGGGAAGGTGCGGTTGCAGGGAATAGCGGATTGCTGATGACATGGTGATGTGGATGAATCGATTGGAACTGGGCAAGTCTTGCCCTTGAAAGTAGAGGTCTGCTGGAGGAGAGCAACGCCCTGAGCATGACTGTGACCGTACAAGGCAAACTGAGGTGAAGGTGAGACAGACGCCGAGGTCTGCCCCTGCCACTCTGATGTAGCCCTTCCTGCCCCTCTTCGACATGTCACTCTCCTTACCGCGTCTAGGCGGAAATTTTGCCGTCATTCTCTTTGTCCTGACCCTCATTGCCTTTGTCATAGAGAGCCAGCTCACCCAAGTTCGTGCCCTATTCCGTTCCATCGATTCTTGCATCTCACCTCCTCATCTATACAGCATGTGCAAAGTACCCTTCACTTTCGACAACCGTTTTTACTTTTGTGCGTCTCTAATCAACAAACCTATCCCTCTCTCACCGATTTTCGCTCGCAGCTACATAGTCCATTCGTCACTTGTCTTCGCCTTCCCGGTGCATCTGCTATTTCTCGTCCTCACCACGTCTGCATCTTTGGAGTCTCTCCTAACAGGTCTGTCTCTCGCCCTCAAGATTCAGTTCGCCCCCAGCGACCAGAGCCATCTCGTTACCCTCCGGTCGCCATTCCCATATTCCCGCTTTCTTCGTCTGACGGCCTTCCTGACATTTGGCGCTACGTTGCCCGCCTTGCTCTGGTTCATCAGCGTATCGTTGTCCCCGTAAGCGTCGATCTGTAACTTTCCAGGGTGAGATGGGCTCACGTTCTACGTGATGACAGACTCAGCGATATCACTGCGATCTGGAACACGAATGCCTTTTTCGCATATATCATCACGGTGCGGTTATTCAAGCTCAACTGGGAGATTCGCAAGCTCCTCGCTGTGCTCGTCGCGACCTTTGGCGTTATGGCAGTCGTGTATGGCGACGCTGGGCTATCAAATTCGCGTCCCGTAGATCATGGAAAGGCACTCGAGTCTGCGAGCGAGAGCGTAAAGCCTACAGCGCCGATTGTCGGGGATCTTCTCACTCTCTGTGCTTCCATTGGGTACGGCCTGTATCAGGTATTGTATAAACGCCACGCCGCGTTGCCTCTGGATCAGGAATTCGAGTTGGGTGGCGCATATGTCCCAATCCCGGAATCCGATGGCACCCCTGCTAGTGAGCTCAGTGAAGGCGACAAGGAGGTCGACGATCTGGCGTACCCGTCACCATTCGGTCTTCACTCTAACCTCCTTGCTTGTGGGATTGGTTTGATGACCCTCTTCTTGTTGTGGATCATGTTGCCCTTCCTCCACTATTCTGGATATGAGCGATTTCGCCTTCCTGATAACCCCACCATCGTCTTCTCAATTGCTGGTATAGCAGCATCCGGCGTAGTCTTTAATGTGGGACTACTGGTAACGACTCTCCCTTGTTGCTCAACGCCTGATTTGATCTGATGGTCCTTTTGCACCCTCAGATTTTGTTGGGCGTCTGGGGCCCCATCGTTGTCTCTGTAGGCAACCTCCTGACAATCGTTCTCGTCCTCCTCTCCGATATCTCGGTAGGGCAAGGCATGGACGTAATCACGCCCTGGAACCTGGCCGGCTCTGGTGCGATTGTTGTAGCATTCGGCATCTTGGTCTACGATATGGTACAGAATCCGCAAACTCATAATTGATGCTAGTACATGCATACGATTTCAGACTACATATATATCCTACGCAATACCTGTGTACAAACCTAGACAGAGACAGACAGACACGAGAATGAAAGAATAAGAAGTCCTATCGCCCTCACCGACAGACTTTTCAGAAGCGATTAAAGTTCCAGTCGACTAGATGAGTGGGGCCCACAGTGCTATGCAGGTTGTTGGTCGGATTCATGCTTGACCTCTGGGGTTGCCCCTTCCCCGACAGTCTTTGTTCGTCTCAGCACAGCCTCGCTGATTTACCTTCTCAGATCGTCAAGTCTATGCCAGAGTCACGAAAAAACACTCCCCATAGATGCATTTGTGGGTGCAATCATCTAGTGACCCGATGGACGATGCGGCGTCACACTGGCATGAAATTCCCTTCCTCTGCTGTTCCCAAGCGGCGACGCATCCTCTAGTGTTCAACGTTCATCCCCAATTGCACGCACACTCCTTCGAGTTCAATCCCTCGCCGCCATTGCTCGATGTACCAGCAGCGTCGAATTTACTTCAACCGCCAGGGGATGCACGTACTAAAGTGTCCAGTCACCTCGTCAATGACGTTCTTCTGAATCTTCATGCTTGGACACATCGGGCTACCGATCAAAGTGATAATGAGGACTCTCAAGACGCCATCGAGGGAGATGCAGTTGACGCTGCCGACTCTATCGACCCCGAAACTGATGACTTCTGAAATGGAGAGGACGTTGACATGGAAGGCGATGTGGATCCGCGTGAGGGAATTGTTTCGGATTGGGATCTTTTGGCTGAAAAATTCATTGTGGAGGCCGAGAAACTTGGTGAGTTTGAGCATTCTTTATTGCATACTCCATGACTCACTTGCGTTTTTTGTGCTCAGGCGAGTCATCTATCTCGGACGACCATGATCTGGATATCCTGCGCCCGTTCGCGATGAAGATCAGAAACAACCTAACCGCCTCGACCTTCGATGAAATGTCGTACAACTTTTCCGAGGCCAGCATGGAGAATCTCGCCAAGACGTGATCCCATGTGAGTTGCTCTCGCCCGAGCCTGTGGAATTTGCATGCTGCATCAACTCGTGTATATGCTATACTGGTCCGTACGCCAACCTTGACGAATGGCCGTGCGAAACGTCGCATCTGAACAAGTCTGGCCGAGCAAGGCAAACGTTCTCATACATGCCCCTTATCCCTCGTCTCTGTGCGTTAATGTCGAACCGCACCTACGCCACTCGTCTCCAGTATCGTGCCGAGGAACACGCAAAGACCCACATGACCGGAACGACAACAGATATCTTTGATGGGCTCCATTATCGCTCGCTTTTCGGAGAGCGTGTTGTTGTTGGAGACCAAAGGTTACCCCACAATTACTTCTCGGATCATCGTGATATTGCACTCGGCTTTGCCACCGATGGCTTCGCTCCATTCAAAAGAAACATACCGCGTGGATTTTCAATTACAATGTCCCTCCAGAACAACGCTTCCAAAGGGACATAATTCTTTGTGTTGGGATCATACCCGGTCCAAAAAAGGAATGGAACACAGATTCCTTCGTCTATCCGCTCGTGCGAGAACTGCTTGAGCTTGCGATCGGTGTGTCTACATATGATGCTCTCTCGAGCAGCTTCTTTGCTCTCCATGCCTATGTCATCACTGCCTTCGGTGACATTCCCACCGTTTCCATGCTCATGCACATGAAAGGACACAATTCCCTGTGTCCCTGTCGAATGTGCGGGATTCTCGATATTCGCATCTCAGACAGACTCGCGAAACAAGACGCTCTACGTGCCGCTGTCCCGCCACAATCGTCCCGCAACAACCGATGTTGTCGAGTATCGTCCAGAGGAGTTGCCGTTATGCTCGCACGATTGCTTTATGGTGCAGGCCAAAGCAGTGGAGTCCGCGACCACCGAAATACAGCGAGAGGAGCTTGCAGAGGCGTATGGCATCACAGGGTCTGGGAAAATCTCATCCCGACCCTCGTCCTCTTCTGGTCTGGCCGCTACAAGGACTCGGAATGGATGAGGGCCAAAAATATGTCCTGAATCGGCAGGTCATTGGTGCTGCCTCCGCAGAAGCTACCGAGACGATATCTTCGTCGCTTGGTACGTCCATTCCCAACCCAGCAAAAGATTGTTCATCTTCCACATCTTCAACGTGGTCCGCGTGGTCTTTGTTCATCGCCCCCACCGTCCTTCCGAGTCGACGCCGCTTTCCCAAAGAGCGCTACTACACTCACTTTTGCTCCCTCATTAGAATACTCAAAGCTTCGAGGTTGGCGTGAAAAAGAGAACATTCCGCACTGTGAGAAGGGAAAAAAATCTGGTAACGTCACGGCAACAAGCACAGGGACTGGCCAGAAATCGTACATGCTGTGCCTACCGATACCAGATATTACGTTTCTGTGTAAGCCTACATGGGAAAGATAGAATGCAGTGACATGGATGAAAGAACAGCATGCAAAAAATCCAAAGCACAGCAACAGCTACGGAGCCATTACGAATACTAGGAAAACGTAGGTAGTAAATGCAAACAATACAATGTCGAAGATATAAGCACATGGAGATACGTTGTGGTGGCTTGCTGTAGCGTTACGGGTGTGGTGCAGCGTTCCCAAGCGGTTATCGGATACAGTCCTATATATAGCGAGAAAAAACGTCTGGCACATCAAGCACTCGAGGCGTATAATGCCTCATGCGAATGCACGCGGCTGGCGGTAACCCTTAGAAACGATGGGAAATCGAGGCGCAACACACGCCTGATCCTGATTTTCCATCACCAACCAACCGTGCATCCTCGAGGCGGCGCATTTTAATTGAAGTGGCTTCTCGTCGAGAATCGAAATTCATGCAGTGCCCGTGTCTCAGGCTCTAGTAGAATCTCTAGCGTTGGAGGGTGCGCTTCCAAGACGACGATGCACCATCAAAGTCGACGCCACTGAGAACGGTGGATTTGTTGTTTTTGCCCGCTTTATCCTTCTTCTGCTCCATGCCGGAATGGTTGCCGGATGAAGGGCCCTTCGTTGACGAATCGGAGGTGTCCCGGCTCTGAAAAATGCCAACCTCCTTTTGATAGAGAGAGTCTACATCCGCATCCGAGGGGTATAACGAGGGCGTGTAAATTGACAGCGAAGATGTCCCCGATAATCGCTGGGCATTTTCCTGAGGTGTTGTTTTTGGATCGTTCTTGGTTGCCAATAACCTCAAAGGTGAGCGCTTTGGGAGTTGCGGCGGCACGGTCGGAGTGGTATGTTTTTGAATCGCTTGCACAGGATGGTAGTCGCTAAAGGGTCCCATGTATTGTCGATCTGCGGCCTGCGAATTGCTTCCATGTGCAGCTAAACCAGCGTATGGAACAGGAACGCGGTAGGACAATCTATTCTTTGCGCGCTGCTGCTGCAGTGGCGGTGGAGAGGGGAGGGGAGGAATAACAGCCTGGGTGGCTGGCACGCTGTCCTCGCCACGATTGAGCACGATGCTGGACGAGCTTCGCATTGGGGTGTGTTGGTCGCCTGAACGTATGAACCCATCCCAGCGTCCATGGGGACTGACGTGCTCGCGCATCGTGAAACGAGTTTGGGGAACAGGGGCGGATATGTCCTGGAGCTTTTCTCCGTCATGCTGGTCTTCTCTCTGTCGTCGACGACAGTAATGAAGAGCAAGTACTACAATCAAAGCGACGACCATGCCGGATACGAGGAAGACGCTGATGACAACCGGGTGATTCCCAAAAAAGCTATCATAGATATGACGCTAAGTTATGTGCTTGGGAAGAGAAGGTGTACGACTTACGCGTGACGGGGCGATGAACCAGAGGCGTCCTGCGCCGAATTGGCCACCGCTTGGGTCATAGGTACTACAGTCCCGTCTGCCAGCGTGGTCAGTCCTGTGCTGGTGATAGAGGGAGGCGCAGATGTGGAGCGTGTGCCCTGAAATGCTCCGGGAGTCCCAGAACTTATCGAAGTACCTGTTCCCTGGGTAAAGGGAGTAGTGGTGATTGGTGATAGACCAGTTGATGCACAGTTAACCTGGCTAGGAAGGCCATACCCGGTAGGGGGAGGTGAACCATAGAATTTGGATACATGGGAGTTTGAAGTT
>Ga0137394_10004658_pt1 | contig 10419 bp, 10 predicted proteins | sample czobulk116metaG_FD_108278 | JGI IMG/M metagenome (GOLD analysis project Ga0137394, IMG submission 108278) | Vadose zone soil microbial communities from Angelo Coast Range Reserve, California, USA - czobulk1.16 metaG | ecosystem: Environmental > Terrestrial > Soil > Vadose zone | place: USA... | reverse complement strand
CGATTCAGACGGTCGTGAGGTTCTTGCTGTGCAGTTAGCGCAGCGTGGTGCAACGACGAACGTCTCTGCTTCTGCTGATGACGCGCTCAGGAAACTGGACACGTTCAGGCCCGACATCATCGTGGCCGACATCGGAATGCCCGGTGAAGATGGCTATAGCCTGATCCGTAAAATCCGTGATCGTCCTCTCGACCGCAGTGGGCTCACGCCAGCGATCGCACTCACAGCGTACGCGGGCGATGGCAACCGGCAGCGAGCGCTTGACGCCGGTTATCAGAAGCACATTTCGAAACCGGCCGAACCGGAGGAGCTTGCCCTAACAATTGCCAGCCTGGCCGGGCGCCGCAAGTACGTCGCGTCACAGTCATGATGGTCTCTTCGTCATCCGGCGGACTCGTCGACACCGGGTAAGTGAACGTTTGAATGCCAGCGTTGTAAGGAACTCTCATGCTTGAAGCGTTTCAGTTTGGCGCGATCTTAAGCTGCGAACTTTTTGCCGGCGCCGCAGTCTACATCAACCTCGCGGAACATCCCGCCCGCATGCAATGTGGCACCGAGTTGGCTTTCGATAAAGCGCCGTATAAATTGCGTGTTCAGCACCACTTCTCGATAGGCGTGGAAAACGAAGATGTGTTTGGTAAAGATGCAGGACGTCTTAACTCGATTCCTTGATTAAATGGTCTGAGTTTGCTCCTGACTTCTGCATCGAGAGAATGGAATAAAGTTATCTGCAGTCTACCGGCTCCATTCCTGGAGAAATCCGAATGATCGATCAACTGATTTTCATCCTGACGCTCTTGTCGGCGCTTGGATGTGGGCTGATGGCCGGATTCTTCTTCGCATTTTCCGTTTGTGTGATGAAGGCTCTGTCGCGCCTTCCTCCGGAACAAGGCATCAGCGCCATGCAAACCATCAATGTCGTGGTGCTTAATCGCTTGTTTTTCGCGAGCACGCGGTTATCGAAGAAGGGAAGGATTTGCGTGAACAGCGCGCCGGTGACCCTCTTCACCGGATCCAGCCAGAAATAGCAGTTGAGCAGCCCACCCCATGAAATGCTCCCGGCGCTTCGGCCATGGGGTCCCGGACGTTGATTGATGTCGAAAGAGTAGCCCCACTTGTGAGGCGCGTCGGGAAACTGGTCGACACTGTTGGAAAAGGCCGGCTGAGCGGATCGCATCTCCCGCACATCGAGATCCCCGATTTGATTGACCGTCATCGCTGCGACTGTCTCCGGGCGCAGAATCCGGATGCCATTCAGGCTGCCGCGGTGGAGCAGCATCCGCAGGAAGGTCATGTAATCCCTGGGTGTGCTGAACGCGCCGCCGCCACCCATGAAAAACTCGGGGCGCTGCGGCATCTCGAAGCGTGCGGCAAAGAGGCTCCCATCGGGCTGACGAATATAAAGGGTGGCGAGCCTGCGCCTTTGCTCGCTTCCGATGAGAAAGCCGGAGTCCTTCATGCCCAGGGGCGCGAAGATGTTCTCTCTGAAGTAGACCTCGAGTGACTGATCGGTGACCGCTTCGATCAGCTTGCCCACCCAATCCATTCCGATGCCGTAGTGCCACCGCTCACCCGGATCGAATTCAAGCGGCGCCTCGAAGGCGGCGTTCTTGCAGGTGGCAATGTCGGGCAGGCCGGTGACGTTCTCGTATCTTGTGAGGGCCTCGCTCCAGATCGAATACGTGTATCCAGACGTATGAGTGAGGAGATGCCGCAGAGTGATCGGCCGTTTTGCGGGGAGCAGCCGAGGCCGCCCTTCCGCATCGAAGCCCTCGAGAACTTTGGGCGAAGCCAGCTGCGGCAGGATCTTACCCATCTCCTGGTCGGGATGTAGCAGACCTTGTTCGATAAGTTGCATGCACGCCGTCGCGGTGAACGCCTTGGTCATCGAAAGGAGCCAGAACACGGTGTCCAGCGACATCGGTAATCCGGTGTGAACGTCAGCCTTGCCGAAAGCGCCTTCGTAGACGACTCCTTCCGCCGACGCTCCGAGCGCGACCGCACCAGAGATGGTGGCAGCAGCCAATGCCTTGCACATGGCTCCGTCAATTGGCTCGAACCTGTGCGATGGCGTGGCTATACGCCCGAGGGTGGCCGGCGTGCGGTCGTGATCGACTGTCGCAGGCTTTCCTGCATGCCGGTTTCGCATTTTGTTCGACTTCATTGTCAATGCCTCCAAATGCGAAACTTCCTGAGACGCTGCCGTGTCTTCCCTGATACTAGGGCCAGTGAAAATTGGGTGACTATTCGTAGTTTCCGCCGCTTTTGTTGCGAACATTACAGGCGGTGCGCGTGCCACGCCACGCGCCGGGCCGGAAACATCTCGGAGTTTCTTACTTCCTGAGAGTGAATTTCTTTAGCCGCTGACCAATTGACGACGCTTGGTTAACTGAACACGACCACAGTGAAACGCAGCCGATGGATATCACTGATTCGGCGAGGTCGGTCGATTTATTCTTCGGTGCGCTGGATTTGGTGCTGGGCGTGTACATAGTTTTGGTAGTGATGATAGAGACTCATGCTGCTTATTTTCACAGAGAGGGCCGCTACGGAGGGGTTTATGAACAGAAAAATCTGGATTGGCGTTGGCCTCGCAGTAGCTCTGGTGGTCGGCTGGGCCGCATTTCGGCCCGAACTTCTACTGGTGAACCGCACGGTTTCAGAAAAATTTCCCGCTGCGCCTCAGTCGGCCGCGGCCGGGTCTCAAGTGCCGCGACAGTTGCTTTCCGGCCAGTTCAAAGGCTATGCCCATGAGACCGAGGGAACGGCCACCATTTATTCGGTGGACGGTAAGCGAATTCTCCGCCTGACGAATTTCAAAACATCTAACGGACCCGATGTTCATGTCTATCTGGTCGCAGCGCCGGACGCGAGGGATGATGCTACCGTGAAAAATGCTGGTTTCATCGATCTCGGGAGCATGAAGGGCAATGTCGGAGACCAGAACTATGACGTGCCTGGGATGGTGGACCTCGGAAAGTACCGGGCAGTCACGATTTGGTGCAAACGCTTTGACATCAATTTTGGAACAGCACCGCTCGCTCCGGCGGATTAAAAACCATTTACAGGAATAGGCCATGGCCTACCAACCGATTGAGAATTACGGAATCATCGGCGATATGCATGCGGTAGCGCTCGTGGGAATGAACGGGTCCATCGATTGGTTCTGTTTTCCGCACTTTGATTCGCCGAGCATTTTCGCGCGCATTTTGGATGATGAGAAGGGAGGTTACTTCCAAATTGCTGCGCTCGATGGTGCAAAAGCGAAGCAGCTTTACTGGCCCGCTACAAATGTCCTCATCACGCGGTTTCTGTCCCCGGACGGCGTTGGTGAAGTAACCGACTATATGCCCGTTGGAACCGCCCCTGGGGAACACGGGTATCACCAGATCATCCGTCGAGTTAGTGTAGTCCGGGGTTCGCTCAAGTTCAGGCTCGATTGCAAGCCGGCTTTCAACTATGCTCGGGATTCTCACAATACTAACCTCACGGATGCCGGTGCCTGTTTCCGAACTTCGCAGCTGAACCTTGGGCTGGCCACACGACTGCCTCTTCAGATCTACGAAAAGGGAGTCTGTGCGGAGTTCACACTGATGGAAGGCGAGACGACCGTCTTTGTCCTTCGGGAGATTCCTGGAGGCGCCGGCTGCGCCCTCACCATCAACGAGGGTGAAGAAATGCGCCTGTTCGAAATGACGGTGGATTACTGGCGCCGTTGGCTTTCCCAATCCACCTATGGCGGACGATGGCGCGAGATGGTGGAACGTTCGGCATTGGCCCTGAAGCTTTTGACCTTCGAGCCCACAGGAGCGATCGTCGCTGCGCCTACCTGCAGTCTTCCCGAAGGCATCGGAGGAGTACGGAACTGGGATTATCGTTACACCTGGATTCGCGATGCTTCGTTCACTCTGTATGGCTTGCTACGCATTGGTTTTACCGAAGCGGCCAGCCACTTCATGGACTGGCTCGGCGCCCGCATCCACGAGCTGAATCCGGACGGTTCCCTTCAGATCATGTATGGAATCGACGGCCGCCATGAGCTGAGGGAGGAAACGCTGGATCACCTTGAAGGCTATAAGGGCTCGCGCCCGGTTCGTATCGGTAACGGAGCTTACAATCAGCTCCAGCTCGATATCTACGGCGAACTGATGGACTCGGTTTATCTCTACAACAAGTATGGGAGCCCGATCTCATATGACCTCTGGGTCGGCTTGCGCCGCCTGGTGAACTGGGTCTGCGCCAACTGGAATCGAAAAGATGAAGGCGTTTGGGAAGTCCGCGGCGGGCAGCAGCACTTTGTCTACTCGAAGGTGATGTGCTGGGTGGCGGTCGATCGCGCGCTCAGGCTTGCCGACAAGCGTTCCTTTCCTGCGGATCGAGACCGATGGTTAAAGGTTCGAGACGAGATCTATGAAGACATTTTGAACAAAGGGTGGAGCCAGGAGAAGCAAGCTTTCGTTCAACACTACGGCAGCGACTCACTTGATGCCGCGAATCTGATTATGCCCCTCGTGTTTTTCATGGCTCCCACCGACCCCAGAATGCTCACGACGCTCGACGCCACCAACCGGTCACCGCGAAACGGTGGACTGGTGTCGAGCAGCCTGGTCTATCGGTACAACGTGGAATGTGGGCTCGATGGGCTGGTCGGCCAGGAGGGGACCTTCAACATTTGCACCTTCTGGCTCGTGGAAGCTCTGACTCGTGCGGGACGAAAGGACCGGGCCCGGCTGGAAGACGCGCGGCTGATCTTCGAGAAAATGCTGACCTATGCGAATCACGTCGGCCTGTTCGCTGAAGAGACCGGACCGAGCGGCGAGGCCCTTGGAAACTTTCCTCAGGCATTTACGCACCTCGCACTCATTAGTGCGGCATTCAACCTGGATCGCGCACTCAGCGGCCGGACTTGACGAGATCCGCTGCGGAGGCGCCTTCGAGCGAGAGTCCGTAGCCAACTACCAGGACACCCTGGGCGTCTCGAGTCATCCTGACGCTGCGGCAGGCGGTGAAATAAGCAGGCTGCGTTGTTTGCATGGCGTTCTCTTTAAGCGAGTTTCTTCTCCGATTGATCTCGTTCTTGACGTTGATCAGCCATTCGCATCGACTGGTCTGGGACCGAAGGTACGGACGCGAACAACGGGTTAAGCCCTTCCAAAAGCGTGGGGTGAGTCAGGATGGCTTCGCGGAGCGCAGTATAGGGCAGCCCTGCGATCATTGCGATTTGAACGCAAGCCATAATCTCTCCTGCGTCGACGGCGAAGGCAGCGAAGCCAAGGATGCGATCGCCGTCAGTCTCAACCAGGGCCTTTAGGAATCCTCGTGTTTCAGAAAGGGTGCGCGCGCGCAGCACTTCCTCCATTGGTATCTTGAACAAGCGGTACGCGATGCCTTGCCTTTTCGCTTCCGTCTCGCTCAGGCCGACGCGGGCAAATTCCGGATCCGTGAATAGGCAGAACGGAACTTGCCTGCCAGTCGTCACGTGATTACCGCCAGTGAGATCGTCACGGAAGACCCGGAAATCGTCGAAGGAGATGTGGGTAAACTGCGGGCTGCCTGCGACCTCGCCGAGCGCCCAAACACCGGGCGCCGTCGTCTCAAGCCGCTCATTGACCTTCACGTATCCACGATCTGTCAGTTCGACACCAGCCAATTCCAGTCCGATACCGGCTGTGTTCGGAGTGCGGCCCGCTGCGACAAGCAGATGGCTGCCCCCCAGCGTCTTGTTCACACCCTTCTGCTCGATTGCGACTTTTACTGCCTGGCCCGACTTTCCCGATACGGACTTGACCCGTGCATTCAGAACAATGTCGATACCCTCGTCGTCGAAGAGGCCGAGAAGAGTTTCACTCACGTCTTCGTCTTCGCGATGCAGCAAGCGGTCATTGCGGTCGATTACGGACACCTTGCTGCCGAAACGACGCATCGCCTGGGATAGTTCTAATCCGACGTAGCCTCCGCCGATCACAATGAGATGTTCGGGGACCTTATCCAGCTCGAGTGCCTCGACATGCGTGAGGGGCTGCGCCTCAACAAGCCCGGGAATCCGTTCTATCGCAGCGCGCGTACCCGTACCAATGATCACATTGGCCCCGCGGACTCGGCGACGTGTCCCGTCGGGCAGTGTGACTTCCAAAGTTTTGGGACCTATGAAGCGTCCGGAGCCGACGATGAGTTCCGCTCCACTTTTCTTGTAAAGGTCGAGATGTATATCGATCGACTCGGATACCATCCTGCGTTTGCGGTCACGCACGGCAGACATATTTATTGTGAAGCCATCGGTTGCGATGCCGAATTCCTTACTCCGGCGCACATACGATGCGACCTTCGCACTGTGAATGATGTTCTTGCTGGGCATACATGCGATGTTCGGACATGATCCACCGATGTATTTGCGCTCGATCACTGCGACGCGCTTTCCTTGCTCAGCAAAGGTCCATGCAGCGAATTTCGCTCCCGTCCCACTGCCGAGGATCACAATATCGTACTCTTCCAGGTCCGTCTTCTTAGGACTGTCCATGTGAGTTTTCCCTTCTCGAAAGAGATCTAAATATGCCTCAGGCGAGCCCGTTGGGTGCACGGATACTTCCAAAGGAACGGTTCACTTATTTCTCAGTAAAAGTTCGGATTTCGGCGGAGCGCTAACAACGGATTCCCCTCCTTTTCAAGGCTGAGCTGTCCAAAATAGACGAGGATTTGCAGGTCCCGGCAATAGATTGGCGCGCCGGAGGCGCATCCTTATTGAGCCGCGGAGCGGCGCTAGAGTGTAGCCCCGGGCGCAAGCCCGGGGCAGCTGTCGTTTTGGATTTTCAAGCCCGGAGGGGCGAAAGAATCTCTGAAATCTTTCGCCGGGCCTGAATCGTTAATCGCACAGAACCCCGGGCTTACGCCCGAGGCTACACTCTCACGCCGCTCCGCGGCTGGAATTCGGATGCGCTTCGCGCGCTATTTTGGACAGCTCAGCCTTTTCAAGGGGAATCAGTAATCGCAAAACCGCCCCATTTAGCCGAATTTTATTAATAATCCGGGCCAATGGAATGGTAATCGGCCCGGTCTCGAACCCCGTTGGACACACGGCAACAAAGAGGGCGTTGGAACGGCCTATTCGGGCGGCAGCAGAATCTGGTTCACCATTTTCCGGGGCGTCATCACCGAAACCTATTTCCCCACAGTCGACCGGCCACAACTGCGAGATCTCCAATACCTCATCACTGACGGCAAAACGTTTTTCCATGAAGAAAAACAACACCTGGAAACAACGGTCGGTCGGATATTCTCCATCGACAATGGCGGCATGTATCGCTGCTCTTGTATGTGCAGCATGTTTTCTGCGGGAACGTGGAGAATCCGATACCGCTGGTTTTCTGGAAGCGTACGCCGACTTCCTTGTCAGCCATATACGTGCGTGGAGGTGACAAATGAAGGTGATCTCGTTCCCGGCACCTCTCGTCACTTCATACGGATTCTTCCGGTGAGCACGGATGACGTGACGCCCAATGAAGATCCGGACAACGCCTTACTTTCAATTGCGAATCGTCCACCGGATTCGCCCTTGAAACTACCCGCCAGGAATGTCGTGGACGCCGGATTTCTAGAGCTTGTTCGTTATGGAGTGATGAAGCCTGACGATCCTCTCATTCTGGATTCGTTACGCGTCGTGGATTCGGTGTTGAAAGTGGATACGCCGGCCGGCCCCTGCTGGCGGCGATACAATCATGACGGGTTTGGGCCAGCGCGACGATGGCGGCCCGTATGTCGGATGGGGAAAAGGTCGTGCCTGGCCGCTGCTGACCGGAGAGCGTGCCCACTATGAACTGGCCGCGGGCCGCGATATCGGCCATCTGATCCGCGCGATGGAAGGTTTTGCTGGCACCGCCGGACTACTTCCGGAGCCGTTCGGGAGATGTGGTCACTGGCTTCCGGGTGTGGTAATCCTCGACCATTTATACTGGAGCCATCGCTGCCTTGGGTTTGCAGTTGTCTATGGTAGCCGTGTTGCCCGGCCTCCTCAAATAGAGCTCGCCTGTCAGGGTCTGTAGATTGGATGCCGTAAGAAGTACCGCGTCGGCGGCGTCTCATGAGTTCCGGTTTTGATAGGCCCCTTACCTTCTGCCTTTCGGCCATCGCGAATCGTTCAAAACCAGGATGTTTGGCTGGCAAGGGTCGCTGGCCGAAGATCAGACGGCACAGAATTGTTAGTGCCCCCGGAAAAATCCCAGCTCGAACAAGTGCGGGATGACAGGCAAACCTACGACTCTGAGCTCCGGCCACACCTGATGGCCGGCGCAATTAAACAGTTGCAGGACGCGGGTGTCGAGCCGGATATCTGGAAGGTCGAAGGGCTGGATCGCACTGAGGATTGCGAGAAGGTGGTCGCTGCGGCTCGCCGTGACCGCAGGAATGCCGTTGGCTGCATTATTTTGGGTAGAGGTGAAGACCAGAGTAAAGTCAACGAGTGGCTGGCGACGGCGTCTCAGGTTCCCGGCTTTATCGGTTTTGCCGTTGGCCGAACAGTCTTCTGGGACGCGCTCATGGACTTTCGGACAAAGAAGATCACGCGCGACCGAGCGGTGGCCGACATTGCCGGCCGATACAGACAGTTTGTGGATGTCTTTGAGTTTGGACAGATCCGCGCCGCATGAACGCGCGCCTGGAGAAAGTCTCTTGAATACGAAAACAGGTTGTCCCCTCTTATTTTTAGTCGACGTAGATAACACTCTCCTGGACAATGACCGGATCGAGCACGATCTGAGCGATCACTTGACACACGTATTCGGTCGGGAGGCGTGCCACCAATACTGGAGCTGCCTGGAGCAACTACGACTGGACCTGGGATATGCCGATTTTCTTGGTGCGCTCCAACGTTATCGCGTCGAACATCTTCACGATCCACACATTCTCGAGATGTCCTCATTTCTTGTGGATTACCCATTCGCCGACCGGCTGTATCCGAAGGCCCTTGACCTTGTAACTCGGCTCAAAAGCAGGTGGCCGGTGACCATCTTTTCAGATGGCGATGCCGTCTTCCAGCCTCGGAAAGTTGCGCGTTCAGGTCTCTGGACAGCCGTCGATGGCCGCGTACTCATCTACATTCATAAGGAGCAGATGCTCGACGATGTTGAGCGTCACTATCCTGCAGAGCATTACGTTTTCGTGGATGACAAGCTGCGTCTGCTAACCGCTGTTAAGCAGATTTGGGGCCACCGAGTGACAACAGTTTTCCCACGGCAGGGCCATTATGCGAACGCTCCATCTGTGAAAACATATCCTCCTGCAGACCTGACAATCGAGCGTATTGGTGATCTATTCGAATATGTCATGAACACTTTCGGTAGGTGACCAACTGTTTCTATCTGAAGACAATTGAATTGGACAGCCAGCGTGACTTGAATTTATTGACGATCAGCTATGCTCACCATGTCAACTCCACGCCCATACCCTGTGACTACGCTTGCTCCGTCTGCTTCTCTCGCAGAAGCGGCCAGTGCGCATTGGAGAGAGTACTTGATGGAGGGTACGGAACCGGGTGCTCTCTTGCTGAGTACGTGCATCTGGGGCACCTTGATTTACGGCAGCGAATCGCCTCTCAAATCACTTGCTCTATCGCGGGCCTTCGAGTCGATCTTGATGGGAACAGCAATCGCGATAACGACGTTCCTGATCATTCGGTCACCATTCGGTCGGTTGAAACCGAGCGTATCGAGACATTTCTGAATGATCTCGCAGACTATCTGCAAAGCAGGCTGCAAAATCCCCGATCGTTTTTTGACGGGTACCGTGAGCGCAACACAGGTGAACAGGAGTTGGACAGCGAGTTCATGGAACTCCTTTACGAGCTGGAAAAATCCGAACTGGGGACCGACCAATCTTTTCTAAAGCTGGTCAGTTGGGCGGACAAATTTGACTCGTTTCAAAAGCCGTGTCTGCAAACTGTTCATCTACACTGCAATTCGGGACTATCTTACGGACACGTACGGCGTTGATAAAGTTGATGCTGGCTTCACCTTCGAGCACAACAAGAATAGCTATCCCAAGCCCCCACGAAAACCCGCGCCGAGTGGCATTCCGAGATCGGCCCGCTCTGTCAAGTTTGATTCCGGATGTTACAAGCATAAACGCTGCTGTGATTTCAGGTTCTCCCTTTGAGATTCACGTGGCTGGCGAAATCGGATACATGCATTCAGAGCGGGACGTGAAGAGAAAAACCAAGGAAGACACCGACAAGTGGCGCGAGTTGCTCGAATTGAAAAGAACGACGTGCTCCCAGAACTCGACCTCGGTCCGGCCGGACGCTACTCAACCGGCTCTATTCGCAGAATCGTTCCGTCGGGGTCAACCCCGGCCGAAACCAGTTCCGTCGCAACGTACAGAAAACCATCGGGGCCCTGCTGCACATCGCGGATGCGAATGTTGAGCTGCGTG
>Ga0137394_10004657_pt1 | contig 10419 bp, 12 predicted proteins | sample czobulk116metaG_FD_108278 | JGI IMG/M metagenome (GOLD analysis project Ga0137394, IMG submission 108278) | Vadose zone soil microbial communities from Angelo Coast Range Reserve, California, USA - czobulk1.16 metaG | ecosystem: Environmental > Terrestrial > Soil > Vadose zone | place: USA... | reverse complement strand
TCCTACTCGAAGATCTGGATTGGTCTGCATGGGGCCCTGGCGCACCTCTCCTCGCGCGGCGTACACCGGATCATCAAGGGATCAGGTCACACGATTCAGTTGGAAAAACCGCAGGCGGTCATCGACGCCGTGGACGAAGTGCTCCGCCAACTCCACACCGGCGCGAAGCCTTGAGACGATCTGCGCTGGCCATCCCGGAAGCTGCCATTGCTGACTGACGGGTAGGGGTCGGGTAGAGCCGCTGGCGGACGCTACCGCCGTTCTGTCGGCGCCGACTCGTCGCGACCCCACATCGGTCGTTCCTGAATGGCGGCTTCCGAATAGGCCGAACACAGTAACGCCAGGCGTTTTGATCCAGCGCTTGCAGCTGCGAGGCTGGGCGCGCATATTCTGCGATCCGCGTCCGGACCAACCGGGAGCGGGTTGCCAACAGTAAGAGCAAAACATTCACGGGAGAAGGGCTATGGTAAGAATTGTGGCGATCGCTCTGCTCAGTACGCTGTTCTTCGGCACCACCGCGTTCGCGGCCGATGCCGTCGATGGGACATGGAAGCTCAACGTCGCAAAGTCGAAGTTCGGTGGCACGGCGCCGAAGAGCGCGACGCGCGTGTACACCGAGAGCGCCGACGGCACGACCCTCGATCAGAAGATGGTTGGCGCCGACGGCAAAGAAATGTCAATGCACGTGACCCTCGCGTACGACGGCAAGGACCATCCGATCACAGGCAATCCCGACGCCGACAGCGGCAACGGCAAGGCAATCGACGCCCACACCAGCGACTTCACGCTCAAGAGGGGCGGCAAAGTGGTCGGCAGCGTGCATCGCGTCGTGTCGGCAGACGGCAAGACGCTCACGGTCAACAACAAGGGCACGCACGCCGACGGCAAAGCGTACGACGATACGCTGGTCTTCGACAAGCAATAAGGCCTTGTACGGCGGGTGGCCGGGGCGTGAGCGAGACTCACGCTCCGTTCCCTGTTCAGGGGACGGCGGGTGCCGTGTGCCCGCCTGTACGCGTGTGCGGCGCTTGTCGACCCGAGGCCGCCCGCCGCCAACGGCAGCTCCGCGGCAGCGAGATTGAAGATGCTCGAATTTATTTGCCACGTCTCCTCATGAGCGGCTTCGAGAACGTGGCCAAAATAGGGCCGCACTAACGCCCGCGTGACTTTGCCGCAGCGGTGAGCGGATTCGGCTTCCTCTAATAACTCGATCTTCAGTTTTTCTCATTGGGCTGTGGCCGTAGTACACTTTGGCGTCGCCGGTCGACCGTAGACGCGCATCCTCTGCCGCACGGGTCTGTCGTCCCTTCGCGTTGCAGAATATGCGCGCCCCAAAATAAGGAGTCGGTGAGCTATCGCGCCGATAGCACCATCAATGGAGCAATGCAATGAAGCATCACCTGGTGAGCGGCGGCGGAGGCATTCAGCTGCACCTCGTTGAAACGGGCAACTCCAGCGGACGCCCGATTGTATTTGTCCATGGCTTTTCTCAGTGTTGCCTCGCCTGGACTCGACAGATGAATTCTGCATTGGCCGAAAACTATCGGCTTGTTGCCATTGACATGCGAGGCCACGGGCTTTCTGATAAGCCTCGAGAGGCTTACGCTGACTCGCAACTGTGGGCCGATGACGTACAGGCCGTCATACAGGCGCTCGATCTTAATCATCCCGTCCTCTGTGGCTGGTCATATGGGCCACTCATGATCCTCGATTATTTGCGGCATTACGGTGAGGACAGCATCGGTGGCGTCAACTTCGTCGGTGGTGTCACCAAGCTCGGCGGCGATGAGGCAACGTCGGTATTAACGGCTGACTTTCTCAGCCTCATACCGGGGTTTTTTTCCGTGGATGCGGAGGAGAGCGTGCGAAGTCTCGGCGCATTGTTGCGCTTGTGTTTTGCCCGCGAACTCTCATCCGAGGAGCGGTACCTGATGTTGGGGTATAGCGTCAGCGTTCCTCCATATGTCCGTCAGGCGTTGTTTTCGCGTTCCTTTGACAATGACGATCTTCTGCCAAAGCTGCGCAAACCGGTATTGATTACCCATGGCACCGATGATGCGATTGTCAAATCGGCTGTTATTGATCAGCAGATGCGTCGCATTGGCTGCGCAAGGATTCGGATGATGGCTACCGGGCATGCGTGTTTCTGGGACGACGCCGCAGGCTATAACCGATGCCTACAGGAGTTTGTCGAAGGTCTGTAGAAGGGTAGTAGGGATTTTTCCCCCTGTTGATCTCGCGGGGGTTTTTTAAACTACGTCGGCTTTTTCCTCATTATGCCGAAGGGGCCTTGAAGAGTACCGTCGCTATTTCGCGTAAGGACGAGATCTCCAGCGATTCCCCCCGCATGCACGGTAACCGTGTTTCCTTTCACGTCGTAGGGGATGGCATCGCTTGCCAATCCCACCATTGTCAGGAAGGCTTTGCCGTCTCTAAATTCAACAGAATTCTGGCCATTAACGTATACGCCGTCTAGCTTGCTGGCATCGGCGCTGCATGCTGGTGCCGTCAAGGTGAGCGTCAACAAAAGAACCGCGACACAGGTTCGGAACGGTGAATTCGGAGTATCCATCTTCGCCTCCCTTCGCTCAGGAAAATTCCACTCGCGGCAAAATACATGAGAATGCTTGCTGTCGCACCGCGCTGGGACGGGATCATTTCTCCTGCGGGCCCGCTGGCGTGGGCGCAGGCATGAATTCGATCCCGTGCCGCTGGCCGATTGCAGGCACCTTGGCCAAGTCGTCAGGAATCGTGCGGACCTCGCGATTTACATCTCTGAAAAACGCGGAAGAATGAGCGGGCACAGCAAAAATGAGCACTCGCGCAGGAGACGGCGACACCCCCTTAAAGGCATGCACAGTGTTGCGAGGCAAGTAAGTGAAACCGCCAGATTCGACGCGCACCGGCTTCCCGTCTATCTCGAAGTCGAGCGCGCCCTCGACCACATAGTAAGCCTCGTCCCAGTCGTGCCGATGCGGCGGTGGGCCGAGGCCGACCGGAATCTCCTCCTCCATTAACGACCAAGCTCCCTCAGTGTCTTCCGCATCGCAGAGGAACCGAAGTGGCATGCCGAGGACGTTGAGTGCGTTGCCTTCGCCTGTCTTGACGGTGACACCAGCCATTGTATGCCTCCTATCAATCGCTCCGGAAAGCTTGCGCCGCGAAGCGAACGATTTCAAGTGATGAGCGAATAGGATTGAGGATCGGGCCTTCGATCCACCGGCACTCAGGCAGGTCTCTTTTGAGCGCCCGGTAACGGGCGACGAATTTGGTGGCGCCGATGCATTTTTTGCGCCGGAAAGTAGTTAGCCTACCGCAAGCCGGGAACGGCAGCTAACACGCGACGATTTCATGACGACGAACTTCGCCTTTTGGGCCGGGTGGCGACCGTTGCGTTCAAATGGTCGGCGAACTGGCGCTTTCGGACTCAGCGGCCCGTCACGTGTGGGGCGCTCCGGGGAAGCGAAATCTTGCGGAGCGGTTCACGCGGCCTCTGGGAACTTGCTCCAGCATGTTAGTGCGCCTTTCGAGCCCAAGCCCCGACGAGACCGACCAGAGGCGCGTACGACCGCGCAGCCTCGAGTTCTGCCTCAAGTCGCTCGGCCAATGTGCCGAAGTCGCCAACTGCGTCCCTCGCAATGCCAAGTTCCTCAAATCGCGGTCGTATCGCCACGAGCAGGTCGTAGACCCACCGGCGACCTTCCGGATCGCTCGCTATCGGAATCTCGACGCGCAATTGCGGTGCCTCAAACCCGCTCTCAATCAAGCCGCGCAACAGGGTGAGTTCCATATTGGGTCTGGCTCTGGTTCTGCGAAAGGCTTCGCACAACAGCTCCCCACAAGCGGTTCGGAGCGGCAAGTGTTGGGTCTGACTAAAAAACCCGTTCCAACTCGGCTCTTGGAACACAATGACCCCGCCAGGGCGCAGACGGCGTGCCAGCGAGCGCAAGGTGGCAATCGGGTCTGCCAGGAACATAAGTACGAAACGTCCTACGATGGCATCAAAGTCACCATCAATGTGTAAGTCTGTGAGATCGGCTTCGACAAAACGCACGTTCGTTGTGCAAGCTGCGCCGGACCAAGAACGCGCCTTGGCGAGGGCAATCGCATCTCGATCGACGCCGACCACGTGGCCCGCCTCGCCGACCAGGGAAGCTGCCAGCAACGCCACGTCACCGACACCGGACCCGACGTCGAGCACCCGCTGCCCTCGACCGATGCCCGCGTCGCGGAAGAGACGCTCCGTGTAGGGCTCGAGCGTCTTAGCCTGTCTCGTCAACCGCTCATGCTCTGCGTCGGTGCTGCCGAGTACGTAGTCTGTTACTGCAAACGCGGGCGGCCCGATGGCGCAGCTGCTCTATGCAGGCCGCCGGCTTTCTCGCATTGCGGACTCGCTTTGATGTTGCAGAAGAATCCGGAAGGCTAGCCCATGCGTGATCAGCAGTAGCGGCACAATGAGAGTCGGAATGAAGTAGGCGGCACCCAGCTGGCCCGGCACGAGCCCGGCATCATTGGCCTGGTAGAACGCATTCAAGAGATCGGCTGAGCCCCAGAGGTTGAAGATCCATGCGATGACAATGCCGGCCCCGCGTGGCAGCGATACCAGCGAGAGCAACGCGAGTGTTGCCGCAACGATGTCCCCGTAGGCGGCGGAATGCGCGAAGGCAGAGGGCAGATCGGCCGACACGACGCCTGGGATCAGGAATGCCAACCCGATGAAGCGGAAGCTGTGCAGGATGAGAAGGGGCTGCAACGCTTCGGCCCGTTGCCGGAGGCGGAGTTTCGGCCAGATATATCGCGCTGTGATGATCCCCCACGCGATAAAGCCGAATGCGATGCTCACGAAAAAGCAGAGTTGCGGCAGCATAAGTCTCTCCTTTGGTTCGAAATTCCAGTGATCGACTGTGACTGAGAACCTAAGCGCGCTGTGTGCATAGCGTTGCGTTCAGAGTGCCTCGCTCCGCAGCGATGGCATGCTCGCGCCGCCAGACCTTGGACTCAGGCGCATACTGCGGCTCTGACGGGAACGGGCGGCGCAGCTCGCGGTCGTAGCGGTCGAGATTGAAGCTGGGGCGGACCGGGGCGATCACGAACTGCGCGAACTCGCGAAGCCAGCTGCCAAGTGTCCGCCGGTTGTGCGGCAGCGCTGCGTAGCGACGCGCGATCGTTTCGAAGTCCTCAGCGGGCTGGCCGGTCACATCAAGCACGTCGGTGGTGGGTGCGCCCAGCTCAAAAGCCCCGCGTTTGTGATCCTCGATGTAGTAACGAACGCCGCTGATCAGATCGATCGGCAAGCCGCCCATCCGGGCGGTCTTCATGAACAGCCAGGTCGGCGTCGGCACGACCCTGACCGATCGCCCGACGGCCCGGCCGATCGCCTTGGCCATGTCCTTCGCGCCAAGGAGCTCCGGCCCAGTGGGGCGGTAGCTCTTCCCGGCGTGCCGCGCGGGGTCCATCAGGGCTGCTGCGGCGACTCGCGCGATATCCTCGTTGGAAGGTGGCGCGTTGCGGCTATCGCCATAGATCCAAGGAAATACGCCGAGGTGCGCAGCAAACCCCGTCAGCATGAGGTAGGCGTCAGCGAAGAAGCCCGGCCTCACGATCGTATGCGCGACCCCGGGCGTCATCGAGAACAATCGATCGACCAGCCAGAGCTGGCGGGTCATGAGGGCGGGATGCGAGGGGCTCGACAGCCATTGGGTGAGGCCCACGATGTGTTCGAGCCGGGATTCCTTGGCGGCGACGGCGAACGCGACCGCGCCCTGAATCGTGTAGGGATCGAAAGGCGGACAATAGTAGGCGCGCTCAACGTTCTTCAACGCGTCGGCGACGCGCTCGATATCACTCATGTCGGCGACAGCGATCTCAGCGCCCTGCGCCTTCAGCCGCCCGCTGCGGCCATCTTCTCGATGCACCATAGCGCGCACGGGATAGCCGGCCTTCAGCAGTTCGGCAACGACGGCGCTGCCTGTCTTCCCGGTCGCGCCGGTCACGAGGATCCTTGGCTTGAGCATGACGGTCTCCCAACAGTACGGTACCCATTGGTACCAGAAAGTGGCGCTAGTGTGGTACTATGCGGTACCGACTGTCAAGAGAGACGATGATGACCACGGTATCGCTGTCAAAGCAGCATCAGAAAGGAGGCGGCGAAACGGCGGTGCGCGCGCGCATCCTCGAGGCAGCGTTCGCGGCGTTCATAAAGAGTGGCTTTGCGGCTACCAGCACTCTCGAGATCGCCACGCACGCGCGTGTTTCGAAGCGAGAACTGTACGCGCTGGTGGGCAACAAGCAGGAAATGCTGGTCGCATGCATCAGCGCGCGCGCCACGCGACTGCAGGTACCAGCTGACTTTCCCGTGCCGCACGATCGCGAGACCCTGGCGCACGTACTGGCTTCCTTCGGGACGCAGCTCGTCCGCGAGATAACCGATCCAACGGTCATTGCGGTATTCCGACTGGCAATCGCCGAGGCGGTCCACGCGCCCGAGGTGGCGCAAGCGCTCGACACCATAGGGCGCGAGACGAGCCGTGCCGCCTTGCGTCAAATCATGGCTCGGGCTCAGGCGTCCGGACTTCTCAACGGCCGTCCTGCCGAACTTGCCGAACAGTTCGGTGGGTTGCTGTGGGGCAATTTGATGGTCAGCCTGCTGCTCGGCGTCGCCACGCGACTGAATTCACGCGAAGTCGCGGCACGTGCCCGCGACGCCACCGCGGCGTTTCTGCAACTTCATCCGCTACCGAGCAACGCTACGATGCCCCGCGAGCACCTCTAGTGCATGAATGACCCATCCGACGCCACGGTCACCCAGCAGTTCCGCCGCCTCGACCATATCCCTGTCCTTGTGATGCATTGCCCGGATTCCCCTTCGCCTATGTGATCAAATTCGGAGCCTCGCAATGGGGCTTTACGCCAATGAGTGATATCGACATCTCCGCTCAATCCCCGTGCATACGAAATTGCTGCCTAGACGATGACCTTACCTGCCTCGGCTGCTTTCGATCTTTGGAGGAGATCAAAGAATGGGGGGTTGTCGATAAACATCGGCGCCGTATCATTCTGCAAAACGCCAAGCAGCGGAGAGAGGCGTATCAGATGCTGAGCGATGCCTCGCCACACGGGCGGAATCGGCTTTCCACCCGGTCATGATGTTGGTCAATACGCAAAACAAGAGCAAGATGATCGTCATATGATCTGCGATGGGTATGAACACTGCCCTGCGCGCGGAGACCAACGATGTCTTTGGGTTCTTCGGACAAGATTTTCATCTCGGCGGACTCGCTGTTGCGCGACTCAATCGAGCTCGGCTTGCAAGTCGTTCGCAGCGGTTTCAGGCCGACTTTCCTGGTTGGAATCTGGCGCGGCGGTGCGCCGGTCGGGATCGCGGTCCAGGAGATCCTCGAGTACAACGGCATCGAGTGCGACCACGTTTCGATCAGAACCTCATCCTACACGGGGATCGACCAGCAGAGCCGCACGGTTCGCGTGCACGCCGTCGATTACCTGGTCTCGTCGCTCAATGCCGAAGATCAGCTGCTGCTGATCGACGATGTATTCGACTCGGGGCGCAGCCTCGAAGCGGTCATCGCTGAACTGCGCCGGCGCTGCCGGCGCAATCTGCCGGAGCAGATTCGGGTCGCGACGGTTTACTACAAGCCTGCCCGCAACCGCAGCAATTTGACGCCGGATTTCTATGTGCGGTCGACCGATCAGTGGCTCGTGTTCCCGCACGAGATCAATGGCCTCACGCGCGAGGAGATCCTTGCGAACAAACCCGTGGATGAGAGCTTTTTTACGGTGCGCAGAGACTGAGCCCGGTGGATAGCGCAGCGTCGGGTGCTTGGACCCGCAAGGGTGTCAGTGAAAATTTACGACGGAAAGATGTCAGTGACCGGCTGCCCGTCGGCTGAGCAGGTCCATCGTCAGGGCTTCGAATTTCGGCAAGTCGATGTCCAGCACCACCTGCACCGGCTTCTCGCCCAGGCCGGGGCCTTCGCCGATCGACCAGCTCAGGGTGTCCCCGTAGCCTGCGGTGAAACTGGTGTCGACATCGACCAGCAGTTGCTTGCCGGCAGTCACGATCGATGGGTCGAGCCAGGCGGCGACGGCGAGTTCATCCCACATCGGGTAGGACCGGCCGAATTTGCCGATGTACTTGGCGAAGGGAGCGCTGCCTCGAGCGATGCGCTCGCGCATGTCGGCCGTGAAAAACGTTTTCGTCGTCGGATCGATGGGCACTTGGGTGATCTTGCGCCAGGGTTCGTGCAGCACCATCGACGCCGCTTCGGGGTCCCAGCGCATATTGAACTCGCGGCGCGGGGCGTTCGCGTACTCTGCGGCGAAGGCATTGTTCGATGGCCGGGGATTGAAGCTGCCGCCCATGAAAACCAATTCCTTCGCGAGGCTGCTGAACTTCGGATCCAGCCGGACGGCGAGCGCCAGGTTGGTCAAGGGACCCGCGGCGATGATGGTCACCTGGCCGGGATAGCGGTGCAGTTCGCGAACCAGAAAATCGGCGGCGCTGTCCGCGGCCGCCTTGATGTGCGGCGCGCCTGCGGGCGACGCCGGCACGAGGTACGGATCGGTGGGATGCGGCGTGCGACGCGCGATCCCCTGGTCGGGCCAGTGTTCGGTCCACGCGCCCTTGTAGAGAAGCTGGCCGTAGAGACTTTCCCACACCTGGGTGCGCGCTGCCGAGTTCACCAGGGGCAGGACGGCGCCGGGAATGACCGGCACCTCGGTACGTTCGGCGATTTCGAGCAGCCGCAGCGTCTCATCGACCTCTTCGTCGCGCCAGCCATCGCCGCTGACGATGGTGATGCCGAGCAGCTCGACGCCGCTTGCCTGCAGCAGCAGCAAAATCGCCTGCAAGTTGGAGCCCGCCGGGCCAAAGGCGTCCTGGTCGATGATGACCATGCGCTTAGGACTCTCAGGCTTGGGAGTTGCGGCAGTGGCTGCCGGGCAGACGCAGCAGATGGCGAGCGTTGCCGCGATGAGGGCGTACAAGGCATGGCGGATGTCGGCGTATCCCATGTTGGCGGTTCGTATTTTCACGGGTTCCAAGGTGAATCCGCGCGGAGCAGATGAGCAGGCTCTCGGGCAAGGAACGTTTGAACCCGGCGCTCCTCTGCGCAAGTTCCAGGGCGAGATCGGTCAGACCGGGGCGGTGAGGTGCGCTTTTACCGACTAACAGCGGCTCCATCAGCCGCTCCTATGTCCGATTTAATGTCCGTTTTCTTATTGGCCACAGATCATTATATATCATGTACTTATGAGCCATCAATGGTCGAATAAGTCCATAAAAAAGTCCGGTTCCTAGTCCGTCCGAGATGGGAGATTTAACGTCCTAGCGAGGGGGAAGTCTCAGCAGGCTTCTCCCAGATCCTCATTCGGCTCCGCGTACATATATTCGCGTATCTGAGCCGGCTCAAGCTCGCTCGCCTCCCAGCTCGTGAGGTGGCATTCCGCATAGAGACGAATCTCGAGTGAAGCGCCTCCGCAATGACTGAGACTCGAAATCCCGTGAGCGGTTCTTGCGAGCAGATGGGGCATCTGACTGGAATCAGTATTTCAGACTCTTTCATCGTCTTTCAGACATCACCATTCGCTGCCTCGGGATACGCCGCGAGCTTTCGGCTCAAGACGTGAAGTTCCTGCTCTTCGACAACCCGGGCGCCGCCGCGCTGCTTCATCGCGCGTTCGAGCTGCGCCTGGCGCATGAATAGTAATAACAGTTCGTTGACCAGAATGCGCGTCAAGCCCGGTCCTTCAGGGCGGGGAAGGAAAGCGCGGAGACCCTAGGCGATCTGTTCGGCAGGTAAGGCGATCTCCTGCTGCTCGATGTACAGTTGCTACCGCTGATGGCGAAGTCACTAGCGAAGTCCGTGCGCGTGCTGACGAAAATGTGGCGTAAATCGTCCAATATTTTTGTTGTTGAGGCGTGTACGCGAAAATATAATGTGAGCCATGCAACGGCTGCAAGCCTACAGGTACGAGATCCTGCCGAACGGCGAGCAGCAGCGCCGCATGCGCCGCTTTGCGGGGTCGTGCCGCTTCGTTTTCAACAAGGCACTGGCCCTGCAAAAGGACCGCTACGAACGGGGGGAGAAGAAACTCAGCTACGCGGGGTTGTGCCAGTGGCTCACGCAGTGGAGGAACGGCACGGAGACGCCCTGGTTGGCGGACGCGCCCACCCACCCCTTGCAACAAGCGCTGAAAGATCTCGAGCGTGCGTACCAGAACTTCTTTGCGCGCCGTGCGCACTTCCCGCGCTTCAAGCGCAAGGGACGGCGCGAGCGTTTTCGCTACCCCGATGCGCAACAATTCAAGGTCGACCCGATCAACGACCGGCTCTTCCTGCCGAAGCTCGGCTGGCTTCGATACCGCAACAGCCGGGCGATGCTGGGCGTGGCGAAGAACATC
>Ga0137394_10004656_pt1 | contig 10419 bp, 7 predicted proteins | sample czobulk116metaG_FD_108278 | JGI IMG/M metagenome (GOLD analysis project Ga0137394, IMG submission 108278) | Vadose zone soil microbial communities from Angelo Coast Range Reserve, California, USA - czobulk1.16 metaG | ecosystem: Environmental > Terrestrial > Soil > Vadose zone | place: USA... | reverse complement strand
TCGGCGAGATTCTCGGTGGCGCGCTTAACGGCGAAGATAGCCTCGTGGATGCGCTCGCGATCGTCACCCTCGCGCGCCGCCCGCAGGGCGGCCACGGCGGCCTCGATGGCGGCGCGCTCCTCGGCGGGCACGAGGTTGGCGCCCTGCTTGAGCGCGCGGCCGGCGTGGACGAGCACGGTGTCGGCCTCGTTGCGCGCCTCGATGAGCATGCGCGTCGCGACGTCGGCCTCGGCGTAGGTGAACGAGTCCTCGATCATCTGCTCGACCTCGGTCTCGCTGAGGCCGTAGGTCGGCTTCACCTCGATCGACGCGGCCTTGCCGCTGCGCTGCTCCTTCGCCTGCACCTGGAGGATGCCGTTGGCGTCGATGAGGAAGGTGACCTCGATCTTCGGCATCCCCGCCGGCATGGGGTCGATGCGCAGCTCGAAGCGGCCGAGGGAGCGGCAGTCCTTGACCAGCTCGCGCTCGCCCTGGACCACGTGCAGGTCCACCAGCGTCTGGCCGTCGACCGACGTCGTGAACATCTCGCGCGCGCTCGTCGGGATCGTGGTGTTGCGCGGGATCAGCACGTTGACGATGCCGCCGAGCGACTCGATGCCGAGCGACAGCGGCGTCACGTCGAGCAGCAGCATGTTGGTGATGCCGCCGGCCAGGATATAGGCCTGCACGGCGGCGCCGAGGGCGACGACCTCGTCGGGATTCAGCTGGCTGTGAGGGGTCTTGCCGAACAGCTCCTGCACGCGCCGGCGCACGAGCGGCACGCGCGTCGAGCCGCCCACGAGCACGATCTCGTCGATGTCGGCCGGCGTCAGGCCGGCGTCGGCCAGCGCGCGGCGGCAGGGGCCGAGGGTGCGCGTCACCAGCGGCTCCACGAGGCGCTCGAGCTCGGCGCGGGTGATGTCGCGGCGGTAGGTGAAGCCCGCGAACGGGATCGTGAGCGTCGTTCGCTCCTCGCTGGACAGGCGGATCTTCGCCGCCTCCGCCGCCAGCCGCAGCTCCTGCATCGCCTCGGGATCGCGCGCGAGGTCCACGCAGTCGCGGTCCAGCTCGGCGTGGTGGCGCACCGCGATGTCCTCGAGCAGCCACAGCGCGAGCACACGGTCGAGGTCATCGCCGCCGAGGTGCGTGTCGCCGTTGGTCGCGAGCACCTCGAAGACGCCGTCCTTGACGCGCAGGATCGAGACGTCGAACGTCCCTCCGCCCAGGTCGTAGACGGCGATCACACCCTCCGACAGACGCTGCAGGCCGTAGGCGAGCGAGGCCGCTGTCGGCTCGTTCACGATCCGGACGACGTCGAGGCCCGCGATGCGGCCGGCGTCCTTCGTGGCCTGCCGCTGGGCGTCGTTGAAGTAGGCGGGTACCGTGACGACGGCCTTCTCCATGGGCTCGCCGAAGTGGCGCTCGGCGCGCTCCTTCAGCGCCTTGAGCACGGCTGCGGAGACCTCGGGCGGCGTCACCTCACGGCCGCCGACGGCCAGCTTCACCAGCCCCTCGCCCGGCACGATCCGGAACGGCAGGAAGCGCATCTCGTCCTTGACGTCCTCGTAGCCGCGGCCCATCAACCGCTTGACCGAGTAGACGGTGTCGGCGGGACGGCGCGCGAGCTGGCGGCGCGCGGCCTCGCCGACGACGATGCCGTCGGGCGTGAACGCGACCACGGACGGCAGCAACGGCCGGCCCTCGGCGTCGGGGATGACGCGCGGGAGTCCCGTCGCCTCGTCCACGTAGGCGACGAGGCTGTTGGTCGTCCCCAGGTCAATGCCGATGATGCGCGACACGTTTATCCTCCCCTTGGGAGGGCTCGTCCTCCCCCAGCGCCTCGGCCAGGTCGTCGATCACGGTGCGGAGATACGCTCGCGTGGCGAGCGCCTCCTTGAGCGCCGCGAGCACCGCGGGGCGCTCCGCCGGCGCGGCGCCGTCCCAGCGCGCGCTGAGCGAAGCGCCGAGCCTGGCGTCCTCGTCCTTCAACCGCGCGCGCAGGCCCTCGCGCTGCTCGGAAAGCGTCGCGCGCGCGGCGGCGTCGAGCGGTCCGGTCTTGGCCTCCGCCAGCGCCTCCTGGATCTCGAACATCTCCTGCAGCAGCGCGGGCGGCGCCTTCGGCCGCTCCGCGGCACCCTCCTTCGTCGTGCGGCCCTCTTCGAGCCGGACCAGGTAATCCACGCGCGCGATCGGGTCGCGCAGCGTGCGGTACGCGGCGTTCACCAGCGCCGACGTCGCCTCGACGCGCGCGAGCTCCTCGGGCGGGGCGGCCTGGTGGAAGTCGGGATGATGCTCCCGCGCGAGGGCATAGAACCGCCGCTGAAGCTCGACCGTGTCGATGGCCAGCTTCCTCGGCAGCCCGAACACCGAGAAGTAATCTTGCGTCAGCACCGTCCCCCCAAAACGACGACGGGCCCGGCGTTAACGGGCCCGACCATTTGTTTATCGAGGGGGGAGACCCCCCTCAAACTCCCCCGGCGGACTACCGTCGTGTTACGCGGAAAACGAGGTTCCACACCCGCAGGACGATTTCGCGCTCGGGTTTACGAACGTGAAGCCGCCCGTCAGCCCCTGCGTGACGTAGTCGAGGGTCGTGCCGTTGAGATAGATGTAGCTCTTCTTGTCGATCACGACCTTCACGCCGTCGATCTCGAACTCCTTGTCGTGCGGAGTCTTCTCGGTGTCGAACTCCAGCACGTAGGACATGCCCGAGCACCCGCCCCCCCGCACGCCCATTCTCAAGAAAGCCGTCTCGGGCAGGCTCTGCGCCTGCTTGAGCTCCTTCACCTGCTTCGCCGCCGCTTCCGACAACGCAACCGCCATGCCTCGCGTCCTCCCTCTATTTGGATGCGGCGCCGCTCGGCACCGATGCGCGCTTCTCTTTGTAGTCCGCGAGCGCCGCCTTGATCGCGTCCTCCGCCAGCACCGAGCAGTGGATCTTCACCGGCGGCAGCTTCAGCTCGTTCACGATGTCGGTGTTCTTGATCTTCGCCGCCTCGTCGATCGTCTTGCCCTTGAGCCACTCGGTGGCCAGGCTCGAAGAGGCGATCGCGCTGCCGCAGCCGAAGGTCTTGAACTTGGCGTCCTCGATGACACCGGTTTCGAGGTTGACCTTGATCTGCAGCTTCATCACGTCGCCGCACTCCGGCGCGCCGACCAGGCCCGTACCCACGCCCGGCGTCTCCTTGCCGAAGGACCCGACGTTGCGCGGGTTGTTGTAATGGTCGACCACCTTATCGCTGTACGCCATCGCGCTCTCCCCCTAGTCGGCCTTCCACTTGATGGTCTTGAGGTCGACGCCTTCTTTCGCCAGCTCGTAGAGCGGCGACATCTCCCGCAGCCGCTTGATGACCTCGATCGTGCGCTGCCCGACGTACTCGACCTCCTCCGCGGTGGTGAACCGGTGGAGGCTGAAGCGGATCGACGAGTGCGCCAGCTCCGCGGAGGCGCCCAGCGCCGCGATCACGTACGAGGGCTCCAGCGTCGACGAGGTGCACGCGGACCCGGACGACAGCGCGGTCTCCTTGTTCAGGCCCATGAGCACCGACTCGCCCTCGACGTAGGCGAACGAGATGTTCAGGTTCTGCGGCAGCCGCCGATCCGGCCGGCCGTTCAGGAACGCCTCCTCCACGCTGCAAAGGATCAAATCTTGTAAGCGGTCACGCAGCTTGGCCAGCCGCGCGCCTTCCTCGGCCATCACCTCACGCGAGATCTCGGCGGCCTTGCCGAACGCGACGATCAACGGCACCGGCAGGGTCCCCGAGCGCATGCCGCGCTCGTGGCCGCCGCCGTCCATCATCGGCGCGATCCGCACCCGCGGCCCCTTGCGCCGGACGTAGAGCGCGCCGACGCCCTTGGGGCCGTAGATGAGATGCGCGGTGCACGACAGGAGGTCGATGCCCATCGCCTCGACGTCGACGGGGATCTTGCCGACGGCCTGCGTGGCGTCGGTATGGAAGATGATCCCCTTCTCCTTCGCCAGCTTGCCGATCGCCGCCACGTCCTGGATCGTGCCGATCTCGTTGTTGGCGAACATCACGGAGATCAGGATCGTCTTGTCCGTGATCGCCTTGCGGAGCTCCTCGACGTCCACGAGGCCGTCGGGCTGCACGGGCACGTAGGTCACCTGGAGCCCCTGCCGCTCGAGGCGCTTGAACGTGTCGATGCTCGCACGCTGCTCGATGACGGTGGTGACGATGTGGTTGCCCTTCTCCTTGTACATCTCGGCCACGCCCTTGAGGGCGAGGTTGATCGACTCGGTGCCGCCCGAGGTGAAGACGAGCTCCTTCGGATCGCGCGCGCCGATCAGCGTCGCGATCCTGGCGCGCGCGGCGTCGACCGCGCCTTCCGCCTCCCATCCGAACGGATGGTTGCGGCTGGCCGGATGCCCGAACTTCTCGGTGAAGTACGGCAGCATCGCCTCGACCACGCGCGGGTCGCACGGCGTCGTCGACTGCGCGTCCATGAAGATCGGAAACTTCAGCCCCATCGTCCTGTCACCCTCACTCAGGCTCGCCTCGGCCGTCGAACGGCCTGCGGCTCGCACTACCCTTTGATCGACAGCAGTTCGGGTACGTCGGCGCTCGTCAGCTCGGCCAGGCTCATGGTGTCCAGCACCTGCGTGATCGCCGCCTGGATCTTGTGGACGGGTCGCCGCAGGTTGCACTTGTCCATCTGCGGACACTCGGAATCCTCCAGGCACGAGACGATGTTGATCGGCCCCTCCAGCGCCCGGATCACCTGCCCCACCGTGATGTCCGTCGGCCGGCGCGCCAGCACGTAGCCGCCCTTGGGCCCGTTGGTGCTGACGACCAACCGCTGCTTGGCCAGCCGCTGGAGGATCTTGGCCATGAGCTCCGGCGGGATCGCGAACTCCTCAGCGATCCGCTTGGCGCTCACGGCGCCGAAGCCGTCGTTCATGGCGATATAATGGATCGCCATCAACCCGTAATCGGCGCGTTTGGTGAATCGGAGCATTCGGTGACCGTCCTTGCCTTTCGAATCCCATTGTATCGCCGACGGGTTTGATCGGCGACTGTTTCGGTCGGATTCTGCCACCTCGATCGCGCGCTGTCAACGGAAAGGGCTTCCGATGAACGCGAATTCAGAGTTCGACTCCGAACTGCACCGCACAGCCATCGCCCAGCTGGACCGGGTGGCCGGTCGGCTCGGGCTCGACGCCGACATCCATGAGCGGCTCCGCTACCCGCGGCGCGCCCTGGTGGTGTCGATCCCCGTCCGGATGGACTCGGGAAAGACTGAAGTATTCGTGGGTTACCGGGTCCACCACAATACCGTGCTTGGACCGACCAAAGGCGGGCTGCGCTATGCGCCCGACGTGGACCTGGGGGAGGTCAGCGCCCTGGCCATGCTGATGTCCTGGAAGTGCGCCCTGATGAGCCTCCCCTACGGCGGCGCGAAGGGCGGCGTCAGGTGCGATCCCCGTAAGCTCTCGATGCATGAGAAGGAGAACCTCACCCGGCGCTATACCGCCGAGATCATCCTCATGATCGGGCCTGACCTGGACATTCCAGCCCCCGACCTCGGCACCGACGAGCAAACGATGGCCTGGATGATGGACACCTACTCGATGACCCAGGGCAAGAGCGTGCCCGGCGTCGTCACCGGCAAGCCCCTCATCGTCGGCGGCTCCGCCGGCCGCCGCGAGGCCACCGGGCGCGGCATCGTCTACACGCTCTATCAGGCGGCGCGCCGCCTCGGCCAGGAGCTGCGGGGGCGCAAGGTCGTCGTGCAGGGCTTCGGCAACGTCGGCGCCGTGGCGGCGCGGCTGCTGTGGCGGGAGGGCTGCACGATCGTCGGCATCAGCGACGTCAAGGGCGGCATCTGGAAGCCGGACGGCATCGACATCCGCCAGCTCGAGGCGCACGTGGCCGAGACCGGCACCGTCGCCGGCTTCCCGGGCAGCGAGCCGATCAGCAACTCCGACCTCATCATCCAACCGTGCGACGTGCTGATCCCGGCCGCGGTCGGCGGCCAGATCCACGAGAGCAACGCCGACCGGGTCAAGGCCTCGATCATCGCCGAGGGCGCCAACGGCCCGACGACGCCCGAGGCCGACGTGATCCTGCGTGAGCGCGGCGTGACCGTGATCCCCGACATCCTCTGCAACGCCGGCGGTGTGGTCGTCTCCTATTTCGAGTGGGTGCAGGGGCTTCAGTACTACTTCTGGCGCGAGAGCGAGATCACCGCGCGGCTCCAGGAGGTCATGACGCGCGCGTTCAACCGCGTGTGGGCGCTGGGCTCCAAGGAAGGCGTCGACCTGCGAACGGCCGCGCTCATGGAAGGCATCAAGCGCGTCGCCGAGGGCTACAAGGTGCGCGGCCTCTATCCCTGAGCCCGCGACTCCAGATGAGCGCGCCGCCGCTCGTTCACGGCGCCGCCCCGACGACGCGATGCACGGCGCGCCGGACGTCGTTCACGTCGAACGGCTTCGTGAGGGTCAGGCACCCGGTGGATTCGAGCCATTCGCGCTTCTCGCGATCCATCACGTCACCGGTGACGAACACGACCCGCCGCGCGAGCGCTGGGAGGCGGCGAACCAACTCCCGGTAGAATCCCGGGCCGTCCATGCGGGGCATCCTCGTGTCGGTGAAGATGACGTCGTAGGCTCGGCTCTGCACCCGGATGAGGGCCTCGGCGCCGTCGGCAGCGAGATCGACCTTGTGGCCGTCGTGCTGCAGCGTTTCGGCCAGGACCGCGGCGATGTCCGGCTCGTCGTCCACGACGAGGATGCTCTTCGGGCTCACGGGGGCTGCGCGCTCGACGGCCGCTGCTGCGCCCGCGACGCCGGCCGTCGTGGCAGGAAGCAGGATGACGAACGTCGCGCCGTGTCCGGGCTGGCTCTCGACGGTCAGGGTGCCCCCATGCTCCTCGACGATCCCGCGGCACAGTGAGAGGCCGAGGCCCGTCCCCTCTCCGGTCGGCTTGGTGGTGAAGAAGGGTTCGAAGATGCGCGCCTGGATGTCCGGCGGGATCCCAGGGCCCGTGTCGGCGATGGTCAGACGCACGCGCGCCGCTGCCGCGTCGAACTCACTTGCCAGCGTGATGCGGCGGGGCCCGGTGGTCTGGCGCATCGCGTGGTGCGCGTTCGCGACGAGATTGACGATGACCTGGTGGAGTTGGTGAGCATCGGCCTGGAAGACCGGCACCGAGTCCGAGAGGCGCAGCTCGACATCGACCGACGAGGTCCTCAGCTCGTAGGCGAGGAGCTCGACGGCCTGCGCCACGACGCTGCTGAGTGCGACCGGGCCCCGCTCGGGCGGGTGGCTGCGGGCCAGGGCCAGGAAATTCTTCACGACCCGGGCGCACCGCGCGCCCGCCGTGTGAATCTTGTCGGCGCGGACCGCGAACGGCGTCCCGGCGGCGCTTTCCTGAAGCAGCATCGCTTGGCCCATCATGACGGCGAGCGGATTGTTCAGCTCGTGGGCGACGCCGGCCAGCAGCGAGCCCATCGTGGCGACCTTCTCGCTCTGGAGCAGCCGCTCCGTCCGCTGCTTGACGGTGTCCTCCAGCGCGCGGTTGTGCTCCTCGAGCGCCAGGTAGAGGCGGCGCGTGGCGAGCAGGTTGCCGATGCGGAGCAGCACCTCGAACTGCTCGAAGGGCTTGGTCAGGAAGTCGTGCGCTCCCGCCGCGAGCGCCTTGCGCCTCGCGTCCAGCGTCGCGTCGGCCGTCAGCACGAGGACCGGCACGTAGGCGGTCTGGGGGATCTCGGCGCGCAGCTGGGCGAGCACCGCGACCCCGTCGAGGTGGGGCATCATGAGATCGAGCAGGATCAGGTCGGGCCGCGCCTCGCGATAGAGCTCGAGCACGCGCCGCGAGTCGGTCGTGTTCGTGACGTATCGGTAGCCCGCCTGCTGCAGCAGCCGCTCGAGCAGCCGCACGTTGGCCGGCTCGTCGTCGACGATGAGGATCCGGGCAGCGAGCTGGTCTTGCACTCTCTAGTTCCCCTCGTTTCGCAGGATGTCGTCGATCAGCGAGAGAAGCTCTCGTACATCTAACGGCTTGGTCAGGTATGCACGCGCACCCTGATCGACGAGCCTCGATATCTGGCCCGCCGTCGCATCGGCGCTGAGGATCACCACGGGGATCGCCTTCGTCTTTGGGTCCGTCAGCAGACGGGCCAGGACATCGGTTCCGGGCATGTCGGGCAGGTGGAGGTCCAGGATGATCAGGTCGGGTCGGTGGTCACGCGCCAGCTCGAGTCCGCGGGTTCCCTGCATCGCGGACAGCAGTGTCACGCCCGGCCGACGCGCGACGATGCGCTCGAGCAGCCTGAGGTTCGACAGGTTGTCCTCGATGTACAGGACCGTACCCCGAACGTCAGCTGCCGCGCCGTCGCGCACGTCTGGCACGAGCGCGGCTTCGTGCTGAGCCGAAGGGCCGTCGGCGCGCTGGAGGTCGACCGTGAACGTCGTCCCCGTGCCCACCGTACTCTTCGCCGTCAGGGTTCCCCCCATCGCCTCGACGAGACGCAGCGAGAGCGCGAGACCCAGCCCCGTGCCCTCGATCGCCGTCTGCTCGGCCCCGAGTCGGTCGAACGGTCTGAACAGTCGGTCGATCATATCGGGCGTGATGCCGGCACCCGTATCGGTCACCGTGAAGCGGATCCGACTGGAGGGACCATCCTCGCACCCCACGCGCACCGCGCCGCCCTCGCGGTTGTACTTGACCGCGTTCGAGAGCAGATTCAGCAGCACCTGCTGGAGTCGCTGGCGATCGGCCGTGACGTATCGCTCGACCGGCACGGACTCCAGAAGCTGGATGCCCCGCCCGGCCGCCTGGGGTCGAATCAGGTCGAGCGCCCCGCGCAGCACCTCGGCCACAAGGACCGGCTCCGGCGACATCGCCAGCTTGCCGGCTTCGATGCGCGCGATATCGAGGACTTCATTGATGAGACCGAGGAGGTGGCGCCCGCCCTTCAGGATGTGGTCGACGCTCTCGCGTTGAGTCGCGCTCCGGACTTCGAGCTCGAGCAGTTGCGCGAAGCCGATGATGGCGTTCAGCGGCGTGCGTAACTCATGGCTCATGCGTGAGAGGAATTCGCTCTTGGCGCGGTTGGCACCCTCGGCTTCCTCTTCTGCTCGACGGCGCTCGGCGATCTCGCGCTGGAGCTGCTCGTTGGCGGATCTCAGCTCGACCGTGCGTTCCTGCACCCGCAGTTCGAGTTCCTCGGCCTGACGTCTCACGCGCTCGTGGAGGCGGGCCTGCTCGAGCGCGATGGCGAGCTGGGCGGCCACCTCCTGCGCAATGCTTGCCTGCTCGCTGGAGAAGTCGCTCGGGGCGCCGCCGAAACTAATGGCGCCGATGAGCTCTCCGCCCGCAAGCATGGGCACCACCATGTACGTGTGAACACCCGAGGAAAGGAGGGCTTCGGCATGCTCGTCGCGCGGCAGGGCGGCGGTGTCGACCACCTGCACCTCCCCGCGTCGCAACGCCTCGATGTCACCCATGAGCCGCAGCGGGAAGCGAACGCCCGGACCCACGTGGAGCCGACGGCGGCCAGCGGCCGCCAGCCACTCCACTTCGCCGGCCGCCAGGTCGAAGAGGTTCACGATCGCCCGCGGGACCCCCAACAGATCCCGCAACCGGGGAAGAACCGCCTCGGCGATTTCGACCGGTGCCTTCGCCGCGATGAGCGATCGATCGATCTCGTGCAGCATCGTGAGGCGTTCGGTGGACCTGGCCAGCGCCGCGGCGGTTCGCCGCTCGTTGCGCAGCGCGAGGCCCCCGAGGCCGGCGAGCCCAACGGTCAAGACCAGGCCGATCGCTCCCGACACGGTGAGGAGCAGGCGGGTGCGCTGCAGGACGATGTTCTTCTTGCTCTGCACGACGACGCCCCACCCGAGTGTCGGCAGCCAGCGATAGGCGGACAGGTTCACCACGCCGTCCACGGAGTTCTCGAGCTCCGCCATCCCCGTGCGCCCACCGAGCACCTGCCGCACGACGGGGAGCGCCACGTAATCGCCGAGGTGCTCAACGCCGGCCCTTGTGCGATGGAATACGAGCTGGCCTTTGCGGTCGACGACAAACAAGTCGCCACCGGGGATCTGGATCGGCAGAAGCCACTCCCGCAGCATGTCCAGGCGTTGCACGGAGGCGATGATGCCGATGACCTGCTCGTCGACATCGCGAATCGGCATGACCAGCGCCACCGCCAGGGTACGCCCGAGATCGGTCTGGTAGACCTCGGACATGTAGGACTGCCAGCCACGGCTCACGCCGTGATACCAGTCGCGAAACGCGTAACTTCGGCCGTGGATCTCCGGCGTTTCAGGCTCGGTCGCCCAGACGATCCCGGAACGATCGGCGAGGAAGACTCGATCGAGCTCGGGGAAACTCTCATGGAGCTGGCGCAAGTGGACGAGCGCTTCGCGCCGGTCCTGACGTTTGACACTCTCGCGGAACCGGAATCGCCCCGCG
>Ga0137394_10004654_pt1 | contig 10423 bp, 5 predicted proteins | sample czobulk116metaG_FD_108278 | JGI IMG/M metagenome (GOLD analysis project Ga0137394, IMG submission 108278) | Vadose zone soil microbial communities from Angelo Coast Range Reserve, California, USA - czobulk1.16 metaG | ecosystem: Environmental > Terrestrial > Soil > Vadose zone | place: USA... | reverse complement strand
GAAAGTTTAACGGAAGCCTCGATAGCCTTATCTGTAAACTCAGCCTTGTGATGTCCTTCGTATTTGGGCCGGAGGCCCTTCAAGATAAGGATGGCCTCCTCGATCGAAGGCGCCTCGACCTTGACTGCCTGAAAGCGCCGCTCCAAAGCAGCATCTTTCTCAATATATTTTCGATACTCGTTTAAGGTCGTGGCGCCGATGCACTGGAGTTCACCGCGGCTGAGCGCAGGCTTAATGATGTTCGAGGCGTCCATTGTGCCTTCGGCTGAGCCCGCGCCGACAATAGTGTGCAGCTCGTCAATGAAGAGTATTATGTTCTTGGAGCGTCGAATCTCGTCCATGACCGCCTTGATTCGCTCCTCGAATTGACCACGATATTTTGTTCCGGCTACCATTAGAGCGAGATCGAGGGTGATTACACGTTTGTCCCGGAGCAATTCAGGAACATTTCCCGCCGCTATTTCCTGCGCGAGACCTTCGACGATAGCGGTTTTTCCCACCCCGGCTTCGCCCAGCAGGACGGGATTGTTCTTCGTGCGCCGGCAAAGTATTTGGATCACGCGCTCGATTTCATTTTTCCGGCCGATAACGGGGTCCATTTCACCTTTGCGAGCGATTTCGGTAAGGTCGCGTCCGAAGGCTTTGAGCGCTGGAGTCTTGATTTCACCCTTTTTCTCCGGGGCCGGTTTTTCAGCGGCTTCGCCCGGGGAGGATTCTTCCTGGGAAGCGAAATTAGGATCCAGTTCCTTTAGGATCTCCTGGCGCGTCTGTTCGATATCAACATCCAGGTTTTTGAGGACTCGAGCGGCGACTCCATCGCCCTCCCGGAGTAGGCCTAGCAAAATATGTTCCGTTCCTACATAAGTATGATTGAGGGCTTTAGCTTCCTTCGCCGCGAGCGCCAAAACCTTTTTAACACGCGGAGTGTAGGGAATGTTGCCGATCATTTTTTGATCAGGGCCGGTACCGACTTGCTTTTCTACCTCCATGCGTACGGTTTCCAGGTCAAGGCCCAGCTTTTGGAGAACGTTGACAGCAACACCCTGGCCCAATTTGATCAGGCCGAGCAAAAGATGTTCGGTGCCGACGAAGTTATGGTTGAAGCGGTCCGCTTCTTTGCGCGCCAGCGCGAGCACCTGTTGTGCGCGCGGGGTAAAATTGTTCATGGCTTCATCGCTCATAATTCAAAGTGCAGTCACTTTTCAGGTTTGTCCAATCCGCCCGAAGTCTCAGGCGGTTTAGCTATCGGCCGGCTGACGTGGCGCAGCCTTTCGCGCACCATATCTGCTCGCAGCAGATCTCGTTCCTCGGCGGAAAGTTTCTCAGAGTGTTGTTTTTGCAGATGGGCGGGCTGGGTCAAAATGAACAATTCATCGGCCAAAGCCCGATCTACACCAGGAAACAGACCGACATCAACGCCTAACCGCATTAAGGAAAGCAGGTTCATCGTCTCCTTTGAGGATATACTATGGGCATTGGCGAGAATTCCGTAAGCACGGCCTATATGGTTATAAACCATTTTCGGCTTTTTTTCGAGCAATGTGCTGCGCGCATTTTCCTCATGCTCAATAATTTGCGAGAGGACCTTTTCCAAACGCTCGACGATAGCGGCTTCGGCTTCGCCCAATGTCATCTGATTGGACACCTGAAAGACGTTTCCAAGGGCTTCGGTGCCTTCACCATACAATCCGCGGACGGCCAGACCGAGTTTATTAACCGATTGTATGATGGGATTGATTTGTTCCGCAAGAACGAGCCCAGGCAGGTGAAGCATGGCGCTAACTCGAATGCCGGTACCTATATTGGTAGGACAGGCAGTAAGATAGCCCAAGTCGGCGTTAAAAGCATATTCGAGCTTTCGTTCCAGGAGAGAATCGGCCTGATCGATCGCCGTCCAAGCCTGGCGAAGCTGGAGCCCTGGGCGTAAAGCCTGCATTCGGAGATGATCCTCTTCATTGATCATGACGCAGAGCGTTTCGTCCCGATTCAAGACCAAACCACTGCCGGCGCTCTTGGCGGCGTGCTCACGGCTGATGAGATGACGCTCGACGAGAATTTGCTTATCCAACGTTGACAAACTATCCATCGTCTCCGAGAAAGCATCCTTCATGTCCGGGAGGCTCTCGACGGCTGGTCGAATTAGCTCAAGTACACGCACCCGTTCAGGCTTTTTGGCCCAACCTGGGAAGGCAGCTTCTTTGAGGTTCCGCGCGAGCCGAACCCGGCTGGACATTACGATGCGATCGTAAGGACCTTTTCGTCGGGTGCTGTCTGCCGGAGGAATAAGAAAGTCATGAATATCCATGGGTCAGACGGCGGGAGTATTAGTTAGGCGGGCAGTTGTCTGCTTAATCTCGTCGCGTAAGATGGCAGCCTCTTCGAAGTCTTCTTCGTCAATGGCTTTACTGAGTTTCTTCTGCAAGGTTTTCAACCGGTCCGATAAATCGCGGCTTTGACGCAAAGATTCAGGAACCTTGCCAACGTGGTGAGTGCCTTTATGCATGGTTTTTATCAAACCCTGCAGAGCTTCCGAGAAAGTTTTGTAACACTCTGGACAGCCCAGGCGCCCGGCCTTTTTGAAATCTGCCTGGGTAAAGCCGCAACGTCCGCATTTTAATTCACTCCCGCCACCTGCTTGCTCTATCTCCTGCGAGGCGCCCAAGCCCAGGAGCAAGTCAGCGAGGGAGAACCCAGTGGGGTCATTGACCCCTTTGGTCTTGGCGCATTCTTCGCAAAGATCTACCTTTTGCAGTTTGTCCCCAGTGATCTGGGTCAAGTGCACCGTGGCTTCTTTTTCTTTGCAAATACAGCACAACATAAATTCTCTACTCGTATATCGGCTCGCCAGACACTTTAGTCAAGGCGCGGTATTGTGCCACTAATTTCTTAGTAACCGCCCCAGGCTTTCCCCTGCCAATCACGCGGCCGTCAATCTTCACGACAGGGATCAATTCGGCCCCGGTGCCGGTGAGAAAGCATTCATCCGCGTTGAACAAGTCATAGCGAGTCAGGTTGGGTTCGCTGACCGTTAAACCTGATTCAGTGGCCATTTCCATGACCACGCGGCGGGTGATACCGTAAAGCGCGCCTGCAGAGAGAGGCGGAGTGAACAAATGGTCTTCCTTAACGATGAAGACATTGTCGCCGGTGCATTCAGATACGAACCCTTCGGCATTTAACATTATGGCTTCTTCACAGCCGGAATTGGTGGCCTCGATTTTAGCCAGGATGTTGTTCAAATAGTTTAAGGACTTGATGGCCGGGTTAAGTGCGCTATGAAGATTGCGGGTGGTGGGGACCGTCACTATGGCCATGCCGCGCTGGTAAAGCTCCGGGGGATAAAGCTGAATTCTATCAGCAATAATGATAACCGAAGGATTCTTGCAGCGATTAGGGTTCAGACCAAGGGTGCCTACGCCGCGAGTCACAACTAACCGGATATATCCGTCGCGAATCCTGTTGCGACGGCAGGTCTCGACGGTGGCGGCCATGAACTCGGAGTGAGACATAGGGAGCTCGAGCAGGATCGCCTTGGCGGAATAGAAGAGTCGATCAATATGTTCTTTCAGCTTGAACACACGCCCGTTGTAGGCGCGAATGCCTTCAAAGATTCCATCACCGTAAAGAAGGCCGTGATCGAAAACCGAGATCTTCGCCTCACGCTGGTCGAGAAATTTGCCGTCGATATAGATCTTCATGCCCTAATTGAAGCGACGGTACGCAAGCCGTGCCCATTAGGCAACTCAGGAGTTGGATTCGATGCTCCAAACTGGGCTGCGGATGCCTGAGGGGTCGCTGACGGAGATGTCTTGAATAATTCTTAAGGGAGACCGTGGGGGGCTGAAAGGCCGGGAGCTTTTTGGTCGAATAGTTTCCGGAATGTATTCCTCAGTTAGAGAGAGTAGTGCCGGCGTAGACTGCTCCAGAATCGGAACAGAAATCGGCGCATTACAAACGGACCACTGGATGCTGATTCGGACCAGATTTCTCATAGATGCCAGCTTCTGATCAAGTTGCCCCATTTGTTGCCGCAGTTTTCATGCCGGACCGCGACTTTACGGGGAAATCGCGATTTCAAAGCGGTTTCCATAAAAATGAGCGCAAGATAAGGCTGCCAAGGGCGCAAAATAGCTTTCCTCGAAGCAAAATGGTTTTCCACCCTCCGGATGGATCGGGTGGATCGAAGGTTGCCGAAAGTGGGTTGAATTCTGATGGAAATTGGGGTAAATAATGGGGCGAAGATGCCGAAACACTCTACTAAATTTCCGGGTCTAATATTACTTGGTCTCCTTTTTCTTGCTTCGAATAACATTTCCAGCGTCCAGGCGCGCGGGCTTCCGGCTCAGGAAGGCATTCTTAATTTCGGGAAGGTGAGCGAGACGGTTTTTCGCGGAGCTCAACCTGATGCGGCCGGAATCGCCAGTCTCGAACGTCTGGGCATTAAGACGATCGTCAATCTGCGGATGGGAGTCGATGTCTGGAAAGGGGAAGAGACCGAAGCCCGAGCTCATGGCATTACTTACACCAACCTGCCCATGCGTGGGGTCGGTCGTCCTACCGATGAACAGGTCCTTGCAGCGCTCAAGGTCATCGAAACACTGCCGGGACCCGTATTCATCCACTGTCGGCACGGATGTGATCGAACCGGCACGATCGTTGCCTGTTATCGTATCAAGCACGATCAATGGCAGGGGGAGAAGGCTCTAGCGGAAGCGGTGCATTATGGCATGTCCTGGCTCGAACGAGGGATGAAAAGTTACGTCGCCGATTTCGCGCGCGCCTCTACGCAGCTTGCTAAGAAATGACGGTCCATGCCCTTGGCAGTGTCTAATTTGCGCTAACGAGAATCCGGTTAGTCTTTTTTCCTCGCTTCCATTTTAGCTGGCGCGATAGTTTCGCGCATGACCCGCGTGACCTGGCTCCTGGCTTTCCTCATGGCTGGACTTTGCCTCGGCGCTGTCGAATCTCGTCAGGTACCAGCACAAAGGCCTGATGCGAACCGTCTTGTTTACCTCGACGCGAATGATCCCTTTTATCCTGGCAGGTACTTCCCAAAACTGATCACCCCTCAATGGATCGGCGAATCGAATGTCGAAGCTGTGATTATTCTGGCGATCGACGATATGAACGGACCGGAGCGATGGGAGAACTTTTTGCGGCCGATTTTGGATCGCCTTAAGCAGATTGATGGGCGGGCGCCGGTCAGTATCATGACCGTTTCCATTGACCCGCAGCATCCGCAATTACAAAAGTGGCTCGCCGAAGGTCTATCGCTGGAGGTCCACACGTTGACCCATCCATGTCCTTTGCTTGGGCAAGGCGATTTTAAAGCGAGCGAAGCCACTTATCACAAGTGCATTGAAATGATGAACAGCATCCCCGGGAATCATCCGGTCGCGTTCCGAATGCCCTGTTGCGATTCTATGGGCAGCGCCAGTCCGCGTTTTTACGCTGAGATTTTTAACCGCACGAATGGTGCCGGGCAGTTTCTTGCGATCGACTCGTCAGTGATGAATATCATTACGACCAACGATTCTGCGTTACCTCGAGAATTGGTGATGCATGCGGATGGGCGCGAGAGGTTTTGCAAGTATCTCCCGTTCCCGTCGTTCTCGACGACGATTGAAGATTATCCTTACCCATATGTGATAGGGAAACTCTGCTGGGAATTTCCAGGGGTGGTGCCCAGTGATTGGGAGGCGCAGCATCTGCAGGGCACGAACAATCCGCTGACTGTCGCGGATTGGAAAGTCGCGCTCGACGCGTCGGTCATCAAGCAAGGTGCCATGAATATGATCTTTCATCCTCATGGCTGGATAAGGGATGCCCAAATTGTTGACCTGATAGATTACGCGGTTCAAAAGTACGGCAATAAAGTGAAATTCCTGACGTTTCGCGAAGCGCAGGAGCGAATCGATAGGAATCTTTTGCTGAGTCAACCGTTGCGCGCGGTGAACGGGGAAGATAATGGCGTGCGATTGTTGGATTTGAATAACGATGGATATCTCGACGTGATCGTGGGCAATGAACGTGTCACCCAAACGCGATTGTGGCATCCCGAATCTCGTTCGTGGACATCCTCAGGCTTTCCCACGCCGTTAGTGGCCTCGAACCCCGCGGGAGAGCGATACGAAACTGGCGTCCGATTTGGCATCTTCCGGCCGAATGGAATGGTTACGGCGATGGTGTGCAATGGCAGAGAATCCAAAGCCTGGACCTTCAGGCAGGCAGAATGGGCCGAGGAGAACTGCCTGGCTGGACTGGAATTGGATGGGAAACCGGTACTTACTGCCTCAGTTGGCGAAGGACAGGTTTTGCGGGACCGCGGTGTGCGGTTCAGAGACGTCGATGGTGATGGACAGGATGAGTTGATCGTCGGAAATGAGTCGGAGAACGCCGTGTTCACCTGGTCCGAGAAGCAGAAATCATGGAGCCGTCTTCCCTACGCGCTGCCGGAACATGCGTCAATTGTCGATTTGGAAGGCCGCGACAACGGGGTGCGGTTTGTGGATTTGAATGAGGACGGACTGGCCGATGTGCTCTTCTCCAATGAAAAGTATTTCGGGCTGAACCTTTTTATCGGCAAGCCTTACTTAGGATTTGAAACCGGCTGGTCTCGGGAAGTTCTTTCCGGCAGGCGCGGTGACTTGGGTGAGATTCCTATGATCACACGGAACGGCAGCAATAACGGCGCATGGTTCCGATCGCGGGAGCTTTGGGTTCAAAATGAAAGCACCGCCGCACTTCCAGATAAGGTGGACCGGCGGTCGTTCGACACCTTATTGGCTGGAATTCAGCCCCCAGCCTTGTCGCCGGAAGAATCGCTCAAGACCATTCGGGTGCATCCCGGATTCAAAGTCGAGTTAGTGGCGCACGAACCTTTAGTACAAGATCCCATTGCTTTCGAGTGGGGCGCCGATGGAAAACTTTGGGTGGTCGAAATGGGCGATTATCCGCTGGGGACAGACGGCCAGGGAAAGCCGGGTGGAATCGTGCGTTTTCTAGAAGATACGAATCATGACGGCATCTATGACAAATCCACGGTATTCCTCGACGGCCTGAATTTTCCGACGGGAGTGATTCCGTGGGGCAGGGGAGTCATAGTGAGTGCCGCTCCGGACATCTTTTACGCGGAAGATACCGACGGGGATGGGAAGGCTGACTTGCGAAAAGTTCTGTATACTGGGTTCAACGAAGGCAATCAGCAACACCGACTGAACGGATTCGATTACGGTTTGGACAACTGGCTCTATGGCGCGAATGGGGATAGTGGAGGCACCATTCGTCCGCGCGAAGGAGAAGGCTCCCGACTTTCTTCACCCATCGACATCAGCGGTCGAGATTTTCGATTTCGACCCGGCGACGGCTCATTCGAAGCAGAAGCCGGCGAAACACAATTCGGCCGGCACCGCGATGATTGGGGGAACTGGTTTGGAAACAATAACAGCACCTGGCTATGGCACTATTTTCTTCCTGAACATTACGCGGCGCGTAATTCGCACCTGGCCATCCAGACCAACAAACGCATGCTGGCCAACTATGATGAGGCATCGCGGGTATTTCCCATTTGCCGCCCACAGCAACGCTTCAACGACATCGGTGCGGCGAGCCATGTGACCTCGGCGAATAGCGCCACGCCTTATCGCGATGAGTTGTTTGGCCCCGACTTTGCAGCAAGTATTTTCATCAGCGAACCGGTCTACAACCTCGTTCATCGCGAGGTGCTGGAAGAGCAAGGCGTCAGTTTCAGCAGCCATCGCTCTGCCGACGAAAAGGAAAGCGAGTTTATAGCCTCAACCGACAATTGGTTTCGCCCGACAATGCTCAAGACCGGGCCCGACGGGGCCCTCTACCTGGCTGATATGTATCGCTTCGTGATCGAGCATCCCGAATGGATTCCGGAGGACGTGAAGCATCGTCTGGATTTGCGAGCGGGTCACGACAAGGGACGAATTTATCGAGTCTATCCTGCCGAATCGAAGCTGCGGCCAATACCCAGGCTCGATCAGCTTGATATCGCTGGACTGGTTGCGGCTTTGGACAGTCCTAATGGCTGGCTGCGCGACACGGCGCAACGATTGTTAATCGAGCGCGGCGACTCGAGGGCCAGAAGGTTGCTGGAAAAGTTGGCTAAAACCAGCGCCAGGCCGAAGACAAGGCTACAAGCGCTCTGCGTGCTGGATGGCCTGGGCGGGGTCACTCCAGAGGTACTGATCGGGGCCTTGAAAGATTCGCATTCTGTAGTGCGTGAGAATGCGATCCGGGTCAGTGAACCCTGGCTGAAAACGACAGGGCCAAAGAACCTCGCCGCCATCTCTCGTTCCAGTTTAAACCAGCTTGGCGAGTTGCTGCTGAAGATGGCAGATGATCCTGCCGTGCGGGTGAGATATCAACTCGGGTTCACGCTCGGAGAATGGGATGATGCGCGAGCCGCGCAAGCACTGGTTAAGTTGGCCGTGAAAGATGGCGATAATGCCGAGATGCAAGTTGCCGTGATGAGTTCCGCGCCTCCGCATCTTAGCGAGATGCTGAAAATAGTCCTCAAGACGGCGAGCGAGGATAATCCGCCTTCCGGCCAACTGCTGGACAAATTATTCGGACTGGCGGCCACCGCGGGAGACGAGGGTTCGTTCGAGCTCGCTTTGATGGTCGTTGGCAAATCTAATGGCGGAGTCTATGCGAGTTGGCAGTTTTCAGCGCTGGCCGGAGCCCTCGATTCTCTTGATCGAGAGGGCAAATCACTAAACAAATTGCAGGCCGTAGCAGGGCCTGGGTTGAAGTCCGCTATCCAGGATCTGGATGGAATTTTTGCTGCCGCACGATTGGCAAGCGTTTCCGCTGACACCGATACATCGACCCTTTTGCCGCTGCGCTTGCTTGGGCGCGGCTTGACCGAAACCGGATCGGACATAAACCGTTTGGGAAAGCTGTTGGAACCGGGGTTCCCGGTTGCGATTCAGCAGGGCGCCGTGGACAGTTTGCGGCGGCTGCGCGAACCCCTGGTAGGCGAAGTGTTGCTTCGGAGTTGGAACGGGAGCAGCCCGAGTATCCGGCCCCTTATTTTACAGGCGCTATTGAGCAGGAAGAGCTGGATAGACCAACTCCTTGCGGCACTGGAAGCGGGAACCATTCCAGTCACTCACATCAGTGCGGCCGAAAAGCAAAAGCTTATGAAGCACGGGCAGGCGGCCATTCGCGAGCGAGCGGTGAAACTTTTCGCCGTCACATCTTCAGACCGCCAAAAAGTAGTGAAGAGCTATGAAACTGTGCTCGGTTTGCCGGGTGATCAGAGCCGCGGAGCGATCCTGTTCCAACAGAATTGCGCGGCTTGTCATCAATTTACAGCCCACCCCCAAATTGGTCCGGATCTGGGGACGGTGGCAAATAAGCCCATCGAGACCCTCATAGAATCCATCCTGGATCCCAACAGCGCAGTCGAGGTTCGTTACGTGAACTACACAGCGCTCACGAAGGACGAGCGTGAAATCAGCGGGATCATAGTCGCGGAGGGGGCGAACAGCCTGACATTGCGTTCTCCGACAGGCGAAGAAACCGTACTGCGCAAAGACCTGCAACGACTGACCAGTTCAGGCCTTTCTATAATGCCGGAAGGGTTTGAGAAGGTGCTGACGCCCCAGGATCTTGCGGATGTAATTGCTTACATCAGAAAGAAGTGAGCGGCGCAGATTTCTTTAATCAGACATTGTGAACGCTACCTCTTGAGGCGCTTAAGGTAAAATAAATCGCCATCGGCAGCAACAAGAACCCAACCGCCCTTTCCCAAGTCATTCAGGAACTGCTCCCGGCGCTCTATGCCAACAGGACGGGTTCCCTCAGGACCGATGGGTGCCCTGTAAAATGCTCTCGAACACGGCGGCGATCAGACTCAGCGCAAGGCCAATGAGAGCAATTCGTAGGATCTTCTAGCCCAACGGCCGGACCGATTTTAACTCGTTAACATACGAGCGCTTCAGACGTCGGACTTCTGGACTATCCGACTCACCAAAAATCAGCTCTGGATTTCTCATCGTAAGCAGGCTAACGCGCATCCGCGAAGATAAGTCTAGCGCCCGGTAAAGTCGCCGGCGTGCCCGCATAGCGGGAAGAGTGCGCCTGACGTGGATAACTAGTACCACGGCGATCGTGAGAAACCAGATTATCGTCGCTGCGTCCATGCGCTTACGCCGAACGACCACCGTGAGCTGCGGGAGCCAGCCGCAACTGGCGAACGATTTGTGAGTGACCTGAACGGCTGGCTCCCGTCAGCTCCACGCTGTGGTTGGACGACTGCTTCTCTGGCCGCAATGTGAGCATCGCAACAAAGCAGAGAATCATTAGAATCGCACCGCAGGCAATGAAAATAGGCCGTAAAGAAACCGGCTGAAGGGTCCCAATAGGATTACCGCCTCCCCAAACTGTTAGG
>Ga0137394_10004652_pt1 | contig 10424 bp, 9 predicted proteins | sample czobulk116metaG_FD_108278 | JGI IMG/M metagenome (GOLD analysis project Ga0137394, IMG submission 108278) | Vadose zone soil microbial communities from Angelo Coast Range Reserve, California, USA - czobulk1.16 metaG | ecosystem: Environmental > Terrestrial > Soil > Vadose zone | place: USA... | reverse complement strand
TCCCGCGAGAATCGGCTGCCGCGCAACGCCGCGGATCTCCCGGATCGCCGCCTCCGCGAGCCTGGCGAAATCTCCGGCCGAGAAGTCGAGCGCCGGCTCGGCGACGTCGATCAGGTGATGACGAATCTCGCGGCGCGAAGCAAGCGGCGGCTTTCCGGTCGCCGCGTCGAGCCCGCGATAGACCTGGGCGGAATCGACGCTGAGGATCTCGCCATCGAAGCGCCGAGCCAGGTGCAGCGCGAGATCCGACTTCCCCGCCGCCGTCGGTCCGACGATGACGATCAGCGGGGGCGAGGGATCATCCACGCCACCACGCCACGAAGATCCGCGCGCACCAATAGAGGAGGATGGCCAGACCGAGTATCGCGACCCCCGCGTAGCGCTGCCTCAGCGCCGAGCGCAGACGGCGGGGATCAACCTCTCCGCTCCGGGGAAGGATCTCAGCCAACGGCGGGGCTCTTGCGCAGCTCCTTGAGGCGCCGGACCACGATCTCCTCATGGTCCGCGCCGAGCGTGCGCTTCACCGCCAGGAGCTCGGAGTAGAGAAACTCATTGAGACCGCTGATCAGCGTCTCCTGCCGGTTCTTCCCGCGCAGCAGGTGCACGTTGCGGTTGAGCGCGTCCTCGTTGAGGGTGCCGTCCTTCCCGAGCGCGATCTTGTTGAAGAGGCTCTGGCTCGATTCGCGGACCTCGCGGAGGTATTTCTCGAGGACGTGCTCCGCGATGGGCCCGACCTCCTTGATCATGTACCCGTAGAGGAAGGCGAACATCTCGTTGTAGGCGCGGATGACCGCGCGCGAGTCCGTTCCCGTCGACTCGGCCGGGATCGGCCCGGTGTCCGCGGTCTCGTCTCTTCCCTGCCGCGTGCACCCGACGAGGAAGAGGAGGGCGAGGATCTTTCTCGTGGCGGCGTCCCCCAGCTCGCTGAGACGGGCGATCTCCGGGATCGCGCGCCGGCCGTTCACGAGGCCGAGGACGTATTTTTCGTGGGGGAGGAGTGGCGGGAGATCGCCCCCCTCGGAGAAGGTCACGTACTCGAAGACCGCATCCGGATCGGGGAGGCGGGAGTTGAGGGAGTCTCCCGCACCGATATCCCGGAGCGCGCGCAGAAGCAGGTCGAGGATGTCGAGGTCGACGATCAGCCAGTCGGGAGGAGGGATCTGCCCCTCCTCGAACGCGAACTGCCCTTCATCCCACGCGATCACGCTCCGGACGATGGCGCGCACGCGCCCCTCGGTCCACTCACAGAGCTGCAGGGGCGTCAGCGTGCCGGTGTCCACCAGCGCGCGCCCGGGCCGCATTCCCGCCGCGACGAGTGACCGGCATGCCGAGATCTTGTCGGAGGGGGTGGTCGCCGCCGCGGCGACCATGGAGATGATCGAATCCTCCGGTGTCGAGGAGTCGGCCGCGATGACGCGTCCCCGCCGCACGTAGAGCCCCTTCGCCGATTCTCCCCGGGACATCTGGAGAAGGCCAGTCTTGCCGGATTCCTTCAGGAACTTGAAGATTTCGGGTTGATTGAACGGAGTGATGCGCCCCTTGAAAGTGCTTACGGCCATATGCCTCTTCCGCCCGATGAGGGGAAACGCCGCGCCATCCGGAGGTCCTCGTTGACAGGCGGTGCTCAGGGTAGATTCGGCCGCATCCGTGCGTCAACACGACCCGCTGCGCCGCGACGCGCTCCTTGACGGCCCCCGGCTCCTCCTCTTTAATACCCGCGTTGTTCCGACCGTTCTCCCCCCATTCGTGGCGGGCATTGCCCGCCTGGAGGTCCCTAAGATGTCGAAACGCATTCTCGCTCTTGCTCTCCCCGTGCTCCTCTGCGTGACTAGCCTCGCTCTGGCGGCCCAGGCCTCCTCCGAGCAGCATCGCGGCGAGCTGATGGCTGTCGACAAGGACGCGAAGACGATCACCGTCAAGATCATGAGCAATACAGAGAAGGAAACCCACGTCTACAAGGTCGTGGACGGCGTCACGATCATCCGCGACGCGAACATGAAGGTGATCACCTTCGCCGACCTCAAGGCCGGCGTGCACTTGAACGTCGTCAGCAAGAAGGAGAAGGGCGATCGCATCGCGAAGGAGATCACGCTCAAGGCCGACAAGAAGAAGCACTGATGAAGCACTACCTCGCCGCCGCCCTCATCGCGGCGGCGGCAACCGGGAGCGCGACCGCGTCGGCCGCCAACCCGCGAGCCGGACGCGCCTTCGTCTTCAGCGGAGCCGACGGCTCTCTTCTTTTGACGCTGATCGCCCCCGACGTGATCGAGAACGGGCGATTCGGGGAGGCGGTGGCCGGGGCCGGGGACGTGAACGGAGACATGGTCCCCGACCTCGCCGTCGGCGCCTCCGCGGTCACGGATGGCGGCTTCAAGCACGCCGGCCGCGTCTACCTCTTTTCAGGAGCCGACGGCGCCCTGCTCAGGACGATACCCGCCCCCGCGCCGGCGGCGGGAAATCGATTCGGCTTCTCGATCGCGGCTTGCGGTGACGTCAACGCGGACGCGCGGGGCGATCTCGTCGTCGGCGCCCCACGGGTGCGCGTCGCGGGGAAAGGGCGGGTTGGCTCCGCCTACATCATCAGCGGCGCCGACGGCTCCACGCTGGCCACGCTATCGCCGCCGATCCCGAAGAAGGGCGCCCAGTTCGGCATCAGCGTGGCGGCCGGCACCGACGTTACCGGTGACATGATCGCCGACATCGCCGTCGGGGCTCCGGCGGACGCGGTGGGCGGGCTGCGCCACGTGGGGAGGGTCAGCCTCTTCGACGTTTCGGGCAACTTCGAGACGTCGATCCCCGACCCGGCGCCGCTGACGGGGGCGCGCTTCGGGGAGAGCGTCTCCTTCATGAATGACGCAACCGGCGACGCCGTCGCGGATCTCGTGATCGGCGCCGACGCACAGGACTTCGCCATCGGCGACTTCGCCGGTGCCGTCTTCCTCTTCTCGGCCCCCGGCGGCGTTCCGGCGTTCATCAAGGGAGTCCACTCGCCGACCGCCGAGCCGTTCGCGAACTTCGGATTCGCCGTGACGGGCCTCTCCGACCTGAATGGCGACGGGATCGGCGATTTCGCCGGCGCTTCCCCGGACGAGGACATCTCTTCCGTCTCATCGGTGGGGCGGGCCTTCGTCCTCGGCGGCGATCCCAATACCCCCACGATCGCCGTGCTCGATGATCCGGCGCCGCATTTCGCGAGTTTCTTCGGCGGCTCCATCGCGGCGCTCCCCGATCTGACCGCGGACGGGTTCCCCGAGCTGGGTGCGGGCGCCGAGCTGCACCAGGATCCGAACGGCGTCCGCGCGGGACGGGCGTACGTCCTCGAGGCGAAGTCCGGGGCGATCCGCTTCACGATCGAGTCGCCGACGGGAGACGTCTGCGCTCGGTTCGGGTGGTCGGTCGCGCCGGCGGGTGACGTGAACGGCGACCTCGTGCCCGATCTGATCGTGGGCGCGCCGTTCCAGCGCGTGACGACGCGGTACGCTACAGACAACTGCTTCTAGTACCCGTACTTCGGGCACGAGCGGCCGGCGCTCAGGGCGCCAGTGCCCGGCCTGCGGGTGCGAGCGCCTCGATGCGCACGCCCGTGTAGTAGTGATTGAGGATTTCGTCGTAGCGCGCGCCGCGCAGCGCCATACCGAAAGCGCCGACCTGGCACAACCCCACGCCGTGGCCCCAGCCCTTGCCGGTGAATATGAACTCCATCACGCGACCGTCGGTGTCGCGCTGCCGGTCCACCACGAAGAGGTTCTCGCGGAGCCCCAGCAGGGTTCGGATCGGGAAGCCCCGAAAGGTGAACCGCCCCGCCGACCCGACGACGACGAGATCGGTGACGCGACCGGAGACCCCCCGCCTCCCCGGCAGTACGTCGATCAGCTCGCCGATCGAGGCCCGTTCGCGGATTCTGTCCTGAAGCTCCTGTCGCGTGAAGCGCGACTCCCACTGGAACGAGTTCGTGAAGCGATCGTCGGAGGCGCCTCGCACGTTCGCCTTCATGCGGATGAAATCCGCGGCACCGTCGGCCCCCCGATGCCACGACAGCCGATCTCCGGCCACCAGGGCGACCTCGTCGACCACGGTCTGCGCCCCTTCCCCTGCGTCGCGCGAGAGCCATGGCGCCGTCGCGGGAGTCACCTCACGCGCGGCGGGCAGCCCCTTCATCTCATCGGCATCGGGGACGATCAGCAGACTGGCCCCTCTGGAGCCTCTGAAAATCCCTTTCTCGAGCCCGGCCGCGTCGTACCGGGCGACGAGACGGTGGAGAGCACGGTAGAGAAACGCACGGGTCGCAGGTTGGAGAAAACCGCTCCCGGCTCCGAGGCGCGGAGGAAAGATCCCCTCTTTGACGAGCAGCGCCGCCTCCCGCGCTCCGGAGGGGACACCCGACGTGAGAAGCGAGACGCCGAGGAAGGATGGAAGGTCGCGGGGATCGAGCAGGAGACTGACGCGCTCCTGCCATCCGAAAGCCGCGACGAGGTAATGGGCGAGATCCGCGACGGAAGGATAGGCGGCGTCAGGAAGCGGCGCGGCGGCGTTCTTCCCTATCAGGGTCAGAGTCCGGCGCGTCGCTTCGGCCGTCTCGGTGGATGTGATCGTCTCCGCCATCCGGGCGGGAGTTCCCGTCCCGGCATCGAAGATTCCGAGGACGGAGAGGAGCGCCAGCGCCTCCTCGATGCTCTCGCCCGCCGGCGTGACAAGGGGGGGGAACGGGGTTGCGCCCCTGAGCGTTCGCCGCCAGAGCGCGAGCGTCACCTCGTCGGCGTAGCACTCCACCCCCTTCAGGTAGGCGCCCTTCTCCTGGCTGAAGACGTTCGCGCCATCCTCGGTGTGGCCGCCGCACGTGGCGGTGTAGAGCGCGTTGATCGGCCGGCCGTCGTACGTGAGGATGAGCCCCGCGGTCTCCGCGACCGCGCGATCGCTCATCGCATCCTCTCCCTTCACCCCCTCGTAGACCTGGCACCGCGGGGTGTCGCAGAGATCGTACCCTTCCGACGCAAACTGGCCCCGGTTGGCGACGGCGTACGTACGGGCGGCGATCGCCTGAGCCTTGAGGGCCTCCAGCTCCGGATAGAGAGTGGGGCCCAGCTCCGACGGGACGACGCCGCGAAGGTAGTCCTCGAGGTTGACCACGTTGACCGCCCTGAGCCGCGAGAGACCTGTCACGACGATCTCGACCGCCCCCCGGTAGGTCTTGTCATCGACCTCGATCGGGCTCCCCTCGACCGCGGGGAGCGCCAGCATTGTGCGGGGCTCGGTGAGGAGATCGTTGTAGTTCTCGTCCACGAGGCGCACGCGGACCTTGCCGCGGCCGCCGGCCGTCTCTTCCACGATCCAGGTCTCCGCGAACCCCATCGCCCGGATCTTCTGCTCCACCGCCTGAACGGCATCTCTCGTGGGGGCCTGGCCGACGCGGACGCGGAAGGCATGACGATCCGGATCGGGAGTGACGGTGGCGACTTCGCCGGTCTCGGCCTCGATCCGCGCGCGCATCGCCTCCGCCTCTTCAGCGTCGCGGAGCGAGGCGACCTGGACTCGAAACGCGCTCGCCTGATTCCCGTCCTTTCGATCGAGGACGATGTGAAGATCGCCTTGATGCGTGCGCCTCCACAGATCGCGGCCGGCCCTCGCATCGACGAGATGGAAACCTCCCTTCGACGAGAGGGTCAACCGCCTCGCGTCGGTCGAGATTCCGACCCGTACGAGAGGGGCAGGAATGTCGAGGGCGACGGCGACTCCGCTCCGGCCGCGTGAGGCGAGCGGGCCGAGGGAGACCGCCCCCGCGCTGCTCGCGCCGCTCACCGCCCCGGCCGGGACGATCGCGATCACGAGCGCGACGAGCACGGGACGGATGCTATAGTCGCGCCCGCGCCGACCGGCGGTTTCGACTCGCCGGGCGCCGGATCCAACGCGCCGGGCGCCGGATCCAACGCGCCGGGCGCCGGATCCAAGATGACCCCTCAAACCACCCCCATCCGCGGCATCCTCTTCGATCTCTGGAACACGATCGCGTGGTCCGAATTCCAGCCCAACCCGATGCTGCTCATCGCGAGGGCGCTCTCGCTCGACGCGCTGCCCGACTGGAAGAAGACGATCGAGCGCGGGATGATGACGCGGCGATTCCTCGGCATCCGCGAAGGGCTCGAAGCTCTGGAGAGAGCGACGGGACGGAGCATCGAGAGCACCGGCGCGCGCGCGACGCTGATCCGGCAGTGGAACGAGGCCTGCGCCGCCACGCGACTCTACGACGACGCCCTTCCCGCCCTCCGCGCCCTCCGCGCGACGGCAGGCCGGTTCAGGATCGGCGTCCTCTCGAACACGCAGTCCTTCGACCTCGACTTCCTCAGCTCGCTCGGTGTCGCGCCGATGCTCGATGCGATCTGCCTCTCGTGCGATGAAGGCCGGCTGAAGCCGGACCCGGCCATCTTCCGCGCTGCGGCCGGAAAGCTGGGGCTTCCTCCCTCCGGGGTGGCGATGGTCGGCGACAGCGTCGACGACGACGTGCGGGGCGCCCTCGCCGCGGGCCTCATCGCGGTTCATCTGGATCGCAAGGGAGACGCCGAGGCGGTGCCTGGCGCCAAGGTAGTCCGCCTCCTCACCGAGATCCCTTCGCTCTTCTCCTGACGCGAGGGCTCCGCCGGGTCACTTCGACGCCGACGTAGTCGACGATGCCATCGAGGACCGGCGTCTCCTTCCGCACCCGCACGGTGACCTCGGCGACCGGAAAACCGTCGAGGATCTCCTCGGCGATACGTCCTCCGAGGCTCTCGATGAGGTGATACGACTTTCTCTTGCGGCCGATGTCGATCACGAGGGCGTGGATGCGACGGTAGTCGATCGTGTCGGAGAGGGAGTCGGAGCCGATAGCCCGCTCGAGATCGAGAGTCAGCTCGACGTCGATCGAGCAGCGGACGCCGACCTGCCGCTCCAGCTTCGTCAGCCCGTGGAAGGCGTGGAACTTGATGCCGCCGACGATGATCCGATCTTCGGGTCGGCCGCGTCGCGTCATCGCGCGAGTCTAGACCGGGGGCCCGTTGATTGACAACGATCCCCCGGAGCTTAGAATGCTCATTCGCTCGGAACGCGGCTGTTTGAAGCGGTTTCGACCGCCTCGATCCAGACGGCGGGAGTTCCGGCGGGGGGGTGGAACGGTTGGCGATACAGGGGTTCGTCGGTGAGATTTACTTCGAGGACAAGGTGGTCGCCCACTACAAGAACGGCCGGATCGTCAAGGGACACACGCAGGACTTCGCGCCCGACAGCGAGTCGTTCACGCTCCAGCCGTACGCCGCCGAAGAGGTCCCCGTCACGATCGAGTTCGAGGATCTCAAGGCCGTCTTCCACGTGAGAACGTTCGAGGGGAACCCCGACCACCCTCCATCCCCCGAAGGTGTCGGCGAGATCGACGAGCCCCGCTTCCGCGCGGTGATGGACAGGGCCAGGAAGGCGCTCCTCGAGTTCATCGACGGTGAGCGGATGTGGGGGTTCGCGCAGGGAACGGAGACGGGCGACCCGGGCTTTTTCTTCTTTCCGACCAGCCCGGGGGGGAACAACCTTCGCGTCTACGTCGTGCGCTCCGCATTGAAGGATCTCGTCCTCCTCGACAACTGAGGGACCGACTCATGCCGCGCCCGCTCGATCTCGCCGCCGTCCGGGAGGCGCTGGCCTCCTTCAAGCTGGACGGATGGCTCTTCTACGACTTTCATCACTCCGATCCGCTCGGCTACCGGATCCTCGGCCTGCCGGAGGACAGGATGGCGACGCGCCGCTGGTTCTACTTCATCCCGGCGAAGGGCGAGCCTTCGAAGATCACCCACAAGATCGAGCCCGAGATGCTCGAGCCGGCTCCCGGGCAGCGCCTCCCCTACTCCGGCCTGAGCGAGCTGAACGATCGCCTCGATTCGATCCTCAAGGGGCGGAAGCGCATCGCGATGCAGTACTCCCCCGAGAACGCGATCCCCTACATCTCCCGGGTCGATGCCGGGACGATGGAGATGATCCGGAAGCGCGGAGTGGAGGTCGTCTCGTCCGCCGATCTCGTCCAGATCTTCGAGGCGACGATGACCGAGGCGCAGCTCGAGACCCACCTCGAGGCGGCCGCAGTCCTGAGGCAGACGGTGGATCTGACGTTCAAGGAGGTGAGGCGCCGGATCCTTGCGGGCGTCCCCACGAACGAGTACGAGATCCAGCAGTTCATGGTGAAGCACTTCGAGAAGAACGACTGCGTCTTCGACCACGCGCCGATCGTCGCCGTCAACGAGCACAGCGGGAACCCGCACTACGGCCCCACCCCCGAGACGGCCTTCCCGATCAGGCGCGGCGATCATTTCCTCATCGATCTCTGGTGCAAGAAGAACGCCGCCGACGCCGTCTACGCCGACATCACGTGGACCGCCTTCCTGGACTCGAGCGTCCCCGCCGAGAACCAGAAGGTCTTCGATGTCGTCACCGGCGGCCGCGACGCCGCGGCGAAGTTCGCCCTCGAGGCGCTCAACTCCGGGCGCGAGATCCGGGGCTGGGAGGTGGACGACGTCTCCCGCGGCTTCATCGCAGGGAAGGGTTATGGCGACTACTTCGTGCACCGGACGGGACACAACCTGTCCTATGAGGTCCACGGGAACGGCGCGAACATCGATCACTTCGAGACGAAGGACGATCGGCGGCTCATCCCCCGGACCGCCTTCACGATCGAGCCCGGCGTCTACCTCCCGAAGTTCGGGGTGCGGAGCGAGATCGACATCTACATCGGCCAGGGTGAGGCGATGATCACCGGCCAGCCGATCCAGACGCGCATCGAGCCCCTTCTCGCGTGAGTCTCCACCCGCCCGGGCTCTCGACCCTCTTCTTCACGGAGATGTGGGAGAGGTTCAGCTATTACGGGATGAGGGCGCTCCTCATCCTCTATATGGTGTCCGCCGTCGAGAAGGGGGGCCTGGGCTTCGACACGCAGCACGCCGCTTCGATCTACGGCTGGTACACGGCGCTCGCCTACGCCGCCGCCATCCCCGGCGGGTGGATCGCCGATCGGCTCCTCGGTCAGTACAGATCGGTTCTCCTCGGCGGAATCATCATCGCCCTCGGCCATTTCTGCCTCGCCTCCCACGCCCTCCCCCTCTTCTACACCGGTCTTGCGATGATCGTCGCCGGCACGGGGTTGCTCAAGCCGAACGTCAGCACGATGGTCGGCTCCCTCTACGAGCAGGACGATCCGCGGCGCGACGCCGGATTCTCGATCTTCTACATGGGGATCAACATCGGCGCGATGACCGCCCCGCTCATCTGCGGCTGGCTCGGGCAGAAGGTGGAGTGGCACTACGGCTTCGCGGCGGCGGGCGTGGGAATGACGCTCGGCGTCATTCAATACCTCGCCGGGAAAAAGAGGCTTCAGCCCGGGCTCGACCGCCTCGAGGCCGCTAATCCCGGCCGCGAGCCATCACGGAGATCCGGCTCGGCGCCCTTCACGGGCGTCGAGTGGAAGAGGATCGGCGCCATCTGCGTCCTCTTCTTCTTCTCCGCCCTCTTCTGGGCGGCCTTCGAGCAGGCTGGAAGCAGCCTCAACCTCTTCGCCGATCGAGTGAGCCGGAACACCTTCCTCGGCTTCGCCTTCCCCTCGAGCTGGTACCAGGCGGTGAACTCCTTCTTCATCATCACGCTCGCCCCCGTCCTCGCGTGGCTCTGGATCCGTCTCGGGAAGCGCGACCCCTCCAGCCCGGCGAAGTTCACGTATGGACTGGTCTTCGTGGGCCTCGGCTTCCTGCTCCTCGTCCCGGCTTCGATGATCGCGTCGCCGCCCGATCGGCTCGTCAGCCCGATGTGGCTCGTCGGCGTCTATCTGCTCCACACGATCGGGGAGCTCTGCCTCAGCCCCGTCGGCCTGAGCGTCGTGACGAAGCTGGCGCCCCCCCGCATCGTCGGCAGCATGATGGGAGTCTGGTTCCTCTCGCTCTCCCTGGGCAACAAGATAGGGGGCTGGGTCGCAGGGTTTTTCGAGACGCTCCCCCTTCCCCAGCTCTTCGGCGCCGTCTTCGCCACGACCGCGGCGGCGGCCCTGGTCCTCGCGCTGCTCTCGAAACCGATCCGCACCCTGATGGGTGGCGTGCACTAGGCCGTGAACTTCCATTTCGCGGCAGTCATCGCCTATTTCATCGCCCTCGCCGTCATCGGCTTCGTCAAGTCCCGGGGGATCACGACCGGCGACGAGTTCTCGGTGGCGGGTCGATCGATCCCTTCGTGGAAGCTCGTCTCCACCCTCATCTGCACCTGGATCGGATCGGGGACGATCATCGCCGGGGCGGGGCTTGCCTACCGCGTCGGCTTCGCGGAGCTCTGGCTCAGCGTCGGCGCCTGGCTGGGGATCGCCTGCGTCTACTTCCTCGCGGCGCGCGTCCGGCGGATCGCGCAGTTCACCCTTCCCGACATCCTCGAGAAGC